>Ga0065704_10000497_pt1 | contig 19639 bp, 20 predicted proteins | sample SwiRhicommuniRL2_FD_59091 | JGI IMG/M metagenome (GOLD analysis project Ga0065704, IMG submission 59091) | Switchgrass rhizosphere bacterial communities from Rose Lake, Michigan, USA - RL2 v2 (version 2) | ecosystem: Host-associated > Plants > Roots > Rhizosphere > Soil | place: East Lansing, MI
CGCACCGACTGCCGCTCGAGCGCCTGCGCCGCGGCGAGCCGGCGCTGCGTCCCGACGAGGCCGGCCCCGGCAACCGGATCCACGTCGACGACCTCGTCGCCGCGATCGTCGCGGCGATCGACCGGCCGGCGGCTGAGGGCGTCTTCAACGTGACCGACGGCGACCCTTCGAGCACGACCGTCTACCTGCAGGAGACGGCGCGCGCGGCGGGATTGCCCGCACCCGGACTCGTGTCGCGGGCCGAAGCCGTGCAACGGATCGCGCCGGGCATGCTCGCGTACCTGCTCGAATCACGCCGTGTCGACAACGCCCGCATGCGGGACGAACTCGGCGTGCAGCCACGCTACACGACCGTCCAGGCCGGCGTCCGTGCGAGCCTCGCCGAAATGCACTCGGAGGACGCCACCTCGTGAGCTTCACCAACCCGTCGCGCGAGGCCATCCGTGCGTTGCTCGAACGTTCGCGCACGATCGCCGTGGTCGGGCTGTCCGACGATCCGGCGCGCCCCAGTTACGGCGTGACGCGCCACATGCTCGGCTACGGTTATCGCATCGTGCCGGTCAACCCGACGCTGCAGGGGTGGTTGGGGCTCGCTGCGCACGCGTCGCTCGAGGCGGCGGTGGCTGCGCTCGGCCCCGACGAGCGCATTGATATCGTCAACGTGTTCCGTCGCCCGGCCCAGGTCGACCGGGTCGTCGACGACTGCCTGCGGCTCGGCCTGCCCGCGTTGTGGCTGCAGACGGGCGTGATCAACGAAGACGCCGCGCGGCGCGCCGCCGAGTCCGGCATGACGGTCGTCATGGACCGTTGCATCTACGTCGACCGCGCGTCACTGGCGAGCTGACGCCGAGCACGGCCGGGCGGGCGAGTCGGGTATCCTTGCGCGGATGCGACTCGCCTTCACGAAGATGCACGGCCTCGGCAACGACTTCATCGTTTTCGATGCCACCGGCCCCGGGGACGTGCCTTCCAGTGCGGAGTTGCGGCGGCTGAGCGACCGTCGTACCGGCATCGGCTTCGACCAGGCGCTGGTGCTCGAACCGCCGCGTCGTGCCGGCACCGACGTGCACTACCGGATCTTCAACGCCGACGGCTCCGAGGTCGAGCAGTGCGGCAACGGCGCGCGTTGCATCGCGCGGCTGGTCGCGACGCGTCGTCATGCGGCGCTCGACCGTCCGCTGACGATGGACAGCCCCGGCGGCGTCGTCCAGGCGCGGCTGCGACCCGACGGGCTCGTGTCGGTCGCGATGGGCGTGCCCGACTTCACGCCGGCGTCGTTGCCGTTCACCGCCGCAGAACCGGCGCCGACCTATCACCTCGACACCGACACCGGCCCGGTCGAGTTCGGCGCGGTGTCGATCGGCAATCCGCACGCGGTGATCCGCGTCCGTGAGGCGGCCCGTGCGCCCGTGGACACCGTCGGACCCGCCGTGGAAAATCATCCGCGCTTCCCGCGACGCGTGAACGTCGGTTTCCTCGAGATCGTGGCCCCCGACCACGTGCGTCTTCGCGTGTTCGAGCGCGGTGTCGGCGAGACCCGGGCGTGCGGCACCGGGGCCTGTGCGGCCGTCGCGGTCGGGCGCCGGCACGGGCCGCTCGCGGAGGAAGTCGCGGTCGACCTGCCGGGCGGGCGGCTGCTCGTGCGCTGGCCCGGGCCGGGCGAGCAGGTCTGGCTCACGGGGCCGGCCGAAACGGCATACGAAGGCCACGTCGACGTGGCGGGCGCAGGGCGCGCCGGAGAACAACGATGACCAAACCGATCCGCGGCACCGAGCAGGGCGCGCTCACCGAGGACCAGGTGGCCGATTACCTGCTCGGCCACCCCGAGTTCTTCGAACGACACGGCGGCGTGCTCGCACGGCTGCGGCTCCCGCACCAGCGCGGCAGCGCGGCCGTGTCGCTGGTCGAGCGCCAGGTGCTCGTGCTGCGCGAGAAGCAGACGACGCTCGAACAGAAGCTGCACGAACTGATCGACAACGGCCGTGCGAACGACGTGATCGTCGAGCGCATGCACCGGCTGACGCGACGCCTGCTGCGCGCACGCGACGCCTCGGGCGTGATCGGCGCACTCGAGACCTCGCTGCGCGAGGACTTCGGCGCTTCGCGCTGGGTGCTGCTCGCCGTCGACCCGTCGCTCGCGCCGCTCGGCGAGGCGCCGGGCGGGCACGTGCGCGTCGTGCCGCGTGGCAGCGCCGAGCTCAAGATCTTCGAGACGTTCTTCGAATCGGCGCGGCCTCGCAGCGGCCAGATCCGCGACACGCAGCGCGACTACCTCTTCGGCGGCACCGGCGGCCAGGTCGGTTCGACCGTGCTGATCCCGCTGGGCGAACGCGCCGGTCTCGGCCTGCTCGCGATCGCGAGCCACGACACCGAGCGCTACCTGCCAACGATGAGCACCGACTTCCTCGTCCGCATCGGCGAGCTCGTGACCGAGGCGGTGACGGCGCGGCTGGGATGAGCGCGGGGCCGCTTCACGCCGGCGTGGAGCGCTACCTCTCGAGCCTGCGGCACGAGCGCCAGCTCTCGCCGCACACGGCGAGCAACTACGGTCGCGACCTTGCGGCACTGCTCGACTACTGCAGCGCGAACGCCGTCACGGCGTGGACGCAGCTCGACGCACAGCACCTGCGCATGTTCGCGGCACGCGAACACCGGCGTGGCCTGTCGCCGCGCAGCATCCAGCGCCGGCTGTCGGCCTGTCGGGGATTGTTCCGTCACCTGATCCGCGAAGGCGAGCTCAAGAGCGACCCGTCGGGCGACGTGCGCGCGCCGAAAGTCCGCAAGCGTCTGCCCGTGCCGCTCGACGTCGACGCGATGTCGCGGCTGCTCGCCTTCCGCAGCGACGAGAGCCTGGGGCTCCGCGACAAGGCGATCATGGAGCTGTTCTATTCGTCGGGACTGCGGCTGGCGGAACTGCTCGGCCTCGACCTCGCCGACGTCGACCTGCGCGACCGCACGGTCCGCGTGACCGGCAAGGGCCGCAAGACGCGCATCGTGCCGGTCGGCAAGCAGGCGCTCGCGGCGCTGCAAGCCTGGCTCGCCGAACGCACCAAGCTCGCGGCGGTGGGCGAGCAGGCGCTGTTCGTCGGCGTGCGCGGCGAGCGACTCGGGCCGCGGATCGTGCAGCGGCGCATTGCGCGCTGGGCCCGGCTGCAGGGCCTGCCCGAGCACGTGCACCCGCACATGTTCCGACATTCGTTCGCGTCGCACCTGCTCGAGTCGTCGCAGGACCTGCGTGCCGTGCAGGAATTGCTCGGCCACGCGAACATCAGCACGACGCAGGTCTACACTCACCTTGATTTCCAGCACCTGGCCCGCATCTACGACGCGGCCCATCCGCGCGCGCGCCGCAAGCGCCCGCCCCCACCCTCCGACTGACGGCCCCACCATGTCCGGATTCGATCCCCACGGCACCACGATCCTCTGCGTCCGGCGCGACGGCCGCATCGCCATGGGTGGTGACGGCCAGGTCACGCTCGGCAACACGGTCATGAAGAGCAACGCGCGCAAGGTGCGGCGGCTGCACGAGGGCAAGGTCATCGCCGGTTTTGCCGGCGGCACGGCCGACGCGTTCACGCTGTTCGAGCGCTTCGAGTCGAAGCTGCAGCAGTACGGCAACCTCACGCGCGCGGCGATCGAACTGGCCAAGGACTGGCGCAGCGACCGCAGCCTGCGTCGGCTCGAAGCGCTGCTGCTGGTCGCGGACCCGTCGCATTCGCTGATGATTTCGGGCAACGGCGACGTGATCGAACCCGAACACGACTTGGTCGCGGTCGGCTCGGGCGGCCCCTTCGCGCAGGCGGCCGCGCTCGCGCTGCTGCAGAACACGACGCTCGACGCGCGCGCGATCGTCGAGCGGGCGCTCGGCATCGCGGCCGACATCTGCATCTACACCAACCGCAACATGACCATTGAGGAGCTGTAGGGAGAGTCTAGAGTCTGGAGTTCAGTCGGAGGCGCGGTGCGCGCCCGCCGCCGCAGGCGGCTTCCGACTCCGACTAGACTCTGAACTCTGGACTCTGAACTCTTCCCCATCCCCATGTCCTCCATGACCCCTCGTGAAATCGTCCAGGAACTGGACAAGCACATCGTCGGCCAGGCCCAGGCGAAGCGCGCGGTCGCGATCGCGTTGCGCAATCGCTGGCGACGCATGCAGGTCGGCGAGCCGCTGCGCGCGGAGATCACGCCCAAGAACATATTGATGATCGGCCCGACCGGCGTCGGCAAGACCGAGATCGCACGTCGCCTCGCGCGGCTCGCCAACGCGCCGTTCATCAAGGTCGAGGCGACCAAGTTCACCGAGGTGGGCTATGTCGGGCGCGAAGTCGACTCGATCATCAAGGACCTCGTCGACATCGCCGTGAAGATGACGCGCGAGCAGGAGATGGACAAGGTGCGCCACCGTGCGATGGACGCGGCCGAGGAACGGATCCTCGACGGCCTGCTGCCGCGGCCACGCTCGACCGACCCGACCGTCGGCTTCGGGCTGCGGCCGGAGGAGTCGACGCCGCCGCCGGCGCGCGACAACGACACGCGGCAGCGTTTCCGCAAGATGCTGCGCGAAGGCCAGCTCGACGAGCGCGAAATCGAGATCGAGCTGCGCGCCGTGCCGCCGAACGTCGAGATCATGGCGCCACCGGGGATGGAGGAACTGTCGCAGCAGCTGCAGGGCATGTTCTCGAACCTCGGCGGCGGTGGCCGCACGCGCTCGCGCCGGCTCAAGGTCAGCGAGGCGTTCAAGCTGCTGACCGATGAGGAAGCGGCGAAGCTCGTCAACGAGGAGGAGCTCAAGACGCAGGCGCTGCGCAACGCCGAGCAGAACGGCATCGTGTTCATCGACGAGATCGACAAGATCGCCCGGCGCCAGGACACCGTCGCCGGAGCCGACGTCTCGCGCGAAGGCGTGCAGCGCGACCTGCTGCCGCTGGTCGAGGGCAGCACGGTCAACACCAAGTACGGCATGGTGAAGACCGACCACATCCTGTTCATCGCCTCGGGCGCGTTCCACATGTCGAAGCCGTCGGACCTGATCCCGGAGCTGCAGGGCCGCCTGCCGATCCGCGTCGAGCTCGAGGCGCTCAAGGTCGAGGACTTCGTGCGCATCCTGACCGAGCCCGATGCCTCGCTCTGCACGCAGTACGCCGCCTTGCTCGACACCGAGGGCGTCCGGCTGCGGTTCGACGCGTCCGGCGTGCGGCGTCTGGCCGAGGTCGCCTTCGACGTCAACCAGCGCACCGAGAACATCGGCGCGCGGCGGCTGCACACCGTGATGGAGCGGCTGCTCGAATCGATCAGCTTCGAGGCCTCCGACCGCTCGGGGTCGGAGCTCGTGGTCGACCGCGCCTACGTCGACGCAAGTCTCGGCGAGCTGGCCAAAGACGAAGATCTCGCGAGGTACATCCTGTGACCGCCCCGACCCACCCCGAATCCGGCGCCGCCTACTGGGCCGCGCGCACACCGCTCGAACTCAAGCTGCGCCGCAAGTCGCGCGTGCTCGAGGTCGCGTTCGACGACGGCATGCGCTTCGAGCTGTCGTTCGAGTACCTGCGGGTCTATTCGCCGTCAGCGGAGGTCCGTGGACACGGTCCGGGCCAGGAAACGCTGCAGCTCGGCAAGCATAACGTGCTGATCAACTCGGTCGACCCGGTCGGCAACTACGCCGTGCGACTCGCGTTCGACGACGGCCACGACTCCGGGCTCTACGCCTGGGCCTACCTCTACGAACTCGGCGCGACCCACGCCGAAAAGTGGCAGCACTACCTCGACCGGATGGCCAAGCTGGGCATCCCCTACCCGACGCCGGTGCCGAAAAAACTCGGGTAGCTCCGCCCCGGACGCCGTCGCGCGGTTTGCCCGGCTCGGCCGGACGCGGAACCGCGTAGAATGGCGGGCCCCATGAACGAAAACTCTTCCGCGAAGCCCGCGCGCCCGACGACGGATGGCCCGGCGTCGGTCGACTTCGGCTACGAGCAGGTCCCGGCCCACGAGAAGGCACGCCGCGTCCGCGCCGTGTTCGATTCCGTCGCCGACAAGTACGACATCATGAACGACCTGATGTCGGCCGGCGTGCATCGGCTCTGGAAGCGCCACACCCTCGGCCAGACGGGCCTGCGCCCCGGCCAGTGGGCGCTCGACGTCGCCGGCGGCACGGGCGACCTCGCGACGGGCATGGCCCGGCAGGTCGGCGAGAACGGGCTGGTCGTGCTCTCCGACATCAACCAGGCGATGCTCGAAGTCGGCCGCGACCGGCTGCTCGACCGCGGCCTGCTGCGCAACGTGCGTTTTTCGCTCGCCAACGCCGAGTGCCTGCCGTTCGCCGACGAGACCTTCGATTGCGTCACGATCGGCTTCGGCCTGCGCAACGTCACCGACAAGCCGGCGGCGCTCGCGTCGATGCGACGCGTGCTGCGGCCGGGCGGCCGGCTGCTGATCCTCGAGTTCTCGAAGCCGGTGTTCCCGGGCCTGAAGCCCGTCTACGACGCCTACTCGTTCAGCGTGCTGCCGTGGCTCGGCGCCCGGATCGCGAACGACCCGGACAGCTATCGCTACCTCGCCGAGTCCATCCGCAAGTTCCCCGACCAGGAGACGCTGGCCGGCATGATGCGCGACGCGGGTCTCGAGGACTGCCGCTACGAGAACCTCACCGGCGGCATCGTCGCACTGCACAAGGGGTTCCGGTATTGAGCGCGAGCCCGCTCCACGCGCTGCTCGGGCAGCTGGCGACGGTGCTGAACCGCAACGTCGCGCAATCCGACCGCGCCACGCAGCTGGCGCGCCAGCTCGAAGGCCGCGTGCTCGGGCTCAAGCTCGAAGGCACGCCGATCACGCTGTTCTTCCGGCTGGCCGACGGGCGCGTCGCGATCGACACGCGTCACGAAGGCACGGCCGATGCGAGCCTGTCGGGCACGCCGCTCGGGCTGCTCTCGCTCGCGGGCCCGGGCGCTGCCGATCGCATGCGCAGCGCCGGCATCCGCATCAGCGGTGACGCCGAGGTCGCGCAGCGGTTCCAGGGCCTGCTGCAGCAGGCGCAACCCGATTTCGAGGAAGAGCTGGCGCGCGTCGTCGGCGACGTGGCCGCGCACCAGGTGGCCAACGTCGCGCGCGGGCTGCTCGACTGGGGCCGCAAGGCCGCCGACTCCTTCTCGATGAACGTGGCGGAGTACCTGCAGGAAGAAGGACGCGACGTGCCGTCGCGCGTCGAGCTCGAGGAGTTCCTCGAGGCCGTCGACCACCTGCGCGAAGCCGCCGACCGCTTCGAGGCGCGCGTCACGCGTCTCGAGGCCCAGCGCCGCAGCCAACCAGAGGAATAGGCCGGAACGGTCCGCGGGCGACGCCACTGCCTGCCTCCTGCACCAGCCCGATCACGCATGCGCCCACGCGTCGCCACCCGTCTGCTCGACATCCAGCGCGTGCTCGTACGGCACGGCCTCGACGAAATCATCCTCGCGACGCACCTGTTCCGGCCGTTGCGCTTTGCGTTCTACCTGTCGCCCGCGACCTGGTTCGAGCGCAAGAAGGGCGGGCCGCGCGCCGAGCGCATCCGGCTCGCGCTCGAGGAGCTCGGGCCGATCTTCGTCAAGTTCGGCCAGGCGCTCTCGACCCGACGCGACCTGCTGCCGCCGGACCTCGCCGACGAACTCGCCAAGCTGCAGGACCGCGTGCCGCCGTTCCCGGTCTCGGAAGCCAAGGCGATCATCGCCAAGGCCTACGGCCGGCCCGCCGAAGAGGTGTTCGAGCGCTTCGACGACGAGCCGCTCGCGGCCGCCTCGATCGCGCAGGTGCACACGGCGAAGCTGCGCACCGGCGAGGAAGTCGTCGTCAAGGTCGTGCGTCCGGGCGTGCGCGAGAAGATCGAACGCGACCTCGAAGTGATGTACGTGCTCGCGCAGCTCGCGCGCGACTACTCGAAGGAAGGCCACCGGCTGCGGCCGCTCGAGGTCGTCGCCGAGTACGAACGCACGATCCTCGACGAGCTCGACCTCATGCGCGAGGCCGCGAACGCGGCGCAGTTGAAGCGCAACTTCGGCGACTCCCCGCTGCTCTACGTGCCGCAGGTGCACTGGGATTACTGCCGCTCCGACGTGATGGTCATGGAGCGCATCCACGGCGTGCTCGTCAACGACATGGCCGAACTGCACCGGCGCAAGGTCAACATCCAGGTGCTGGCCGAGAGCGGCGTGGAGATCTTTTTCACGCAGGTGTTCCGGCACAACTTCTTCCACGCCGACATGCACCCCGGCAACATCTTCATCCAGACGCAGGACCCCGAGCACCCGGTCTATGCGGCGGTGGACTTCGGCATCGTCGGCACGCTCGACTCGCGCGACCAGCACTACCTGGCCGAGAACTTCCTCGCCTTCTTCGATCGCGACTACAACCGCGTCGCGCGCCTGCACGTCGACTCGGGCTGGGTGCCGCCCGAAACTCGGGTCGAGGAGCTCGAGGGGGCCGTGCGCACGGTCTGCGAGCCGATCTTCAACAAGCCCCTCGACGAGATTTCGTTCGCGGTCGTGCTGATGCGGCTGTTCGAGATCGCACGCCGGTTCGACATGCGCGTGCAGCCGCAACTGCTGCTGCTGCAGAAGACCATGCTGCAGATCGAAGGGCTCGGCCGGCAGCTCTACCCGCAGCTCGACCTCTGGAAGACCGCGCAGCCGATCCTGCAGGAGTGGGCCTCCGACCGTTTCAGTGGCCGCAGTTTCGCCGAGCAGTTCCGGCGCCAGTTGCCCGACCTCAACGAAGCCGTGCGCACGCTGCCACAGGTGCTGCAGCAGATGATCCAGAAGGCCGGCGAAGGCACGCTGCGCATCCGCGTCGACCGCGCGCCGTACGAGGACCTGCGGCGCGAAATCCGCGAAGACGGCCGCCGCCGCGACCAGACGCTGATCGGCGCGGTCGTGCTGCTCGCCGGCATCGTCTGGCTCGGGGTGCGCGCCGACTGGGTGCCGGGCGCGATCCTGACCGCAGCGGGCCTGCTGGGCGTGATCCTCGCGCGACGCTGACCGCGGGCGCAGTTCGTTTCGCCGCGAGTGAATTTATTTCACGCCGCCGCGAGCGCGGATGTCGCCAAACACCGACGCTCATGCACGCGAACGCCCGCAAACAGCGGCGGTCACAGTTGAACCCAACCAAGGAGGGTTACACCATGCGCATGACCAAGCTGGCCGCAGTCGTTACGTCCGTGCTGTTCGGTGCGGCGCTGGCCCACGCCGGCGACGACAAGATGGGCAAGGACAAGTTCACGGCAGCCGACTCCAACCACGACGGCTCCATCACGCTGGCCGAGGCGCAGACGGGCATGCCGACGCTCGCAGCGAAGTTCTCGTCCGTGGACACGAACGGTGACGGCAAGATTTCGGCCGACGAGTTCGGCGCCTACCACAAGGGCAAGGCGATGGAGGCCGACGAGGCCACGACACCGCCGACCGACAAGTAACGGTTCGGCCGCACGGAACCTGAAACGCCCCGCGTTCGCCGACGCATAGAGTCGCGCGACGTCGCTGCAGGCTCCGTGGCATCGCTCGAGGCACCCGGCGTACTGACGTGCGCCGGGTGCTTTTTCATTCCCTGACCTCGATCCAGGTCGCACGCGCCCGCGCGCACAACTCGCCTTCGCCGTCGAAGATCGCCGTGCCGCTGTGATGCTTGCGGCCTTCGGCGCCGAGCTTCCAGCCGATCACCGTGCAGGGCTCGCCCACGCGGACACGCCGGTCGACGTGGGCCTGCATTTCACCGAGCAGCATCTTGCGCGGCGCGTGCTCGACCAGCGCGAAGTAGCCCGGGCAGTCGAGCGCGGCCCAGTGGTACTCCACGGCGACCTTGCCGTCGCCGCCGTCCAGGTCGTCGGCAGGAATCCAGGGGCCGGCCACCATCCCCGTGTCGAGCAGCCCCGGGAAGATCCGCAAGCCGTCGCCGCGACGCCGGTGCGGACCGCAGACGAAGCAGTCGGGGAAGCTGTGCTGCTTGAAACCGACGTAGTGCTGCGAGGCCCACACGGCCTGCACGTACGGCGGCGGTTGCGGCACGTCGAGGTCCAGGTGCGCCGCGGTCGCCGACGCGATGCGCAACTCGCCGTCCCGAAGCACGAACGACCCCGGCGTATCGCCCGGTTGCAGCGTCAGCTCGCGCTCGAGCGGTGGCGGCGAGAGCAATCGCACCCGCACGTCCTCGCCCGACGCCACCGCGAACGCGCCGCAGACATACCCGCCGTTGCCCGAGTCCGGCGGGCCGTTGAAGCGCCGCGCGATCGTCAGACGTGACTTGCCGTTGCCTTGCTCATCCATCGTCGCTCATCCCTCGGCGGGCCCGGCGCCTTCATGGGCGCACGTCGCCGCCATCTTCGTCTTCCGGTGCGGCGCAATGCCAGCAGGCGTCGAACTGGCCCTCGACGCGCTCGCCGCAATGCTCGCAGGTCCAGTCGGGGCCCGGTGCCGTGACGGCTCCGCGTGCCGCCTCGATGAGCCCGCGCGCGCGCAGCGCCTCGCCGTTGCGCACGACCCAGAGCTCGGGCCAGCACTCGACGAACGGGATTTCGCCGAGCACGCTGTTCAGGCCCTCGTTGCGCACGAAACAGGCGATGCCGGCGGCCTCGAGCACGTTGCGCAGGTGCGCGATTTCGAGGATCGACTCGGCCGTGTGGACCTTGCGCAGGGCAACCCCTTTGCCGGGCGGGCGGCATGACGGGCCGGCGACCGGTTTCGCCAGCGTGCGTTTCGCCGGTGGCGCCGTGCCGCTAGCATGCAGCCCATGACGCAACCGTCGCCCGCTACCTTACTGTCCCGTCGCTTCCCCGCAAAGCGGGCGTTCGTCACCGGTGCCGCGAGCGGGCTCGGGCTCGCGTTCGCCCGGTTGCTGGCGCGCGACGGCTGGTCCCTCGGGTTGCTGGACGTCGCGGCCGACGGTCTCGACGCGGCCATCGCCACGCTGCGGGAGCTCGGCGCGCGCGACGCGACCGGTTACTGCGGCGACGTCGCCGACGCGGTCTTCGTGGCGCAGTCGCTGCAGTCCTTTGCCGCGGCGCACGCCGGCGGACTCGACGTGCTCATCAACAATGCCGGGGTTGCCGTCGCGGGCGGCATCGACGTGACGCCCGTGCAGGACTGGGAGTGGATCGTCCGCATCAACCTGCTCGGCGTGGTCTGGGGCTGTCGCGTCGCCGTGCCGATGCTCCGGGCACAGGCGCAGGGTGGCCTCGTCCTCAACGTCGCGAGTTCCGCCGGGTTCGCCGCGGCGCCGCAGATGGCCGCCTACAACTCGACCAAGGCGGGCGTCATCGCGCTCAGTGAAACGCTGGTCGGCGAACTGGCCGGGTCGGGCATCCAGGTGTCGGTCGCGATGCCGGGGTTTTTCCGCACGCACCTGCTCGACCACATGCGCGCGCCCGATGCCGAGGGGCGGCTCGCGCACCAGCTGATGGACCACGCGCGGTACGACGCCGACGCGGCAGCGATGGCGCTGCTCGGCGCCGCGGCGCGCGGCGACACCTACATCGTGTGGCCGCGCGAGTACCGCCTGGCGTGGCGTCTCAAACGCTGGTTCCCACGCTGGTTCCTCAAGCGCGTGCAGGCGTTTCGCGACGGCCAGCTGCGGCGGGCGGATCGATCGCCAGAATGAAGCGCGTGTAGATTTCGGGCAGGCGGTCGAGCACCGCCTCCTTGCCGAGCATGTCGCCGTGCACGATCGCGGTGCGCAGCACCGACAGCGACAACGCCTCGATGGCCTCCGAGGCGACCGGCGCGTAGCTCAGGTGCCAGGGCTCGATGCCCGCGCCGCCGCGGTCGGAGCCGTACGGGCGGAAGAAACCGAAACGACCCATGTGCCGCTCGAGCCAGCCCGAGAGCCGCGCGAACACGCCGTCCGGCGCGTATTCCGCCGGCAGCAGTTGCACCTGGTAGCCCTCCGGCATGGCCGCGGCATCGATCACGTCGATGTCGGACCCCCAGTGGTGACGGCTGCCGCCCGGGATCGCGGACCAGGCGAGGATCGCGTCGACACGCTCCGCATCGGTCAGTTGCTCGGGGTCGAGCAAGCGACCGTCACGCGCGTAAAGTGGACGCTCGCCCCGCCACTTGCGGTTCCAGAGCGTCACTTGCCGCTCGAAGTCGCGGTGGCTCGAAACGGCTTGCAGGTCGATCCCGGAATCGCGCGCCGCGTCGCGCATGGCCAAAAATGCAGCGACCACTTCGTAATGCAGCGAGCAGCGTGGCTGCTCGAGGTCGACGATGTGGGCGCGGGACCGGCCGGTCAGTTCGAGCGGGTTCATGCCGTCGTCGCCTCGCGGCCGGGTGTCGGGATTCTTTGCATGTCGAATCGGCTTGCGGCGAACCGTCGTGCGTCGCGCCAGTCTACGGGGATATGATGCCGCGCAGTTCGAGGCCGTGCACAAGATAAAGATCAAGGCCGTGATCGGACGAGGACTCAAGTTGCGTTACGTGCTGGCCGTGGTCGCGGCCGGCCTGCTGTTGACCGCGCTCTTCGCAGTCAACGCGAGCCTGTCCGCGCGCAACGAGGCCGCGCAGTTGCATTCGGTGCTGACCGAGCTCGTCAGCGTCGGCGGCGACACCTCGAACCCGCGCGTCCTGGAGCTGCACGCGCAGATCGAGCACCTCGTCGGCGACCGCGGCGCACGCCACCTGCTGCTCGTCGTGCTTGGTGGCCTGCTGCTGACGATGCTCGCCGCGACGATCACCGCGACGTTGATCACGCGCATCGACCGCGCGCTGACCACGCTGATGCAGGACGCCCGCAAGATCGGCGAGGGGCGGCAGACGGAGCCGGTCACGGTGACCGGCGTGGCCGAGGTCGCCTCGCTCGAGCACTCGCTCGAGCAGATGCGCCAGACCCTGGCCGCCACGACCATTTCGCGCGACTACCTCGACGACGTGCTGAACGGCATGGACGACGCCGTGCTGGTCACCGCGCCCGACGGGCTGATCCGCACCGCCAACGCCACCGCCATCGGTTGGTTCGGCGATGAAGCGCAGCTGGCCGGCACGCCGTTCGCGGGCCTCGTCGCACCCGAGCATCGCACCGCGTTCGACCTCACGCGGCTGGCCGCGGAGCCGGGCGAGACGGTCGTGCGGACGCAACGCGGGCAGACGATCCCGGTCGCGATCAACATCGCGCCGCTCGGCCGCGACGAGCGCTCGACCACGAGCCGCGGCAACGTCGTCGTGCTGCGCGACGTCACCGAGCGCAAGCGCGCCGAACGCCGGATCCGTTACCTCGCCCGGTTCGACACGCTCACGAAGATGCCGAACCGCATGCAGTTCCAGCACATGCTGCACCAGGCGATCACGCGCACGACGCGCCAGGGCCGCGGCCTGATACTGCTCTACATCGACGTCGACAACTTCAAGGAAGTCAACGACACCTTCGGTCACGAAACCGGCGACCGCGTGCTCGAGACGCTCAGCGAGCGGCTGTCGCGCGTGCTGCCGCGCGAGGCCGTGGCGGGCCGGCTCGCCGGTGACGAGTTCGCGATCTTCGCCGAGGGCGTCGACGGCGAACAGGCGCGTCACGAACAGGCGGCGGACCTGGCCCGGCTCGTGCTCGCCGAAATCGGCCGGCCGATGCACCTGCCCGACAAGGAGATCGACGTCACGACGAGCATCGGCGTGGCGCTGGTGCCCGAGCACGCCGACAACGTGATCGACCTGATCCGCAACGCCGACGCGGCGATGTACCACGCCAAGCGGCAGGGCCGGAACTGCCACGTCTTCTACCTGCCCGAGATGAACGCGGCCGCGGTCGAGCGCCTGCTGCTCAAGAGCAAGCTGCGCCGCGCGCTCGAGCGCGACGAGTTCCTCGTGCGTTACCAGCCGAAGGTCGACCTCGCGACCGGCGAGGTCGTCGGCGCCGAGGCGCTGTTGCGCTGGCGGTTGCCCGGCCACGGCGAAATCGCACCGTCGCAGTTCATCCCGCTCGCGGAGGAGTCGCGGCTGATCCTCGACATCGGCGCGTGGGTGCTCAACCAGGTCTGCATCGATTACGCAGAGTGGAAGCAGAAAGTCGCCGACCCCGGACGCATCGCGATCAACCTGTCGCTCAAGGAACTGAGCCAGGCGAGCTTCATCCCGAACTGCCGCTCCGTGTTCGAGCGGCACAAGGTCGCGCCGTCGGCGGTCGAGCTCGAGATCACCGAGACGACGCTGATGCTCGATTCCGAGCGCACGCTGCCGCTGCTCGACGAGCTGCGGTCGATGGGCGTGCACCTGTCGATCGACGACTTCGGCACCGGCTACTCCAGCCTGAGCGCGCTGCAGCAGTTCCCGATCAGCACGCTCAAGATCGACCGTTCCTTCGTCGTCAACGCCGCGACCGACCCGGACGACGCCACGATCGTGCGCACGATCATCGAGATGGGGCGCAGCCTGCGGCTGCAGGTCATCGCCGAGGGCATCGAGACCGAGGAGCAGCGTTACTTCCTGCTGCACAGCGGCTGCCAGTTCGGTCAGGGCCGCCTGTTTGGCGCGCCGACCACGAGCGCTGCCTTCCTCGACCTGCTGCAGCGCCAGGCGACGGGCGAGCACCCCGTCCTGCGCCTGCCTGCCTGAGCGCGCGCGGTCGCCTACTGCAACGTGGCGGGCACCTTCGTGGCCGCCTGGTCGATGCGACGCACCGTTTCCGCGACGACCTGCTGCATCGCCGCCTCGAACGCGGCCATGATCGCCGCACGGCTGTTCTCGCTCGCGGCGACCTGCGCATCGGCGACGAAGCTGTCCACCCTTGTCGCGCGACGCGCGTCGACGAGGCTCGCCTGCAGCTGCACCTGAACGTTAGGCGCGGCCTCCGGCGACGAGGCGACTGCCTCGAACTGACGCAATTCGACGTCGAGCATGAGTTCGGCCGGCGAACGCGACGGTGCCGCGAACACGCCCGCGTAGCGGCCCGAGGCGGCGAGCGCGGTCACGAGGGCCTGCTGGACCATTTGCGGCGCCGGCTCGGCCCAGCGCACGCCGGTGTAGTAATCGAAGCGGCTGGCGCCGGGCGCGACCGCGATCCGTGTCGTGTCGAGCGCGGTCGATGCTCGCGGACGTCCGACGACCAGTGCGAAACCCAGGGCATCGCCGGTGGCCGCGGGCGCTGGAGGAGCGAGACGCTGGCCGACACGGTACGTCTCGTCGGCGGGTGTGTCGGATTCGAGCAGGCCGCCGAAGCACCCCGCGAGCGTCCCTGCCGCAAGGACGACGAGCGCGCCGGCCCGGCTGATTCGAGTCATCGTCATCGCGGCATCTCCACGCCGGACGGCGCCGGCTGCAGCAGCAGGCTCGACGGCCGCTCGCGCAGCTCGCGTGCGAGGCTGCGCACCTCGTCACTCGCATCGCGTGCATCGATCATCAGCTGCTGCAACTCCGCGACGCTGACGCCGGCGGAGCGCCCGAGCGAACCGTCGTTGCCGTTGAACAGGCCGTCGATGCCGTCGGCCGCGCGCGCGAGCTTCTCCGAGGCGGTGCGTGCGTTTGCCATCACGGCGGCCAGTTCGGGCTGGGTCTGTTCGAGCGTGCCGTTGAGCCGGCTCGTCAACTCGAGTGTCTGCGCCGACACCTTGCGCAGGTCCGTGGTCAATGCCTGCACGTCGGCCATGGTCCCCGGCAGCTGCGCCGAGGCCTCCTCGATGTTGGCGAGCGTGGCGCCGAGTGCGCGCACGTTGTCGTCGGCGAGGATGCGCTCGATCCTCGTCATGATGGCGGACGCCTGGCCGAGGATCTGCGGCAGCCGTTCGACCGACGCCTCGATCGTGCCCTTGCGCGAGGCGATGACCGGGTACTTCTCGCCCTGCGCAAACCGCTTGATGCCGGGCACGGACGGGTCCTGCTCCAGGTCGATGTAGAGCAGTCCGGTCAGGCCGAGCAGGCCGAGCTTGGCTTGCGTCGCGCCCGACACCGGCGCGGTCGAATCGATGTCCGCCACGATCTTCACGCGGCGCGGGTCGTCCTTGTCGACCTTGAGCGAGGTGACGCGACCGACGTCGACGCCGAGGTAACGCACGGGGCTGCCCTTGGACAGCCCGCTGACGGTGCCCTCGAAATAGATCTCGTAGGTGTCGTAGTCGCGACGGTCGCCGCGGCCGGAATACCACCAGACGAACGCCACCGCCGCGAGCACGCAGCCGAGCGTGAACAACGCGACCGTCGCGTACTTCGCGTCACGCTCCACGTGCGTCACCTGCGGGGTCGCCGCCGCGGTCCTCGTCGTCGATGCCGACCGAGCGGCCGCGTGCGCCGTGGAAGTATTCCCGGATCCAGGGGTGGGGGTTCTGGACGATGCCCGCCAGGGTGTCCACGATCACTTTGCCATCGACCAGCACCGCGACACGATCACATGTCCGCGCGAGGGTGTCCAGATCGTGGGTCACCATCACGACCGTCAGCCCGAGCGTGCGACGCAGGTACAGCACGAGCTCGTCGAACGCCGCGGCGGCGATCGGGTCGAGCCCCGCGGTCGGCTCGTCGAGGAACAGCATGACCGGGTCGAGCGCGAGCGCACGCGCCAGCGCGGCGCGCTTGATCATGCCACCCGAAAGTTGGGCCGGGAACTTCGCACCGGCCGCGAGCGGCAACCCGACCATGCGCAGGCGCAGCGCGGCGAGGCCCTGCAGCGTCTCCTCGGGCAGGTCCAGCGCCTCGACGACGGGCAGGATCACGTTCTCCGTCACGGTGAGCGACGTGAACAACGCGCCGTGCTGGAACGTCACGCCGTAGCGACGCTTGACCTCGCGCAGCTCGCGATCGGTCATGCACGTAATGTCGCGTCCTTCGAGTTCGACCGTGCCGGCGTCCGGCATGCGCAGCCCGAGCAGGCTCTTGAGCAGCACCGACTTGCCGCTGCCGGAGCCGCCGACGATGCCGAAGACCTCACCCGGGTAGACCTCGAAGCTCACGCCGTCGTGCACCGTCTGCGCGCCGAAGCGGTTGACGATGTCGCGGACGACGATGATCGGTTCGCGCGTGGCCACGGCCGTCAGAAATCGATCTCGAGGAAAAAGATCGCGAACAGCGCGTCGGCGAAGATCACGAGGAAGATCGACTGCACGACGGCGAGCGTCGTGAGCCGCCCGAGCTCGCGCGAGGACTCGCGCACCTGCAGGCCGCGCAGCGTGCCCGTGAGCCCGATCAGCAGCCCGAACACCGGCGCCTTGATGAGACCGACCCAGAACGTCGTCGGCGCGATCGCCTCGTCGAGCCGCTGGAAGAACTGGGGCCACGGCAGATCGATCAGGTAGCGGGCGAGCAGGCCGCCACCGAGCAGCCCCATGAAGTCGGCGACGATCGTGAGCAGCGGCATCGCGATGACGAGGCCGAGCACGCGCGGCAGCACCAGCACCTCGTACGGGTTCACGCCCATGGACTCGAGCGCGTCGACTTCGTCGTTGAGTTTCATCACGCCGATCTCGGCGGCGTACGCGCTGCCCGTGCGTCCGGCGACCATGATCGCCGTGAGCAGCACACCGAGTTCGCGCAGCACGCCGAGCGCGACGAGGTCGACCGTGAAAATCTCGGCGCCGTAGGGACGCAGCTGCTGGGCGCCGATGTAGGCGGAGATCACGCTGATCAGGAACGCGATCACGGCCACGACCGGCACGGCCTGGTAACCGGTTTCGTAGGCGTGACGCACGACCGACGGTATCCGCAGCCGCTTGAGCGAACGCCAGGCCAGCGCTGCCGTGCTGACCAGCAGGCCGCCGTAGGTGAGCGCCTCGTACCAGGCGTGGAAGCGTTCGTGCAGTGCATGGCCGAACCGCACCAGCCACGGTCGTGCGGGCTCCGGTTCGAAACCGTCGTCCTCGGCCGTGCGGGCGAACAACTCGTCGAGGTAGGCGAAGTGCCCCGGCAGCGCGCCCTCGACCGCGGGCGCCGGGCCCTGCGCCTGCACGCGTGACAACGCGTCCTTGAGCAGCCACGCGGGACCGATGTCGAAGCGCCCTGCCTGCGCCAGGTCGATCGCCCGGGCGCCGGCGCGCTCCCATTCCCGCAACGTCGCGTCGAGGGCCTCGACGTCGAGCGCTCGGCAATCGCCGGCCAGGCGCAGCTGCCCGCGCCCGGCGTCCACGCTCGCCTCGAATGGGGGGTGACCGTCCGGCATGACTCTCGTCAGCGACGCCGCCGGTGCGACCCGTCGCGCAGCGGTGGTGGCCCGGCAGTCACGGCCTCGGACATCAGTGCAGTTCTCCGCGTCGGGAAGGCGCGGCGCAGATGCTAGCATCGGGGCCAGCAGTGCGTGAGGGCCGATGGCCGGCGAATTCCTCAGCCAGATCCTGATCCTGCTCGCAGGCTCGCTGCTGGTGCTGAGCCTCGTGCGGCGTTTCAGGCTGCCCCCGATCCTCGGTTACCTCGTCGTCGGCATGCTGCTCGGGCCGCATTCGCTCGGCCTGGTCCCCAACGACGCCACGGTCCGCCTGCTGGCGGAGATCGGCGTCGTGTTCCTGGTCTTCACGCTCGGCCTCGAGTTCTCGTTCGCGCGCATGGTCGCGATGAAGTCCGAGGTGCTCGGCATCGGCGGCCTGCAGGTGCTGCTCTGTGGCGCCGTGTTCGGCGCGCTCGCGCTCGGGGCCGGTCTCGGCGCGGGGACCGCCATCGTCGTCGGCGGGGCGCTCGCGATGTCGTCGACGGCGATCGTGCTGCGCCAGCTCGGCGACCAGCTCGAACTCGCGCGCACCCACGCGCGACTGGCGCTCGGGATCCTGCTGTTCCAGGACCTCGCGTTCGCGCCGTTGCTCGCGCTGGCCACCGCGCTGGCGGCGCACGGTGGTGAAGTGCCCGGCCTCGTCTGGCTGCTGGGCATGGCCGGGCGCGCGGTCCTCGCGTTGCTGGTCGTGCTGGTGCTCGGGCGATTGCTCGCACGCCCGTTGTTCCGCGAAATCGCCCGTCACCGCAGCACCGAGACGTTCACGCTGACCGTCATGTTCGTGGCGCTCGGCGGTGCCTGGGCGACGCACCACCTCGGCCTGTCGATGGCGCTCGGCGGCTTCCTGGCCGGCATGCTGCTGGCCGAGACCGAGTTCAAGCACCAGACCGAGGCCGTGATCAAGCCGTTCCAGGACATCCTGCTCGGCCTGTTTTTCGTGTCGGTCGGCATGTTGCTGGACCTGCGCGTGCTGCTGGGGCAGTTGCCCCTGGTGCTGCTGCTCGTGCTCGTGCTGCTGCTGGTCAAGACCGCGCTCGTCACGTTGATCGTGCGCTGGTTCGTGCCGAACACGCGCAAGGCGCTGCGCACCGGCATCGTCGTCAGCCTCGGCGGCGAGTTCGGCTTCGCGCTGCTGACGCTGCTGCTGCACGGCAAGGCGATCGAACCGGTGGCGGGCCAGGTCCTGCTCACGGCCATCGCGCTCAGCATGCTGCTCGGGCCACTGATCGTGCGCTACAACAAGCGCATCGCCGACCGGATCCTGCGCCGCCGTCGCACCCTGCCGGCGGACCTCGCGTTCGAGACCGTGAAGACGCGCGAGATCGCCCGGAACGAGCACATCATCATCTGCGGGTACGGCCGCGTCGGGCAGAACCTCGCCCGCATCGTCGAGCAGCGCGGCTTCGAGTACGTGGCGCTCGAATCGGACCCGCTGCGCGTGCGCGACGCACGCATGGCGGGCGAACCGGTCGTCTACGGCGACGCCGTGCACCCAGAGGTGCTGCTGACGCTC
>Ga0065704_10000621_pt1 | contig 19629 bp, 22 predicted proteins | sample SwiRhicommuniRL2_FD_59091 | JGI IMG/M metagenome (GOLD analysis project Ga0065704, IMG submission 59091) | Switchgrass rhizosphere bacterial communities from Rose Lake, Michigan, USA - RL2 v2 (version 2) | ecosystem: Host-associated > Plants > Roots > Rhizosphere > Soil | place: East Lansing, MI
TGGGAACGCCGCCAGGGACGCTCTGCGTTCCGCTTCTGGAAGGTGACGCAGAGCGTCACGGGATGCATGCCCACGCAGAGCGTGGGAACGATCAGGTGGCGGGGCGGTGAATGATCGTTCCTCACGCTCCGCGTGGGAACGCCGCCAGGGACGCTCCGCGTTCCGCTTCTGGCGGAGGGCAGTGAGCGCCGCGGTCAATACCATCGCTGAATCTCAATCAACCCTTCCATCCCCGCATAATTGCGTGCACTGGAGTAGCGCCAATGCTCCGGTAACTCCACGTACCCACGCTTCACTGGGTTGAAATGGATGTAATCCAGTTTCTGGCGCATGACCGCTTCGCTATGGATTTGCTCCGCATGTGAGCCTTCTTGCCAGAGCTGATAGACCCTGTCCTGCTTATGTGCTCGCTTGCTGAACCGCAGGCGTTGCAATGCCCGCGCAGCGCCCTTGCTCTGTAGGTCGTTGATGATCTGGCGCGCCGTAAAGGATTTGAACTGACGCAAGCACTTGCCCAGATTCGGCGCTTGGGCAACGAAATGCAGATGGTTTTCAAGAACGACATAACCGAACAACTGCAAGTTTTGATGGGTTTGCTGATAGCGCCAGCACCCAAGCAGGTGATCAACGAGATAGGGCCGTATGAACAGCGGCAACCACTCCATCAATGTGCAGGTGAGAAAGTGGGGTTTTTCGGGTTCGGTAATGACGTAGCGGCTCCGGCCCATGGGATGCCTTCCTTTGCGGCGTGAGGAACAACTATGTTGCCGGCTTGGAGCCATTTGCGGATAGACGAACAGGGCTCGGAGCATGTGGGAATGGTCGGAAAAAACTCGATGATCGTTCCCGCGCTCTGCGTGGGAATGCAGCCTGGGATGCTCTGCGTCCCTTCAAGAGCCGAACGCGGAGCGTCCGTGGAGGCATTCCCACGCAGAGCGTGGGAACGATCAATGAAATCGCTCTCCGCAGGCTTTCCAGCAGCCGTTGCCTACACGGGCGAAATCGTCGCCAGCACGCCGATCAAAATAGTCAGCGCCAAAAACCCACCTAAAAAAATCGCCATCTTCGCCATGAGCACTCCTGGACCAAAAAATTGCAGTACACGGGCCGTCCGATAGGCAAACCGCGTGGTTATTCTGGGGTGGGGGCCGGGTTCATTACAGAGGCACCTGACGCAGGAAAATACGGATCAGACGAACGCCCTCCCGCCCCCCTCGCGCAACTTTCAATAGGCGAAAAATATGGCGAAGTTCTTTCACCGAAGGGGAACGGATATACCAAAGTATATTTTCATGTCCCAAGTCAGCGTGGTCTTCAGCCCAGGCAGCCCTTAATCTTGCCGGGCATTTAACGCACCCGTTCAAGTGCGCTTCAACTTCATGACTTCCAATGATCGCAAGTGTGGTCGCAGCTCTGGCTTTGAACAGTAAATAGAGGTGATCCATGCGCCCTTCTTTCCTTGCACCTGTATTGACGCCCTTCAAAAACCGGGAACAACTTCCTGCTAGTTCCTGGCGGGCCGATATAGCGCTGCTGGGCCTCCTGGTGCTCTTGGCTGCCTTTGTCTTCCATGGCCTGGATCAAATGAACCAGCCCCTCGGCGTGCTTGACTCTTCGCCGCTGTCCCTTGATCTGGTGCATCTGCCGGAATATACCTTGCGCACCACTTTGCGCATGTTCATCGCCTTGTTCGCTTCGTTTGTTTTTTCCTTGGTCGTCGCCACGTTGGCCGCCAAAAGCCGCAAGGCTGCAATCGTTATCCTGCCCGCCTTGGATATTCTCCAATCCGTGCCAGTCCTTGGCTTTCTTACGTTTACCGTTGTGTTCTTCATGGGACTTTTCCCGGGCAAGGAAACCGGCGTGGAGTGCGCGGCCATCTTCGCCATCTTCACCAGTCAAGTCTGGAACATGACCTTCAGTTTCTATCAATCGCTGAGAACCGTGCCCAACGATCTTTACGAGGTCAGCCGACAGTTCGCGTTTTCGCCATGGCAACGCTTCATCAGGCTGGAGTTGCCCTTCGCCACGCCGGGCCTGGTGTGGAACATGATGATGTCGATGTCCGGCGGCTGGTTTTTCGTGGTCGCTTCCGAGGCCATCACCGTCGGCGACACCACCGTCAGCCTGCCGGGGATCGGTTCATGGCTGGCGCTGGCAATCGAGCAGCAAAACATCGCCGCGATTGCTTGGGCAGTGCTGGCCATGGTCGCGGTGATCATTGCCTATGACTTGTTGTTTTTCCGGCCTATCGTCGCCTGGGCGGACAAATTCCGCTTCGAGCAAACCGCCTCCCAGAAGCGTCCACGGTCCAGGGTCTACGACCTGCTGCGCTCGACCCGCCTGGTGCCCTTGGTGTTGCTGGCGCTGGGCAGCATCAAGGCCTCGTTATTCCTGGAGAAGCTCCCCCGGCTGCCGTCCATCCGCTTCAAGACCAGTGCCCGCGTCAGCCGCACAGCCGACCGGGTCTGGCTCGCCCTGGTCGCCGCTGCCTGCATCGCCGGCATCCTGCAGTTGTCGCGGTTCATCGGCAGCACGTTAGGTTGGGAGGACGTCGCCAGTACGTTTGGCCTGGGCCTGATCACCCTGGTGCGCGTCAGCGTGCTCATCGTGCTGGCCAGCGTGGTGTGGGTGCCCATCGGCGTCTGGATCGGCTTGAACCCGCGCTGGGCCGAGCGCCTGCAACCCATCGCGCAGTTACTGGCAGCCTTCCCGGCCAACGTGCTGTTTCCGTTCGCGGTGATCGCCATCGTCGCCCTGAAACTCAACCCCGATGTCTGGCTTTCGCCGCTGATGATCCTGGGCACCCAGTGGTACATCCTGTTCAACGTGATTGCCGGCGCCAGCGCCCTGCCGACCGATTTGCGCGAGGCGGCGCGCAGCTTCCACATACACGGCTGGCAGTGGTGGCGCCAGGTCGCGCTGCCGGGCGTCTTCCCTTACTACGTCACCGGCGCCCTCACGGCAGCGGGCGGCTCATGGAACGCCAGCATCGTCGCCGAGGCGGTGTCCTGGGGCGACCACCATTTGTACGCGTCCGGCTTGGGCTCCTTCATCGCCCAGGCGACCACGGCCGGGGATCTGCAACGAGTGGCGCTGGGCGTTGTGGTCATGTCGATTTTCGTGGCGGGTTTCAACCGGTTGCTGTGGCGCCCGCTGTACGGTTTCGCCGAGCGTCGGCTTCGAATTGATTGAGGGGTGATCCAATGCAAGTGATGGACAAACGCTGCCTCGTGGATGTGCAGCAAGTCGGCCACGTCTACGGCACCGCTGGCGGCGCCGAGCGCCGGGTTCTGGACAACGTCTGCATGCGCCTGGACGAGGGTGAAATCGTTGGCCTGCTCGGGCGCTCGGGCTCCGGCAAATCGACCTTGTTGCGCTCCATAGCCGGCCTGATTTCGCCCACCTCCGGCGTGGTGGATTTTCCAAGCAATGCCCAAGGGCTGGCGAGCTCGGTGCGCATGGTGTTCCAGAGCTTCGCCCTGTTCCCCTGGCTGACGGTGCTGCAAAACGTCGAGGTCGGCCTCGAGGCCCTCGGCGTGGCGGCACCTGAGCGGCGTCGGCGAGCGCTGGCCGCCATCGACATGATCGGCCTCGATGGTTTCGAAAGTGCCTTCCCCAAAGAGCTGTCAGGCGGCATGCGCCAGCGCGTCGGCCTGGCCCGTGCGTTGGTGGTCAACCCGGACGTGTTGTTGATGGACGAGCCATTCTCCGCATTGGACGTGCTGACCGCCGAAACGCTGCGCACGGACCTGCTGGATTTGTGGCGTGAGGGGCGCATGCCGATCCGGTCGATCCTGATGGTCACCCACAACATCGAAGAAGCCGTGCTGATGTGTGACCGGATTCTGATTTTCTCCTCCAACCCGGGGCGGGTCATGAGTGAGATCAGCGTGGACCTCAGCCAGCCGCGCAATCGTGCCGACCCGGCGTTCCAAGCCCTGGTCGAGCACATTTACGTGCAGATGGCCGGCGGCGCGAATGCCGGCTCCCCACGCCAGGAAACCTTTGCCGGCAGCGGCGTGGGCATGGTCCTGCCGTCGATCTCCAGCAATGCCCTGGCCGGGCTGATCGAAGCGGTGCAGGACCAGCCGTTTGCCGGCCAAGCGGATTTGCGCGAACTCGCCAGTGCATTGCGCTACACCGCCAGTGACCTTTTGCCGGTCGCCGAGGTGCTGCAACTCATGCGCCTGGCCGACCTGCAGGACGGCCACATCACCCTCCTGCCGGCCGGGCAGCGCTATGCCGAGTCGGCGGTGGATGAGCGCAAGCAACTGTTTGCCAAGCACCTGCTCAAATATGTCCCGTTGGTGGGGCATGTGCGCCGGGTGCTGGACGACCGCCCTACCCGCACCGCACCGGCCAGGCGTTTCCGCGACCAACTGGAAGATTTCATGTCCGAGCACGACGCCGCCATTACGCTGGACTGTGTCACGCAATGGGGTCGCTACGCCGAGTTGTTCGCCTACGACGAAGTGGCCGATCAGTTCAGCCTGGACAATCCATCCTGAGACGCTGCGGTATAAACTGCGTGGATAAGGCCTGGTCGTTGGAGCAATGCGCGATGGACATTCAATGAGAAGAACGGCGTTGACCCTGCGTCTACTGCTCCTGCTGGGATTGGCCCTGGGCATCGCGGCGATCGATACCGTCACCGACCTGGAAATCGCGGTCGGGGTCTTCCAGATCGTGGTGGTGCTGATCGCCGTGAGAATCCTGCCAGCGCGCGCCGTGGCCGGGGTCTCGGTCATCTGCATGGTCCTGACGATTCTCAGCTATCGCTTCACTCGTTTTGGCGACACAGAGGCCGGGCTGATCAACGTGCTGATCAGCCTCGCCGCCATCGCCGGCACCACGTACCTGGCGCTGCGTCTCTCGGCCGCCGTGCGCACGGTGCATCAGACCCGCGCCCACCTGGCGCACATCGCCCGCATCAACATGCTCGGCGAACTCGCCGCCTCGATTGCCCACGAAGTCAACCAGCCCCTGGCCGCCGTTGCCGCCAGCGGCAGTGCCAGCCTGCGCTGGATGGCCACCGAGCCGCCCAACCTGCCCAAGGCCCGGCAGGCGGTAGAGCGGATCATCGCCGACACCCATCGGGCCAGCGACATCATTGCAAGGTTGCGCGGCATGGCCCGGCATCAAGCGCCGACGAAGCAATGGCTGAACGTCGCCGACACGGTCCATGCCGCGCTGCGATTGTTGGCCGGTGAACTGAACGAGCAGAACATCACCTTGCGCGTACAGGTCCAGGAAGGCCTGCCGCCGATGCTGGCAGATGAAGTACAAATCCAACAAGTGCTCCTGAACCTGGCGATGAACGCGCTCGACGCCATGCGCCAGGTTGACGTCGACCAGCGGATTCTGCAGTTTCAGGTGACGCTTGAGTCGCCCCAGCAACTGCTCTTTTCGGTGTCCGACCAGGGCAATGGCTTGTCGGCAAGCGACCGGGAACGGGTGTTCGACGCCTTCTACAGCACCAAGCAGGACGGCATGGGGATGGGGTTGGCCATCAGCCGCTCGATCATCGAGGCTCATGACGGGCGGATCTGGGTCGCCAGTAATCCACAGTCCGGCTCAACGTTTCACTTCACCCTGCCAGCCGTTACAAGGGAATCCGATGAGCCAAACTGACGTTCATGACCTGGCCGATTCGATGGTCTACATCGTCGACGACGACCACTCGGTGCGTGCCTCACTGCAAGACCTGCTGACCTCCGTGGGCCTGGCAAGCATGGCATTCGGCTCGGCCCGTGAGTTCATCGACGCCCAACGGCCGGACGTGCCGGCGTGCCTGATTCTGGATGTGCGCATGCCGGGCTTGAGTGGGCTGGACTTCCAGCAGGAAATGGCGCGCTTGAACATCCTGGTCCCGGTGGTGTTCATCACCGCCCATGGCGACATCCCCATGTCCGTCAAAGCCATGAAGGCCGGCGCGCTGGAGTTCCTGACCAAGCCATTTCGCGAACAGGACTTGCTCGATGCCATCACCCAGGGCCTGAACCGCGATCAGGAACGGCGCAAGGCCGCAGCGAGCATGGACGCGTTGAAACGCCGGCATGACACCCTGACTGACGGCGAACGCGAGGTGATGGAACTGGTCGTGTCAGGGCTGCTGAACAAGCAGGTGGCCGGCCAACTGGGCTTGAGCGAGGTGACCGTGAAAGTGCGCCGCGGGTCGTTGATGCGCAAGATGAATGCGGACTCGTTGGCAACGCTGGTGAAGATGTCGGAAAAACTCAAGGAAGCAGATCGCTAGCGGCCCATGATCACGGCTATCATTGCCGCTCGCCCTGTTGACGGGCGATGTCGCAGCCCCTCAAGGACTCAGGTATGAACCTTCTGCCGTCACGCTCCACCCTCTTCGTCTCCAGCCTTTTGCTCAGCTCGCTGTGCTTCGCCGAAGGCGAGCCAACCGACGGCAGCCTCATCAAGGACTCAACCAAAGCAGCCGTCTCAACGTTCATTACCGCCGGCAAGAACCTGCTCGGCGGCGTCAGTGAAGGCGTGCTCGATGGCCGCGAATCGGCCCAAGGCACCGATGGCGCCGCGATCATTTCCTCCAGCGAGCAAATGAAAGACCGCATCGCCGTTGAAGTGCTGAAGCTCGAGCCCAGCGACGACAACGTCAGCATCACCCTCGGCTTCAAGAACAGCACCGACACCCAACTGCGCGTGGTCAACCTCGGCCAGACCGGCGTGCTGCTGGCCATCGACCAGGCGGGCTACTCCAACCGCCTCACCGGCCTGGACAACCCGGATGAAGTCACCATTCCGCCGAAGACTGCCGTGCGGCAGAAGTTTGTTTTTGAAGGCATGAACGAAGCGGTCAGCACGGTACGGGTGTGGGGGCAGGATTATCCGGTCAAGAAATAATGCACCCGCTCGTTCGGACGATCGTTCCCACGCTCCCGCGTGGGCATGCATCCCGTGACGCTCTGCGTCACCCTCCAGAAGCGGAACGCGGAGCGTCCCTGGCGACATTCCCACGCGGAGCGTGAGGAACGATCGTTCAAAGTTGTAGGCATAACGCAACCTGTGGCGAGGGGATTTATCCCCGCTGGGCTGCGCAGCAGCCCCAAAAAACCGCGTAGCAGAACACAGGATTCATTGATAAACCCCAAGCTCAACCCGGGTCAGGTAATCCTCTACTAACTTGAAACCCTGCGCATTATCGATCAGCTCCAATGGCACCTGACCGTCCAGGTACGTACAGGGCTTCCTCAACCAGTCTTCAGCCAACCGCTGGCTGCCGAAAACATTGGCGGCGTGTTCCAAGGCCTTGGCGTATGGGGCTCCAGGCATCGATCTGTCCTCACGATATAAAACCAAGCTGAGCGCGCCAGATGCCACGCTGAGCACTGAGACAATCCAGATCGTAAGGCTGGTACTTCCGAAGGCCAACCCTAAAAAGTTGTCAGAGACTTCTGTGATTTATCCCAAAGCGATCGCCTGTCTGTAGGACGGTGTTCCATGGCACTCCGTGTGGCGACAACATCCAACGTCATTGCCGACACCCACAACAGAATCAACCGACTTTTGCCCCACTCCCCGGCTCAAGCCTCAACGCCAGCACGCTCACCAACACAATCACCGCCCCCACAATAACCATCGTTGACGGGCGCTCAGCCAGCACCAAAGAAGCCATCAACATCGCCGTGGGCGGTATCAGGTAAAGCGCCATGGAAGCGCGGCTCACGTTGCTGTGCGCCAGCACGTAAGCCCAAGCAAGGTACGCCAACGCGCTGGGAAAAATACCCAGAACCAACACCGCCAGATTCACCGAAGCCGAAGCCTGTCGCGCCGCACTCAACATCCCCGGCGCAAAGATGCACAACAGAATCGTGCCCGACCAAACGGTGTAGCAAACCACGGTCAAACCGTCATAACGATGGGCATGGCGCTTCTGCAAAGCGAAATACAAACTCCAGGACAGCGCCGCCAACAGGATCAAGAGCCCATGGGCGTCCATGTCACCCAGGCCACGATCCCCCGCGACCACCACGCCAGCGCCAAGCAAGCCGCACAGCACACACCCCCACTGCCAACCACTGACCCTGTCCTTGAAGACAAAATGCGCCAGCAGCGTGCTGAACAACGGCGTGGACTGGGCCAGCACACTGGCCGCCCCGGCGCTGACGCCCCGCTGACCGTAATTGAGGGCGATGTGATGCAGGCTGACGGCAAAAAAACCCAACACCGCCAGCAACGGCAAATCCCTGAGACGCGGCCAGGAAATACCCTTCACTATCGCAACGAGGGCCATGAACACTGACGCGATGAGAAACCGCACCAACGCCAATTGACCCGGCTCATAAGCCTGCAAGCCAATGCGAATACCAATCGGTGAATAGGCCCAGCAAACGATCACCAACAGCGTCGCCAGGATAACCTTCACACCGGTTTTGCCGGAGGAACCTTCAACCAGCGCAAAACGCGTTTCCATCTAGAGTTCCTGCTCACTGGCCGATTTGCCTCGAAGTATCGAAACCACCCCACCTCAGCACAAGTGACTTAAACTCAGCCAATCATTCACTTCTGGTGAGCTATGGAACTGTCCCAACTGCGCATGCTCAAGACGGTCTGCGACACCGGCAGCATCGCCCGCGCCGCCGAAGTGCTGCACTGCGTGCCGTCCAACATCACCGCGCGCCTCAAGTCCCTGGAACGGGAACTCGGCACGCCGCTGTTTTTCCGCGAAGGTCGCGGGCTGCGGGTCAGCCCAGCGGGCGAAGTGTTTCTGGAGTACGCGACAAAAATACTGAGCCTGACAGAAGAGGCCCGCCGCGCAGTCGCCCCCACCCGCGCACCGAGCGGCCCACTGCGCATAGGCGCCATCGAGTCCAGCGCCACCGGGCGCCTGCCGCAGTTGCTCGCCAAATACCACGCGCAGTATCCGCAAGTGTCACTGGAACTGAGCACCGGCACCTGGGCGCAGCTGCTGGACGATATCCAACATCACCGGCTTGATGGCGTGATCGTAGCGGTGGACATCGAACGGCCTGGACTCAAGCGAGCCGTGATGTACCGCGAAGACCTGGTGCTCATCGCCTCCGAGTCCCACGGCCCGCTGCGCAGCGCCGCCGATTTGCAAGGCAAGGCAATCTTCATGTGGCCCACGGGCTGTCCGTACCGCTTGGCGCTGGAACAGTGGCTGCTGCGTCATGACCAAGTGCAACCGATCATCAGCATCGCCAGTTATGGCGCCATTGTTGGTTGTGTCAGCGCCGGTGCCGGCGTCTCGCTGGTGCCCCGGGGGATCTATGAGCAATATCGCCAGGGCGCTGGTTGGACAGGGTATGAGTTTCCCGAGCTGACGGGCATCGATAACCTTTTTTACTGGCATGAAAACGCCGGCCGGCATCCTGCCAGAGAGGCGTTTTTGGCGATGTTGCAGGCGGAGTTCGAAGGCTAGGTGTAGCACGCTCCCCTGTGGCGAGGGAGCTTGCTCCCGCTGGGCTGCGCAGCAGACCTGAAGCTGACACCCCGGCCTGTTGATGGTTGTGAATCAGTCGAGCCGGCCATGTCAGATCCCTCCGGCAAAAAACGATCGCAACTCCTACGAAGCTTTAGGAACCCATCACCTTCCCCACCCAATCCGGCAAAACCTATAGTGATGCCCATCGCTCAATAGCGATCAGGTTTGGCGACCTGAGGATCGAGTGCAAAAGTACTGCGTTTTTTGCGGAGGCTTTGGCACACTTGCACGGCTGCCCGTTACGGCAGTTGTGCGTGGGAGGCCTTCGGGCCTGCCGGTTTTCGATCCCGGTTCGCCAACCTGCGTACAACTGCCACCTAATTGTTTGGCGACGATTGAGTGGTTAAAACCTCATTAGATCGGAGTTTTTAACATGGAAAGATACGTCCCCATCACCGGCATCGACTGCACCCCCGCCTCCCTACTCATCGATACCGAAGCCCCGCTGGATGTCCTACATGCGACAGCCGATTACCGCATCCGAGTGGTGACCCAGGTACTGGAGAACATTGCGTTTCGCTCTGAAATCACTAGCGATACGGTAGTGCTTTCGGACTTTGCACAGCTTTTGGTGATTCCGTTGCGGGATGGGTGCGATTTGCTGGAGGTGATTGGTCGGCGGCTTCAGGCGCAGGTCGAAAGCTGATGGAACGACGGGCGCCTGAAAGCGCCCGTTTTACGTAATTAGAGGTGGTATCTGCACCGAACCTCAAATCTTGCTACCTAGTTCAAAGGTTCCAACCGGCAGAGATCGGCCAGAATCTGCCTCCCAGAAAGCTAATGCGGAGCGGTCACTCGTCAAACAAGGTCCAGCCATGGCAAATGCCGACAAAGTCCTTTGCCGTAAAAAATAATGTCAGTTCCTCTGGGTCAAATTCTTTGTAGAGCCAGTGCCCAGGAATTGGGCCTCTGGTTATCACGTATTCCAAGCGGTATTTTTGAACAGGTCCAAAACTGAAGGAGCGTGAGTTCAACTCAAACCTGTCACCTCTGTCGAGCGCCCATAGCTTTTCAACAAGGCAATCATCAAGCACCACCTCTCCCGCTATCTCAATGAGATGCTTTGAATGAAGTTTCTTTTGAAGCCTAACGCTTCTGGCCATACATCAACCTACCTATGAACAGTCCGGGCATCGGCATAATAATACTGGAACATGAAGATGACCGCTTTGGGTCGGTTAGCGACGGCTTGACTTCGACCGTCGCTATGCATAGTCAAACCTCAGTTTGTTCCGCCATCTCCAGGGCGTCATCGACCTCAACCCCCAGATATCGAACGGCGCTCTCCAGCTTCGTATGGCCGAGCAGCAGCTGAACCGCCCGCAGGTTCTTCGTCCTGCGATAGATGATGATGCCTTGGTACGTCTCATTGTGTGAGTGCCATACATGGCTGGGTCAAGGCCAACGGCTTTCACACAGTCTTTGACGATACGAGCGTATTGACGAGTGGATAGATGGTTTGAGGTATGCAGCCGGCTAGGAAAAAGACAGTCCTCGCTGCGTAGCTGGGCCTGATGTATCTAGGCCGTGAGAGACATACCGTGTCTGCTCAGTGATCTCGAATTGCACTGGCCGCTGCGTTTTCTGCTGCATCACCATGGCTCGTGATGATATGTACTCACCATGGGCAATGTCGCGCACGCGGAGATTGGTTAAGTCGTAGGCTCGAAGCTTGCTGTCGATGGCCAGATCGAAAAGAGCTAGATCCCGGGTTCTTTTTGCGATTTGAAGCCTTACTCGGATGGCCCAGTTATCTCTCAGTTGGAGTGGAGATTTCTGCCCGACCAATTTTCCTTTGTTCCACGGCTGACGGCTGCAGGTAGCGATGATTTTCATGACAAGTCCTCCACGTGTGGAAGGACAAGGATGGCTACTAAGAGCAACGGTCGCTAACCGACCCAAAGCTGACCTTCAGGTGGGTAAATTTTTGTCACCTCGTGAATGGCATCTTCAAGGACTTTGCGATCCGAGCTAAAATTTTTATGCATTTTTCAGAAACAACGAGCGGTGGTTCGTCAATCATGTAAAGCAGGTGTTCGAACGCTACTCCAGCCTCGTTGTGATCGACATAATCCAGAACTATTTCACCACCATTCTCTAAACCTGCCTGAGCTAATGCATGGTCTTCCGGTACAGGGCCGAGCTGGTCGTATGCAATGGACATCAGCGTCGAGATTTCCTCAAGTGCCTCAACGAAATCGGCCCTCAAGTCGTTGTTAAGGTGGCTCATAACAAACATTCCTTCGATTATGGTGACCTGCGTTCCGTTCCCGTCTGGTCGATTGTTGCCCAAGACCTGGTCTTTGCGCACGCGCTTGGGAAGCTAAGGTCGACTGTCCACTCTTGGGTCACGCTTTACCCATTTCCTCGTACGAAGCATCGACGAACGTGATGTGCTCATCCCAAGCAGCTTCAGCTAGATCCCGGATAATTTCAGCGAGCGTCTCAACATCCACCCCCTGAGCTTCGATGCAGGCCAAGCGTCCGGGCGACCAGTCGATGACGAAACACTGTGGATACTTCCTTAGCAGTGCGGACAGCGCTTCCTGAGGAGGCTCTTTGTGGGTATACATGAAGTCAAAGTACGGGGCACTGGCATTCTGAAGCGGGTACACCAGAGCCCAGGCATTTGATGGGCCGGGAAAGCAAATATGGACATTACGATGCGCCCATTCCGGCCCACTGTGTTTGATGTGGCGAAGTACTTCGATGATCGAATGACAATTGGCTATTCGGATCATGCGATCAGGGTCAAACGTCCAGCCAGACCCAGGCTGGGTTGCTGCGTTACTGGTCAGAGGTGCAGTCATTCTTGTTTTTCTCTTCATCGCATTACCTTAGGTTCGAACGTCTGCTCTTGGCCGATGGTTGCCTGTCGCGGAGGACAGAGAACGACCCAAAGCGCCCGATCAGCATTGGCTGAAATGAGCCGATTGTGGTCTGCTATGAAGCAGCTATCGGACCAACAAAAAGGGGACGGATCTATTTACAAGCAAATAAATCCGTCCCCTTTTTCGTTCCGTATTTCTCGATGCCAGCAGAAACTCAATCTAGATCGACTTTCTTCATCAGTGCGTCACAAACTAGCTTTCTTCACGACCTAACCGATGACTCTTCAGGTCGTGAATTTTGATCAAGGTTAAACTCACGTTCGCGTTGCCACTTCGGGCCGAAGAAGTACATTCCTCCCGTCACTACCGTCAACTACTGAAGCGACAGCGGGAGGCCCTAATGCTTCCATCTTTCTATCAGAGTCCTAGATCTTTGCTCAATTTCTGCACAAAATATTCGTTAGACAGCACGTCATTCATACTCACAGTAGAAGGGATGACCTCTTTCAGTGCAGAGAGAACTTGGAAGCCTGACACTCCAGCAATCTCGAACTTACTGAATACAAACGCGCTATTGAGAGACGGGTCTGATTCCATCAATGTTGCGATTGTTTCCAGGCCCGACAGACCTGTCGAGTGATTCTGATTATTAGCCCCCACAGGCACAAAGGCGTCGCAGATGCCTCTGCCATCAAGGTCTGAGCCCAAAGTTGCCTTGAGGATTTCAGAGCGAAGCACGCAAACTCCGTGCGGACCTGAAACAAAATTATTGATCGCTTCTCTGATGATTTTTACTCGTGCTGTGCTACTCATCATGATTGTTACTGCTCCATTTTACAAAAAGGGGACGGATCTATTTACAAGCAAATAAATCCGTCCCCTTTTTCGTTCCAGCCAACACCAAACCTTCCTCCAGCGCACTAGCCATGATGTCTGCTCCAGGTGCGCTGACCCAGGTCGAAATATCAGTTTCGCCCCTCGACGCAAGCCAGCGTCCGACCATTTGATAGCCTAACGAGTAACCAAGCCATTTGGGTTTGTCGCCAAAACCAAAGAACCACTCGTTGTGATCGTAATACCTCGACTCGAGAATTTGCAGTCCAACCGGTGAGCGTAAAAGATCGGCAGATGCGATGGCATGCTCCCAAGGCTCCGGATCGCTACCAAGCACATGCCGAACAAACTGACCGGCAAGCCCTTCGCTGACCAACGCCTCGCCTAACGTCCAGCCATAACCAGGGCCGCCCATGCGCAGGCAATGGTGAACCTCATGAACAACATGCCGACGCAGTGCGCCGGTGCGCAGGCTGGAAAAGAAATTCGGATTGTCGGGATCAAGGGTCATGGTAAACATGGAGCTGCGATACGCCCGTCCTACCAGGCCCATTTCTGGAATGGTTTCGCCCGGTAGCCGCTGAATCAGGACATCGAGTCGCGGCGGGGGCATCAGGCGAGCAATGGCTTCGTAGGCGGCGTCAAACTCATCAACCAGCTCGCGGCGAAGCTCGGCAAGACTCCCCGAGGCCTCCAGCCAGTGCAGCGTCCATTTCTCCATGTCCCCCTCTCCTTTATTAATCAAATCACCAGGCTCGATGACTCCGGGCCGCTCGCGACGGTAGATCCCCGCCGGGCAACTGTCCAGCGTCGACCAGATTCGACTGCTCCTTTGTCTGCCCGGTTATCTCTGGCAAAAAACTGTCTCGACTCCTACAAGGCTATCGGAAGCAGGTGCCTTGCCTGTCCAATCTGGTGAAATCTATAGTCATTCCCATCGCCGCAGAATGGCGATCAGGTTTGGCGACCTGAGGGATTGGGTGCAAAAGTACTGCGTTTTTTGCGAAGGCTTTGGCACACTTGCACGGCTGCCTGTTATGGCAGTTGTGCGTGGGAGGCCTTCGGGTCTGCCGGTCTCCAATCCCGGCTCGCCAACCTGCGTACAACTGCCGCCCAATTGTTTGGCGACGATTGAGCGGTTAAAACCTTATTAGATTGGAGTTTAGAACATGGAAAGATACGTCCCCATCACCGGCATCGACTGCACTCCCGCTTCCCTCCTCATAGATACTCAAGCTCCGCTGGACGTCCTGCATGCAACCGCTGATTACCGCATCCGTGTGGTGACGCAGGTACTGGAGAACATTGCGTTTCGCTCTGAAATCACCAGCGATACGGGGGTGCTTTCGGACTTTGCACAGCTTTTGGTGATTCCGTTACGCGATGGGTGTGATTTGCTGGAGGTGATTGGTCGGCGGCTTCAGGCGCAGGTTGAAAGCTGATGGAATGACGGGCGCCTGAAAGCGCCCGTTTTACGTAATTAGAGATGTGTATCTGCAGCGTGCCTCAAATCTGGCCACCTAGTTTAAAGGTCCCAACCGGCAGAGATCGGCCAGGAGCAGACCTTCCTTAAATCTCCAAATAGGTTTACAAGCCAGATACGTTCACAAGTTTAGGCAAGACGGCATGACACTTTCCAAGGGCAGTATCATAAAACTGATCACTATTGACCGGGCGGCGGCGGTACTCAGGGACTGGATGAGTTCTCGGGAGGCGGCTCCTGGAGATATCGCCGTGGTGGAAAGGGTTTCAATGGGGGAGGCTGGATGTACCGTTCTCTTGTTGTGCGAGCCAGAAGTAGGATTCCTTGAGTGGAGAGCATCATATTTTGAGGCTGGGTTGACCTATGAGGTGCTTAGTAGCAGTCCCACTGACGTCGCCTCTTGAATGTCTGCTCAAGGCCGATTTCTACCTGCCGCCACCGTCAGCTTTGGGTCGATAGCGGCCACTTGCGAACGGCTCTTTTGCCCAATTACGGACCGCCAGAACGAGAGCGCTAACCAGTAGCCCACGAGTTGTACTTCTGGAGTAGGGTAGCTTAACCAGTGCCAACTGCAGAGGTACTCCCTACCAGTCATGCGAGAGTGGCTGGCGAGAAATTAGCTTAGCTAGGCTTGGATTGAGAGCCTCCGGGCTTTGAAGCTCCCTTCACGATCTTTCGCGTTCCTAAGCAGCGAGGGTAAGAGGTGCAGCCGAGGAATTGCTTGCCTCTGTTCCGACCCGTCTTGGCGGTTCTAGTCACCATAGGACTCCCGCAAAGCAGACACAGGGAGAGAGCATCCCAATGTTCTTTCGGAGGCTTTGCTCTCTCAATGGCCTCAAGGCGGGCTGTTTCAGCGGACTTTCTCTCAGCCTCTTTTTTAGCCTCCTTTCGCCCACTGAGCTTGACGAGGGCAAAAAAAACTCCGCCGATGCCGAGGAGCCATAACAGCCCTTTCCCGGACAGTGAGCCTCCTCGGCTGCCTGAGTGACCTCCTCTGCCGCGACCACCTCGTCCTCCTCGTGCAGAAGCGCTATTAGCCAGCAACAGCAGTGGACTGAGGAGAAGCAATCGTCGTGAAATTTTGTCAGCCATTGTCAGCAGTCCTTGCCACGTCGGTGTTCAAGGTAAACGGCCCCGGGAGCCCGAGCCCACCTCATTGCCACGAGAGCATTATCCCAATGGTCGGCTAGCGACCTCATGAGTTTCTCAATCTACACGATGCGGAAACCATAGCTATCATTCTGACATCCTTGTTCGATCATTTGGATGCGCATCGTATGAAATTAAAACGGGAAGCCAGGACGCTCAAGAGCAAAGCCATTGCTTCCCTTCGGCGAGGTCTGGAGGTGTTCAATGGTCACGACGACCACGGCCGTACTGAGGCAGTGCTTCTCCACCTTCAGCACAGCAGCGAAATGCTGACCAAGGCACTCCTGGTCCAGAAATCAAAGGAGGTCTTCGACAAGCAGAAAGGGCTCGCTATCGGGCTCGATAAAGCTCTCAACGTAGCGACCTCAAGCGGTTTTATTAGCGCTGCTCAGGCTGGCTCTATTCGTGCACTAGATACAATGCGGAATGCTGCACAACACTGGATGATTGTTGTGCCGGAGGATGCGTTGTTCGTCACTACTCGAGCGTTGATCACCACGCTGGATGAGGTGCTAGCGCAGCACTTTGCGGATACGCTGGCGAATAACCTTCCACTCCGGGTGATGCCACTGTCCACAACGGCGCTTCCAAGTTTCGATATTTTGGTGGATCGCGAGTTTCGGCACATTGCTGAGCTGCTGGCGCCGAACAAGCGTGCACGAGATGAAGCCCGTGGGCGTATCCGCACGCTGCTGGCGATGGAGGCGCACACGAGTGAAATCGTCGAAGTGTCCGAGCGTGACATTAATCGTATTGAAAAGGCCATCAAAGCGGGTAATCAGGTAGAACAAGTCTTTCCGAGGCTCGTAGCGCTCTCCAGTCAGATTACTGGGGAGGGGCCGACTCTCCGTGTCCATTTCAGCAAGAAAGACGGTGCTCCTGTTCGGTATGTGTCAGGTGATGATCCAGAGGCGGCGGGAGCGATCCGTGAAGTGGACCTCCAGAAGAAGTATCACTTGAGCCCCTCGGTGCTAGCTGAGCGAGTTGGGCTGAATCCCAGCAAGTGCAAGGCTCTTCGCGAAATGCTGAGGGTGGATGAGGATCAAGCGAACATGATGGTGTTCGAGTTCGGTAGCCAAAAGCACCCGCGCTTTTCAGATAACGCCCTGCGCATCCTGCTTGAGAACAATACGCCAGAGCAGGTCGAAACCGCTTGGCAGGCACGCCGAAGACGGGGCCGGTGAAGAATATCTGTCGATCGCGGGTCGAGGGACCACATGAGGATCCCCCCGCGGAGGCCATAACGTTCTGCGTGGTGCCGGACTTGTTCCGGACTATGGGCACCCTCCCCTCCCTGCGTCCAGATCATGGGCTATATAACCGGTTTCTCTATTACCTTAAACACTCTCACCATCACTGATATGAATACCAAGATCACAACGACCCGACGCAAGATGCGATTTAAGCGTCAACGCCGGAATTTCGTAATCGCCGTGATTCTGGCGACGAAATGGCAAGGGTTGATCACTGAAGAGCGTATTCAAGCGAGCGGCATAAGCCGTGCAAATGGATTGGAACCGGGTGGCGTCCATTTTGCTGGTCTTATAAATTGGGAAGGCCGGCATGACCGTGAAGCCAGGATAGAAAAGCACCCCATGCTGGATGGGAAATAGCAGGTCATCCAACGCGCCGTTCACCCCTCGGCCACTGTAGTGGGATTCCCAACCGCCCATTGTGACCACCAACATGGCGCGCTTGCCTGCCATGCTGCCTTCGCCGTAGCGATCGCCCCAGTGGTTTTCGCTATGTTCGCCGACCCCATAGGCAAACCCGTAAGCGTAGACGCGTTCGATCCAGCCCTTGAGAATCGCGGGCATCGAGAACCACCACAGCGGAAATTGAAAGATGACGGCATCGGCCCAGCGCAATTTGGCCTGCTCTGCCTGGATGTCCGCCGGTTGGCTGTCAGCGGCAAATACACGCTGGGATTCAAGCGCTGGGTTGAAAGGCGTTTCTGCGTCATAACCTGGGGCGTCGTCCGGATCGAGAGACGCTTTCCACCGCATGTCGTAGAGATCTGAGACTTCGACCTCGTGGCCTGCTGTTTCCAGGTGAGTGATTGCAAAATCCTTGAGCGCGCCATTGAGCGAACGAGGTTCGGGGTGGGCGTAGATCAGTAGTATTTTCATGAGGGCTCCGCGTTGAATGTGTCCCTCAGCGTAAGCATGCATCCGCTATGATAGAAATGAATTCCCGAAACACATGGTATTTGCATGCACAATAGCTTGCGCCGCCTGGATCTTAATTTGCTGGTCACATTGGATGCCTTGCTGGCCGAGCAAAATGTGACGCGGGCCGCGCGCTTGCTCAATCTCGCGCAACCGACCGTCAGCCTGCAACTGGGCAGGCTGAGAGATCTTCTTGATGATCCGCTTTTACTGCCTGGCCCCCGAGGGATGTCGCCCACCGAGCGTGCTCGCGAATTGCAGGGGCCCCTGCGTGACGCGTTGGCCGCGCTGGAAAGCGCACTGAGTCCTGTTGCCGCTTTTGAACCCGGACGGTCCCATCAAACGTGGAAGATCGCTGCCAGTGATTATGCGACGACTGCCTTGATCTGGCCGTCGCTCTCGCGGCTCAGGCGCCTGGCGCCGTATACGCGGTTGGCGCTTGTGAATAAACCGACTGTCGACTTTGCCAAGGATCTGGAAAACGGCCTTATCGATCTGGCGCTGCATACCCGCGATGAAGCGCCGCCCAAGTTGCGTCAGCGCTCCTTGATTCACGAACGCTATGTGCTGGCGGCGCGGCGCGGCCATCCCGCGCTGGCAACCAGGCTGTCGCTCAAAGCGTTCTGCGCGCTTGAACATGCCGTCATGTCACCTGATGGCGCCGGCTTCGTTGGCAGTACCGACCACGCGCTGGCAGCTGAAGGTCTGGAGCGGCGAGTGGTATTGTCCGTGTCCAATTTCAACTCGCTGGTCTCGGCATTGGTGCACAGCGATTTGGTTGCGGTGGTGCCGGAACGGCTGGTGAAACATGAGCCAGCGCTTCACGTCCAGGCACCTCCGCTCGCCATTCCCGGGTTTGAAATGCTGATGTTATGGCCCGAGCGACTGCATCGCGATCCTGCCCATATGTGGCTGCGCGACCTTATCGCTTCGACGTTGGAAACAACCGGCGCGCAGAAATAAATGGACCGGACCATGAAACGATGACGACGCCCCCCTGCCCCCGTGTCCCGTTAATAATGTCCAATTCACTCCAAGGAAGAAGCTAATGTCCTCCGATCCCCTATGCCTGGTTTTCGTACCCGCCCTTGCAGCTGTACTCACAGCAGCCGAGTCCAAAAAAGGCACCCCACTCACCGAACTCGAAGTCTGCAACATCCGAGACCAAGCCACCTGCATTGCAGTAACCTTTGCCACCGCGCTGGCTATGGAACAAGAGCGGGGCTACGCGGATATCGTTGCTGAGGATTGCTGGAATGAGTGGCAACGGTTACGTCGCTCGATTCAACAAAGCCCACGTTGAGGGGCTGCCACCTCAGCCATTGAACACCCCGCCTGGAGCCTTTTATGCCACCCACCTCACGTGACGACGCCCGTATTGAGCGTCGTCTCATCGCCACCCTGACCGAAGCCTGTGAAACCGCCAAAACTGAAATCCCGGGCTTCGCCTGGCTGACCCACACCGTCGACTATCGCGCCTTTCCCCAAAGCTTGCGCGTGATCTGGATTTTCGACAGCCGCGCCAGCCAGGAACACGCCCTATCAACGGGGGCCGACAACCGCATGCGTGAGCTGACCGCCGCCGCCCTGAACGACGCCGGCGTACACGTCCCCCACATGGCCCGCTGCGTCAGTTTCGACTCCGAAGAAGAATGCCGCCTCCGGCATGGCGGCGACTGGCGCCTGCGC
>Ga0065704_10000472_pt1 | contig 19620 bp, 20 predicted proteins | sample SwiRhicommuniRL2_FD_59091 | JGI IMG/M metagenome (GOLD analysis project Ga0065704, IMG submission 59091) | Switchgrass rhizosphere bacterial communities from Rose Lake, Michigan, USA - RL2 v2 (version 2) | ecosystem: Host-associated > Plants > Roots > Rhizosphere > Soil | place: East Lansing, MI
CGCCCGGCGTGAGCCGGGCGTTTTCGGGTTTGGTGGGCCGTCAAGGATTCGAACCTTGGACCTATTGATTAAGAGTCAACTGCTCTACCAACTGAGCTAACGGCCCCGAAAAACTGGCTGCGTAGTGTAACCGCATCTTCTTTTTCTGTGAACCCCCGCAGTGCGGAGATCCTCGATCAGTGGGGTGGCTGAGGGGACTCGAACCCCCGACATCTGGAATCACAATCCAGTACTCTAACCAGCTGAGCTACAGCCACCACTGAAACCTGCATCCTTCCGGATCGCACCGGAAGTGGCGCGCCCGACAGGACTCGAACCTGTAACCGCCGGCTTAGAAGGCCGGTGCTCTATCCGGTTGAGCTACGGGCGCCCGGTCCGGATTGTCGCATCCCCGTCATGCCGGAACACACTGGCACTGCATCAGACTGGTCGGGGTAGAGGGATTCGAACCCCCGACCCTCTGCTCCCAAAGCAGATGCGCTACCAGACTGCGCTATACCCCGACGAGGGTCCCGGCATGGCGTCTGGACGCCAACGAGGTCGCGTATTGTCGGAACCTGCGGCCCTGCTGTCAAACGAAACCTGATGCTCCTTCGCTTGCGATATGCTCAGGCGCTGGGGACAGACGTCCGGCAACCACATGAGGGAACGATGATGCGCAGCGGCAATCCGGCATTGAAGGAATCCACCTTCCTCGACCTTGGCAGCGGAGCGGTCGTCGCACGCGACGGCGAGGCGATGACGCTCAACGGCACCATCAACAAGACCGGCATCCTGTTGCTGCTGACCGTGCTGACGGCGGCGTTCTCGTGGAACCAGGCCCTCGGCCCGGACGGCCTGCCCGCCCCCGGCTTCGCGGTGTACATGTGGGGTGGTGCCATCGGTGGCCTGGTGCTGGCACTGATCACCGTCTTCAAGAAGACCTGGTCGCCCGTCACCGCGCCGCTGTATGCGCTGGTCGAAGGGTTTTTCCTGGGTGCGATCTCTGCGGTGTACAACGCGCAGTTCGGCGGGATCGTGATGCAGGCGGTGATGCTGACCTTCGGCATCCTGTTCGCGCTGCTGTTCGCCTACCGCAGCGGCCTGATCAAGGCCACGGAGAACTTCAAGCTGGGCGTGGTGGCGGCCACCGGCGGCATCGCGCTGGTCTACCTGGCGAGCATCGCGCTGGGCTTCTTCGGCATCAAGATCCCGCTGATCCACGAATCCGGCCTGGTCGGCATCGGCTTCAGCCTGTTCGTCGTGGTCATCGCTTCGCTGAACCTGGTGCTGGATTTCGACTTCATCGAGACCGGCGTCGAGCAGGGCGCGCCGAAGTACATGGAGTGGTATGGCGCGTTCGGCCTGATGGTCACGCTGGTATGGCTGTACCTGGAACTGCTGCGCCTGCTGTCGAAGCTCCAATCGCGCGACTGAACCGTCACGACGATCGCGAAAGAAAGGGCGCCCCGGCGCCCTTTCTTTTTCACCCTGGCGTCGGCGCCGCGTGCCGGCGGCGTCGTGATGGCCACACCATGAACAGCACAGTCACGCCCGCCAGCAGCCAGCAATAGTGCACCTTGCCCATTAGGGCCAACGGCGACAGCCCCGCCAGCGAGGCGGCCAACAGGATCTGAGCACCGTACGGCAGCAGGCTCTGGACGATGCAGACGAAGATATCGAGCACGCTGGCCGCGCGCGCAGGCGGTACGTCGTGGCGTTCGGCGATATCGCGCGCCACGCCACCGCTGATCAGGATGGCCACGGTGTTGTTGGCGGTGAACACGTCCGTCAGCGAGGCCAGTGCGGCAATGCACCACTCGCCGGTGCGGCGCCCGGTATTGCCGCGTGCGATGCGCGTGATCTGCCGTGCCAGCCAGTCCAGCCCGCCGCTCGCCTTCATCAACGCGCCGAGTCCGCCGATGAACAGGGCCAGCAGAGTGATCTCCACGACGCCCTCGAAGCCGGCATAGATGTCATCGGCGAATGTCGGCAGTGTGTAATCCGCCGGACCGAACCACGCGCCGAACAGGCCCGCCACCACCAGCCCGATGGCCAGCACCACCAGTACGTCCAGACCGGTGATCGCAAGCGCCAGCACCAGCACGTACGGCAGCACCAGCCAGGCGGAGACCGGCTCGGACGCCTCCACGGGCGACGCATCCCCCACGACCGCCAGCACCACCAGCGTCAGCAGGGCGGCAGGCAGCGCGATCTTCACGTTTTCGCGGAATTTGTCCCGCACCGTGCAGCCCTGCGTTCGCGCCGCCGCGATCGCGGTGTCCGAGATCACCGACAGATTGTCGCCGAACGTGGCGCCGCCCAGCACGGCGCCCACCACCAGCGCGCGTTCGATGCCGGCAGCATCGGACACGCCGAGCGCAATCGGCGTGACGGCGGCGATGGTACCCATCGACGTGCCCACCGCCAGCGACAGGAAGCCTGCCACGAGGAAGAGCCCGGGGAGGATCAGTGCGGGCGGCAGCGCGCCCAGGCCCAGAGCGACCACCGCATCGACGGCACCGATCTGCTTGGTCACCATGGCGAAGGCGCCTGCCAGCAGGAAGATCAGGCACATCAGGATGATGTTGCTGTCGCCGATGCCCTGCAGCAGCGTGTCCATCGCCTTGATCCCGGCCCGGCGCGCGATCCACAGCCCCAGTGCGATCGCGGGAAGGATCGCCACCGGCGCGTGCAGGCGGTAGAAGCCCATCGCATCGCCCTGTTCGGTGTAGTACAGGCCAGCGCCGAAGAACAGCGCGAGGAACAGCAGCAGCGGGGTCAGCGCGAGCGCGCTGGGACGGACGGGCATGGCAGGGCCTTCTGCGTGGGGCCGCGGATTGTGCGTGTCGCCAGCCTAGCGTCCAACCCCATGGATGGGACATACGCAAACAAAAACGGGACGCTGTGCGTCCCGTTCCCGTCCTGTCTGGCGGAACCGCTCAGACGCGACTGGCGATCGCCTTGGCGAACGACATGGTGGTGCCCTCGCCGCCCAGGTCCGGGGTCAGCGAATCCTTGGCTTCCAGCGTGGCGATGATCGCCGCGCGCAGGCGCTCGGCCTTCTCCGGCTGGCCCAGGTGGTCCAGCATCTGGGCCGCGCCCAGCAGCAGCGCGCACGGATTGGCGACACCCTTGCCGGCGATGTCAGGGGCGGAGCCGTGGACAGCCTCGAAGATCGCCGCGTCGACACCGATGTTGGCGCCCGGAGCCAGGCCCAGGCCACCGACCAGGCCCGCGCACAGGTCCGAGATGATGTCGCCGAACAGGTTGGTGGTGACGATGATGTCGAACTGCTCCGGGCGCATCACCAGCTGCATGCAGGTGTTGTCCACGATCATCTCGTTGGTCTGGATCTCGGGGTACTGCGCGGCCACTTCGCGCGCGACCTTCAGGAACAGGCCGGAGGTGGTCTTCAGGATGTTCGCCTTGTGGACGATGGTGACCTTCTTGCGGCCGGTCTTGCGGGCCAGGTCGTAGGCGTAGCGGACGATGCGCTCGGAGCCCTTGCGGGTGATCTTCTGCGTCAGCAGGGCGGTTTCGCCGTCTTCCGAGATCGACTGGCCCTCACCGATGTACGCGCCCTCGGTGTTCTCGCGCACCGTGATCAGGTCGACGCCGGTCGGGAAGCGCGACTTGGTGTTCGGGAACGACTTGGCCGGGCGCACGTTGGCGTACAGGTCGAAATGGCGGCGCAGCGCGACGTTGATCGAGCTGAAGCCCTCGCCCACCGGCGTGGTCAGCGGGCTCTTCAACGCCACGCCGTTCTTGCGGATCGAATCCAGGGTGGCCTGCGGCAGCAGGTCGCCGTGCTTTTCCAGCGCGACCAGGCCGGCATCGGCTTCTTCGTAGGTCAGGCCGACCTTCATCACGTCGAGCACGTGCAGGGTGGCGTCCATGATCTCCGGGCCGATACCGTCGCCGCGGATGACCGTAATCGTCTGAGTCATTTGAGTGGTGTTTCCGAACAGGGGCGCGCGCTGGCCGGGGGCCGGCGCGGACGTAGAGGGGAAGATCTGTGCGCGCCATTATGCCCGAGGCCCCCTCAGGGGCCCAAATCGACGATGGTCGGAGGCATTGTCGAGATCCAGTCGGATCCCAGCGTGCGCCGGGATGACGGGATTGGGATGAACGGACTGCACGAAGGCAGCCGAGGTACTCAGGGAGCCTGTGCCCTGTCCCTGCCCCAGCCTCAGTGGTCGTGCGCCGACGGCGCGTCAGCCTGCCCGCCTTCCAGCTGGTCGAGGAAATCCACCGCCCGGCGCAGGTGCGGGATGACGATGGAGCCGCCCACCACCAGGCCCACCGAGAACGTCTCGAAGAATTCCTCGCGCGTGACGCCGGCCTCCTTGCACTGGGCGACGTGGTAGCTGATGCAGTCGTCGCAACGCAGCACCATCGAAGCCACCAGGCCCAGCAGTTCCTTCGTCTTCACGTCCAGCGCGCCTGCCTGGTAGGTCTGCGTGTCCAGGGCGAAGAAGCGGCGGACGACCTGGTTGGGTTCATCCAGGATGCGCTTGTTCATCCGCTGCCGGAACTCGGTGAATGCCTTCACGCGGTCCTGGCTGTCGTCGGCCGCGCTCATGCCGCCTCCCCTGCGAGCAGGGCTTCCAACTTGCCTGCACGGTGCAGCGCGATCATGTCGTCGTAGCCGCCCACATGGGTTTCGCCGATGAATATCTGAGGCACGCTGGTGCGCCTGGCCTTGGCGATCATCTTCTCGCGCGCGTCCGCGTCAAGGTCGATGCGTACTTCCGTCCAGGTCTGGCCCTTGCTCTTGAGGAAGTTCTTCGCCGCCACGCAGTAAGGGCAGATGGCGGTACTGTAGAGGGTGATCTCGGGGGCGGGGGCGCCTTGCGGGGTGTCGCTCAAGGGAGTTCTCCGGAACGAAAGGGACGTGCTGTGGTCCCAGCCAATATCGGGTCGACGGGGTCGGGTTACAGCCGGCGACATGGAACAGTGCGGACCGGTACTGGTCCGGTTAACCACGTATTCACTCGCCCGGATCAGCGACCCGTCATCCTGATCGAGACCCCCATTATCCGCCACGGAGCTCCCGTTTGCGTCCCATCCTGCTTGCCACTGCCCTGACCCTGGCCCTCGCGGCGCCGCTGGCAGCCTCCCAGGACAGCCGCCTGCCGGATATCGGCTCATCCGCGGGCGAACTGCTCACCCCGGCGCGTCAGGCCGAGTACGGCGGCATGATGCTGCGCGAACTCCGCAACTACGGGTACCTGCTGGAAGACCCGCTGATCACGGACTGGCTGCAGACCGTGGGCAGCCGGCTGGGCGCCGACAGCGACAACCCGCAGCAGGCGTACACGTTCTTCATGATGCGCGACCGGCAGATCAATGCCTTCGCCACGCTGGGCGGCTACATCGGCATGAATGCCGGCCTGGTGCTGACGGCGGATCGCGAAGACGAGATGGCAGCGGTGCTCTCCCACGAAATCGCCCATGTAACCCAGCAACACGTGCTGCGCGGCGTGGAGCGGGCGCAACGCGACCAGGTTCCGATCCTGCTGGGCATGCTGGGTGCCATCGTGCTGGCCCAGGCGGCGGGCGGAAGTTCCAGCGGCGATGCCTCCCAGGCGGCGATCGCTTCGGCCATGGGCCTGATGCAGCAGCGCCAGATCGACTACACCCGCTCCAACGAATCCGAGGCCGACCGCGTCGGCATCCGCACCCTGTCCCGCGCCGGCTACGACATCGACGCCATGGCCGGCTTCTTCGCCAAACTCCAGCAGGCCACCCGCGCCAGCCGCGGCAGCGGGCGCGAACAGGTGCCGGACTACCTGCAGACCCACCCGGTCACCACCACGCGCATCAGCGAAGCCCGCCAGCGCGCCGACCAGTTGCGTGGCGACCAGATCACCGCGACCACCCGCGTTCCCGGTGGCGAGCACGTTGAACGCTTCGACCGGCGAGGCGTGACGCTGCCGGAGTCGCGTAGCGACAACCCGTTGCTGCCCATCCCTGTGACCCTGCCCTCCCAGGTTTTCCAGCGTGGCGATACCGGCCAGTTCGACTGGGCGCGCGAACGCCTGCGGGCACTCAGCGCCAGCACGCCCTCTGCCGCCGTACGGGAGTACGAAACGCTGCGCCGGCAGGCCGGCAAGCCGTTGACGGCACCCCAGCGCTACGGACTGGCCATCGCCCATCTACAGGGCGGCGACAGCAGGACCGCGTTGACGGAATTGCGCCGCCTGGACGACGAACATCCCGACAACCTCTGGATAACGCTGGCACTGGGCGAGGCGGAATCGCGCACCGGCGATCCGGTGGCGGCGAACCGTCGCTTCGACGCCTTGCTGCAACGACTTCCGCAGAACCGCCCGGCGGTCCTGACCTATGCGAAGGTGCTGAACGAACAGGGCGGACGCGAGGCCGGGCAGCGCTCGCAAGCCATCCTGCGCCCGTTGATGGCGCGCGCGGGCGACGACCCGGTATTCCAGCAGCACTTCGCCAGGGCGAACGAACTGGCGGGCGACACCGCCCGTGCCGGCGAAGCCTACGCAGAGGCCGCCTACCTGAATGGCCGGCCGGAGCAGGCATTGATCCAGCTGCAGAATCTCAAGAACCAGGGCGACCTGGATTTCTACGCCCGCGCCAGGATCGATGCCCGCATCGCCACCATCACCCCGGAAGTGCTCGAACTGCGCCGCCAGGGCATCCGCGACCCCGACGTCGAGCGCCGTTGACCCGCATCCGGCACGCCTTGTGACAGTCCGACGGCGTGTCATGTAAACGTCATAAAATTGTCGTCTACTGGCACGGTCCCCCTCGCCCCCGGATTTTGCGTGCAGAAGCACATCCTGATCGTTGACGATGAGCCCGCCATCCGCGACATGGTGGCGTTCGCCCTCCGCAAGGGCGAATACGAGCCCATCCATGCCGGCGACGCCCGCGAGGCGCAGAACGCCATCGCCGACCGCGTGCCGGACCTGATCCTGCTGGACTGGATGCTGCCCGGCACCAGCGGGCTGGAACTGGCCCGCCGCTGGCGCAAGGACGCGATGACCCGCGACGTGCCCATCATCATGCTCACCGCCCGTGGCGAAGAAAATGATCGCGTGGGCGGCCTGGAAGCCGGCGTCGACGACTACGTGGTCAAGCCATTCTCCGCACGCGAACTTCTGGCCCGCATCCGCGCGGTAATGCGCCGCTCGCGCGACGATGACGAAGACGGCAGCGTCGCGGTCGGCAACCTGCGTATCGACGGCGCCGCCCACCGCGTGTTCGCCGGTGACACGCCGGTCGCCATCGGCCCCACCGAGTACCGCCTGCTGCACTTCTTCATGACCCACCCCGAGCGCGTCTACTCGCGCACGCAGCTGCTGGACCACGTCTGGGGCGGCAGCGTGTACGTCGAGGAACGCACGGTCGACGTGCACATCCGGCGCCTGCGCAAGACGCTTGAACCGCACGGCCTGGAGAACATGGTGCAGACCGTGCGCGGTTCCGGTTACCGCTTCTCGGCCTCGATGTGACGATTCCGGAAGGTCCGGACATTCGGTGTGAACGCGCCTTTTCCCACCGCTCTGGGGATGTGAGGAACAAACTGCCGCCCCCCTTCGTCATCCCAGCGAAGGCTGGGATCCATTTTGCGTTCGCCGTTGTTCCTGCTCTGGAGTGACGCAAGCAGCACCAAGAGCGACAGGGATCCCAGCTTTCGCCGGGATGACGACGGACCACTGCCCGCACGGCACATCGCGCCCCGGCTGACCATCTTCCGATCCCTGTATCCATCACGCCCCCTGCAGTCCAATCCCTCCTGTCATACACATCTGCCTACAATCGCCCCATGCCCCATGACATCCGTTCCGCCTGGTTCAAGACGCTCGGCCAGTTGGCGCTGATCCTGGCGCTGGCCGTGGTGGTGGGCCTGCTGGTCGGCCAGGTGTGGCCGATCGTGACCATCGCCGCGCTGGGCGTGGTCGTGTGGCACTACTGGCGCCTGCGCAAGGTGCTGCTGCGCCTGACCGCACGCCAGCGACTCGAGCCGGCGCAAGGCAGGGGGGTGTGGAACGAGCTGGATCGCCTGCTGTTCCGTGGCCAGGCCGAAATGCGTACCCGCAAGCGCCGCCTGCTCGACATGCTGCGCGCGTATCGCGCAGCCGCCGCCGCCCTGCCGGATGCCGTCGTGGTGGTGGAACGCAACAGCCAGCGCGTGCAGTGGTTCAACAAGGCCGCCACGAGCCTGCTCGGTCTGCAGTACCCGACGGACATCGGCGTCCCGGTCGGTGATCGCCTGCAGCCGCTGCCGATGTCGCACTGGCTGGCCGCCGGCCGAAATGCCGAACCGATGCTGGATGCAGCCTCGCCGGTCGATCCGAATCTGCGCCTAAACCTGCGCCTGATCCCGTACTCCGACGAGTACTGGCTGCTGGTCGCACGCGATGTCAGCAAGATGCTGCGGCTCGAGCAGATGCGCCGCGACTTCGTGGCCAATGTCTCGCACGAGCTGCGCACGCCGCTGACCGTGGTGCATGGCTACCTGGACATGCTGGAACCCACCGAGTATCCGGACTGGGCGCCGATGCTGAGCGAAATGCAGAAGCAATCGCAGCGGATGACCCAGCTGGTCGAAGACCTGCTCACGCTCTCGCGCCTCGAGGCGCAGGACAGCCTGCCCGACGAGAATGTCGCGATGGCGCCCATGCTGGCCACCCTGCGCCGTGAAGCCGAAGCGCTCAGCCAGCGCCGCCACACGATCGTCATCCAGGACGAAGCGCCCCTGGACCTGTCCGGCTCCAACAAGGAACTGCACAGCGCGTTCTCCAACCTGGTCAGCAATGCGGTGCGCTACACGCCTGCCGGCGGCACCATCACCGTGCGTTTCGCGCGCGAAGGCGACGGCGCCATGCTCAGCGTGCGCGACACGGGCTACGGCATTCCCTCCTCGCACCTGCCGCGCATCACCGAACGTTTCTACCGCGTCTCCACCAGCCGCTCGCGCGAAAGCGGCGGCACCGGCCTGGGCCTGTCCATCGTCAAGCACGTGCTCAACCTGCACCAGGCGCGCCTGGAGATCGAGAGCGAGGTCGGCCAAGGCAGCACGTTCTCCGTGCACTTCGGCGCCGAACGCGTGGAGCCACGCCTCGACGCCCCCCACCCCATCATCACGGACAGCCAGACCGCATGAACGCCGCCCTGGATACGACGCCCGCCCCCGCGACAGGCGAAGACGCACTGCGCGACCCCTCGCTGTACCTCAACCGCGAACTGTCGCAGCTGGACTTCAACTTCCGCGTCCTGGCGCAGGCGCAGGATCCGTCGGTGCCGCTGCTGGAGCGCCTGCGCTTCCTGTGCATCTCATGCACCAACCTGGACGAGTTCTTCGAGATCCGCGCGGCCACCGTGCGGCATGCGCTGGACTTCGGCCTGCCCCCCGGTGCCGACGGCATGAGTCCGGCCACGGTGCTCAACAAGATCCACGATCGCGCCGCCGAGCTGGTGGATGCCCAGTACAAGTGCTGGAACGACGTGCTGCGCCCCGGCCTGGCCGAAGCCGGCGTGCGCGTGTTCGGTCGCGACAGCTGGAACGCGCGCCAGAAACGCTGGCTGCGCGCCTACTTCCGCAACGAGATCATGCCGGTGCTGTCGCCGCTGGGCCTGGACCCGGCGCACCCCTTCCCCAAGATCCTCAACAAGTCGCTCAACATCGTGGTGGTGCTGAAGGGCAAGGATGCGTTCGGCCGCGCCGGCCACCTGGCCATCGTGCGCGCGCCGCGCTCGCTGCCGCGCATCATCCACCTGCCGCAGCGCGTGTCCGGTGGCGAGAACGATTTCGTGCTGCTTTCGTCGGTGCTGTCGGTGTTCGTGGACGAACTGTTCCCCGGCATGGAGGTCAAGGGCTCCTACCAGTTCCGCGTGACCCGCAACTCCGAAGTCGTGGTCGACGAAGAGGAAGTGGAGAACCTGGCGCTGGCGCTGCGCGATGAACTGGTCGGTCGCGGTTACCGGCCGGCCGTGCGGCTGGAGATCGCGCACGACTGCCCCAAGCCCATCGTGCGGCAGCTGCTGCAGAATTTCGCCCTGCCCGACAACGCGGTGTACCCGATCAACGGGCCGGTCAACCTCAATCGCGTGATCCAGGTCTACGACCTGGTGCAGCGTCCGGAACTGAAGTACCCCGCGTTCACCCCGCGCACGCTGCGCGACAGCGATGCGATCTTCGAGAAGGTGGCCGACGGCGACGTGCTGCTGCACCATCCGTTCGATTCGTTCGCGGCCGTGCTCGAGGTGGTCAAGCAGGCCGCTGTCGATCCGGAGGTGCTGGCCATCAAGCAGACGCTGTACCGCACCGGCAAGGACTCGGCGCTCGTCGAGGCACTGGTGCAGGCCGCGCGCAACGGCAAGGACGTCACCGTCGTGGTCGAACTGCGCGCGCGCTTCGACGAGGACGCCAACCTCGGCGTCGCGGACAAGCTGCAGGAAGCCGGTGCGCAGGTCGTCTATGGCGTGGTGGGCTACAAGACCCACGCCAAGATGCTGCTGATCGTGCGTCGCGAAGGCCGCAAGCTGCGCCGGTACGTGCACCTGGGCACAGGCAACTACCACAGCGGCACGGCGCGCGCGTATACCGACATCGGCCTGCTCACCAGCGACCCGGACATCGGCAGCGACGTGCACCTGCTGTTCCAGCAGTTGTCGGGCCTGGCCCCCACCACCAAGCTCAAGCGCCTGCTGCAGTCGCCGTTCACCCTGCACCCGGGGCTGATCAGGAAGATCGAACGCGAGGCGAAGCTGGCCCGGGCCGGCAAGCCCGCCCGCATCATCGCCAAGATCAATGCGATCAACGAACCCCGCATCATCCGCGCCCTGTATGCCGCATCGCAGGCGGGCGTGCGGATCGACCTGATCGTGCGCGGCGCGTGTGCCCTGCGTCCTGGCGTGCCCGGCATTTCGGACAACATCCGCGTGCGCTCCATCGTCGGGCGCTTCCTCGAGCACAGCCGCATCTACTGGTTCGGCAACGACGGCGCGCCCGAACTGTATTGCGCCAGCGCCGACTGGCTGGAACGCAACCTGCTGCACCGAGTGGAGACCTGCTTCCCGATCCTCGACAAGGAGCTCGCCGCGCGCGTGTTCAAGGATGGCCTGCAGAATTACCTGGACGACAACTGCAATGCGTGGGAACTGCAGGCGGACGGGAGTTACCTCAAGCTGTCGCCGGGCGAGGAAGCGCCGCACTCCGCGCAGGGCACCCTGCTGGCGAAGGTGTGATGCTACGCTGCGACCCTGCGTCGCATCATCGCGCTGACACATTGCGTGCCCGCACCCGTTAAACTGATCGCATGGCGCCCCTGACCTCTTCCACCTCCCCGCCGCTCCAGGACGGGGACCTGCTGGCCGCGATCGACCTGGGTTCCAACAGCTTCCACATGGTGGTCGCGCGATCACTGCTGGGACAGCTGCGCGTGGTGGACCGGCTGCGCGAGACCGTGCGGATGGCGGATGGCCTGGATGGCAAGGGCGGACTGTCCGCTGCGGCCCGCCAGCGCGCCCTCGACTGCCTGTCGCGTTTCGGCCAGCGCATCCGCGACATCCCCGGCACGCGCGTGCGTGCACTGGCCACCAATACCGTGCGGCAACTGCGCGACCCGCAGGATTTCCTGGTCGCCGCGGAAGCCGCGCTCGGCAAGCCCATCGAAGTGGTCTCGGGCCGCGAGGAAGCGCGCCTCATCTACCTTGGCGTCGCGCACGCGCAGCCGCCGAAGTCCAATCAGCGCCGACTGGTGATCGACATCGGCGGCGGCTCGACGGAATTCATCATCGGCCGCGGCTTCGAGACGCTGGAACGCGAAAGCCTGCAGGCAGGCTGCATCGCCAGCACGCGACGCTTCTTTCCCGGCGGCAAGCTGTCGCGCAAGCGCTGGAAGGAAGCCCTGACCGAAATCGGCGCCGAGTTCCAGCAGTTCGCCGGCCTGTACCGCAACCTGGGCTGGCAGGAAGCCATCGGCTCGTCCGGCACCAACAAGGCCATCGGCGACATCTGCGCGGCGATGAAGCTGACCAAGGGCGCGGTGACCGCCGAGGCCCTGCCACAGGTGCGCGACCGCCTGTTGCAGGCCGACCGCATCGAAGACATCGACCTGCCCGGCCTGTCCAGTGACCGCCGGCCGATCATCGCCGGCGGCGTGCTGGTGCTGGAGGCGGCGTTCGAGGCGTTGGGGCTGCAGCGCCTGATGGTCAGCAAGGCCGCCATGCGCGAAGGCATCCTGTTCGACATGCTGGGCCGCGGCAGCGACAACGATCCGCGCGATCTTTCCACGGCGGCGCTGATGCAGCGCTACGGCATCGACGAATTCCAGGCCGCGCGCGTGGAAGCCACCGCGATGCGCCTGTTCGAGCAGGTGGAACAGCGCTGGAGCCTGGACGACGACGATGCGCGGATGCTCGGCTGGGCCGCGCGCCTGCACGAGATCGGCCTGGCCATCGCACACAGCCAGTACCACGTGCACGGCGCCTACCTGCTGGAGCATTCCGATATCGAGGGCTTCTCGCGCCAGGAGCAGCAGGTGTTGTCCGCGCTGGTCCGCACCCACCGCCGCGGCGTACCCAAGACGGCCTTCGATGCCCTGCCCGACCGCCTGCTGCTGAGCGCCAAGCGCAAGGCCGCGCTGCTGCGGCTGGCGGTGCTGCTGCACCGCTCGCATGATGCGGAGGCCATCCCGCGCCTGGACCTGACCGCCAACGGCGACCGTCTCGACCTGGTGGTCAGCAAGAAGTGGATCGACTCGCGCCCCCTGCTCCGCTCCGACCTGGTCGGCGAACCCGAAGACATGCAGGGCCTGGGCGTGGCGTTCAAGCCCTTCGTGGCGTGAACGGCCCACGCCCCCTCTAGTGTGACTTGAGGTTACACTCGGACCCGCCCCGGATTCAGGCGTGGCCCATCCCTTTTCCCCCACGCCATCCTCCCCGTCCGCCCCTGCGGCGGGAGCCGGTCCGACGGCCATGATTCGTCGCGTACGTGCATTCAGGAGGAAGCCGTGATCGATCGAAGCAATCCCGAGGCGCCCTTGTCCGACGCCTGGCTGGAGGGCGGCCCGGGGGCCGTGTCCATCAGCCGCAACGTGGACCGCCTGCTGGATGCCGTCCGCCGCCATCTCGACATGGACGTGGCCTTCGTCAGCGAGTTCCACGGCCGTCATCGCGTCTTCCGTCATGTCGCCACGCGGCTCGACCGCGCGCCCATCCTGCCCGGCGACTCCAGTCCACTCGACGAGGGCTACTGCATGCGGGTGGTCGAAGGCAGCATCCCGCAGCTGATTCCCGACACCGCCGCCATCCCGCTGCTCGAGCACCTGCCCGAAACGCGCACCGTGCCGATCGGCGCGCACATCAGTGTCCCCATCCAGCTGCGCGACGGGCGCGTGTACGGCACCTTCTGCTGCTTCAGCCTGTCGTCCAACCTCTCGCTGGGCCAGCGCGACCTGCACATGATGCGCGCCTTCGCCGACCTGCTGGCCTACCAGATCGACGGCGACCTGGATGCCGTGCAGGAACACGAGGCGAAGGTGGAGCGCATCACCTCGGTGCTGGAACTGGGCCAGCCGCACATGGTGTACCAGCCCATCTACCGCAGCAGCACGCGCCGCATCATCGGCGTGGAATGCCTCTCGCGCTTCGACCTGGAACCCCGCCGCACGCCGGACGTGTGGTTCGCCGAAGCCAGCGAGATCGGCCTGGGCGTGCGCCTGGAGCTCAACGCCATCCTGTCGGCACTGGATGGCCTCCGCCATGTCCATGGCGACTTCTACGTGGCGCTGAACGTTTCGCCGCAGACGATCGTCAGTGGCGGCATCGACGGCTACATCGACGACCTGGACCCGCATCGCGTGGTACTGGAAATCACCGAGCATTCGCTGGTCGAAGACTACAAGCTGCTCAACGAGCGCCTGGTGCCGCTCCGCGAGGCCGGCGTGCGCGTGGCGGTGGACGATGCCGGTGCCGGCTACGCCAGCATGCGGCACGTGCTGGCCATCCATCCGGACATCATCAAGCTCGACCTCAGCCTCACCCGCGACATCGACACCGATTCACCACGGCGTGCACTGGCTGCGGCGCTGATCGAGTTCGCCCGCCAGACGCAGTCCCGCGTGATCGCCGAAGGCGTGGAGACCGCCTCGGAACTGGCCGCCCTGCAGGCGCTCGGCGTGGATGACGTGCAGGGCTATTACCTGGCGCGACCGCTGGAGGTCGAGGCGCTGGCGCAGAAGCTCATGGCCGAACGCCAGCGCAACTGAACCACCGGAGCGCTCTGGCATGATGCCGCCTCCTCCCTGCGCACGCACATGATGAAGACCTTCCTCCTCGCCGACGACACCGCGGTTTCGCGCATCGCCTACGGCTGCATGCAGCTGAGCCGCGCGTGGGACAGCACGCCGGTGACCGCCGACGAACGCCGCCTGGCACAGCGCCTGGTCGAAACCGCGCTGGCCCATGGCATCACCCTGTTCGACCATGCCGACATCTACGCACGCGGCAAGTCCGAGCAAGTGTTCGGCGACGTGCTGCGCGCCTCGCCCAGCCTGCGCCAGCGCATGGTGCTGCAGTCGAAGTGCGGTATCCGCTTCGCCGACGATCCGGCGGGCACGCCGGGGCGCTACGACTTCAGCCAAGCCCACATCGTGGCCTCCGTCGAGCGCAGCCTGTCGCGACTGGGTGTGGAGCATCTCGACATGCTGCTGCTGCACCGCCCGGATGCGCTGGTGGAGCCGGAGGAGGTCGCGCGTGCATTCGACGCGCTGCACACCGCCGGCAAGGTGCGCCATTTCGGCGTGAGCAACCACACGGCCGGACAGATCGCACTGCTGCGCAGGCATGTGCGGCAGCCGCTGGTTGCCAACCAGGTGGAGGTGAGCCTGCTGCACCATCACCTGATCGACGACGGCGTGGTGGCCAACACCACCGGCCATGCCTACGCGGCAGCGGCCGGCACGCTGGACTACTGTCGCCTGCACGGTATCCGCGTGCAGGCGTGGTCGCCGCTGGCGGGCGGCAAGTTCGCGACTGCTTCGGAGTTCGCCGATCCGGTGGTCCGCAACACTTCGACGCTGCTCCGCCAACTGGCGGAAGAAAAAGGTGTCACCCCGGAGGCCATCCAGCTTGCCTGGTTGCTGCGCCACCCTGCCGGCATCCAACCCATCGTCGGCACCACCGACCCGGTTCGCCTGGCAACGTGCTGCGCAGCCGACAGCGTCGAGCTGAGCCGGGAAGATTGGTACGCATTGTTCACTGCGGCGCGCGGCGAACGCGTGCCCTGAGGCAGTCCCTGGCTCCACCTGTCTACCCGCGGCAGTCCGCGCTTATGATGCCGCATCACGGCGGACCCGCCGGCCAGCCGACAAAGAGAGCGCAGCGGTGATCACTCAGCAGACCGTCAAGGGAACCTGCCATTGCAAGGCCATCGAGTTCGAGGTTGACCTGATCAACGGCCACGAGCACATACGCCGTTGCAACTGCTCCATGTGCAGTCGCCGGGGCGCCATCATGGCGGGCGTCACCGTGAACCGGTTGCGCGTCACGCGTGGCGAGGACAAGCTCAGTCTGTACCAGTGGAACACGAAGATCGCCAGGCATTATTTCTGCAGCGTCTGCGGCATCTACACGCATCACCAGCGCCGCAGCGTCCCGACGGAATACGGCTACAACCTGGCGTGTATCGAAGGGATGGATCTCGCGACCATCGGCGAGATAGGCGCCAGCAATGGTGCGGCGCAATCGCTGGTTTCACCCTGACATTGCTCCCAGATCCTCGCCGGAAGGCAGTCCATGACGTGATCGAGGTTGTCGGCATCCGTGGCAGATCGATACGCATGCATCATTTGATGGGTCGACGGGGATCTCATGCTGGAAGGACCTGGACATGAGAGATGATGAACCTCGATCCTCTTGCCGCGACCTACGCCATCCGGCATCCGACACCACCACAGGCAGACCGCATGGCTGACCCCTACAACTCCCCGGCAGCGCGCCCGACGGCTTCACCTCTGAATGACACGATGGTCACCACGGCACTGGAACTGCCGGGCTACCGCACCGTCCGCAACCTGGGCCTGATGCGGGGCATCACGGTACGGTCGCGCTCGATCGTCGGCAATTTCCTCGGCGGACTGCAGACGCTGTTCGGCGGCAACATCACCATCTACACCGAGCTGTGCGAACAGGCGCGCCACGAGACCTACCGCGACATGATGCAGCACGCCCGGCAACTGGGGGCCAACGCGATCATCGCCGTCCGCTACGACGCCACCGACGTGATGGCAGGCCTCACCGAAGTGCTGTGCTACGGCACGGCGGTGGTGGTCGAGCCGCACGACTACTGACCCCGATGAGGCCGTCGAAGCGCAAGCGTCCGTGGCTGCGCAGGCTCGTGCTGGCCGCACTGATCCTGGCGGCGTATCCCGCATCCGTCCTGACCTATACCTGGTCCCACGTCCTGCAGAGTCCGCTTCCGGGTGGCCGGCATGGGCCGCTGGACGCGTACCGGCACACCCTGGCCAGCGCGATCGTGGCCTATACCCTGGACGCGCGTGCCGTCCACCTCGTCAATGGCGTCATGGAGCGGCGCGGAAAGCGCGCCAACACCATGGACATCCACAACAACCTGATCGGTGCCGGGATCGGATCGCGCGCGACCCGGTTCGCGGACATCGAGCCGATGGTGGCGCGTCGCGTGGCATCAGGCTGCATCGACGCTGCTTCACCGGACCAGACGACGTGGTTGCCGCAGAGCGCGTGGAAGGAAGGGTTCGCGTGGTGACCCTGTGGCGCGTTCCGGGTGGCATCAACCCCCATGTCCGACAGCGTGTCTCTCGGCCGGCGCGGGCTCGGCTATAGTCGCCCCCAGTCGCGGCCGGCCCCACGCCGACGGGCAGTCCCTCGCATCCTTGCCGGAGGTTGTCATGAAGCGCGTGTTCCGTTTGATCCTTGCCGTCATTGCCGGCCTGTTCGTCGGCAGCATCGCCAACATGGCGCTGGTCATGCTCAGTGGCCATGTCATCCCGCCGCCGGCCGGCGTGGACACCACCACGGCGGAAGGCCTGAAGGCGGCGATGCCGCTGTTCGAGCCGAAGCATTTCCTGTTCCCCTTCCTGGCCCACGCCATCGGCACGCTGGTGGGCGCCTTCGTCGCCACGCTGGCGACGCCCGGCCGGACTCGCGGCCCCGCGTGGGTGGTCGGCGCCTGCTTCCTGATCGGCGGCATCGCCGCCATCACCATGCTGCCCTCGCCGCTCTGGTTCACCGTGGTGGATCTGGTGTTCGCTTACCTGCCGATGGCGTGGCTGGGGCACCGGATGGCGGCGCGGGGGCAACGCGCGGCCTGAGGGTCACGGAGCGCCACCAACGCAACGTTGCCCGCCGGGGGCACTATGAAGATCGCCGATGTCCGCACGCATGCGTTGTCGCTGGACGCCGTCACCGAGGAACCGCACCACACGTATTCGTCGTTCCGCGTGCGCGGCAGGATTTTCGCGACGATTCCGCCGGAGGAAACGCACCTGCACGTGTTCGTCGGCGACGAAGACCGCGAGCAGGCGCTGGCGATGTATCCCGGGTTCGTCGAGAAGCTGTTCTGGGGCAGCAAGGTGCTGGGACTGCGCGTGGACCTGGCCCGCGCCACGCCCGCGATCGTCAAGGCACTGGTCGTGAAGGCCTACGAGACCCGCGTGCGCAAGGATGCGGGGCCGCCACGCAAGCGCGCACCGCGCTGACCTGCGGTCCCGTACGTTCGGGCATACAGCCACCTGCATCCATCGCGCCATCAAACCGTCAGCTTGGCGACGGTCCGGCGCACCCACGGGGCTACCAGCGTGACGGCGAGGAAGGCCACCGGCCACGTCGTGGCGCAGCTGCGCGCCCAGGTTGCCGGGAAGTCCGCATGCAGTCCCTGGTTGATCAGCAGCACGAACGCGGACACCAAGGACACCATGATGGCGGAGAGCAGCGCGCCGAACAGCAGCGGCGCGAAACGGGCGGGAATACGCATGGGGAGACTCCTGTTGGAAGAACGGGATCAGAAGGAAAACAGCAGACGTACGAGCAGGGCCGACAGATAGAGCCCTGCACCGAACATCAGGTGGTTCAACACGCTGTGCATGCGCGCATTGGCCGGACGCGGCGTCCTGGACGCCGCGACGCCGGCGCCCATGCCGGGCTGCATCAGCAGGAACGGAACGGCGACGGTGACCAGGCCCACCAGGAGTGCCGGCCCCGGCGTAGGGTCACGCAGCCACGCAACGCCCCAGACAATGGGGAGCACCCCGGCAAAGGCGATGCCGGTCAGGTAGTGCGCGCACCAGCCCAGCGTCCGTTCGCCGCGGACGGAGGCGCTCCGGGCGATGGCGGCATGGCGGAATCGCCCCGTCGGCATATGGCCGAGCCAGCGGCCCACCAAGGCATAGTCGGCGGTCGGCACGCCGAAGAGGCCGCGCCGCAGCAGGCCCCAGGCATCCATCGCGAGTGTGGCGCCGATGCCGATGAGCAGCGTGCGGATCACAGAATCCATGTCGATCTCCAAGAAAGGTCCGGCGCTGGCTTGTGCCGCACGACCGTTGCGCGCACGATGCCACTTCAAGTCGACTTGAAGTCAAGCGGGGTTCTGGTGGACATCGGCGAGGTTGCGAAACGATCCGGCTTGCCCGCGTCGACACTGCGCTACTACGAACAGAAAGGGCTGATCGCGTCGATCGGACGCCATGGCCTGCGCCGCACCTTCCATTCGGACGTACTGGAACGCCTGGCGCTGATCGCCTTGGGGCAAACGGCTGGGTTTTCGCTCGACGAAATCGCGGCGATGTTCGGCGCCGATGGCCGACCCGACATCGACCGCCGCAGCCTGCGCGCGAAGGCGCGCGAACTGGACGTGATGATCCTGCGCCTGACCGCGATGCGCGACGGACTGCGCCACGCTGCGGCCTGCTCAGCCCCCAGCCACCTGGAATGCCCACGGTTCCGGCATCTGCTGAGCCAGGCGACCACGGGCGGCCGCCGCTCAGACAAGCCGAAGAAGCGCTGAGTCGCCTTCTTCAGCAGCGTCATGTAGCGGTAACCGCACCGCAATACTCGCTACATCTCCCGCCCCCAGCATGCGCAAAACGTGGAGTTGCGCATGCGCTTTGCCATCGTCACCGAGACGTATCCGCCGGAAGTCAACGGCGTGGCCCTCACCGTGCAGGGGCTGGAAACCGGCCTGCGCCAGCGCGGGCATGCCGTCTCCCTGATCCGGCCGCGCCAGCCCGCCGACGCCGCCGACAGCGGAGACACACTGCTGGTGCGTGGCGCCAGTCTGCCGCGCTACCCCGGACTGAAGTTCGGCCTGCCTGCGACGCGCCGCCTGGTGGCGCAATGGAAGGCTTCTCCTCCCGATGCCATCTACGTGGCGACGGAAGGCCCGCTGGGATGGTCGGCGCTGCGTGCCGCGCGGCGGCTCGGCATCCCGGTGGCGACAGGATTCCACACCCGCTTCGACGAATACATGCGCGACTACGGCGTGCGCTTCCTGCAGCACACCGCACTGCGCTGGATGCGCCGCTTCCATAACGGCGCCGACGCCACGCTGGTGCCGACGCGCGAACTGGCCGACTTCCTGCAGTCGCAGGGCTTCCATCGCGTGGTGCGGCTGGCGCGCGC
>Ga0065704_10070589_pt1 | contig 19606 bp, 17 predicted proteins | sample SwiRhicommuniRL2_FD_59091 | JGI IMG/M metagenome (GOLD analysis project Ga0065704, IMG submission 59091) | Switchgrass rhizosphere bacterial communities from Rose Lake, Michigan, USA - RL2 v2 (version 2) | ecosystem: Host-associated > Plants > Roots > Rhizosphere > Soil | place: East Lansing, MI
AGAAAGCACCCTTGGCTACAGCTTCTATTGCCCAGGTTTATAAAGCCGTTTTACAGGATGGAAGTCCGGTGATCTTAAAACTCAGAAAACCTGATGTACAATCTGTGATTGAAGATGACTTGCTGCTCATCAAAGATTTAGAAAAGCTTTTGTCTGCTTATTCCGAAATAGGAGAGAAACTCAACCTGAAACAGGCCATTTCTACTTTCGAGAAATCATTACTGGAAGAAGTTTCCCTGATCAACGAAAAAAATAATATCCAGCAGTTTCGTCTTAATTTTAAAAACAATAAAGAAACCTACGTTCCCAAGATATACGAAGAATTTTCCAATAACAATATTCTTTGTATGGAGTTTATTGATGGAATAAAGGTTACCGATAAATCAGCTCTTTTAGCCAATCATATTGATCCGGTAAAAGTCTCAGAAGCCGGATTGAGGCTTTTTGTTTCTCAGATTTTAGATTATGGATTTTTTCATGCAGACCCACATGCCGGAAATATTTTAGTAAAAAAGGATGGAAAGATTGTCTTCATTGATTTTGGTGCAGTAGGTAAAATTCAGCCTAACGATAAAGAGATTCTTGAAAACCTGATTGTAAGCTTTGTGGCCAAAAACCCACATAAAATAGTTCGCTATCTCAAAAAGATGGCAATAAGCTATGAGATTCCTGACGAAAGAAGGTTTGAAAATGATGTAGAAGATATTCTGAATTTTGTGCACAGCTCATCCTTGCAGGAAATTAATATTCAGGTTATCATCAATAAAATGAAGGATATCCTGAAAGATAACAGGCTTTATATGCCTGATTATTTTTATCTTCTGTTTAAAGGAATCAGCCTGATAGAAGGAGTGGGCAGGAATATCAACCCTGAATTGGATATTGTAAAAAGTCTTCATCCTTACACTAAAAAAATATTTACAAAAAAGATCAATCCCAAGAATATTTTAAAAACAGGATTGGATAAATTGATGAATTTCACTGACAATGTGGATGAAATTCCCAGAGAACTCCGTTCTGTACTTCAAAAGCTGGATGAAAATAAATTTACAGTTTCCAGTGAAATCAAAAATATAGAAAAGACAAATCAGTTGATAAAATCCAGTGTGACCAATCTGATTCTTACGATGGTGCTGGGAGCCAATATTATTGCTACGGCCATTGTTTTTGCCTCCGAATCAGGACCGAGGATAGGGGAGCTTTCTCTGGTCGCGGTGTTAGGGTTTGTTTTTTCAGTCATTTTAGTTCTAGTCATTTTACTCAGAATAACAAGGAAGTAGGAGGAGAGTTAAGAGTTAAGAGTTTTTGAAATAAGATGAATACATGTACAACCTGAACTTTAAAATCGCCTATCCCATAAAAAACAAAAATAACAATGAGAACAATTAGTACCCTTGCTTTTATCTTCTGTAGTTCACTGTTTATGGCTCAGATCACTTCTGAAAAAGGGGTATTGGGAGATTTTGATGGCAATGGAACAAAAGAATATGCTTATACTAAAGTCAGTGATTGTAATGATGATTGTGACGGACAATGTGAAACAACTATTTATTTCAGTGATAAAAAGATAAAACCATTCATCATTTCTCCAGCCTATGACGGTGCTTTATATAACCTGGGAGATCTTAATGATGACGGAAAAGATGAGATGGGTTTTTATCCCGGATGGTGCACAAGCTGCTGGCATCCATTTTATGCATATACATTAAGTGAAGCCGGCTGGAAACCTTTAGTTCCTCCTATCTCTACACACTGTAATCAGTGGGAAGACGAAAAATTTCCTATTAAAAAAGATCCTAAAAAGAAAGGATATGTCATCATTACCTCCAGCAAATGGGAGAATGATAATATTAAAGTGAGCAGTAAAAGCCTTAAAATAAATTAAAAATTAAGAATAGGAGGTTAAAAACTGATGATTATCCGGTTTTTACTCAGGTCTGAAATCTCACATCTTATATCCGGATTTCATTCTCTGAAAAACATGATCTTTGGCATCAAAAGCTGCTGATTATTGGTTATACAGTCTCAAGTCTCAAGTCTCAAATCTCCAAATCTCCAAATCTCCAAGTCTCTCCGTCTGCTGTCTCTACATCCCGCTCTTCTCCAATACTGTCACTGCGCCTTCTGTCTACCTCTTACAACCTAAATTTTACATTATACATTTTAATACCTATCTTTGCAAAATGGAAAAACTCACTTTTGCAGATTTTGACCTGCCGGTTAAAATTCTTGATGTTTTAGCGGATATGGAATTATTTGAACCTACTCCAATTCAGGAGAAGAGTATAAAGCCTATTCTTTCCGGAAGAGATGTAATGGGAATTGCACAGACCGGAACCGGAAAAACATTAGCCTATCTTCTGCCAGTTCTTAAAACATGGAAATATAATAAAGCAGGGAATCCAACTGTTTTGGTACTTGTTCCTACCAGAGAATTAGTAGTTCAGGTAGCTGAAATTCTTGAAAAACTGACTGTAAATACTACTGCAAGAGTAATTGGAATATATGGAGGTAAAAATATCAATACTCAAAAACTGTTATTCAATGACGGTTGCGATATTTTGGTAGGTACTCCGGGAAGGGTAATGGACCTTTCCATAGATAATGCCATTTCCCTGAAAGAAGTTCAGAGACTGATTATCGATGAGTTTGATGAGATGCTTAATTTAGGTTTCAGACCACAGCTTACCCATATTTTTGAAATGATGAGAGAGAAGAGACAGAATATTCTTTTCTCTGCAACCATGACTGAAGCTGTAGATGTGATGCTGGATGAGTATTTTGCCAGTCCGATAGAAATTTCATTGGCAAAATCCGGTACTCCACTTGAAAAAATAGAACAGACGGCGTATAAAGTTGAAAACTTCAATACCAAAATCAATTTACTTGAACATTTATTGAAGACTAAGACTGATATGTCTAAGGTGCTTATTTTTAATAACAATAAAAGACATGCTGACCTTCTTTTTACTAAAATTGATGAGTTATTTCCTGGTCAGTTTGATGTAATTCACTCAAATAAATCTCAAAACTACAGGCTTAAGGCAATGAAAAGTTTTGAAAATGAAGAGATCAGAGGGTTGATTACCACGGATGTTATGGCCAGAGGTCTTGATATTTCCAATATTACTCATGTTATCAATTTTGAAACACCTGATATTCCGGAACAGTATATCCACAGAATCGGTAGAACCGGTAGAGCAGATAAAGACGGTAAAGCAATCACTTTCGTAACGAAGAAAGAAGAGCCTTTGATTCTTGACATCGAGCTATTGATGGATAAAGAATTAATCTTTAATGATTTCCCTGAAGGGGTGAAAATTAATCCTGCCAAGATTGCTTCTGAGAAAGATGAAGTGATCATGAAGAACCCTGTACAGGTAAAACTGAATGAAGGAGGAGGAGCATTTCACGAGAAAAAGGATAAGAATAAAAAGGAAAATTGGGGTGGACCTTCAAAAAGGAAAGAGCCGAAAAAATTTGGAGCCAACAGAGCTCAGCAAAAGGCAATATCAAAATCTAAGAGAAAGAAATAAAAAAATAGGCTGCCTCGCTTTTGAGACAGCCTATTTTTTTTATGTTATTCTTGAAAATAGTTTATTTCATATAAGGATCCAAAACCTTTTTCCAGATCTGGTATCCTTCAGGTTTAAAATGAAGCATATCTTCCACAAAAATATCTTTTCTTACATTTCCGTTAGCATCTTCCATGGCTTTGGTAACATCAATAAATTCAGCGTTAGGCTGTTTTTTCATAAAAGCAGCAATTTTTTTATTGGCTTCTTTCATCTGGGGCCACAGCTTCTCTCTACTTGGAGAGTACTTTATTGAAATATAATCCACTTCAATATTCGGAAATCTTTCACGGATCTTTTTATAGAAAGCCTTGTAACGGTTAACTAGTTTTTGAGCTTTCAGCTGGTGGTTGTCTGCGAAGTCATTTTCACCACAATAAATAATGATCTGTTTAGGCTGATAGGGTGCTAAAAGATCATCTGCAAAATCATTGAGGTCTGTAAGCCTTGAGCCACCGAAGCCTCTGTTAATAATGGTTTTGTCAGGAAAATAAGACGCTACATCAGTCCATTTGGTAAAAGATGAACTTCCTAAAAACAAAATAGCATCCTTAGCTGGTGGGTTTTGTTGATCTTCTTTTTTGAAATTTTGGATATCCTGCCAGAACATTGGCCTTTTTTCCTGAGAAAAGGAAATGACAAAAAACAGCAAGAGAAATGCTGAGAGAATCTTCTTCATTGTTTCAATTTTTAATTTCAGATAAAAGTAATAAAAAACTCCCGATTAACGGGAGTTTATCATTTATCTTTTGTAGGTTACATACGTTACATCCGGGATCTTATCTCCATCCTGGTCATAGTTACCAAACTGTTGAGCTAATCTAAGTTCTGTATTGGATAAGATATCAACTTTATAGTTATTGTTCTCATCCTGGTCAAACTTGATCCCTAAAATTTTAGCATCAGCATCATAGGTGTATCTTCCTTCACTTTTCCCATTCACCTGGCAGTCTGCACCTCCTGTTCCGGAGTAAGCCGTATAGCTGACATAAAAGTCTGTTCTGAAGAAAAGAGTATTTTTTTGATCGCACCCTTCTGGAGTAGAAGAAGAAAGCACCGTTTTATTATCTTTTCCGGAAATAACTTCTCTTTTGGCTTCTTTCCAATCTCCTTTAATAATATCCATTTCATAAGCTTGCATATCATCATCTTTACAAGAAGTAAGCGCCAAAGCAGAAAAGGCAAATAAAAGTAGCTGTTTTTTCATTTTCACAAATTTAAGAATATGCTAAAATATAAATAAATTTGAAATATCTATAATGAAATCACTATTTTTTAAACAAATGTTTATAAATAAGATAATTTGGAATTATTGTACAGCTTTTAAGCTACCAGGCTGGTACGCAGAAAACAATTCATTTAAAGATTCGGGGCTTTATTATTAAAATTCAATAGAAGTGAATTTTAATTTCTCTATAATCTCCCTCAAAAATCCCCGGGATTTGACCCAAACATACCATTTTCAATGAACACCATCATCATAATATGCGTGAAGCTTTAGTAAGGAACCTAAAAAAGCGGACCATAGCCCGCTTTTTTGATATCAATTACTGTTTTCCAGTCTGTATTAATAGCTCATTTCTACAATCTTAGAAGCATCCTGAGGAGTCAGTTTTTTATATTCTCCAAGTCCCAGCCATTTTCTGTCTGTAAAAGCTTTTTCTACTCTTTCAGCAGTTCCTTTGTAGTCTTCTGTATATTCAGAAAGTTTTGTTTTAATCTGTAGGCTATGGAAGAAGTCTTCCAATTTTTTGATTCCTGCTTCAGCTTTTTCCTCTACAGTTCCGTCTTTAATACCCCAAACCCTTTCAGCATATTGTGCCAGTTTTCCTTTTTTATCGTCAAAATTATAACGGTAATGAGAAGGAGCAATGATCGCTAAAGTTCTTGCATGATCAATACCGAAATAAGCTGTCAGTTCGTGTCCCATTGCGTGTACTGCCCAGTCGGTGATTACTCCTTTCTGGATCAGCCCGTTTAAGGCCATTGTACAGCACCACATAAAGTTTCCGGCAGCATCATAATTGAAATCATCAGCCAATACTTTTGGAGCCGTTTCCTGCAGACTGATCAAAATACTTTCAGCAATTCTCTCCTGAAGATCAGCAGAAGACGGTGCCGTCATGTATTGTTCCAAAACATGGGTGTAAGCATCAGTAATTCCGTTAATGATCTGGTTTTTAGGAATTGACCTGATGACTTCAGGATCTAAAACAGAAAACTGTGGGAATAATCCCGGACCCCCGGAAGATAATTTCTCATTAGTCTCCCTTCTGGAAATCACATACCCGGAATTCATCTCGGAACCTGTAGCAGGAAGGGTTAGAATACTTCCGAAAGGCATTCCTTCCCCTTCAAATGTTCTTACCTGTTTTCTCAGAATTTCCCATGGTTCTCCGTTATAGTTAGCCGCTGCAGAAATAAATTTGGTGCCGTCAATTACGGAACCTCCTCCTACTGCAAGAAGATAAGTGATGTTATTTTCTTTGATGAAGCTGATTGCCTTAATCAGCACTTCATATTCCGGATTGGCAGGAACACCGCCAAATTCATATAAGTCGTGATCTTTCAAAGCATCTTTTACCTGATCATAAACGCCATTGTGTTTGATACTTCCTCCGCCATAAATCATTAATATTTTGGCGTCTTTGGGAATTTCATTGGAAATTTTAGCGATTTCGCCTTTTCCGAAAAGTATCTTAGTTGGGTTTTTAAACTCGAAATTAAGCATTGTTCTAAATTTATTTTAAGCCAAATTTACGGAATGAAAAAAGAAAAATGAGTTAAGGAAGTTTTAAAATTACTATGATTGATTTTAATGAAAGCTATTGCAAACAATATAGATTGGGCAATACTCCCGTGATCACATTCTATAGATTAGCGGAGAGGTGTTTTTTGGCTTTTTTTATAAAACCTTCTTTATCCTTATTAATGTCTTCCAGCAGCTTTTTTCTGTCTTCCGGGATACTGAGATACTTATCTCCCCAAAGGTTAATTTCAACAATTACCGGAACGAGATCAATACCTTTTTCTGTAAGATAATAGAGGATTTTCAGCTTGTTTTCAGGATGGTCTTTCTTATCGATGATACCATTTTCCAGCAAATGCTGAAGTTTTGATGCCAGAATATTGGTGGCAATCTTTTCATCTGCTTTTAGAAATTCGCCATAGGTGCTTTCTTTTTTAAGCATGAGATCCCGTATAATTAATAATGACCATTTATCTCCCCAAATTTCCAGGGAGCAACTGATAGGACAGTCTGATCTTTTCTTACCCATAATGTTAATTTTAAAATAATACTTGCAAAATGAAAGTCTTTATTCTAATTTTGCTTTTATTTTGCAAGTAAATTTAAACATAAAAATGAATACATACAATGGAAGATTATGATATTGCCGTGATCGGCTCCGGACCTGGTGGATATGTAGCTGCGATAAGAAGTGCACAGCTTGGATATAAAACGGTCATCATTGAAAAATATGATACACTGGGAGGAACGTGTACCAACGTAGGCTGTATTCCGACAAAAGCTTTGCTGGACAGTAGCCACCATTATGCGGAAGTTCAGCATAAGTTTAACGAACATGGAATTAAAGTAGATCAGATAGCCCTGGATTTTTCCCAGATGTACAAAAGAAAATCTGAAGTCGTTTCAAAAAATACGGAAGGTCTTCATTTTCTGATGAATAAAAATAAAATTACCCGGTTGAAAGGGACGGCAGGTTTTGTAAATAATACTACACTAAAAGTGGTTAATGAAGACGGCGTCGTAAATATTACCGCTAAACATTATATCATTGCTACAGGCTCAAAACCTTCAGGAATTCCGGGGGTAGAAATAGATAAAAAAAGAATCATTACTTCTACAGAAGCCCTCGCTTTAAAAGAACAGCCAAAATCTATGGTGATTATCGGTGGAGGAGTGATTGGGGTTGAAATGGCATCTATTTTTAACCGTATCGGAACACAGGTAACCATTCTGGAATACGCCGACCACCTGATTGCCACAATGGATCATGAATTAGGAAAAAACCTTCAGAAGATTTTGAAAAAAGAAGGTATTGACATCCGTTTAAATCAGAGCGTTTATAAAGCTGAAAACTTAGGTTCCTCAGCTAAAGTTCTTTTTAAAGATAAAAACGGAGCAGAGAACGAACTGGAGGCAGAGTATATTTTGGTAGCCGTGGGAAGAAGCCCATATGTTAAAGGGTTGGGATTGGAAAATACAGATATACAGCTTGATAACCGGGGATTTATTAGAGTAAATGAAAGTAACCAGACAGCTGTTCCCAATATGTATGCTATCGGCGATGTAATTGGGGGAGCGATGCTGGCACATAAAGCCGAGGAAGAGGGTGTTTTTGTAGCAGAAACAATCAACGGGCAGCAACATCATATTCATTACGATCGTATTCCTTCTGTGGTGTACACCTGGCCTGAAGTAGCTTCTGTAGGATATACAGAAGAATATTTAAAGAAAAATAATATAGCTTATACCGTTGGAAAATTTCCATTCTCTGCCAGTGCAAGAGCACGAGCTTCTATGGATACAGATGGGTTTTCAAAAGTCTTGGTAGACCCTAAATATGGAGAAATCTTAGGGATTCATATCATAGGAGCAAGAGCTGCAGATTTGATAGCACAAGGTGTTATTGCTCAGGAATATGAGGTGACGGCAGAGGATATGTTCCGTATTTCTTATGCCCATCCCACTTATTCTGAAGCTTTGAAAGAGGCGTATTTGATTGCATCAGGCCAGGGTGCAATTAATATATAAAAAAATAAACCATTAAGACTTTTGAAGCTGATAAAAATAGTTAAGGAAATAGCTAAAGCCCTTTTTTTAGCAATGTGCTCTATTTTTTCATCTAAGATGAATCTTAATTATTCTTACTTTCTTCAAAAATCTTAATGGTTTAAAATTTTAGATTATCGATTTTATAACAGATAAAATCCTTGCGTCTTAGCTTCAGTTACAAAGAAGAACAGTTCTCATCCATCGCATAAATACCATTAGTTTTCGCTTCCAGTTTTCCGGTTTTTCTGTTGATTTTAACGGAAAAAGACTCTTTCACGGCCGGACAGTCCTTAGACTGCATAAGAAACATGGAGATATGAAGGTCTTCAATTTTATAGGCTCCAGTAAAGCGGTTACTCGTGTCAACAGAATATCCATAAGTTTTTGCCAGCAGAATAGCCTCTGGAAGATTATCAACGGTTCCGATAAAATCTCTCAATTGCTGCTCATTGGAAAAATAAACAGATCTTTCGTTTTTACAAGCCAGAATGTATGAAAAGCAGTTGTTACCTATACATTTCTGGAAAAACCCTTTTTCAGGAACGGGTTCATTGATCGTCATAAATTCAGGAGCCTGGCTTTCGTAGATCACTGCTTTTTCATAATCTGAATCATTACTGAGAACACGCCAGTAAGCATAATCTTTATTAGGTACAATGAAAGGGTAGAGATAATCTACGGTATCAAGGATATCAGGGATTTTTTTATAATCATCAGGAATCTTGATCTGGCTGTAAAACAGATTGGAAAGAATAAGGGAAAATGCGATGATTACTTTCATAGAGAGTGTGTTTCCAGTGCAAATTTAAGAAAGAGAATTATTTCAGTATAATTTTATAATACCCTTTTTCATCAGTTACATCAATACCTATGCCTGTAAATGTTAATTTATTAATTTGATAACCATCACAACCTCCTTTAAATTCCGATGACTGTATTGAAAAATCAAAAGATTTAAGATTAGAAGAGAAAGTATATTTTTTTATACCATTATATGCACCTACGTTTTCCAAAATAACCATATCATCAGATGTTTTTGTCAGACTTACTCCAGTTTGATTTTCTTCAACCACTGAATAAGAAGTAAGCTTTCCGTTTGTAATAAGATTTTCATCATTAGAATCTACAAACTTAAAAAGTATCGGAAGAGGTGCATTGTAACAATCTTTTTCACAGGCTGTGAATATAAAAGTTATTAATAAGAATAAGAATATTTTTTTCATGGATTATGGATGGTATGAAGAGTAAAATTAATTATTAATATTTTGTAATCAAAACGATACTACCCCTGAATTATTAAAACGGGCTCTAAATATTTTCAAAAGCTGTGCAAGCTGATCATCTGTGATATCAAAATCATCGATATTGATTTCTATTTTTTCGTTGTTGTGAAAAAAGTATAAATAATTTACTTCAGGTTTATAATCATGTCTAGATTCACGGCTTACTAAACGTTTTACAATAATCTTTTCAAGTTGAATTTCATTCCACAAATACCTTGCATTATTTTTTATCTGAATTCCTTTTCCATTGATGGAGATGATCATTTGTGATGTTTTTTTGATTTCGGAAATTATTTTAAAAATAAAATAACCAGTAAATCCAAGAAGTATAAATAATACAAATATTGCTGTTCCATTAAATTTGAACTTAAAACCTGAAAGAAAAAATAACCCCAGAATTGCAAACATACTGTAAGTAGCAATAGCAATAATTCTACCTGAACGCGAGTATTTGACTATAATTTCATCAGGAACTGAATTCTCAGTATATTCAATTTTATCACTTTTATGAAGAGAATATTCTTTATGAATGAAAACTCCATTGATGAATGTAGCAATGAAAAAAATAATAGAAAGAGGAATAAAATATTGTAGTAGATAAATACCTATCAATAAGGCTAAAATCCCAAAAATCGTGTAAAAAATAATACCGAAATTAAACTTTATCATTTCATAGAATTTGACATGTCTGATTGATGTCAAATCTACAAAAACTTAATCGGGTATCCTACTGCAACATTTCCGGTGGTGATTTTTTTAAGCTTAGATTCCATTATTTTTTTGGTCAGAGGTTTAAGATGGTCAGTATATAAGATTCCCTGCGTATGGTCATATTCATGCTGAATAATTCTGGCAGTAAGCCCTATATAGGTTTTGGTTTGTAGCAGAAAATGTTCATCCAGATATTCGATGGTGATTTCCCAGGGTCTTTTTACTTTTTGCGAAAGACCGGGAATACTTAAGCATCCTTCATAGTCTTCCCATGTTTCTGCTGAGCTATTGATTATTTTAGCATTGATAAAAGTTTCTTTTATTCCCTTATCATTTTTACCAAAGTAGAGTATCTGCTCTTCACTCCCCAGGTTTTCAAAAACAATTTTACTGTCAACGATGAAAAGCTGTAATGCTTTTCCTATTTGTGAAGATGACAAACCACAGCCATTGGCATTTTCCATGGTTTCCCACATGTCGGTTATGAGCTTCTGAATTTCCGGGGTATCCCTTTCTGTTTTCGAACATTTTTGTTTTAAAATAGCGTTTCCATATGCCCAAATAGATAACTTCATTGTCGTATTTTTCTGCAAAGTTCTGCAGAAGCTTGCAGGTATACAATGAACCTATGTTAATTAATCTGTCTGCGAATTCGGCTTAAGGCCTGTGGAGTGATTCCAATATAAGAAGCAATATATTTTAAAGGAACACGCTTCAGCATTTCAGGCTGCTCGGTGAACAATTTTAAGTAACGCTCTTTGGCGGTAAGTTTTAGTAAAGAAAGTTCTCTTTTACTCTTAGCTAAAAATAATTTCTCAGAAGCAAAACGGCCCAGGTGATTTCCAACGTTGGTGTGGCTGTAAATTTTCTGTAAATCATCATAAGAAATCTGCCATACCACAGTTTCTGTTAAAGCCTGCATTTCATATTCAGAAGGGGTTTGGGTAAGAAAGGAATCATAGGCACAGGTAAATTCTTTTTCAAAACCGAAACTGAAGGTATACCCATATTCATCATCAGGAATATAAAATCTTACCAATCCCGATTCTATAAAGGATAAAAATTCTTCGGTATCTCCGTGCTGGGTAATAATTTCATTTTTGGCATATACTTTTCTGTGGAAATGCCCTGCAATAAATGCCCATTCCGACTCCTGCAATTTGACAATCTGTTCGTAATATGCTCTGATGTAACCCATAGGAATTTTTTGAGTAAATTGTTATAATTTCAGTGTATTACTGATTATATTTAAGAAAAAATTAGAAGTCAAAGTTACAGAATATTTATGGAGAATAGGGAACATTGATATTTACATTTTCTATCCCTCTTTTTTGTCATTTGTCAATTAATTTAATTTCAAAATCACTTACATTTGTTATATGATACACGACCAACGCGCAGAAAAATTCAGGCAGATTGTGGAGAATAAATTCCAGATTTACAATTCATTATTTATGAGCCTGCCTTATGATAAAATGACTAATATCGGGATGCTTCTTCCGTTTCTTTATGAAGAAAGCAGAACCGGCTATGAAGCAGGGAAGACCCCTGAGGAAATTGTAGAAGAATTTTTTAAAAATCATACAGATCTTCAGACGGAGGAACAAAAGCTGGAGCTCCTTTTTAAAATCATTCAATATATAGAGAGACAGGTTGTTTTGTTTGACAGTATTGAAGATGCTGCCTTTCCTAACCTTCATTCTGAAAGTGACAGCGGAACTGTGACCAATCTTTTTGAACGTTCTTTTCAGGATCATAAAATTGAAAAAGTACGCGAAAAGTTGAAGGACTTTACAGTTAAGGTTGTATTTACGGCTCACCCTACCCAGTTTTATCCAAGCTCAGTACAGAGAATTATACAGGATTTAAGAGGAGCCATTACCAGTGATTCTGTCACACAGATTGATACCCTTTTGCAGCAGTTAGGGAAAACACCTTTTGTCAATAAGGAAAAACCGACGCCAATAGATGAGGCGCTGAGTATTATCTCCTATTTGAGGTATGTCTATTACGATACTATTGGTGAGCTGTTTACGAAGATTAAGAAAACTTTTGGAAACGGACATTTCCACCTGCATGAAGATATTATTCAGCTTGGTTTCTGGCCTGGAGGCGATAGAGATGGGAATCCTTTTGTTACTGCAGATGTTACTAAAAGAGTATCGGAAGAACTTCGCTCTGCAATTTTGAAATCGTATTACAGCCATTTGAAATTTATCAGAAGAAGATTAAGCTTTAGAGGGGTTTCGGAGGTTTTAACTCAGGTAAGTGAAGAATTGTATGCTGCTATTTTTGATGGTAAAAGTATTACGGCAGAAGAAATTTTAAAGAGAACTGATGAAGCAGAGAAAATATTAATCAATGAACATAATTCTTTGTTCTTAGATCTTTTGGTCAACTTTAGGGACCGTGTGAAAATTTTTGGAACTCACTTTGCGACTTTAGATATCAGGCAGGACAGCAGGATCCATCAGAAGGTAATAGATGATGTTTTTGCAAAAATATATGGAAATGAAGATGCCGATGCAGAACAGAAATTCAATACACTGATTCAGATTTCGGATAAAGTAAATGCGGATGATTTTGAAGATATTGTAAAGGATACTCTGTTAACAGTATCACAGGTATCGGAAATTCAGCGTCTGAATGGATTAAGAGGAATGAACCGTTATATTATTTCCAATTCTGATGCCGTGAAAGATGTCATGAACGTATATGCTTTCTTCAAAATATGTGGATACAAAGATGAAGAGATCAATATGGACATTGTTCCGCTTTTTGAAACAATGGAAGGCCTTGCCAATGCGGAAAATGTAATGAATGAACTCTATCAGAATCCGGTATATAAAAAGCACCTTGAAAAAAGAGGCTATCAGCAGACCATTATGCTTGGCTTTTCTGATGGAACGAAAGATGGTGGTTATCTGAAGGCAAACTGGGAAATCTATCAGGCAAAAGAACTTCTTACTACACTTTCTGAAGAGAATAACATTAAAGTCGTATTTTTTGACGGAAGAGGTGGCCCGCCAGCAAGAGGAGGAGGTAAAACCCATGACTTCTATGCTTCACAGGGAAAAACAATTGCCAATAATAAAATTGAGCTCACTATTCAGGGGCAAACCATTACCAGCATTTTTGGAAATAAAGAACAGGCAAAATACAACTTCGAACAGCTTCTGACAGCCGGAGTTGAAAATGATGTATTTAAAAATGCTAAAAAAGACCTTACTGAAAAAGAAAGAGCATTAATTATTGAACTGGCTAATATTAGCTATCAAAAATATTCAGATCTTAAGGCGCACCCAATGTTTGTTCCCTATCTGCAGGAAATGAGTACTTTGGAATATTATGGGAAGACCAATATCGGAAGTCGTCCTTCCAAAAGAGGAAACGGAAATGAATTGAAATTTGAAGATTTAAGAGCTATTCCGTTTGTAGGTTCATGGTCTCAGTTAAAACAAAATGTCCCTGGATTCTTTGGTTTCGGATATGCTATGAAGCAGATGAAAGAGGAGGGAAGGTTTGAAGAAGTAAGAGAACTGTACAAAGGTTCGGATTTCTTTAAAACTTTAGTTTTAAACTCTATGATGAGTATGAACAAGTCTTATTTCCCTTTGACATATTATATCAAAAATAATCCGAAGTTCGGGGCATTCTGGAACGTTCTGTTTGATGAATATGAACTTTCAAGAGAGATCATGCTGGAGCTTACCGGTTTTAAAATGCTTCAGGAGGAAGATCCTTTATCCAGAAAATCTGTGAAAATCCGTGAAAAAATTGTACTTCCTTTACTGAGTATTCAGCAGTATGCATTGATGAAGATTCAGAAAGGAGAGGGCAATAAAGAAGCCTATGAGAAGCTGGTAACCCGTTCCTTATTCGGAAATATTAATGCAAGCAGAAATTCTGCTTAATATAATTTTCGTACAAGTACAATAATAATAGATATCAAAAAAAACGGGCTTCAGTCCGTTTTTTTGATTTTTAATCCAGGTCTAATGATTTCCTGCCATTTAATATCTATGACAAAAGCAGATCATATTCATGAAAACAATAGGGTTCTTTGTATGGTAAGATACCATTGAAATCTTCTACAAATTACGAAGGTCTTTCTGCCTTATTATTTCCTCAGTCAGCTTAATTAACGGAGATGAAAATAGGGTCATTCGTGAAAGATATTTGTGGGATTAGTGTTTAAAAAAGCAGATAGAAAACTTCTTATTCTTTTATGAATTTTTCAAAATAAAACTTGTCTTTCATCTGAATCTTAAGATAATAAACCCCTTTTGTAACATCTTCTACCTTTATAGATTTCTGGTTGTTGTTTTTTCTGATCAGTCTTCCCAAATGATCATAAACCTCCAGTGATGTTATTTCATTTTCAGTTCTTACATTCAGCATGTTTTTAGCAGGATTCGGATAGATGATGGAAGTCTCTTTTTTCAGAATTTCCGAAGTGTTTAATACTGAAGTATATAAACTTCCGAAATTCAAGATGCCATATCCCATCTGATCGGTATGGTTGGGATAAAGAGAAGCTGTTTGTCTGAGTTTTATTCTTATCTGTTCTCTGTCCATGGTGGGGAATGCCTGAATGAAACAGGCGACACCGCCTGCTGCGATAGGAGTGGCAATAGATGTTCCATTGAGAATAATGGTAGCATTATTGTAGACTGTGGTAGTGGCTGTACCCTGGGCACTTCCGTCAGGTTTTATAGTTCCCGAAGAATTAGGTCCGTAGGAAGAAAATCCTGAAGAATTCCCTGAACCGTCTACTGCTCCAATCGTGAATACTTTTGCATTGTCCGCAGGTGTTAGCAGATAATGCCAGGGTTCCTGACCGGAATTTCCTGCAGCAACAAGAACAAATATTCCTTTTTCGGCGGCTATTTGTGCCGCTCTTGCAATAAAAGAAGTTGTTCCATTCATATCGGCATATGTGTAATTATATTGGGAGTCATCAAAAACGCTATATCCCAGGGAGGAGGTGATCATTTCCACTCCCTTTCTGTCTGCTTCCTCAGCGGCTTCAATCCAATATACTTCCTCCTCCGGGATTTCTACTCCAGCCTTTTCACTGCGGTAAAGATAAAAATCAGCATCCGGAGCAGATCCTACAAATGTATTTTCCAAATAACCTCCCATAGCCCCTAAAATCATTGAGCCATGCTCACTTAAGGAAATATTATAAATATCATCGGTTTTAGTCACAAAATCGTAACCGCCTTTTATGTGATTATTCGTTCGTAATCTTGAGAATGCAGAACCGGTATTTACAAAAGGAAATCCGGCATCAATAACAGCAATAGAAACTCCTGTTCCCGTATATCCTGCCAGATGAAGGGGTTTTATATTAAGCTGATCTATCTGTGCGGTACCCGCTCCATAATCAAAGGTCGTAAGCGTTTTACCGGTGTCTGAATTATTTTTCCATTTGTCAATGGGTTTTATTTTAGGAACTCCCGATCCATTTCTTGCAAAACTTTGAACAGATAGCACAAAAGGCTGAGCCTGTAAGCTGACTATCTGGGCTGGAGTGGCATTCACAGCAGCTCCATTCAGCCATTTGGAATAATCGGTAACAGTGAACCCCATATTTTGCAGATTCTGTAAATAAGAAAGCTCGATAGGAGCGTCCTGGTCATTTAGGGAAATTCCCAGTGCAGTACGCCTGTTAAGTGATTTTTGGGAAAGTTCTGAAAGTGGATTGGCAAAAAAAGCGGCTTTATTGGGTTTATCTGTAAAATAAACAAAAACAAGCTGCGTTTGAGCCTGAAAAATAGAATAACCAGCTAATAAACAAAAGAGTAAAATTTTATTCATAGTATTATTTTGTATAAAGATAAAAACAAAATCAATAAAATTTTTGATAGGATTTTAAATTCCTTATTTTTACACAAATATTTATTTATGAAAAAAATTCAGATGGTTGACTTGCAAAGTCAGTATTACAAAATAAAGAATGATGTAGATAATGCAGTTTTAAATGTAATGGATTCTGCGGCTTTTATCAACGGTCCTGAAGTAAAGTCTTTCCAGAATGAATTGGAGTCTTATTTAGACGTAAAACATGTGATTCCATGTGCTAATGGAACGGATGCTTTACAGATTGCCCTGATGGCGCTGGACCTGAAAGAAGGGGATGAGGTTATTACTGCTGATTTTACCTTTGCTGCAACGGTGGAAGTGATACACCTGCTTAAATTAAAATCTGTTTTGGTAGATGTTGATTACGATACCTTCACGATTTCAACAGAAGAATTAAAAAAGGCAATTACGCCAAAAACAAAGGCAATTATTCCGGTACATCTATTTGGACAGTGTGCCAATATGGAGGAAATTTTAAAAATTGCAGAAGAGCATAATTTATATGTTATTGAAGACAATGCACAGGCAATTGGTGCAGAATATACGTTCTCTGACGGGACGGTAAAGTATGCCGGAACAATGGCTACTGTGGGAACAACGTCTTTCTTTCCTTCAAAAAACCTGGGATGCTATGGTGATGGTGGTGCTATTTTTACCAATAATGATGAGCTGGCACACCGTCTAAGAGGTATTGTAAACCATGGAATGTATGAAAGATACTATCATGATGAAGTAGGCGTAAATTCCCGTTTAGATAGTATTCAGGCGGCAGTTTTAAGAAAAAAACTTCCTCACCTGGATTCTTACAACGAAGCAAGAAGAAAAGCGGCAGATTATTATGATGAAGCATTTGCAGGTAATGCCAATATTTTGACTCCAAAAAGATCCGAAGACTCTACCCATGTTTTCCACCAGTATACTTTAAGAATTCTGAATGGAAAACGTAATGAACTTCAGAAATTCTTAACAGAGAAAGAAATTCCGGCTATGATCTACTATCCGGTGGCATTGAGAAAACAGAAAGCCTATTTTCAGGAAAGCAATGATGCCGATTTTGTGAATACAGACAAGCTTTTGGATCAGGTAGTTTCTCTGCCAATGCATACAGAATTAGACGAAGAGCAACTGAAGTATATTACAGATGCTGTGCTTGAGTTTATGAAGTAATGAAAAGAAAGATATTTAAATATAGGCTGGTATATTACTTAGCGGTAGCAGCCAGCCTATTATTTTTCATAATATCAGCATTTTCAATTCTGAATTTATTTGATGATTTCAGTATATTTAAAACGATATTTATTTGTACTTCAATTGTTATTAATTTATTTGCATTTATTAATTTGATTGAAAAATACGATAGAGCAGTTTTATTTCTAAACCTTAGCTTATCTTTATTCATAATTGCGCTGGGATACCCTATATTATTGAAGGTTTTAAGTGAAAAATATTATGATGTATGGAATCTCAGATTTAATTTTTGGATTTTATTGATACTTACTTTAATCATTGTAAATATATTTAAAGTAAGACTAAACAGAGGAATCAACGAAATAGAAAACATAGGAAAACACGAAGATTAAAAAAATAAAAATGACGATACTTGTAACAGGAGGACTTGGGTATATTGGTTCCCACACAGTGGTAGAGCTTCTTAATAATGACTTTGAGGTTGTTATTGTAGATGATTTGTCCCATTCAGAGAAATTTATTTTAAATAATATTGAGGAAATTACAGGTAAAAAGCCGATTTTCTATCCTTTTGATTTAAAAAGAAAAGAACTGCTTCATCAGGTTTTTGAAGCCCATAAGATTGAGGGCTGTATTAATTTTGCTGCGTATAAAGCGGTAGGAGAAAGTCAGGTAAAGCCTGTAGACTATTATGAGAATAATCTGTTTACTCTTATTAATATTCTTCAGGAATTTAAAGAAAGAGAAATCTCTAATTTTATTTTCAGTTCATCCTGTACAGTATATGGACAAGCTGATGTAATGCCAATTGATGAAAATACTCCCCTGAAACTGCCCGAAAGTGTATATGGTAAAACCAAACAAATGGGAGAGGAGATCCTGATTGATTTTGCAAAAGCGTATCACAGAAAAATAACGTTGTTAAGATATTTTAATCCCATTGGAGCACATCCGTCTGCAAAACTTGGAGAGCTACCCATTGGAATTCCTAATAATCTGGTTCCTTACGTTATGCAGACTGCTTCGGGAATCCGTGAGAAGCTAAGTGTATGGGGAGATGATTATCCAACAGAAGACGGAACTGCAGTTCGCGATTATATCTATGTAGTTGATCTGGCCAAAGCTCATGTGGCAGCCTTAAGAAAACTCATTGAAAATCAATCTGAAGAAGCTGTCATAGATATTTATAACCTGGGAACAGGAAAAGGATCATCTGTTTTGGAAGTTGTAAAAGCTTTTGAAACAGCAAATAATGTAGAAGTCCCTTATCAGATATGTGCCAGAAGGGAAGGTGATATTACGATTGCCTATGCCAACCCTGGTAAAGCAGAGAAAGAGCTTGGATGGAAGTCTGAAACTTCACTGGAAGAATCTCTGCGTACAACCTGGGAGTGGCAGAAATATCTGAATTCTAGAAATTAATTCTTAAAATCACATAATATGGCTTGGAATCCTGAAGTATATGACCAGTTTAAAGATGAGCGTTCAGCTCCCTTTTTTGATTTACTGAAGCTCGTTGAGTCAAGATCCGGTTTATCCGTTATAGATTTAGGTTGTGGTACCGGAGAACTTACCTCTAAACTTTTAGATTATCTTGAAGACTCTAAGGTGTTGGGAATAGATTCTTCTGAAGAGATGCTGGAGAAAGCTGCTCATTTTGAAACAAGCAGACTGACCTTTAAGAAAAGGAGTATTGAGGATCAGCTTCATCTTTCCGAGATGTATGATCTGATTATTTCCAATGCAGCGATTCAATGGTGTGATAACCATAAAGAACTTTTTCCAAGGATTATAAGTAAGATTAAAGAAGGCGGTCAATTGGCGGTACAGATTCCATCCAATCATGAATATGTAGTGCATCAGTTGCTTAGAAAAATAGCAGCGAAGGAACCTTATAAAACAGCGTACAATTCTTGGGAGAGAGCGTATACTGTTTTGCATATTGAAGATTATGCGAGAATATTATTCGATAATAAAGGTAGAGAAATCACCGTTTATGAAAAAGTATTCCCTCATGTTCTGAACAATGCCGATGCGGTATTTACATGGGCTTCAGGAACAGCTATGCTTCCTTATGTTGAGAGGCTTCCTGATGATATGAAAGAACAATTTAAAAACGATTATAAAAACGAATTACAAAACATCTTCCCTGAATCACCGGTCTTTTATCCATTTAAAAGAAC
>Ga0065704_10070590_pt1 | contig 19584 bp, 10 predicted proteins | sample SwiRhicommuniRL2_FD_59091 | JGI IMG/M metagenome (GOLD analysis project Ga0065704, IMG submission 59091) | Switchgrass rhizosphere bacterial communities from Rose Lake, Michigan, USA - RL2 v2 (version 2) | ecosystem: Host-associated > Plants > Roots > Rhizosphere > Soil | place: East Lansing, MI
TGCTTGGCGCGCTACGGTAGGCTGTGCGACTGGGCACCCCGCCCGCCCCTCCCTCTTGACCCGGATATGTGATGGAAGAAGTCTTGCGCATCGGCCCTCTTGCCCTGCCCCTTGCCCCCTTGCAACTGTTTGCCGCCTGGTGGCTGGGCGATGCCCTGGCCCAGCGCCGGGCCGCGCGCAGCCAGCTGGTATGGGGCTGGCATGGTTGGCTGCTGCTGGTCTGCGGCCTGCTGGCGGCGCGCGCCGCCTTTGTGCTGGAGTTTGCCCCCCACTACGCCCAGCCTGCCTGGGCGGTATTCGACATCCGTGACGGCGGCTGGACCGCCAGCGTGGGCATGGTCGCCGTACTGCTGTATGGGGCAACGCTGTGGCTGAGGCGCCATCCCCTGGCCCCTGCCGCCATGGTGGGCATTGCCAGTGCTCTGGCGCTGTGGCTGGGTGCACAAGGGCTGCGCCAGGCCCTGGCGCCCGGTCAGGCACCACTGCCTACCTTCTCCGCCGTGGCACTGGATGCACGCACCGTGCAACTGGATCAACTGGCCCAGCAACAAGGCCAACCCCTGGTCATCAACCTCTGGGCCACCTGGTGCCCGCCGTGCCGCCGCGAGATGCCTGCCCTGCTGCAAGCCCAGCGTGAACACCCGGACGTGCGCTTCCTCTGGGTCAACCAGGGAGAGTCCCCGGAAACCGTGCTGCAGTACGCGGCCCAGCACCGGCTGCCTCCCGCCCAGGTGCTGCTGGATGAACGCCAGGAACTGGGCCGCTTGCTGCGCAGCAGTGCGCTGCCCACCACCGTGTTTGTCGACGCCCAAGGCCGCCAGAGCGCGTTGCGCGTGGGCGAGCTCTCCACCGCGACATTGGCCCAGCATCTGGAGCCCTTGCTGACGGCTGCTGCTCCCACCACTGACACGCCTTCTGCGGGGTCCCCGGCCCTGCCGGAGCCTGCTCCCCGATAGCGCCTGCACCGCAGTGCCGCAGTGCCGCAGTGCGCACAGGCTATATCCCCGTCTTGAACGCGCCGGAGTGGCCGATTGCCGGCGAGATAGGCAACCCCTCCTGGGCGCAGGCGGCCAGCTCCACCCGGTTGCGCCCTGCCGCCTTGCCGCGGTACAAGGCGGCATCGGCCTCCTGCATGGCACCTTCCAGGGCCTGCGCCCCCACGAAGTGGTGTGACACCCCCAGGGTGACCGTGCAGTGCAGCATTTCTCCATCGCCCGCCACTGCAATAGCCCGGCTTTCGATAGCTGCCCGCAGGCGTTCTGCCAGTTGCATCACGCCATCCACATCGCTGTCCAGGCAGATGGCGACAAACTCTTCTCCCCCAATGCGCCCGGTCAGATCGCCACGGCGTACCGTGCTGCGCAGCACCTGCGCCACATGACACAGCACGGTGTCACCCGCCTGGTGGCCGTAGCGGTCATTGATGCGCTTGAAATGGTCCACATCCACCATGAGGACATGCGCCGGCTCGGCTTTGCGGGAGTTGAAATACAGCTGCAGCGCGTCGCCAAGTCCCCTGCGGTTGAGCAGTTGCGTCATCGGGTCACGCGCGGCCAGATTGCGCAGCTCATCGGTCAGCCTGCGCAGCACCAGCCAGATGATGGATGGCGGCAGCACCGTCGCGAGGAAAGACATGTAGATATAGAACACCAGCTGAAAATCGGTATCCATCTGCAGCGCTGCCAGCCCGCCGCTCAGCAATTTGATGAATTTGACTGCATTGAGAATGCAGATGCCGAAGATCAGCGCTGCAAAAAACACCATCTCGCCATACAGGTCCTTGGCAAAACTGCGCACGCCATAGACCACGGTGCCCGCCATCAGCAGGAACATCAGCGCCGACATGCCGGACAACATGGCGTAGCGTGCCACTGACCCCAGGCTCCACTGCACCAGCACCTGAGCCATGCTGTAGAGGGCCGCAAATATCACCAGCGGCCGCAGCAGCGGCACAGGCCGCCCAAAAAAACGCATGGCCCCCAGCCAGAACGCCACGGGTGACGCCAGTGTCAGCGTGTGGTTGACCACGCTCATCACGTTCCATCCCGGACCGCCTTCCACCAGTTGCAACACATAGGCCACGCCCAGCAGCAGATTGCCCACCGCAAAAAAGTCCATGCCCATCTTCTTGCCATGCAGGCGCTTGCTGATGAGCAGGAACATCACGGCAAAGCACAATAGATGTGCGCACAGCATGCCGACGAGAATGGTTGCGACCATGGAAAAGGGAAGAGGTACCAGCTAGGGTCTGTACGGAACTGCCGCCGCAAAGCGCTGAGGTCCGTGCGGCAACGCTGTGCGTACATAGGGGCAAGGAAAGTTGTGCCTGCCCACTGCGGCACAGTTGTTCAGCGCAATAAGCGATCAGAGTGTAAGACCTGAGGGTAAATCGCAAACCTTTGACGGTGTGGGCGGCTGTGGACCCGGCATACACATGTCGGCCAGTGCCCCGGCCATTGGGCCGGGCAATCAATCCACAGGCACTCAGGGCACGCGCGCTTCAGGCGTTGGTTGCTGCATTTTCAAGGCAACAGGTATAGGTTCTCATTGAACAAATAAAACCAAATGGGGTATTCATATTCTTGATACCTTCTCGCATTCCGCCATGAGGCAACAATAAACAACAATGCCATGAATCAACACTTCACAACCTTAAAAAACGAATCAATATAAATCAAACGCAATGCAATAATTAACTACTTTAATATTTCTCTATTAAATTATTGGATAATATTCTGATTGCTGCAATACGTAAATTCATCTGATATAAATCATCAGACAAGAACTTTATATTCTTAAAATCATAACAACCAATAGCAATTATCTTTAAAACAAAAAACGCCCTTTCGGGCGCTTTTCATTGTTCCCCCATGCCTTACCGCAAGGCCTGCACCGCAGCAGCAAAGAAATCATTGTCATTGATGGTGTTCTTGCCCGTGGGCTTGGGCAAGGCACCCCACACCACGATCACCGTGTTTTCACGTGGGTTCATGTAGACATGCTGCCCAAAAATGCCACGTGCTTCAAAGGCGCCTTCGTTGGGCGTGCCCTGGGACTTGGGAATGGGCCACAGCATGTAGCCATAGTCCACCGCTTTGCCATCCACCGTCTTGGGACTGCCTGCATTAGCCACCCAGCCGGCAGGCAATAATTGCTCATTGCCCACTTTGCCGCCTCCCATTAAGAACAGGCCAAAACGCCCATAGTCGCGCAGCGTGGCCGACAGGCCGCTGCCCCCCACTTCCAGGCCATTGGGAGATTCCAGCCACCAGGTGGCGTCGGATTCCATGCCGAACTTGGCCCACACGCGCTCGGACAGATACTGCGCCACAGGCTTACCCACGGCCGCGCGCACCAGGGCGCCAGCCACATGGGTTTCACCCGTGCTGTAGTTCCAGCGCGTGCCGGGTGCCGCTGCGCGGGGCAGCTGGGCCATCAGCTTGAGCACGGCCCCGGGCGTCTGGGCGTTCTGCACTTCCAGCATCTTGCGGCGGTCGGAAGCCGGATCGGTATAGGTTTCGTTCCACTGCACGCCGGAAGCCATTTGCAGCAGATTGCGTACCGACACACCGTCGTAGGCACTGCCCTTGAGTTCAGGCAGGTACCGGGTCACCGGATCGTCGATGCTTTGAATGAAACCGTCTTGAATGGCAATGCCCACCAGCGTTGCGGTGATGGACTTGACCACCGACATGGACATCCAGCGGGTTTGATCGCTGTTGCCCAGCTCATAGTCTTCGAATGCAATCTTGCCGTTCTTGATCACCAACAAGCCGCTGACGCGGTTGATCGACACATAATCGTACAGGTCATAATTTTTGCCATTGGATGCAAAGCTGAAATTCTTCAGCTGCACATCGGATTTTGGCAGCGGATAAACCGTCTTCCCCTTGTGGATGGTGCGGGTCGAAAACAACCGGTCGATATTTCGGAAGGTGTTGGCCTGCACATCCGGCAGCAGTGCACCGTCGTACACCTGTTGTACGGTACCGATATGTTCCTTGCTGTGCACATTGGGCAGGCCGTCGGCCATGGCAGCTGTACAGAAACTGGCAATCACGGCCAGAGAAACGGCATTCAGGGTATGGCGCAAAAGCATGGTGATGTGTCTCCAATCCGATTATTTTTGAATGAATATGTCTGCGCATATTCACGATAAATCGTAGCACCAAGCTGGTGCAGCGCATTATCTGTTGTGCGACGGCTTTGTCTTGCTGGTGACAGATTTGGCTGGAAACTGGGACATGTTCCACGCAAAGGTTTTGCCATGTCCAGAGTCTGGCGGTTGGGGCACCAAGAAGCTGGTAGAGACAGCCGCTCCAACATGGTCTGCAGCCATGCAAGGCGCAGGAACAACCTCTGCCATGTGCTGCTGCGGAGATGGCAGCAAACCAATCCCTGCAAAGGCAGGCCTCCAAAATTTTTCACTCAGGAGGGCTCAACGGTGACTTGCCCGGCGACGTCTCCACAGCCGCGGCATCGGCAGGCAAGTCATCGCGCTGTAAATTCCATGATGTTGGAATATATTTCTTGCATAATGGATGCATGGACATCGACACCCTTCTCGCTGCCCGTGTGCGTGGTTTGCGCAAGGCACGGGGCGCCACACTGGACTTGTTGGCACAGCGCAGTGGCGTGAGCCGCTCCATGATCTCGCTGATCGAGCGCGGCGAAACCAGTCCCACGGCAGCGGTGCTGAGCAAGCTGGCCTCTGCACTGGATGTGCCGCTGGCTACGCTGTTCGATGCCCTGCCCGCCGATGCCCCTCCCTCACCGCTGGCCCGCCATGCCGACCAGGCTTGCTGGACCGACCCTGGCAGCGGCTACCAACGCCGCCACCTCACGCCGCCCGGCCTGGGGACGCCGCTGGAGTTGGTGGAAGTGACCTTTCCTGCCGGCCAGAGCGTGACCTTTGACAACGCCACACATCTGCCCGCGCACCTTGCGCCCCATCAGCAACTGTGGCTGCTGGAAGGCCGCATGACACTGACCGTGGGCCCCCAGACCTGGGCACTGGCGGCCGGCGACTGCCTGGCCATGGTGGTCAACCAGCCCATCGTCTTTGCCAACCCCGGCGACCGCCCTGCCCGCTATGTGCTGGCCTTGACGGTGGCATCCCCTTCTTTCACGGCAGCCCCCGCTGCCAGGACCTTGCGATGAACGATCTGCACCTGGTGCCCTGCACCCCCGAACGCCACGCTGGCGCGATTCTGGATATTTTCAACCACGCCATTGCCACTTCCACTGCGCTGTATGACTACCACCCGCGCCCACCCGAGCAAATGGCCGCCTGGTTTGCCAGCAAGCACACAGGCAACCTGCCCGTGCTGGGCCTGGAAGACGCTGCCGGAACCCTGCTGGGCTTCGCCAGCTACGGGCCGTTTCGCCCACAGCCGGCCTACAAATACACCATGGAACATTCGGTCTACGTACACCACACCCAGCGCGGGCGTGGCCTGGGCCGGCAACTGATGCACGCGCTGATCGACGAAGCCCGCACGCGCGGCAATGTGCATGCACTCGTTGGCGCCATCGACGCCGCCAACACCGGTAGCCGTGCGCTGCATGAAAAGCTGGGTTTTGCCCTGGTGGGCAGTCTGCCGCAGGTGGCTTTCAAATTTGGCGGCTGGTTGGATCTGGTGTTCTACCAGCGGCTGCTGGAAACACCGTTGCAGCCGGTGGATGGCTGATTCACCTGGTGCACAGAGGTCTGCTGCTGATAGCGGCCTATCCATCCGCCATGGAGATGGCTGCAGCGGCACAAGATGCGATCGCCACGAGCGCTCCTTCACCAGAATTGCGGCGAATCGATCTCCCTGAATCCGCGACTTCGTTGAGTTGGGCGAGCACCTAGGTGCCATGCCGCTAGCGGAACAGCGGAGACTGGCATGAAGCCATTGCTTCAGACAACTTGCCAGAAAAGGGCTGTGGCAGCCACCACAGCCCTTTATGTGGCGCTTTGCGCCTCTAAGTCCTACTGGGTGATTGGCTTGATTTCCCCATCCTCCTGCACTTCGAAAACCACCACAGCACAGCCTTGCTGGTTCACGATAGAAGCCACTTCGTAATCTTTACCCGCTTCTGGCTGGAAGGAAAATTCCTTGCTGCTGCAGCGGGGGCTGTAGGAAACGGCCTGCCCGCTTGGACTGAAGTTGGCCATACCAATCAAATTGCTTTGAATCCGCAGGGCGCTGGTGCTGGGCACGGCAAACTCCTTGTAAAAAGCTTTGGCCAAAATTCCATTCTGATCCCCCACATTGTTGCTGATCCGCGTGGATGGAATACCAATGCTTTGACTTTTTGCGGTGCCGACAAAAGAACTGAAAGCATCCCCCATACCACCGCCCACATTGACTTTTATATCTTGGCCATTGAGGCTATAGCGCATCAGCGTTGGCTTTCCGTTTTGACCATAGAGGCGAATGCGTGACTGCTCTTTGGGGTTGTAGTCGGCTTGACTGGCAGGAGGATTGCTGGCGCAAGCGCTTAGCAGAAAAACAAACAGATTTATAATTAATATTTTATCCATATAAAGTTCTAGATTACTCCAACAGCATTAAAACATTGTCAATTAATTTAATATTACTTATCAGATATTATAAATCTCTTTATTTCCCAATCACTAACAATTAATTCCCAAGCTAATAACGAAAATCATAAAATTAATTAATCTTCATATCTTAATTTAATTACTTTTATTCAGGAATTGGCATTCCAGGCCTACGAGGGCCCACATAATCTCCAGTTTTTTTTACAAAAATAGGCCAATTACCTACTAAAGAGTAATCAAAATTTTTTGTTAAAACAAATCTCTCAGATTGATATGGAAAATACCAACCTTCCTCATCTTCTTTTATTGCGGAATAAATCAAAACACAATCAACACCACCAAGTTCAGAGGAAATTTTTTCTAAGCAAAGCAAAGCCATGTCCTTGGCTTCAGAGAAATCAATCTTCATGGCAATATCCCAAATTGAAAATTATTGAATACTTTAAAATTAATAGCACCACTTCCTCCTATCTGCCCATCAATGTAGTTTATTTTACCATTCTGAACTACAGCATTCCATACATGTCCTGTCGCACCATCGGTTCCATAGATCACAGCACGTGTCCCTTCTCCGCGGTTTAACATATTTTTCTCAATACTCTGCTGAGAAACCCATCCAGAGAACTTTGTCCCAAAAGCCTCACCGAGCTGATTAAAAGGAACAGGTGTCCCACGTGGCAGTGCGCTTGCAGCATTTCCAGTAGTTAGCAAATTATCAACCACAAAAACACAATTTGTGCAATTTTGCATTGAGTTTGTTGGGTTCACCAATTTTACCGATCCGGCATCTACTTCAGCAACTTTATTTTTCCCAATTGTCGCAAATTTTTCGCTTATTGTTGAAATTAGATTACTAGCTTTTCCAATTGATCTTAATTCCGCGGCACCTATAGCATCAAACGCGAACCCCATCGCCATCAACTCTTGGTCAGACATGTCTCCAAAAGTAAAATTACCTTCATTTAATGACATCCCTGCGACACGAATAGCATTGTTCGCCGAGTTAATCTGTTTGTCAATGATAATTATTTGAGCTGTTAAGCTAGCCTTAACGCCATGGTCATCCTGAGAATTTCTTTCCAAGATTAGTTGCTCTTTATAATCTTTCAACTCACCAATATCACTAACAGCCTGTGCAATGGCCTGACCGCAGGTTTTCTGGTCCTGAGCAATACAAGGTTCTTCTATTTTTAAATTATTTTTAAGGCTAGCGTTTTGCAGCTCCTCTTTAGAGATTTTTTCTTTCTTTAAATCAGCAACTGTTAAATAATTATTTACTATCGCATTGAAGCTGGAGTTCCCACCTGCAATGCCGCCCACCGATGCACCTAACGAGGCTCCGGCAGCAACGACCAAGGTTTCTTTCAAAATAAGTGGCAAATCAGTTTGAGCTATCTTCGAGCCAATAAAGTCTATGCTAAGTTGACTTACTGTCGCGCCAGCAGCTCCTTGTACACCGCCAGATAATCCGCCCACAACCGCATGTAAAGCTACGCGAGCAGCCCCCCCTTCGGCCCATGCCTCAGCCTCCCTCAAAAATGCTTGGGTGCTTGCTTCATCTCCCGCGTTATGCGCGGCCTCAGCTTTAGCCTTCAGTTCATTGAATTGGCTTTGTGCATAGAACCCGACCGCCTGGCTCGCCTGCTGCCCAAACGCTGCAATGATCTGGGCATTGGCTGCCTGCTCCTGCATCAGCTGCTGGCCGTTCCAGTTTTTGCTCAGCCCGTTGCCGCCGTCTCCAGTGATCACATCGCGGCGGATGCTGGCCACCACGTCTGCCGTGCTTTGACCGGTTTTTGCCAGTTGGCCGGATTCATCGGTGATGGTGATCTCGGCCCCGCTGATTCCGGCATAGGTGGTACTGCTGTCGCTGCCACTGTCGCTGCTGGCGCCAATGCCGCCGCCATTGACACCGGTTTTGTTGGCGTTCCAGAGCGTCATGCCTGAAGGGCTCTTGCCACCCTCACCGCCTTGGGTGGATGCGTCCGACTTGCTGTCACCCTTGACGCTGAACCCGCCTGACAGCGACACGCTGCTGGCGCTGTAATCGCTGTGGTTGTCGATGTTGCTGGCTGTCAATGTGCCTGTGGTCAGCTGGTTGAGCTGCTGGTCCACAGCCGCTTGCGTGCTGGCGATGACGGCGCCCTTCAGGTCGGTGTTGCCTTTGACGGTGATGTCAAAACCCCCATCTCCCGCCTGAATGCCGGTCTGCTCTGTGACGCTGGCAAAGTCGCCCTTGGCCTTGCTGTTGCTGTAGCTCACACTGCCAGAGAAGCCTGCGCCAACAGTCACCGAGCCTCCGATGTTTTGCTGCTTCGCATCGAAGATGCTGGTGTCTTGCAGACTTTGCATGTTCAGGTCACCGCCTATATCAGCGGCCACCTTGTTGCCGCTGACTACGGCCCCGCGCAAATTGGTGTCGCCCCCTGACTGGATGGTGACGGTGTCGCCAGAAGTGACATGGGTGTTGTTGTGCACCAGGTCGTCGCTGTTTTCATGCCCCTTGCCTTTGCTTGCACTGGCAGTGAACCCGAAAGACGCCCCGCCTTGACCCACGGTGATGGCCACGCCCACGGCAGCGCTGGAGCTGCTGTTGGTGCTGCGGCTGGTGTTGTTGTCTTGCGAAGCCAGCAGGTTGACCTGGTTGTCTGCAATCAGTGTGGCGTTCTTGCCGGCCGTGATGTCGCTGCCTTGCACCAGGAGGTTGCTGTTTTCCCCCGCCCCGGTGGCGATAAGGTTCACGTTACCGCCTGCCTGCACATGGCTGGCTTGGCTGGTGGAGCCATTCTGGTAGCTGTCACTCTGGCTTTTGCTGGAGCCTACGGTGATAGAGATAGAGACATTGGCATCTGCAGGCTTGCCGTTGCCCAGGTTCTTGAGCGCTTCCGCGTTGTTGTAGACATTGAGCGCCGCGGCCCCTGCGGCCAACGCCTGCATACGCCCATCGCTGGTCTTGGAGGCCGTCTCTGCCAGGCTGGAGGCCGTTTGCACCATGCTGATGACCGGGGCGGACAGCGACACGCTCAGGCCACTTTGTTCAAACTTGGTGTGCTGTTCGCTTGCGTAGGTCTGCCGGGCTTCCGTGATCGCAATATCCTGGGCCACCACGCTGACGTCGCCCTGCGGCGCCACCACGTCACTGCCGACCTGCCGGTAGGAACCGTTGGCGATCACGGTCACGTTGCCTTCAATGCTGCCCACCGTGGAGCCTGCCGCCGCAGTCTGTTCCCCAGACTGTTCGCTGGTCTCCTTGCGACTGCCAATGGTGAAACCTATACCGCCGCCACTGAGCAAGCCACTGCTGGTGCTCTTACGGAAATGTTCTTCCGACGAGGTTTCTGTCGCCGCAAGGATGTTGACATCGCCTCCCGCCTGCAGCGTCGTGCCTTGGTCGGACACCACGTTACTGCCCAAGACAGTGATGTTCTGGCCTGCCGTCACCCCTATGGTCTGGCCGCCCACGCTGCTGCCGAGTGCTTGGGTTTCCTTGACCTTGTCGGTCGTTGTCTTGGAGCTCGATCCGAACATACCTGATGACTCATGGTAGTAGGCATCATCCAGGTATCGAGTCGACTCTCCTGCCGCAATGCTGATGTCATTGCCCGCGTTCAGCCTCAAGTCTTTTGCCGCTTCGACCTGTGCAGCCCTCGTGGTGATGTCATTGCCAGCCGCCAAGACCGTGCTGCCTTGCGTGTTGATCTGCGTGCCCACCTCTTCACTGCCACCAAAGAACAGGTGGTTTTTGGCATCCCATGTGATGCGTGTGTCCCTGGAGGTATCGACAGTCGACAGATTAACGTTGTTTCCGGCCTCTACCCGCGTAATGCCGTCTTCCACAGCGTTGTTGATCTGTGCTGCCTGCAGATTGATGTCCCGGCCCGCATTCAGGTACATCACGCCATTTTGCGCATTGGACGAATCATGGGATCCGGCGACGGTCAGCCCTGCCACCTGATCCACCACGGTGTTGGAGTAGCCGTTGGCTGCGGTACCTCCGCTGGTGGTGCGTGTGGTGGTCACGACATTGATGTCGTTGCCCGCCTGGGCCAACAGCGATAGCGCCGCGGAAACCGTGCCACCCACCACATTGATATCTCGCTGCGCATCCAGCACCACCGAGTCACTGACAATGTGACCGCCGATGTTGTTGATGTCGTTGGCGGCAATCAACACGGCACGGCGGCCCGCAATCGTTCCGCTGTTGTGCACATCGCCATCTGTTTGCACATTGATCGTGTCGCCACTCAGTAGCGTGCCGGTTGCGCTCAAGTCGCCAGGCCGTGCCACCACATAGACTTTGGGCACCAGCACGGTTTGCACCGATCCATCAGGCATGGTGATGTTTTCAGTGACCAGCCATACCAGGTCACTGGTCAGTTGCGCTACCTGCGCAGCACTGAGCGACACACCTGGCCGCAGGTCATGTTCCTGGGCAAAGGTGACGCCGTTCTGCATCAGTGCCATGTATTGCTCGTCGTTGCTGGCGTAGTCGCCCAGAAAGCGGCGGCCTGTCAGCTGGGACACCTGTTGCTGGATCAGCTGCTGCTCATAAAAGCCGTCACCAAGGCGTTTTTGCAGCAGGCTGGGATCTGCACTCAGCGCATTGAGCATGTAATCCGAGGACAGCCAATTTTTGTAGTTGGTAAAGGCCGGATCAGTCTCAACCAGTGGGCGGTTCCCATTCAGCGCATTGAGTACATACAAGCTGCTGCTGGGAAGTGATGGGCCCGATGTCACCGTGCGCACCATCACTTGCTGGCCTGATGCCGTAGTCACAGGCTGCTGCGCGACGGTTGCGGGAGCCTGTGCTGCAGAAGATCCTGTTGCAGCGGACGACGAGGAGTCCGTGCTGTGCTTTCCGACAGTTCCCGTTGCACCAAGCGACTGCCCGACCCCGCTGGAGGCGGCGGCGTTGCCTGTGACGTTATTCCCTGTATTGCTATTGCCTGCAACTGCAGAAACGCCAATATCAGATTGATTGCTTAAGAAAACGACCGTAGATAGATCAAAGGTGGTGCTTTTCGAACTTGTATATGCGGCTGGACGTGACGATTTCCTCTCTTGGCGATCTGAAAATCCACCATGATGCTCCCACGAATAAGAAATCGATGTCCCATTAGAAATTACAGCCTCTGTCCCCGTAACGGTAGATCTGTTATTGATATTAACTGCTTTTATTTCACCTCCAGAGACAACTTTTGAATCTAGATTATTCAAAATTCCAGATACATTAATTGAACCTCCTGCTGTAATCTGTCCTGGTTTAGTAGATAAAACCTTATCTCTATAAACATTATCCACCATACCATTTATGATGGTGTAATCTCGCCACGAACCTGCGATCCGATTATTTTCTTTCATTGTGGCAACAATTACGTCATTCAATGCCACAGCCTCTGAAATTGATCTCAAATATATTTGATAAGCGGCCAAGTAGTCCGATTGCCTGGATTTTCTTGGCCAAGATATATTCATATTCTCATCATAGACAGCCCCATAATCAGACGCAGCAGGTTCTGTCACATTATAGTTAGGTGATACATAAACACCATATTGCGCAAATCTTGAAGATCCAGCCGGCTCATATTTATATGTATACGTGCAATACTCTGTCTCGCCGTCTCCCCCTCCGCCCCCCGTACAATTTGCAAAGACTTGGTACGCCAACGGTATTACCGTCATGAAGCGATCTGGATGCACCACCTTAAATATTCGCCCCTCTGAGTACCCAACATATGGAATACGTGTGCCGTCCCATAACTCTACATAGTTACTAGCACTTTCCGGGAAGTATCCTGCAATCTGGACTAAGTTCTCTCCTGCACGTGTCATCACCCATTCTTGTTTTATTACCTCAATACCTGAATTATTATTAACAGCGATAGAATTAATATCTATGTTCGCGGAAGCGTCTATCTTTGATCCAATATTATTTACGTAATCTGCTTGCCCTGTGGATTTGCGTTGTGCATCTAAACCACGGCCAATACTGATATCACCTAAACTTAGGATTGTGCTTCCATCGAGATTTTCAATTTTTGCTGCACCAATATCCAATGATTGGCGTGCAGCAATGGTGGCAGTGACACCGCCTTCCGCGCTGTTTGTTACGGTTTCAGCAGCGATAGAGACATGGTCTCCATAGATACGGCCAGTTCCGATGTTGTTGACTGCTCCCGCGTTGATGCGGGTATCGCTTCCATCAATCAAACCTCTATTGTTTAAAGTCTGACTGGCATTGACGGTGGTAATGCCAGCAGAGCTTATTTGAGCACCCGACTGGTTGTTTACATTCAGACCAGTCACCGTTACGCTGTCGCCACCGGCGATTGTCCCGTGGTTGGTGATATCTCCGGCACTTTCCACACTCAAGTCGTGGTTGACGCTCAAGGTCCCTTCGTGGGTGTAGCTATTTGCAAACGCCAGTTGCATGCCGCCCTGGCTTTGTAAATCTCCAGCCCCTGAAAGCTGCTGGTTCCTGATCTGTACGTTGCTGGCAGCAAACAACATGCCACCCTGGTTGCTCAATGTCTGTGACGCGCTGGCCAATGCAGCGCCTGAGGCCACATTGGCATCCAGAACTGCAAGATTGTGTCCCGCCTTGATAGAGCCTTGGCTGTTATTTACTACACCTGAACTTTGAACAAGCAGGTCGTTATTGGCAAGGATGGACCCTGTGGCATTGCTGATTTCTGCCGTACTGGCATGCAACTGCACATTGGTGGTGGACTGAATGGAGCCATTGGCGCTGTTGTCAATGCCAATGCCTGTTACTGCACTGCTGCGTATTGCCAGATCATGGTTGGCAACAATATTCCCACCCTGGTTGAGAATTCTGCTTCCTGACAGCTCCATCGTGCCGTAGGCACCGATATAACCAGCGCTGCCATTGTCAATACTGCCGCTTTGCGTGTTGATTTGCAGATCCCCTGCTGACACGATGCCGCCTGCGGCGCCGGACTGCTGGTTGGTAATATTTTCACCATGGCTGTCAATTTGCAGCGTGCTGCCCGCAGCGGTGGTCTGGATGGCTCCTGCCGTGTTGTTCAGCAGGCCGCTGTCCAGCTGCAGCTGCTGGTCTGCCACCATGTGACCGCCTTGGTTCGATATGGCAGCCCATGCTCCAGCGGCATCGTGACTTTGGATTTGCAGCGAGTTGGCGGTGATGCGCCCTGTGTCGTTGTCCAGGCCATTGACGCCCAGTTCAGCGGTATGTGACGTAGCAATCCGGCCTTGCCGATTTTGGAGTTCACCGCTGTCGATGGTTAAGTCACCATCGCTGGCCAGAATTTGCCCTTGGGTATTGAGCAGTGTGTGGCCTTGCGTATTGATTGCAATCTGGTCCCCCGCCACGATACCCTGGGTATTGTCCAGGCGGAGGCTGGTGAGCGAGGTTAAGCCCTGGGCAGTGATCGTCCCGGTTTGGTTATCCAGCGCACCGGTGACCGCGGTCACATTCCCTGCACTGGAGCCCACAACGCCTTGTTGGTCGTTGAGCAGGCTGCCACTGCTTATATCGACCCCGGTGTTCCCAAGCAGCTTGCCCGCCGAGTTGTTCAGCACCGTTTGCGCTTGAATAGCCAGCTTTTGACCTGCCCCGATTTCTCCTTGGCTGTTGTCCAGTTGCGCGGCGCTCAGGTCCACCGATGCATTGGCAAGCATGCGGCCACCCGTGTTGGTGACGGTGCCGGAAGAGGCAATATGCAGGTCCGCATCAGTTGACGCGCTGTTGCCGGCCTGGAGGGTACCGCCATCGGTGTTGTGCAGATCGCCCGTTGCAATGTGCAATCCACTTACCGCCAACACAGTGCCGGTGTTGCTCAGTTGCTGAGCATGGGTGTCAATCTCCACATCTTGGCTGGCTTGGAGCCACCCCTTGTCGTTGCTCAAGGCACCACTTTGCACGGTCAGTGAGCCCTGAGAGGCAATGATCTTGCCGCCGTCGTTGTTCAGACTTCCGCGCTGGGTGTCGACGGCAATGGATTGCGCACCAATCTGACCGGCCTGGTTGTGCAATGCCGTGCTATGCAGTGTGATATCACGCGCTGCAGCAATGGTGCCCTGTGTGTTGTCCAGCTGCCCGGTGCTAACCAGCAGCTTGTCGGCACTGCTGATGGTGCCAGCCGCGTTGTTCAGAGAGTTGTCTGCACGGATGTCCAGTCGACCATCCGATAGCAGCTGGCCGCTGCCGTTGTGGATGGCATCGCTTGCACCAATGTCCATGGCACCCAGGCTGCTCATGCTGCCGCTGGTGTTGTCCATGCGATGTGCTTGCGCTTGAAGGTCTCCACTGGCAAAGATACGGCCGTTCTGATTGTTCAGCCCCCCGCCTGCCTGCAGGTTCATGCCACCATCCTGGGCAAAGCCCGCAGAACCGTCTCCGGCCTGCATGGTCCCCGATGCGTTGCTGATGTCTTGTTGGGCAATGATTCCCAGCTGCTTGAGTGTGGAGATATGCCCTGTATCGTTGTGCAGACTTCCCGCCGCAATCTGTGCACTGCCATTGCTCACAATGGCACCTTGCCCGTTGCGCATGGCATCTGCAACGTTGATGCCCAACAGGCCTGTGCCGTTTTGCGTGACTTCGCCCTGGGTGTTGTCCAGCGTTGCGGTGCTGATGCGGATCCCCGCATCATTGCTACCGGAAGCGGTGACGATCTGGCCTTTGTGGTTATTCAAGCCATCGGCGATATCGAGCTGGACGTTGCCAGCGTTACTTACGATGCGCGCACCGTCGTTGTTCTCCAGAGTTTGCGACTGAATCAGCACACCCTTGCCCGCAGTCAAGATGCCGCCGCTGTTGATCACAGCACCTTGTGCAGTCACAGTCAGCGCTTGGGCGCTGGCAATGCTGCCCGAGGTGTTGTCCATGCTTTGCACTGCAAAATGCGCATCCGATTGCACGAACACGGCACCTGAGCGGTTCAGGAATGTGGTCTGCGAGCCGGAAAACTCTTGCGCCACCAGGCTGCCATGGCTGTTGTCCAACGTACCATCGCTGTGCAGCTTGCGTACCTGGGTGGCTCCGCTGTTGCTGAAGGACTGCGATGTGCGGACATCGGTTGCGCCGTTGGCAATCAGCTGTCCCGCGTTTTCCAGGCTTTGGGCCACGTGGATACTGCCTGTGGCAAGGGTTTCCGGGATCACCGTTGTGACCTGAATGCTGCTGCCGTCTTGCCCTGAACTGGGCGATACGGCAGCAGTCCCGCTGCTGCCATTGGAATTGCTTCCACCTCCCCCACCGTTGCCGGTATTACCTGTTCCGCCTGTCGTAGTGCCTGTAGGGGAAGCGCCAAAGACGGCCGCGCTGCCGGTGTTTGCCAGCACGGTCGCCTCGACCTTGAGGTCTTGTCCCCCGGTCTGCTGGATGCTGCCCGCGTTATGCAAGTTGACTGCAGTAATTTCCAGCCGTTGGGCATCCAACGTTCCTGCAGCATGGTTGGTCAGTTGCCCTGCTTGCAACACCATCTGCCGCCCGGCCTGCAGATTGCCGGTGTTGATGATGCCTTGGCTGCCATCGTTCAACGCCAGGTCGCGCTGGCTGCTCAACGTGCCGCTGTTGGTCACGCCTTGCGCTGCAATGCTTAAATCTGCAGTCCCATTACCTGCGATCACGCCGGCATTGCTGAGCTGACCATCTACCGTCAATGTCAACCGCTGTGCACTGGCGGAGAGGGTGCCTGCATTTCTAACGCCCAACCCGGCTTCCGTGCCCACGATAAAAATTTTGCCGGCATACATGCCGCCCAGCTGGGCAACATCCAATGCAAACTGAGGTTGCGCCGCACCTTGTGTGGCACGGCTTTGCTGTACGCTGCCATCCACAGACAGTTCATTGCTTCCAGTCGTCAGCCGGAGATCTTGTGCCCATACCCCCGCGTTGACCGTGATTGCGCGCGCAAGAATGCTGGCATAGTCGGCTTCGGTCGCATCCATGCCGCGGCCCTGGATACTGATTTGCCCGCCATTCACACTCAAGCCGCTCACACTGCCACCGGCGCCATAGACCGGCCGCCCCGTCGTTAAGGTGACGCCAGCTGCGTTGATGAATGAAAGCCCATCCACGACCAGGCCCGACGGGTTGGCAATGATGACGTCTGCACGCTGCCCCGCAACCTCCATGGCCCCCATCAGTCTGGACTGGGCCGCTGAATTGACTTCGTTGACGATGACCCGGGCCGTGCCACTGGACAGCCATGGGTTGCCTTGAATCCAACCACCGAGCTGCGTCTGCACGTTCGTACGGCTGTTGTTCAAAATAGCGCCGTTCTTCCCAATGTCGAACTGCTGGTAGCTGTTTCGGCTCACCCCTGCAGCCGATGGTGTCTGGATATTGACTGTGGGAACGCCGTTGGCCGAGTTCAGCACCGTGGGGCGTTGGCTGCCGGGCGCCGAAGGGTCGGCAATGATTTGTGCAACACCACCCTGTGCCCCGAGCAATAACGCGAGTCCCGCAGCAATGGGTTTGAGCGTGAAAAAACTCGCCAACCCATACGCCAGCTCTGGCAGAGTTGCCGCAGTTTGCGTGCTCGTGTCTCCTGCTTTGCCAACACTTGATGCCGTCTCTTGCACCGCCATTCGGATGCCACGGGATTTATTAAAAATGACGCGATGGAGATTTTTGTTCATGACTACGCGCTCAGAAGCTGTATGCAAGATTCAAGGCAAAGTTGGAATGCGCAGTGCGAAAGCGCTCAGGCTTTTGCACCGGAGTGGCCCAGGAGACTTCGTAAGAGAGGTTGTGCAAGGCGCCACGTACGCCAATGGCGGCCCCTGTGAGGGCCTGCCCGACCAAATACGCGGCAGATGGCCCTCCAACGCGGCCCGTATCCAGGCCTGCAAATACTTCGGTATTTGCGCCCAGCGATATCCCCACTTCATTGCGCCAGTACCAACCGCGCTCGGCCATCAGCGAACTCTCGCCATCAAAGCCGCGTACGGTGTAGCGCCCACCTATCCCGATGCGGTCCTGGGGTGTCAGCGGCGTTTTGTTCCATTGCCAATGCCAGACGGAGGAAAACTTGAGCCGCTGCCCAGCAACTGAGAAGGGCTGGGTGAGTGCGACATCTGCGATGTACAGCTTCATCCGCGAAGTGCCTTCGCCCCATGGCTCTTCTGGTGCGCGCAAAGCACCAAAGGCGCCTGTTCCGCGCTTGAAAGCTAAACTGCCATCGAGTACGGCGGACCCTAGATAGCTGCGCTGTGCAAGGCTGAATTCATAACCCGAAGTGCGCCGACGCTGTACCTCTACCTCGGTGTCGTCGATGAAGTTAGACGAGGTGCGATGGAAAATCTTGACGCCCGCCGTGGTCTTGGACGAGGCATTGCGAAAAATGACACGGCTGAGCTTGAGGTCCAGAGTGCTCGACTCACCACTGTAGACATAGTCCTGGAAGGCTCCTGCCACACTTTGGTGGTACTTATTGCGCGAACCGGTCAGTGCCACCTGCCAATATCCGAGCGGCAAGGAGTAGTGCAGCACCTTGTTCCTGGTTCCTGGTTCCTTTTCCATTACCGTTACCAACGCCCCCACCGAGACTGAAGTACATCAAATCATTCAGCGCCAAAGGGTTGTCCCAAGAGAAAGTGGCGGTTCCCTGCGTCTTGCCTGTGGTCTTGGATCCGCCATCGTCTAATGCGAGATTGAATCGGATTGGATTTATTTTTTTATACGAAACCACAAGATCACTCAAACCTGGTTCCAACCCTTCACCTTCTGCTGGCGTAATTTGTATGTCAGCATCTGCTGTTGGAACACGCTTGAGATTTTCCAAACCTTGTTCAATATCACGCAGCTGAAGCAGTTCGCCACGCTGCGAAGGCAGTGCATTGACAAGAGAAGTAACCCCAGAGCTGTCAGGGCTGAAGCGGATTCCATTCAGCACCCCGGGAATGAATTCGACGTCAAGCACACCTTTTTGCAAATTCTGAGGCGCCACCATGACGCGGGAGGTCACATAGCCGCGCTCTAGCAAAGCCTGCTGCAAGCGTGCCAAAACGACCTCGACCCCCTTGGCACCCAGGCACGGTTTGCTGCTGAAGTCGATACCTGCCGAATCTTGTAACCATGGGACTTGTTCTAGCTTCTGACCAGTCAAACGCAGTTCACCCAGCAGAAAACACGGAGATTCATCTACCGGAAGCGTTAATGCAGTACTTTTTTCTACCGGACGCAGGGCATTTGCCTCTGGAGCCAGCCGATCTTGCAAAGCCCTCTCTCGTTCTTGCTGCCGGCGCAGTTGCTGCTGTTCAATGAGTGCGCTTTCAGATAACTGTGCCTGTGCAGGGAAAATATGAAAAGAAAGGAAAGAAATGGAAAATAACAAAAAACGAAAACGGCAATTTAATACACCCAAATTGGAATTGTGTTTTTTCATTTGAATTCAGTTTTTTTCTGAAATTCTATTTTTGTTTCAGGATGTATGAAACAAATTCCTTACAACACAAAAGAGATTTTTTTGATGCAAGTCAAAGCAATCCGCATGAACAATTTTTGTCAATTGAATTTTGCTTACTGATATATTTATCTGATGAAACTCGCATACGGAGGCAGCTTCACCGGAGGAATACGACGCTTTGCATGCGCATAAAAATCATGCTCAAGCGAGGAACTTGCAGAACTCCATGCCTTGAAGTGAAAAAATTGTTCGCTTTGCATGGAAGACTTCAGAAATAAAAAAAGGCTCTCCAGAGCCATTCACCTCTAAAGCCTGAGTGCAACTTTTCTGGTTGCACTCAACGCACAACTGCTGCTCAGCGGTAGAAGCCGGAAGGCGTCACCCCAAAGTGCCGGCGGAACATGGCGGTGAATGCACTGGGGCTGGCGTAGCCGCAGTCCAGCGCGATGTCGATCACCTTGTCCCCACGGGCGATACGCCGCAGCGCGTGCAACAGCCGGGCCTGTTCGCGCCATTGGGAAAAGGTCATGCCAGTTTCCTGCGCAAAAAGACGGTGCAACGTGCGCTCTGCCACTTGGATACTGGCGGCCCATTGCGCGGCACTGGCGGCATCGGCCGGGGGTGCCATCAATGCAG
>Ga0065704_10070592_pt1 | contig 19560 bp, 43 predicted proteins | sample SwiRhicommuniRL2_FD_59091 | JGI IMG/M metagenome (GOLD analysis project Ga0065704, IMG submission 59091) | Switchgrass rhizosphere bacterial communities from Rose Lake, Michigan, USA - RL2 v2 (version 2) | ecosystem: Host-associated > Plants > Roots > Rhizosphere > Soil | place: East Lansing, MI
GGCCGCGAGGTCCAGCTGAAGACGCTCCTCGAGGCGATCGACGGCCTCCGCACCGCCCGCGGGACCAAAGCCGAATCGAAAGCCGTCCAGCGCGTGATCGATCTGGGTACGGAGATCCAGGAGAGCCTCAAATGAACGCCGTCAAGAAGGCCCCCCGGAAGGAGCTTTTCCGCTTCGGGGACCGGGTCTGGGACGTGGAAAAGGCCCAGAAACTGGTCTCCGCGCGGAAGCCTTTCATCAGCACCGAAGAAGTGAAGGGTTTGTGGAGCTGGATCTGCGATGACCACGACGATCCGAAGCTCTGGGAGCCCCTCCCGGACGGGAAAGGTCGGAAGTTCATCGGCAGGACCGGGATGATCTACGTCGACTGGAAGTACGTGCGGTCCATGCCCAAGAGCCGCCTCAAGAAGCCGCTCCTGATCGGTCAGGTCAGGGGCCTGGACAACGGCAAGAAGATCCAGTCCCTGGTGATCGACGGCTGGCACCGGATCGCCCGCGCCAAGCTCGAGGGGATCGAGCGCCTGCCGGTCTCGTGGCTGAATCCACAGGAGACCGCCGCCGTGGAGATCGAAGGCCGATGATCCCCACCGAATGCCCCAAGTGCAAGGTGCCCCTCGAGACCGGCCGGACACCAACTTTGGACTGTCCCGAGTGCGGCAAGAAGTTCTCTTCCGACGCGGAGGACTGGGTCGGGCCGGGGAGACTTCCCGATCCCCAAGAAGTGAAGCGCCTGATGACTCTGGCAAGCACCCGTCTGGATGACGTCATCACCAAGCTTCGGATGCTGGCCGCCGAGTACGGGGTCCATGGCCGGATCTTCACCCACGGGCAGTTCAGCTTCCAGCTCACGCGCGTGAACGAGCGGTGGTCGATCTACATCGTCCAAGGCACCTCGCCGGCGAGAGATCTCCAGGGCTCCAAGCTCGACGAGAAGCTGCTCTTCCTCGAGAAAGCCGATGAGTTCGAGGCCGAGTACATCCAGCGGATCCGGGACCTCTACGAGACGCTCAAGGAACTGGCCCAAGATCAAGAATAGGGGGATCTTTATGGCGATCGCCGCGGCGGAAATGACCTGGTCGGAGTTCCTGGCTGAAGGAAAGAAGCGGTTCGGCGAGAATCGCAACGACTGGCGCTTCGTGTGTCCCGCCTGCGGACACGTCCAGAGTGTCGCGGACTTCCTGAAGCGCCATCCCGACGCCAAGCCCAAGGATGCGGTTCCGTGGATCTTCTTCGACTGCGAAGGGCGCGTGGACCGTTCGGTCGGCTGCAATTGGACCCTTGGCGGCCTGATCCATATCCAGGAGCGTACCTTGACGGAGACCGGTACCGAAACGGACAAGTGCCCTGCTTTCCTGTTCGACGGAGAACAGGGAGGGTCGAAGCCGTTCTACACCCCGCGCGAGAAGCCTGCGACCAAGGATCATCCCCACGACAAGTAGAGGACTTAATGCCTCCGAAGCCAAAAGCAGTCATCAAATGCAGGAGGTGCGGGAAACCGCTCCCCCTCGAGGATCGACTGCTTGATTGGCTCTCCGGTAAAGGGAGACGCGATCACCTCGAATATCTCAAACCCGTTCCATGGTGCGAATCGTGTTACGAGAAAGAAGTAGAGAAGCGGGAGATTACTGAACTCGAGTCATGGCCAGACCTGGACGAAACCCTCAGCATCGGCCTTGAGCTAATATCCGATGACGAGCCGGCGTACTCCGAGTTTTCCGGTCCTCATGGTTTTCTGATGGTAGGCGAAGAGACGAAGTGGTAGGTGAAATATGGATTCCAGGCTTAGGTACAAATTAGAAAACGGCGAGACAAGACCACAGGCCAAGCGGCGCTCCACGCGCCGTCCCGCCCATAACCGAGCCTGCCCCTTCTGCGGGTCGTTGAAGCTGTGGTTCAGTGACAATCTCGATGCTGACGCGGGCGATAATTCAATTCACTGTATCGAATGCGAAAACTGTAAGGCCGGTGGACCTTGGGTGACTGGGTCCGAAGCTAGAAGCTGGCGCTTCTGGAACCGGCGGCAGGCCGCCCCGGAGGAACTGTCGATCGAAAAGAGAATCCTCTTCCCTAAACCCGAGGAGGTGGATCTCGAAAAGAGAAGAAAGGCTAAAACTCTAGCCAAACTCGAACCCACCCTTCGTCCCTGTCCATTCTGTTCGTCAAAAAAAGTCATCCTTCTGGATCTGGCCACCAAGGAAGAGGTCTGGTTCGTCAACTGTCAAAACTGCTTTGCTGGCGGTCCGTATCCGCTCGACGGAGAAAACACCCCGAAGATAGCTGCCGATGAATGGAATGGAAGCCTGTTGAATGGTCAACTTCCCCCTAAAACCCCGGGTTTTTGAGGCAAAAACACCCCTCCCCCGGGCCTCCATCTTGCGCTTGACCCTTCGCGTATACGCGGTATACTTACCTCCATGTCAAACCCCGAAGAATTCCCGATCACTCCCGGCCAGCAGCGATTCATCTTCAAGATCTCCCAGGCGATCCCGAAAGCCTTCCTGCTCGACAAGCTCAACGACCAGGTCCGCGTCGGTACGGTCCTGGACATCATGGGAAAGAAAGGCGTCATCAAGCTTCTCTTTCTCGATCACCGGACGGCCAGGATCGAAGACTTCTCGCCCGTCGTCGCCTGGGAAGATGGATCCGTCACGGTCGGCAGCGCGGTCCTGAACTTCCTGGAGTGAAAGAGATGAAGACCGAATACGCCGCTTGGATCGAGGCGAATTGCCCTGGCTCCCAGGCGGGCCTCTGTCACTCGAAATCGGTGGCGATGCAGAAGGCATTCCCCGAGCTCATCCTGTGCCGCGGCTATTACTCGTCCCCCGTCGACGGGAGCCGGAGCCACTGGTGGCTCAAGACTCCGGACGGAGAGATCATCGACCCCACCGTCCGGCAATTCGTGATGGGACCATCCGGATCCTACGAAGAGTACAACCCCGAGATCCACGGCGAGCTCCCGATCGGGAAGTGCATGAATTGCGGGAGCGAGGTCTTCGAATCAGCCAACCCGCCCTCCTCATGCATGTGTTCCGAGGCCTGCGCGGCGTCGTTCGACGCGTATCTCCAGGACGAGGCCAAAAGATGACCGACCCGATGGCGATCAAGCTTGCGATTTGTCTCGCCCTCTTCACGGGCCTCCTCATGGCCGTGATCAAGCTTCTTGAGTGGCGCCGGCATCCGGAGACCAGACCCGAGTTCATCCGTCTGGCGCTCTGCAGATGGCTCGGTCACGCCAAGTACTATGTCGCGCTCAAGACGACGGACTGCGTCTTGCTCACCGATCCAAGGTCTAACGGGAAGCCCTTCACCTGCGGCCACAGCCACAAGGTCGGCGAAAAGAACATCTACATCGCCCGCTGGGCGTGTCGCCGCTGCCCGATCCTGAAGGAAGAGTGCCTGGACAACAAGCAGGACTGGAAGATCGAGCACGAGCGGCTCGTCCCTGACGTCAAGAAATGGGCCAACTGGAGCGAGCCGCTCCCGGATCCCAACGAAGCGGCCCGGAAGAAGCTCCAGGAGATCAAGACTCGGCTCGAGGCGCAAAAGAAAGAGGATCCGGAGCTCGTCACGGTAAAAGTCGAGCCCGCCAAGGACAAGGTCACCTGCGACACCTGCGGCTGGGTCCATATGGGACCCTGCAATCCGGTCCTTTAAGGAGAATCCGATGAGCGCGCCGCCGATTTCCCAGTCCGAGGCCCGCGGAATCCATACCACCGTCAGCCAGGAGCTTCGCGTCATTCCGGTGCCGCCCACGACATGGAAAGGCAAGTGGAAGGCGTTCCTCTGCCGGATCCTCGATCACTCCTGGTTCAAGTTCCACGACCGGCCCTCCACCTGGGTGACTACGGTCGAGGGCTATCAGTGCAGGCGCTGCGACGAAAGGTTTTACAGGGAGATGCTTCACCACTACTAGGAGAAACCATGGAAACCGCCGTTCTCAAGATCAAAGTCGAGATCGTGCTCCAGGGCCCTGCCCAGCACGTCCAGGAGGCCGCGGTGAGCTTCGCGGAGCGCGCCGACCGCTTCATGCTGCAGGAAAGCAGCCTTGAGCCGTGGAAACCCCTCGCCAGGAAGTCGACGATCGAGATCGTGAAACCCTAGCTGAAAGGGTGACCATGTACGTCTGCAATTGCGGCGAAGAGTTTCACGCCCACGAGGACAGGACGATCCATTCCGCCACCTGCCCGGTCTTCGGTCTGGCCCGGAAGGCGCAGCGGGCCGCCATGACCACCGAGCAGCGGGCCCAGGATCTCGTCAACGGCTTCTTCATCGGCGGCCCCGGCGACACGTTGGAAGGCATTCTCACCAAAGCCGATCTCGTTTCCGCGATCAAGGGGCTGCTTGACGAGCAGGCCGAAGCGGCGGACCTCCGGAATGCCGCAATGAAGAATGCCCTCGAGCTTGCCGATCACTTCCATTCCCAGGCGTGCCAGGGCATCAACAAGCATCCACGCCCGGACACCAAGGACTGCAAGTGCTGGCAGAAAACCAGACACGACGCGCTGGGGACCGAGGAAGTGTCCTATGTGGTAAAGCCGAAGGCCCAGGAGATCAAGGGACCCGACTGGGCCATCTGCGGCTGGTGCGCCGGCACCGGCAAAGAGGGCCAGAAAGAGTGCCCGAAGTGCAAAGGCAAGGGCGGGAAGCACCTTCTTGAGGCGGGCCACGAGATCTGCCAGGGCTGCAAGCGCGAGATCGACCCCAAGACCTGCTGGTGCGGGGACAAGATCGACCACCCCTACATGGACGGCCACTGCGGGGTCCCGCAGGGCTGCATCTGTCACTTCCCTAAAAAATCTCAGTAAGGAAGGGCGGAATGTCGACCGTCGGCTCCATCCTTGGCCTCTTCGCGATCGCGATCTCGCTCGTCTCGGCCTTTGTCACGTATCGTGGAAATCGCCGGATGAAGCTCTTCAAAAAGCACCTTTTCGCCGCCCGCCAGCACCTTCACAACAGCGTCCAAGCCTACGAGAACGGCGACGTCCTTGAAGCGAATCTCCTTCTCGCCGCCGCCAACGAGGAGCTCGAACGGGCCCAGCTCTACTCCTAGAAACCCTGTAAAATCACCTCCTCTCGATATATGATTCTCTAGAGAAATATCTGAGGAGAACGCTATGCGCGGTTTCACGCCCATCATGGCCCAGCCCCGGTACCAGTCCCGCATGGTCCAGCCGGCCTATCATTCCCGGATGGCCCAGACCACGCCCCCAGCACCTTCTCCCGCACCCACTCCGGCGCCCGCCGCCCCGGTCGCGAGCGACGTCGTTTCCGTTCCCGCGGGCTGGCCCTGGTACCGGAGCATCTGGTACGAACCGGCCATCGTGGGGATTCCCCTGGTTCCGGTTCTGCTGGGCGTCGGCGCGGTCTTCGCCATCGGCGCCCTGGCCGGCAAGAGCAAGAGCTGATAGCTGAAGCTGTAAATCCTCCGAACCATACCCTCTGATTCTCTGCCCTGCGCTCGAGGGACACCAAACCCCTTGACCTCCCGCGTATACGCGGTATACTCACCGCATGGCCAGACGCAACAGACCCGGCAACATCTCCCTCGACGACATCAAGCTTGAAGGCGGGATCGTCGTCCACGTCACGCTGAACAAGGAAACCGGCGTCTTCCACGCCCGCTACGACGAGGTCCACGTCGGCGAGAACATCCAGGCCCACGGCGGGGAATCCTGGGAAGGGAAGGATCTCGAGAAGATCCGCGAAGACGTCAAGCGGTGGGCGAAGGAAAAAAAGGCCCTCAAGTGGGAAGCCGTGATCGCGGTGGGTCCTGAGGAAGGCTTCGGGATGCACGGCGCGCACGAGGTGCTGGGCCAGTCCTTCAAGCGCCTGATGCGCGCGAAAAAGCACAAGGGCGAGGGCTACGAATGGCGCAACTGGGCCTACTCGAAACCCGGCAAGGACGGCAGCTTCATCTATGACCACGATCTTGAGGTCTATCCGCCGTCCAGCCAGGCGAGCGAGCCCCAGGCCTTCCGGAGCGAGGTAAAGCCGATCATCCTCGAGTACACGCCCGAGCGCTGGCTCGCCCTTCTCAAGCTCGTCGAGATGGAAGGTGCTCTCCGCAAGAAACTCCAGGATCTGATCGAAGAAGGCGAGAGCAAGTTCTCGCTCTTCCTCGAGAAGGTTCCCGCGATCGGGCTTCTGGGGCTTGCCCCTGATAAAAAAGGGGGGAAAGCATGAAGAGCTTCCAGAAGAAGTGCCGGGGGTGCCTTTGGCCGGGTCCGCGTCTCGAAAAAGGACTGGAAGCGGTCCCGGCGCTCGCCGTACAAGCGCCCGATCTGGTGCCGGAAATGCTGGGTCGTGCGGGCGGCGTGGTGAGGAAATAGCGGTCTCTCGACCGGGGTTCCAGGGCTTGCCCTTCTCATCAAAGGGGGAAACGTGAACTTGAGCTGTCCCAGGTGCAAGCGCGCGGAGATCTCCGCGCTTGCCGTCGATGAAGAACAGAACCTCCAGCGCTTCCAGTGCCGTTCGTGCGGAGAAAACTTCACGGGACCGGCGTTGCCTCAGGCCTCCTCCCCGGAGGGCTCGCAGCAAAGGGTGGAAAGCCCCCAAGCGCCCGCGCTCCCGGGGTTCGCGCATGTCCCCATCGCCGCGCCGGAGCCCTCGGACGTGCGGGTGCTCGAGGACCAGCCGGTGGGCAAGTGTGAAAAGTGCGGCAAGCCCTACTACAGGCTCGGGAAAAGGTTCGAGGAGCACGTCCGGGACTGCAAGGGCGGCCCCTACGTGGTCTTCAGACGGCGCGCTCCGCGCGCGGGGGGCTCCGCCCCTACAGGGACGCCTGCGCCGGTCACGGTAGCGCAGCTCTTGCCCGTGGCCATGCCCGCCGGGACCGGGAAGGCGCTCGATATCTCGATCGAAGCCCTCAAGGTCCAGCGATCGGTGCTGGAAGCCGAGATCGGGGAGCTGAACCGGACGATCATGACCCTCGAGAAGCTCAAGGGACTGGGAGGTGTCTCCTCCGTCCCTTTTACTCCACCGGCGGAGCTCCAAAAGAGCCCGCCGGAAGCGCCCCCGGGGGTATCCCCGGCAGAAACCCCTTCAGAGACTCTCTCGGCGCCGGCTGGGGCCTGAAGGCGCTCTTTTACGCGGAGATCACCCCGGCGGTGCGCCAGAGGCTGAGAAACTATGCCTGGAAGATGGTCCATGACACCGGCGCCGCGGACTCGATCGCGGAGGACGCGGTCCTGCGAGCGCTTGAGCGCCTCGAGGTGGACCGGCCGAGATTCTTCCTGCCTTGGCTTTTCCAGATCAGTCGGAACCTGGCGCTCCACTGGATCCGGGACAAGAAGTCGACCGAACGGATGCTCGAGAAACAGGGCTACCGGGACACCCGGAGCGCTTTTGCCGACACGCTCAGCCGGGAGGCCCTCAAGATCTTCGACGGGGAGATCCAGCGCCTCACCGAGCGCCAGCGCCAGGTGCTGCTCATGAGGGTCATCGACCACCTGAGCTATGAAGAGATCGGGAAAAAACTGGATCTCAGTCGAGGCGCGGCCCGAGCGCTGGGCCACCGGGCCCGGGCGAACTTGGCCAGCTGGCTGGGATACATGAGAGCGCTTTAGGGAAGAAAGTATCATGACCAACGACCTTGACGGTATTGGTGGGCGGCGGATTACGTCGATCCGGGATCTGGTAAAGACCCACGGTGGGCCTGTGCAGGACGCCGCGATCCGGGATCTGGAGCGATGCGAGGTCTGCTGGGCTGATCGAGGGGCACCCTGCCGGACTTCCAACCTAGAGACGCGGATTCCGCACCCCGGCCGAAAGTCCGCGAAGGACCAACCCAGCGAGAAAAGTACCCACGGGCATCGCTGGCAGGAAGTGGCCGATGCTCCGGGCGCAAGGTCTTACGAAACCTGTTCCCTGAAAGGCTGCAAAGCCAGAAGGCCCGTACCGGACTGCCGGCAAGCCGGCGCGCCCTCCGACGTCGAGAAGACGTGCCGCTGCCCTGATTGCGTGAAGGCAAGATCGAGCGAAAAATGATGTTCTACCCCTTTGATGCAGACGCTGCGCGATGACGTATAAAGTGCCGCCCCTCCGCCCTGAGAGACGACTCCGCCCCACCACGAACTGGAAGCGGTGGAGGGACGGATGGCTGTCTCCGGAGGGGAAGTTCTACGGCTGCGAGAAGCACAAGCACATCGCGCTAGGGAACGTGCTGGGCGACCACCACGGGCTTCTCGAGCACCGCGGCTGGCTGAAACTCCAGGGCGGCTTCTGGGTGAAGAAGTCCCGCGCGGACTGCTACAACTTTCCGCCGGAGCTCGACTGGCCCACCCAGGCCCAGATCGACGCGGTCTTCGACCGATCGGTGGCGCTCAAGTGCCGGCTTCCGGAGTGGGCTGGCGGAAAGAAGGACGAATGACGCTGATTGCGGTGGTCTACGGCGACTGGCGGCCGTCGTTCGGCGGAACCCGGGCGCACTATGGGCACGGTCCGGTCGCCTTGTGCGGAAGCCGGAGGAATTTCACGGACAGCAGGATCCCCAGGGACAAGTGCGCCAGGTGCCTCAAGCTCAAGCAGCTCAAGAAGGGTCAGGTCATTTCTTAGCGGGAGATAAACCCATGAACGAATGCTGGTGCGACAGGCTTGCCGATGGAATCAGCGGCATGGCGTCCTGCAAGTTCTGCGTGGACAAGCTCAAACTTCAGATCCACGACCTTCAGGGCATCGTCCACCTGTGCATCGAGCAGGGCGGATTGAACTTCCACGTCGAGGGCGGCAAGTGCCCGGAGGACGATACGTGCGACTGTCCGGACGCTCTTCGGGTCAACGCCGCAATGAAGGGCTATACCCCTGAGGTTCGTTGGGCAAAGAAGTGCGAAGACGACAAGCACGACTGGCGGGATGCTCGGAACGAGATCGTTACGTCGGGAGAGTTCTGCATCAAGTGCGGTGCGCTCCGCGCGGGGAATGCGGCTACGATAGAAAAGCGGCCCGATGAGATCATCCGAAAGGAAGCGGAGGCTCTTCTGGATCCGAAGTCTCCCGGCTGGAACGAGGGCGCGGATCTGCTTCTGAAAGAATTGAAGGATCGGAAGAGCGCCAAGAATCCGAATCGTGAAGGAGCGGTCACTGACGGGTCCCCCGGCGAAGGAGTACAAGCATCGCACCGGGGTGGCGATCAGCGTACCCACGGGCCCAGCCAACCCGTCGCTCCTTCCTGCGAGCATGACCGTGAATGGGTCGAGTTTGCCGGGACTCTGGTGCAGAAGATCCACGATCTTCAGCACACCGGAAGCAGTCCGCTTTGCCGGCAGCCGACGTGCAAGGCCTTCTACGAGAGGACCACGACCGAAAAGCGGACCCACGACCACGCTCGCGGGGTCTGCGACGAGGCGACGTGCCTCGAGTGCAAGAAAGCCCAGATCGAGGAGAAACGGAAGACCGAGCATTGCTACGGAACCCACTGCCACTACCTGACGGAGCGTCGGTGCATGTGCCTCTGCCGTCCGTGCGGCGAGGCCAAGAAGAAGGACAGGTAACTACAGCTATGGCAAAGCCAACTTATTGCCCCAGGTGCAGCCGGATGCATGACGTTCTCCTGATGGAGTGTCCGTCCGTGAACGAGCCGATCTCCGAGGAAGCTCTCGCGGAGCTCGAGGGCCGCGCCCAGAAGCTGCGGCGTACCAGCATGGTTGCTCCTGGGCCGCTGGCCAAGCTGGCCTGCGACGAGGTGCCGCGGCTCATCGCGGAAGTCCGACGGCTCAACCTTCAGGCGAGCATCATCCGGAACTACGTCAACGAGGAAGGCGTGTCCGACACGGCGAAGGTGATCCGGGTCCAAGGCGTCGTGAACAAGCCCCAGAAGCCGACTTTCTCGGTGGATGGCGGCGGAAATCTCGGCATCCCGAAAGAGGTTGCCCATTGCCGGAAGTGCAAGCATCCCACCTTCGTCATGGTAGACGAGTGCGATATCTGCAAGAAGGCGGGGACGAGGTAAAAAATGGCCGACTGCTCAAAGCATTACATGGAAGAGGACGACGTCTGCCCCTACTGCGAGCGCGACGCCGCGCTCCTGGCGAACAACGAGCTGATCGAAAAGATGGCCAAGCTCGCGGAGTCGGAGCCCTGGCCGGAGGGGCCGGCTCCCGCCGAAGTGCTGGCAACGTCGGCTTCGCTGACCTACGAACAGATCGTCGAGGCGACGGTGAAGGCGACCCGAGAGAGCATCGCGAAGAAGATCCGGGCTTTTCAGATTGATCCACAACAGAACTGCGACCACCAGTGGTCCCATATCGAGGACCATCACGTCTACTGCCACAAATGCAAGAAGACGGCCGACCTCTGCTGGACCTGCGAAACCGAGAAGACGAAGACCGCCGACGGTCGACTGGTGTGCCTGAAGTGCAACCCCCAGTAGAGCTAGGAGGTCTTATGACGATCACCGGCTGTCGAGTGGCTCCGAGCGGGGAGCATTGGTGGTGGGCGCTCTGGTCTACCGACAATCTTGGAAGGCTTCTGGGCTACGTCTGCGATTACTGCAAGGACTTCTCGGAGCACAGGACATGACCAGGAAAAAGGGCTTGATCCTGGTCTGCCCGACGTGGGCAGAGGGAGTCAGGATCCTCCGTCTCCTGGTTCGAAAGGAAGTGCCGATGCTTGATACTTCTGACCCTAAGGGATGGAGTCATCCCGACAAGATCGGAAAAGATCACGACTGCCCCTCGTGCGGCTACCACGGTGGAGGCCACGTCACCGTGTTCGTCGGGCCTCAGATGGGCCGCCGGTGCCTGGAATGCGGATCTACGTGGCCCATTGAGGTTCCCCAATCGTGACCTCCGAGAGCGAGCCCGCCATGCCTCCCGAAGAGATCAAGTTCCACACCTGGACCTGCAAGTGCGGGCTGGTGATCTCGGGGACCTCGACGTTCAAGGATCACTGGGTGGAGATGATGTCCCATATCGTCCAGTCGTGCCCGCTCGTGAGCAAGGAACGCGGCCGGAAGATCATGGCCCACATTCATCGGGACAACCTCGGGGAATTCGAGTCGGGTCCGAAGGGAGAAAAGTGAAGTTCCAGGACGCCGGCTCCAAGGTTCCGGATCCGCTCCCGCCCGGCGCGGTGATCTTCTATCACACCCACGGGGTCCGGCAGTACTTCGGGACCTGCAAGCTCCACAAGGATCCGAACTGTCGGCACCTGGTCCACTGGGAACCGGGCCACGTCGGGCAAGGCTCCTGGCCAAAGAACATCACCCCCGAGCAGAAGAAAAAGTACCAGCTCGGAAAGACTCTCATGAGAGAATGGGTCGAGCGAGAAGACGACGTGCCGGCCGCGCAGCGCTGCAGGACGTGTTGGAGATAACGATGCCCAGCCGCCAGATGGCCTTCCAGATTACGGAGCTCGAGATCCACGCGCTCCTCAAGCGGATTGCGGAAACCTACGACCTCCGGGACAAGGAAAAGACCGTCGGAGACTGGATCGACTCGATCGACCCCGACCCCAAGGTCCGGGAGAAGCTCCAGGCGGTCCTGGTGATCTCGATGAAGTGCCAGAAGCAGGGCCGCGACCCGCTACAGATCCGAAAGCTGATCTGCTGGCGCGATCAGACGGGCAAGCCCAGCCAGCTTGAAGCCGAGTGGAAATCCGGTCAAAAAACCCCGGTCTAGAGAGGGATCTAGGCTCCCAGCTGTAGAATCCATAGGATGGTCGGAATCCCATGGGTCCACCTGGTAGGAGCCTATCTCCTCCTGGGCAGCGTGATCAGCGGCCTGGGACTCATCGCCAAGATCCGCTGGTCGGGCTATGACAAGCCCATCTTCCCCAACTCCAAAACCAAGGTCTGGTTCGCGATCGGAATCGTGCTCGGAGTGTTCTTCTGGCCCGTGGCGCTCCTGGGGATCGCCGCGGCGCGCCGGTATCTGGTGCGCTGGAAGGTGAACAAGATCCTGGGGCATTGCGAGCACGCAACCCCTTTTGACCCTTTTTGCAAAGCCTGCGGCAGGGAGCTCAAGTACCAAGCTTCCGGAAGAAGGACGCCTACAGAAGCCCGGAAGATGTACCGGGAGATCGAGCGAAAGCTCCGCGAGGAGGAGTATCCGCCGCCAGTATATCCGCCGGGCCCGGTCTACTCCTCCTACCAGTGCTCGAAATGCGAAGGGCTTTTCCCGGGATTTCCGCCCCACGCCGATGCCCAGCGGAAGCCCCTCTGTGAGAACTGCAACCTGGAGAAGCACGATGGCTGATCACGGAACGACCGACCTGGGTAAGGTGATGGAAAACGTCGCGGCGATCGCCATGCACATGGGGAGCTGCAGGGAAAAGCTCGACCGGGCGAACCGCCAGGCCGGCGACCAGATCGACGGCTGCGTCGGTCTCTACCGCGCCGCGGTCGACATGGCGGTCGCGCTCGAGGTCTACGGTCGGGAGAACAAGATCTTCTGGGGCCGGGATGCCGACTGGATCCTCACCACCGAGACGATCGCCGAGACGCTGCTCATTTTTATTGCGGAAGGGAAGAGGATCCCCTACCCGGATGAGCGCGAGGAAATCGTCCGGACGAGCCTCACGAAAAGCTGAGGTTACGCCGACTTCTTCCAGGGCGTCCAACCGCCGACCGCAAAACCCAGCGAGAGCGCCACGAAGCCCCAGCTTGTGGGATTCGGGATGAAGTGTGCGCCGACCGCTGCCAGGAAGAAGAAGGCCGTCGCCGCTATGAAGAAAATCCTCGCCATGGCTTCCTCCTTTTCTCTACTTCAATGATCGTACCAAGAACGGCGCTTTTCAAGGCAGTTCCAGATGCTTTCCGAAGTCGGCAGCGAGCTGCTCCCGCATCTCGCCCTTGCAGTGAATGCTGTAGCGCAGCGCCTCGACGGCGGAAAAATGCTTCATGGAAAGATCCGTGAACTTCTCGAGATCCCTCCACCACCCCATGAGCTCGTCCTTCGCATAGAGACCGTTCCCGTCCAGGTAGAAGTCTCCGATCTTGAGGACGACATGCTGGGGTAGCGGTTCCAGAGACTCTTCTTTGAGAGGATCCCGACCGACCACCCAGTGCATCGACGAACTGGGGCCGATCCAGTCGTGAAGCGCCTGGGCAAGCGTCCAGCAGCCGCCGGAATCCCACATGCCGTACTCTTCGACCTTGGCTCCGCCCTCCGGATCATAGAGATACCGGAGGAACTCCGCGGCGAACTTTCGGAGCCTCTCCGGAGCCTTCGGACTGATGAAGAAGAAGCGCGCGACGTCGGGAAGCCCCGGTTCCAGGACCGGCCAATGCCTCATCTTGCCCAAAAACCGTCCTTTTTTGACGTAGGACCGGGGTATAAGGCCCGAAATATCGGCTGTCTGGATCATCGAAACGCCCCGGGTCCGAGCGGCCCAGAGGCGGTGCCGTCCGTCGATCCAGTATCCGTGGGCAACGAGAATCGGAGGGTAATCCTCGAGCGGCGTCTCGAGATAGTCCTCGAACTCGCGGTCGTCGCCGGGTTCGTTGCCCTCGATCTTGGCCGGGAACGATTCCGTTAGCACCATGCCCGCCGGGATCTCGGCGTCGTCCTCTGCGTACTCGGCGCCGGCGTCCTCGGTGATCTGGTCGATCAGGACCCGCATGTCGTGGGGAAACTCGGAGAACTTCACCTGGACCTCTTTCTCACGCACCGAGATACTTCCTCGGCGAGATCTCGATAGAATTTCTCCCCCTCGGGGGTGACCTGCTCCAGGCGTTCCATGCTCTCCACGCCGTCTTGATAGCGGTCGGCCTGGTCGTCCAGGTCCAGCACCATGATGAATTGCGGCACGCCCAGGATCTGGGAGGGATTCGTTTCGATCCGGAGGCCAAGGCCCGGGACCTCCACCCAAACGTGGTCCACCCAGGTTCCGTCCCAGGACCGGGCTTTCCCCTGGAGCATGACGGCGTCAAGGCCAAGCCCCAAGTTGTCCAGCGCCCGCCACGCAAGCTGCGAAGTCTCCGGGCAGCCGGAGAAGATCAGCGTCGGATCCTTGGCGCAAGCCCGGATCGCGCGGTTCATGCAGATGCTGAAATGGCGTTCGATGTCCTGCCTGGTTGCGGCCTTCCTTCCCTTTCCGGATCCGGAAAGCGACGGGGCGAGAGGCATCCGAAGAACGAATCGCCCGTAGTCGTAGTTCGAGCCTTCCTCTTCAGGCGGCCCGGGAACTTCCCAGTAGGCGCGGCCTTTCCGGACCTGCTTCTCCCAGAAGGCGAGCGCTTCGTTCGCGATGTCTCCCGCAGTGTCGGAGCAGAGCGCCATCCCGTGACGCGAAGCCTGGCGCGCGGCCTCCTCGTAGAGCTTCGTTCCGAAGCCCCTTCTTCTGAAGCGCTCGATCACGTCGATGCCGGCGACCTGCCAGCAGGGGGTATGGGGATCGGGATCGTCGGGAAGATTGCTCTTTTTCCTGAGGAAGATCGCGCCCAAGAGATCGTCTCCGTCCAACATCTGGATCGTCGCCCGATCTTTCGATGGGTTGTCGACGTCGAAGTAGACGTACCTGAGATTCAAAGGCCTACCTCATCCCCTGCTGCTTGTAATACGAAAGCCGCTCGCGCAAGTTCATGGGAGAGACGCGGGTCGCCTCGGCCGGCGCGACCGAATATCCGTGAACGATGAAGCCCTGATCGAACAGGCGCTTGAGGGTCGCGCCGATCGCGTCGGCCTGCTCCTGGGTCATCGTCACGAGATAGAGATTGTCCTCGAGCTGGGGCTCCTTGAAGCGCGGATCCTTGAAGGGGGCGACGAAATGGACGATGTATTCGAAGCGGGACTCTTCTGGCTTCGCCATCTTTTGCCCTCAGTTGTAGGAGGCGTAGGGAATGAATCCGCTCCCGCCGGGGACCATCACGAACCACGATCCGCCGTGCGACCTGTAGAATCCTGGAAGCCAGCTCATCATGAGGAAATTCTACCTGATATCGACGAAATCCAAGAGCTTCGTCGGCTGCGTGTGAAACCCGCAGCGCTCTCGGGGAGGATCCCCGTAAGGCCACTGATGGAAAACGCTGGGCGTCACGTTCCCTTGGGCGTCGATGTCGTGGCCCTTCACGTCGGTCCCGAAGCGTCGCCAGAGCGTGCAGAGCTCCTTGCAGTCCGGATCCCGGAGCATGAGGAGGAGATAGTGCTTCTCGCCTTCCTCAAGCTTGATGGCCCGGATCTCCCACCCCCACTCGCCGACCGCGATGTCGTTTTCATCCGGCACGACGCCGCGGGCGTCCGCCTTCTGGGCCTTCCTGAACTGGTAGGCTCCCGTGGTGGGCATCTATTTCGGAAACGCCTCCAGCCACATTTCATCCCGGATCTGGGGGTAGGCTTCGCGCTTCGTGGCCACCGAGACGACCACGTCCATGGTCTTGTGCCGGAGCGTCCGGTGCGCGGCCGTGCGGTGATAGCCGTCGGCGATCACGCCGGTCGCCGTCACGAACGCCGGCCATTCCGGAGCTCCCTTCTTCCAGAGCTCGATGATCCGGTCGTGCTGGAACTTCTCCTGGCCGGGATCTCGCGCGTCCTTCATCAGGCGCGCGAGCGTGACGTCGAGCTCCTTGACCGGAAAGCCTCGGATGAGGAACCAGCGGTAGTTGTCGGGGAAGTCGAAAGGATCCCACCCGGGTTCCGCCCGCTGGAACATGGGAAGGAATTCATGCCAGTCGACCTCGACGGCGTCGAAGTGACGATCCCAGAGGGCTTCGGAGATCTTTTCCGTGTCCTGGTACATAACCCCCTCGCTCAGGGGCTATAGCTTTTTCGGCTGATGACCGCCGGTGCCTTCCTCGTTCGTGTCGGGCGAGTCCGGACAGCCGTAGTCGAGGCCGCTGAAACCTTTCAGGGCCGAACCCCAGTCCGGGGCACCACCGCCCTCTACGATGTCGAGATAGATCTTTTGACCGCAATGGATGCACTGGGACTCCGCATCCTGGGCGGTCGCAACGAAGGCGTCGAAGAATTTTCCTGGGCCATAGGATTTCAGCCATTTGATCCACTCGGCCCTGTCTTTCGCGGTCGGCTTCGGCATCGTGCTTAGTCCTTGAAGAGAAGGGCGATGCCGGTGCCGGTGAGGCCGCCGATCAGGCCGCCCACGATCCCCGCCGTCTTCGTGTCGGGGCCCTTGGGGAACTTCTTGATGACTTTCGGCAGGAGGAACGTGAGGAGATAGCCCGCGAGCGCGCCCCCGCCGGCGCCGAGCCCCAGCGCGAGAGGCGTGCTCATCTTCTTCGCGGGCGGCGGCACGGGTGCTGGGATGGGTGCGGTGGTTTCCCCCTGCGGAGGAGGCGTCGCGGCCTGCGCCATGTACCGCGAGGTGTACATCGGGGCCACGATGGGCTGGAATCCGCCGCGGCGCATGCTCGGATGGTAGGTCAAGGGCTGCTGGTACATGGTCGTTTCCTTTCCGCTCTACTCCAAGAGTATAGCGGGATCCGGGAAGGAATTCTAGAAGAGGAAGTGCCCAGGCCCCATTCAAGGGTTTCTCGGGAGGCCCGCGTCAGAGCCGGTTCCGATCGACGCTCTGGGCCCCTGGATTATACGCCGGCGGGAACGTCCTGGACCAGCTTGTAACCGCTCGCCGTGGGACGGAAACGGTTCAGACGGATCCAGGTGCGCGCGCCCAGCCCCGAAGGCGATTGGACCCGGGCCCGGCCGTCCTTGATCTCGAGTACCTTGATCCTCCGGATAGCGATGCCTTCCTTCTTCTGGCGAGGATCATTGTCTTCCCAGACCTGCCCGACCTTCACTTCTACGTTCACGTTTTCCATCGTTTCCTCTTCGCGGTGATTATAGAACTTTTTCATTCGAGATCAATTAGTAGAGATCCTCGCTGAACAAAGTGGTCTTTGGCTTTGGAATCTGCCCGGCTTCGAACGCCACCTTCGCGGCGTCTTCCCTGCTCAGGAACTTTCCGCACTCGGTGACGAAGCCCTGCTCACCGAGCACTGGAGCGACCTGGATCCCGCACTCGTCGACGATCTTCTTGATCACGTTGTGATGCCGGCGTCCGGTCCAGATCTTCCCCTCGTGCATGATCGCGGCTTCCTTGATACGCATCAGCGAATATTGAGCTTCGGAACCTTGACGCCCTTGCTCCGGTACATAGCGTCGAATCGCGGACCCCAGTAGCACGGCTCGCAGCGTTCGCCCGTCTCGTTTGGAGACGGCGTTCTTTTGTCGTTGTTGGAGCAGTGGGTGTGCGATCCGCATCCACCGCGGCAACCGCAGCTGTTTCTCGGAGCTGTCATCTGGTTCCACCCTTCCGAATTTCCTCGAGAATCTCCCAGGACTTTCTGGTCCACTTGGCGTCCTCGAGGGCGTGATGCTCGCCCTTGTGCCTGGCCGGAAGCTTGGGATTCCCCAGATCATCGGCCAACTGCTTGACGTCGCGGACGTAGTGCGGGATCCAGTCCGGAAGGTCGATCATCCGCCCCCAGAGTTGCGAGAACACTACCCAGTCGTAACTGCCGTACCAGGCCCAGATCTCCGGCATCCGGTGAGCCCCCGGCGATTCCTGCTCGAGGAGCCCGAAGATGAAGCGTTCGATCTCGTGGCGGATCTGGGGTCGTGGCTTCGATTCAACGCGATCGAGGTAGGGGAGCACGTTCTTCTGGACCCAATCGCTTGCCTTCGACCAGTCGGCGTCGCGCGAGACGGCGTAGTATTCCCGGCCGTTCTGGGAGACGAGCGCGATCGACAGCAGGTCGATCGTCTTCCCGTCGTCGATGAACTCGGTGTCGAGCCAGAATCTCATTGGCTCACCTTTTTGGCTCCAAACTCCAGCAGAACTTCATAGAGATTCCTTTCATCAGAGAATTCTCGATTTCCGATGTAAGTCGGCCTGACTGGAATTCTATCTCCGTGAAGAAGTCGCGCGTTTCGGCAACGCTCAGCAAGCCTACGCCAGTGCCCTCGACGGTGATGGGGGATTGGGCTCGCATGAGAACCATCGGACTTCCGCCCGCTCATACCCACCAAAACTTCGTGGTCGATCACGATAAAATGAGGTTTCTTGGCAGGATTTGGCCGATTCTCCAGAGCTCGCCGCTCTTCCCTTGGCGTCAGACGAGGGGTTACCTTGACGACGTAGTTTTCAGGATGGGAAATTGCGGCAACTATACGAAGTAGTTGCCCGGTATTCCCAAAACACTCGTCCTTTACTCCGCGATCAGTAACCGGCTCGTAGTCAGCTTGATCGAGGTCGATCATGATCACGTCGGACATGTCAGCGCGGAATTGTTCCCCGATAGAAACCGGCCTCGACCCGTGATACCAGAAGCTCCAAAGCCGAGGAGGGATTCGGATTCGCGAGTTCTTTACGGTATAGGAAAAAACCGAGAATGGCTGGCCTTCCTTTCCGAGGGCCGGATCTTCGATCAAACGAAATACATTCCAGCATTCTCCGACCTCAAAAAACTTCTGGCGTTTCGCGATGACCGTCACGTCCTTGAACGGCATGAGAATCCGTTCCCTGACATCCTCCTTCAGATCTTTCCAAATCTCCTCGATTTCGTTCTCAACCTTTTCCTCATCGCCAACGAAGAAGACATGGGATTTCGAAAAGCGCTCGACTGCTTTACCTTCCCCTCCGGACCATAAAATAATTTTCCCGAAAACCGAATCCAGGTGTTCGAGGAGTTCACCGAATCCAATGCAAGGTCCGAAGTCATTCGAATCGCTCATCTTAACGCCCCACGTCACGTCCTTCTTTTAGTTCTTGAGGAGCTTGAGCGCCTGGGCGAGGCCTTCCCCGATCCCCTGCGCGAAGCTGGCGCTTTCCACGCCGTCGCCGATATCCCCGAAGGGGTTCTTGTAGAGATCGGTCCTTCCGGGGCCGAACACCGTCGCCTCGTTCCGAAGCCAGGGCTCGGAGTGCTCCATGATCAGCTTCGCAGCCAGCACCTCCTCCTCGGGCGGCACCGACCAGTCGTGGAAGTGGACGACCTTCTCGTCGTCGACATCGAAGCAGATCCGGCCCACCTGCTGGGCGAGCTTCGAATGACGGTGGGCGATGACGTAGCGGTGCCCGGAGAGGTGCCCCTGGACCAGGATCGCCCGCTCACGGGACCACTGCTCATGCTGCTCAGGGGAGAGGAAGGAAAGGAGCACCTCGGAGGCGGGCCCGATCGCGCCCGGCATGCACTGGGGACAGCACGGAGTCGGACGCTTCACGCTCGCGGCCTTGGCCTCCTTCTCCTTGGTCTCTTCCTTCTTCGCACGGGCGACGGTGTCCTCGACCACCTGGAGGGACTCGACCGTTGCGCCCTCGACCACCTCCATCTTGCCGCTCGAGAACTTGACGGCGGTGAGGGTCCGGTCCTTGGGCCGGGCGACCGAGATCAGAGCGTTCGAGGCTTTCGCCAGGAAGGCATTCAGCTTGATCTCGAGCTCCTTCCCCTGATAGGGCTCGCCGGCGACGGGCGCCTTGCCGTCCCACCAGTGCTTCTTTTCGGCGATCCGGAGGAACGCCCCCACGACCACGCGCTCCTGGGGCGTCGGGTCGATGAGAGTCAGCTTCGCGCCCTCGTCGCCGTCGGATTCGAGACGCATGTCTCCGTTCCAGGAAGGCAGGTAGATCTTCATGCCGCGGACGCCTCCTTTTGCGGCTCGGTGGCCGCGG
>Ga0065704_10070593_pt1 | contig 19557 bp, 18 predicted proteins | sample SwiRhicommuniRL2_FD_59091 | JGI IMG/M metagenome (GOLD analysis project Ga0065704, IMG submission 59091) | Switchgrass rhizosphere bacterial communities from Rose Lake, Michigan, USA - RL2 v2 (version 2) | ecosystem: Host-associated > Plants > Roots > Rhizosphere > Soil | place: East Lansing, MI
TGTATCAGTCAGCACAAATTCTGAATTTGCCGACGCATTCGCGAGCAAGCCCGCTCCCACAGGGTTTGCAGTGCCAGGAAGTCGGAGACCACACTAACGCGCCTGCGCAAACACCTCCGCCACCCAATCCACGAATACACGAACCCGCGGCGACATGAGTCGGTTGTGCGGATAGAGCACCGACACCGGCATGGACGGTGGTGGGGTGGCGGTGAGGACTTCCTGCATCAGGCCCTGCCGGATCGGCTCTTCCATCCGGTAATGCGGGCATTGGATCAGGCCCAGGCCGGCGATGGCCGAGGCGGCATAGATTTCGGCGCCGGACACCGACAGCGAGCCCCCGATCGGGACCTCCTTGAGCTCGCCATCGACCATGAACTCAAACGGATACAGTTTGGCGGTGGTCCGCGAGACGTAATTCACCGCCTTGTGATGTTTCAAGTCATCGAGGCACTTCGGCTCGCCGTACTGGCGCAAGTAACCGGGGCTGGCGCAGGTGATCTGCCGAAGATTGGCGACACGCCGGCCGATCAATGATGAGTCCGCCAACTCACCGGAGCGCAGCACGCAATCGACGCCTTCGGCGATCAGATCGACGAAACGATCGGCCTCGCTGATGAACAGTTCTATTTCGGGATAGCGGGCCATGAATTGTGGCAACGCCGGAATCACGAAATACCGTGCCTGGGTGCCGTGCAAGTCCACCCTCAACTTGCCTTTGGGCGCCACGCCGCGAAACGCCAGTTCGGCTTCTTCAAGTTCCGCCAGCAATTGCACGCAGCGTGGGTAATAGGCTTCGCCATCGAGGGTCGGGCGCACCTTGCGAGTGCTGCGCTCCAACAAGCGAACGCCCAGCCAGGCTTCGAATTGATTGAGGGTATGGGTCAGCGTGGCCCGTGGCATGTTCAAGTCTTCAGCAGCCAGGGTGAAACTGCTTCGCTCGTAGATGCGCACGAACACCTTCATCGCTTTGACTTGATCCATCTGAATCCGGTGCCTTTATTGTTAGTGATTGTTGAACAGTCAAGGCAACTTTCGGGCATTTATCGCCGAGAGTAAACATGTGAACCTGGCCTCACCCACTTCAAGAGGACTCAAGCATGCCGACTCAAACGTCCAAAGTTGCCATCATCACCGGTGCTTCCCGCGGCATCGGCGCCGAAATCGCCAAGCAACTGGCCAGCGAAGGTTTCGCCGTCGTCATCAACTACGCCAACAGCGCCAGTGAGGCGTCCAAGTTGGTGGTGCAACTGCGCCAGGCCGGCCACCAAGCCATAGCGGTGAAGGCAGACGTGTCCTCTGCCGCCGATGTCCGCAGGATGTTCGATGAAACCGAAGCGCAACTGGGCAAGGTCGATGTATTGATCAACAACGCCGGCATCCTCCAAGTGATGCCCCTGGCGCAGCACAGCGACGAGTTGTTCGACCAGACGTTCGCCATCAACACCCGTGGCACCTTCAATACCCTGCGCGAAGCCGCGACCCGTTTGAATGACGGTGGCCGGATCGTGAACTTTTCCAGCAGCACCGTGGGCCTGAACCTGCCGGGCTACTCGGTGTACATCGCCAGCAAGGCCGCAGTGGAATCCCTGACCCAGGTGTTCGCCAAGGAACTGCGCGGTCGGCAGATCACGGTCAATGCCGTGGCCCCCGGCCCAGTCGCCACCGAACTGTTCATGCACGGCAAAAGTGAGGAACAGGTGCAGCACTACGCCAAGATGCCGCCCCTGGAACGCCTCGGCCAGCCGCAAGACATTGCCAGCATCATCGCGTTCCTGGTGAGCCCGGCCGCTGGATGGGTGAATGGACAGATCCTGCGGGCCAATGGCGGACTAGTCTGAGGCTTTTTCCTGCATCGCCAGCTAAACCGCCATCGCGAGCAAGCTCGCTCCCACAGGGGTCAAGTGATTCCCTTGTGGGAGCGAGCTTGCTCGCGATGAGGTCGGTGCAGATGAGTCAGCGCACCAAATGCAGGAACTGCAGGTGCCGCTCGTACTGGTCGAGGATGTCGTTGATGACTTGCTCCTTGGTGTAGCCCACCAGGTCGTAATCCTGGCTGCCTTCGCTCAGGTGCACCTCGGCACGGTAGTAACGACGGTTGTTGAGTTCCTTGGAGCCCATGCCGCCGCGGGCGAAGGACGGCGTGAAGTAGCCGCGCATCTGCACCTGGTAGATGAACGGATGCTGCTCACCGTGACCGATCTCCAGGCTGACGTTGTCATTGGCCGGATCGGGCTGGGCCACCACTGTCAGGCCCTTCTCGACGAACACCGCGGTCACTTCTTCAATGGCCGGGCGCACTGTGGTGTCGAGGAAACGGTACACCTCATCACGGGACGGAAAATGCACCGCCTGGCTCAAGCGCTGGCGCCAGCCGCCCGTGCCCCGACGTGAACCCGACACCGGCGCCAGGGAGTGCAATTGCGCGATCTGCTTCTGCGACTCCAGGTAGAACGCCTTGTGCAGGCCCCACATCATCAGCAGCAGAATCAACGAGAACGGCAAGGACGTCAGCACCACCGCCGACTTCAAGGCATCGATGCTGCCGGAGAACAGCAACGCACTGGTCACCAGGGCCGTCATCGCACCCCAGAACACCCGCAGCCATTTCGGCCCGTCCTCATCGGGGTTGCCGCCCTTGGCCGACAACGTCGACAGCACCACGGTGCCTGAGTCGGCGGAGGTGACGAAGAACACGAAACTGATGAACACGGTGACCGCGATGACGGTCTTGCTCCAGGGGTAGGTTTCCAGCAGCAGGTAAAGGCTCATCGATGGGTTTTCCAAGGCGGACATGCCCAGGGCACTCATGCCGTGGTTCAGCACTTGGTCGATGGCGCTGTTGCCGAAGATCGACATCCACGCCAGGGTGAAACCCAGGGGAATCAGCAGCACGCCAAACACGAATTCGCGGATGGTGCGGCCACGGGAAATCCGTGCGATGAACAGCCCCACGAACGGCGACCACGCGATCCACCAGGCCCAGTAGAACACCGTCCAGCCGCCCAGCCAGTCGCTAGGTTCGTTGTAGGCGTACAGGTCGAAGCTCTTCATCGGCAGAGCGCCGAGGTAATCGCCGATGTTCTGGATCAAGGTGTTGAGCAAATGCTGGGTGGGTCCGGCGAACAGCACGAACAGCAACAACGCGCAGGCCAGGAGCATGTTGATGTCGGACATGACCCGCACGCCCTTGTCGACACCGGCCACCGCGACAATGATCGCCGCGCCCATCATCAGCACGATCAGGCCAACCTGAATCCACTGGGTGTGGGCGATGCCGAACAGGTAGTCGAGCCCGGAATTGAGGTGCAGCACACCAAAGCCCATGTCGGCGCCGAGGCCGAACACCGTGGCGATAATACCGAAGCCGTCCACGGCGTAGCCGATGGGGCCGTTGATGCGCTTGCCGATCAGCGGGTACAACGCCGAACGCAGGGCCAGGGGCAAATTGTGCCGGTAGGCGAAGTACGCCAGGGCCATGCCGACGAATGCGAAAACGCCCCAGCCGTGCAGCCCCCAGTGCAAGAACAGGATCTGCATGGCCTGGCGCGCAGCTTCGGCGGTACCGGCCTCGCCCTGGGGCGGCTGGACCATGTGAGTCAGCGGCTCGGACACGCAGAAGAAAAACAGCGTGATGCTGATGCCGGCGGCGAACAGCATGCCGGCCCAGGACAGATAACTGAATTCGGGCTCGTCGTGGTCGGCACCGAGCTTGATCTTGCCGTAGCCGGACAAGGCGGTGACCACCACGAAGACCAGATACAGCGTCATCGCCAGCATGTAGTACCAGCCTACCGTATTGGCCGCCCAGTTCTGCGCGGCCAGCAACCAGGCACCGGCCTGCGCGGGCATGGCAATCACCACCAGGCCGAACAGCAGGATAAAGGTCGCGGCGAAGTAAAAGACCGGCGGGTTCATGCGGACCAGGCCGCTGGGTGGAAGGGACGAGGCACTCATGAAACAAGCACCTCGGGAAAAAGAATCGGGGTGGTCGAAAACGGACTCGGCAAAGGCAAGCCTCCTGTTGTGAGCGGGCAGCAAACCGACGGTTTAACTTGAATGAACGTTCAAGTTAAACATAAATAGCTAGCTAAGGACTAATCGCAGGGCTCGACGGCACGCTTCCTACACTAGCCTACGAGAGGGTATGACGTTGCCAGTAGAGCATTCGTTCACTGGCGCCAAGCCCCTGTGGGAGCGAGCTTGCTTGCGATAGCGGTGTAGCAGTCAATGAAGATGTTGAATGTCAGGCCGCCATCGCGAGCAAGCTCGTTCCCACATGCCGGTTGCCCATGAATATCCGCGTGCCTATAGTCCAGACATCGCCTACAACCAGTACGGACCCATGATCAAAGAACAGCTGTCTCGCTTTAACCGTCTCGACCTGCTCGGCCATCCGACACCACTGGAAAAACTCGACCGTCTCTCCACCTGGCTCGGCCGGGACATCTATATCAAGCGTGATGACCTGACGCCCCTGGCCATGGGTGGCAACAAACTGCGCAAGCTCGAATACCTGGCCGCCGATGCCATCGCCCAAGGCGCCGATACCCTCATCACCGCCGGGGCGATCCAGTCCAACCATGTGCGCCAGACCGCCGCCCTCGCCGCGAAGCTGGGCCTGGGCTGCGTGGCCTTGCTGGAAAACCCCATCGACACCGAAGACAGCAATTACCTGGGTAACGGCAACCGGCTGCTGCTGGAATTGTTCGACGCCAAGGTCGAGTTGGTGGACAACCTGGACAACGCCGATGAGCAGCTGCAGGCCCTGGCCGGTCGCCTGCGCAGCAACGGGAAAAAACCCTACCTGGTGCCGATTGGAGGTTCGAACGCCTTGGGCGCGCTGGGTTATGTGCGCGCCGGCCTGGAACTGGCCGAGCAGATCAAGGACACCGGGATTGAATTCGCCGCCGTGGTACTGGCCTCGGGCAGTGCCGGCACCCACAGCGGCCTGGCGCTGGCGCTGAGCGAAGCCCTGCCGGCGCTGCCTGTCATCGGCGTCACGGTCTCGCGCAGCGAGGAGGACCAGTTTCCGAAGGTCCAGGGCCTGGCCGAGCGCACGGCAGCGTTGCTCGAAGTCGCCCTTCCGGAGGCGTTCAAAGTGAACCTGTGGGACGAATATTTCGCCCCCCGCTACGGCGAACCCAACGCCGGGACACTGGCGGCGGTCAAGCTGCTGGCCAGCCAGGAAGGGCTGCTGCTCGATCCGGTCTACACCGGCAAGGCCATGGCCGGCCTGCTCGACGGCATGGGTCGCGACCGTTTCGACGAAGGCCCGATCATCTTCCTTCACACCGGCGGCGCACCGGCGTTGTTTGCCTACAGCGCGGCGCTCCAGGCTTAGTGGAGACTTCTGTGGGAGCGAGCTTGCTCGCGATAGCGGTATGTCAGCTGCATAAATTTCGGCTGATCCACCGTGATCGCGAGCAAGCTCGCTCCCACAAGCAGTCATTCCAAATAGACATATGCGCTTTGTTTAATATTATTTTCCAATCTATAAAAGCCATCCTATAGTCTCGCCGCAGGCACATTTGCCGCGAGACGCCCAAGCTGCTTTAAGGCAGGATGTGGCAATCTTTTCGGATCGCGGCTACGCCTTATCTCAGCCAAAATAACCTCTTCATAAGAAAACACAGGGGCTTGTCATGAATTTTTCCGCATTACGTCGCAACCTGTTGGTAGGTTCGCTGGGCCTGGCATTGAGCGCCGGGCTGTTGGGGCAAGCAGTTGCCGGTGAGCAGCTGCAGAAAATCAAGGATGCCGGCGAAATCAAGATCGGCCTGGAAGGCACTTATCCACCGTTCAGTTTCGTCGATGACAGCGGCAAACTGACCGGCTTCGAAGTGGAGTTCTCCGAAGCCCTGGCCAAGGAACTGGGGGTGAAGGTCAAGCTGCAGACGACCCCATGGGCCGGCATTCTCGCGGCCCTGGAGTCCAAGCGTCTGGACGCAGTGGTCAACCAGGTGACCATCTCCGAGGAACGCAAGAAAAAGTACGATTTCTCCGAGCCGTACACCGTTTCCGGGATTCAAGCGCTGGTACTGACCAAGAAAGCCGACGAGCTGAACATCAAGAAGGCCGCCGACCTGGATGGTAAAAAAGTCGGCGTGGGCCTGGGCACCAACTACGAACAGTGGGTCAAGGCAGAAGTACCGGGCGCCCAAGTCAAAACCTACGATGACGACCCAACCAAGTTCCAGGACCTGCGCGTCGGTCGTATCGACACCATCCTGATCGACCGCCTGGCCGCACTGGAATACGCCAAGAAAGCCAAGGACACCACCGTCACCAGCGAAGCCTTTTCGCGCCAGGAGTCCGGTATTGCCCTGCGCAAAGGCGAGCCTGAGCTGTTGGCAGCCGTAAACAAGGCCATCGAAAAACTGCGCGCCGACGGTACGCTGAAAAAGCTTTCGGAAAAATACTTCAGCGCTGACGTTACCCAATAATGGAAGCAGCTCTTCAACTCGCACTGGACTCCGCGCCCTTCCTGCTCAAGGGCGCGTATTACACGGTCTTCCTCAGCCTGGGCGGTATGTTTTTCGGCTTGCTGCTGGGGTTCGGCCTGGCGCTGATGCGCCTGTCGCGCTTCAAACTGGTGAACTGGATCGCCCGCATCTACGTGTCGTTCTTTCGCGGCACGCCGTTGCTGGTGCAGCTATTCGTGATCTATTACGGATTGCCGCAACTGGGCATCGAGCTGGATCCTCTACCGGCGGCCCTGATCGGTTTCTCGCTGAACATGGCCGCCTACGCGTGTGAAATCCTGCGGGCCGCCATCAGCTCCATCGAGCGCGGCCAATGGGAAGCGGCGGCAAGCATCGGCATGACCCGCGCCCAGACCCTGCGCCGAGCCATCCTGCCGCAAGCCGCACGCACGGCCCTGCCACCGTTGGGCAACAGCTTCATTTCCCTGGTCAAGGACACCGCGCTGGCGGCGACTATCCAGGTACCGGAGCTGTTCCGCCAGGCGCAGTTGATCACCGCGCGGACCTTCGAAATCTTCACCATGTACCTTGCCGCCGCGCTGATCTATTGGGTTCTGGCCAGCGTGCTCTCGCACCTGCAGAACGTCCTGGAAGCCCGGGTCAATCGGCATGACCAGGAGTCCTGACCCATGATTGTCGTGGAAAAACTGACAAAGCAGTTCAAGGGCCAGGTGGTGCTCAACGGCATCGACTTGAAGATCGAAGAAGGCGAAGTGGTTGCGATCATCGGCCCCAGCGGCTCGGGCAAGACCACCTTCCTGCGCTGCTTGAACTTCCTCGAAGAGCCTACCAGCGGCCGGATCAAGGTCGGCGACATCGAGATCGATGGCAGTCGCCCGCTGAACCAGCAACAGGGCCTGGTGCGCCGTTTGCGCCAGCAGGTGGGCTTCGTGTTCCAGAACTTCAACCTGTTTCCCCATCGCACCGCATTGGAAAATGTCACTGAAGGCCCGCAGGTGGTGAAGAAAATCCCTCGCGCCGAAGCCGAAGCCCTGGGGCGCAAGCTCTTGGCCAAGGTCGGCTTGGCCGGCAAGGAGGACGCCTACCCACGGCGCCTTTCCGGCGGCCAGCAACAGCGCGTGGCGATTGCCCGGGCGTTGGCGATGGAACCGGCAGTGATCCTGTTTGACGAACCGACTTCGGCCCTCGATCCGGAACTGGTGGGCGAGGTGCTGGCAACCATTCGCGGCTTGGCCGAAGAAAAACGCACCATGGTCATCGTGACCCACGAAATGGGCTTCGCCCGGGACGTGGCCAACCGCGTGGTGTTTTTCGACAAAGGCGTGATCGTCGAACAAGGCGAAGCCAAGGCCTTGTTTGCAGCCCCCAAGGAAGAACGCACGCGACAGTTCCTCAGCAAGTTCCTTTCCGCCGGGCACGGCGCCCAGTAAGTTATTCTTAGCATTATCACTTCCAGGGAAGGAAGTGAGACCGCTGCAAAAGAAACAACTCGCACTGTTTTCATGTGCGGGATATACAACTTCTCGTAACACTCCCCGTCACCCAAGTGTCTTTCCACTTCAGTCTCCAGTGCCCTTGCGCACCCATTTTTTTGAAAACTGGCAAGCCTAGGAAAAAGGCGTGCGGCGCCGCGTATTATTAACTTTGCCGCGTAGGATATTTCTGAAGCCTTTCACAATTAATTATTAAGCAAGTTCCTCTATTGACACTGAAACTACTGAGACCTTATCTAGTGAGCAATAGGCGACGCACATTATTTTAGTTCTGCGCAGTGACTAAACGTAGCCAGCCTCTATGACTGCACAAATAAATATGTCGCGATTATCAAGCGCCTTTGATCAAACGGACTTCGTTTTCAAGCATCAAGGAGAACACCATGACATGTAAGTCGAAGAGTCCTGAACTGGCCGCCCCCACCCTGGCCAATGCCCACCCTACCGGCATCAATATCGCCAACGCCGCTCACCTGGAGGTTGCCATTGCGCCCTACCCTGGTATGGACGCAGGTGACCTGATCGAACTGTTCTGGGACAACTGCTACGTCGGCTCGCGCCTGTTGTCGCAGGCCGATGTGCAAGACAGCGTCACCCTGCGGGTCCCGGAGAGTTTTATCGTCGATGGAGCGTCGCGCATTCACTATCGGGTGATGCAGGTCGGGCGTGGGCCGGCGCTATCCGCCAAGCAACGGGTACATGCGAAGCTCGATTGCCCCGGCGGACAGCCGTCGGCCCTGAGCGGCGATGAAAACCAGGGCCTGGCGCCAGTGCGCATTCCCGGCACTATCCGACGCCAAGGGGTGAACCCCAACCAGATCAAGCGCGGCGTACCGCTGACCATCGAGCCCTACCTGAACATGGCCGCCGGCGATGCCGTGACCCTGCGCTGGGGCGATGTGCGCATGGACCTGCCTGCCGTCACCGCCAGCGAGGTCGGCCAGCCAATCAATATCTGGGTCCCGCCGCAGATCATCCTGGAGGCAGGAGAAGACCTGCGCCTGGAAGTGACCTACTGCATCCTCGACCGTGTGGGCAACAACTCCCATTGGGCACCGCCACGGACATTGAAGATCGGTTGCGCCAATCCGTACCTGAAAAAACCGCCGAAAGAAGCCCTCATGGCGGCCGAACCGCACCGCAAAAGGCCTTGATACGGGAGACACTTTTGCGAGGGACGCTTTTGTGGGCGAGGGAGCTTGCTCCCGCTTGGGCTGTGGGAGCAAAGCTTGCTCGCGAAACAGGCGCCTCGATTCTGCAAGACCGCATCGCGTCCATCGCGGGCAAGCCTTGCTCCCACATAGCGGGAGCAAGCTCCCTCACCACAAAAGCCGCTTCGCCCCAAGTGAGCGTACAGCCGCCCATCTAAATCCAACCTATACATATTCCTAAAAGTTAGTTCAAAAATAATTTATACACGCTTAGGGTATATGAACCGGACCACCGGACATTCTTGATTTTTGCTCGCCGCATTCATCGCGGCGTTTCTTGAGATGTGAGGTGGGTATGGAACGGAACACAATCACCCCAGGGCAATACGCCAGGGCACTGCCAGCAGCCACGGAGTGGCTGTAATGTCGGATCTGGCGCAAGCAAAAGTCCAGAGCGACCTGGACATCGCACCGCTGTTGTTGCCCGCACAGGTGTTGCGCAACGATGCCGAGGCCATCAAAGCTGCCCATGAACTGGCGCAGGTCGCCCGTCAGCAGGCCGCGCGTCGTGACCAGCAACGCAAACTGCCCTGGGCAGAAATCGAGCAATTCACCCGCAGCGGATTGGGCAGCATCGCCATCCCCCGGGCATACGGCGGCCCGCAGGTTTCGTTCGTCACACTGGCCCACGTCTTCGCGATCATCTCCGCCGCTGATCCCGCCCTCGGGCAGATCCCGCAAAACCAGTTCGGCGTGCTCCAACTGATTCTCGGCACCGGCACCGAACGGCAGAAAAAAATCCTCTTGCAGAGCGTGCTCGAAGGTTGGCGCATCGGCAACGCCGGGCCGGAACGCGGTACTCGCAATACCCTTGAGCTCAAGGCTCGGATCACCGCCGACGGTGACGGATTTGTCATCAATGGCCAGAAGTTCTATTCCACCGGCGCGCTGTTTGCCCATTGGGTCGCGGTCAAGGCGCTGAATGACGAGGGCCGGCAGGTGCTGGCGTTCGTGCGGCGCGGCACCCCGGGCCTGCGGATCGTCGACGACTGGTCGGGGTTCGGCCAGCGCACCACCGCCAGCGGCACCGTGCTGCTGAACAATGTGCGGGTGGATACCGAGTTGGTCCTGGATAACTGGCGCATCAACGAAATACCCGGTGTGCAAGGCGCGATTTCCCAACTGATCCAGGCCGCCATCGATGCGGGTATCGCCCGTGGCGCCATTGACGACGCCATCGCCTTCGTCCGTGAACGAGCCCGGCCCTGGGTCGACGCCAAGGTCGAGCGAGCCAGTGACGACCTCTACGTGATCGCCGACATTGGCAAACTGAAAATCGAACTGCACGCCGCCGAAGCCTTGCTGCGCAAGGCCGGACAGGTGCTGGATCAGGTCAGTGCCGCCCCCATCACGGCGCAATCGGCCGCCCGCGCCTCGATTGCCGTGGCCGAGGCCAAAGTGCTCACCACCGAGATCGCCCTGCAAGCCAGCGAAAAACTCTTCGAGCTGGCCGGCAGCCGCGCCACCCTCGCCGAATTCAACCTCGATCGCCACTGGCGCAACGCACGGGTCCACACCCTGCACGACCCGGTGCGCTGGAAGTATCACGCGGTAGGCGCCTACCACCTGAACGGCACCTTGCCGGCCCGCCATTCCTGGATCTGACGACCCGACCTCTGGAGCAGTACATGACGTTTTCTCAACACGTCGCGGTGATCACCAGCGATGAACAAGCCCTGATCGTGGCCAGCGACCTGGCCGATGACTTCAAGCGCGACAGCGCCCTGCGCGACCGCGAGCGCCGCCTGCCGTACCCGGAACTGGAGGCTTTCTCCCGCTCGGGCCTGTGGGGCATCAGCGTGCCCAAGGCCTATGGCGGCGCCGGTGTTTCCAACGTCACCCTGGCCAAAGTCATCGCGCTGATTTCTCAGGCCGACGGCTCGCTGGGGCAAATTCCGCAAAATCATTTCTATGCCCTGGAAGTGCTGCGGGTAAACGGCACTGAAGCGCAAAGACAACGCTTGTACGCCGAAGTACTCGCCGGCCAGCGCTTTGGTAATGCCCTGGCCGAACTTGGCACCAAGACTGCCCATGACCGCATCACCCAACTGCGCCGCGACGGCGAGGGCTATCGCATCAACGGTCGCAAGTTCTACGCCACGGGCGCGATCTACGCCCAGCGCATCCCCACATCGGTGGTGGACGAAAACGGCGTGCAACAACTGGCGTTCGTCCCTCGCAGCAGCCAAGGCCTGACGGTGATCGACGACTGGAGCGGTTTTGGCCAGCGCACCACGGGCAGTGGTTCGGTGGTGTTCGAAGACGTGTATGTCGCCGCCGCCGACATCGTGCCCTTCCAGAGCGCCTTCGAACGCCCCACACCGGTAGGGCCGCTGGCGCAGATTCTTCACGCCGCCATCGACACCGGCATCGCCCGCGCCGCCTACGAAGACGCCCTGCATTTTGTCCGCAATAAAACCCGCCCCTGGATCGACGCCACCAGCGACGTCGCCACAGAAGACCCGCACACCCTCAAGAGTTTCGGCCAACTGAGCATCCGCCTGCACGCCGCCGAAGCCCTCTTGGAGCGCGCTGGTGAGTTTCTCGACCGAGCACAGGCCGACACCCGGGCCGACACAGTCGCCGCTGCCTCGATTGCCGTGGCCGAGGCCCGCGCCATCAGCACCGAGATTTCCCTGGCCGCCGGCAGCACGCTGTTCGAGTTGGCCGGCAGCCAGGCGACCCTGGCCGAACATGGCCTCGACCGCCACTGGCGCAACGCCCGGGTGCACACCCTGCATGACCCGGTGCGCTGGAAATACCACGCGGTGGGCAACTTCTACCTCAACGATGAAAAACCGCCGCTGCGGGGGACCATCTGATGGCGGCCGGCAAGAAAAAGATCCTGCTCAACGCGTTCAACATGAACTGCATCGGGCACATCAATCACGGCCTGTGGACCCATCCCCAGGACACGTCGACCCAGTTCAATACGATCGAATACTGGACCGCCCTGGCGCAATTGCTCGAGCGCGGATTGTTCGACGGGTTGTTCATCGCCGACATCGTCGGGGTCTATGACGTGTACCAACAGTCGGTGGACGTCACGCTCAAGGAGTCGATCCAGCTGCCGGTCAACGACCCGTTGCTGCTGGTGTCCGCGATGGCCGCCGTGACGAAAAACCTCGGTTTCGGTCTCACCGCCAACCTGACCTACGAACCGCCCTACCTGTTCGCCCGACGCATGAGCACCCTCGACCACCTGAGTCGCGGCCGGGTCGGCTGGAACATCGTCACCGGCTACCTGGACAGCGCCGCCAAGGCCATGGGCCTGACCGCGCAAGTCGAGCATGACCGCCGCTACGACCAGGCCGACGAATACCTGCAAGTGCTCTACAAACTGTGGGAGGGCAGTTGGGAAAACGACGCGGTGCTCAATGACCGCGTGCAGCGGATCTATGCCCGGCCGGAAAAAGTGCACAAGGTCCGGCACCAGGGCGAGTTCTACCAGGTCGAGGGCTATCACCTGTGCGAACCCTCGCCCCAGCGCACACCGGTGCTGTTCCAGGCCGGCAGTTCCGAGCGCGGCCTGCTGTTCGCCGGTCGGCATGCCGAGTGCGTGTTCATCAGCGGCCAGAGTAAACCGGCGACCAAGGCCCAGGTGGACAAGGTCCGCGCCAGCGCCGTAGAGGCCGGGCGCAACCCCGGGGACATCAAGGTGTTCATGGGCCTGAACGTGATCGTCGGCGAGACCGAAGCGGCCGCCTGGGCCAAGCATGCCGAGTACCTGAGCTACGCCAGCGCCGAGGCTGGCGTGGCGCATTTTTCCGCATCGACGGGGATCGATTTTTCCCAGTACGAACTGGACGAACCGATCCAGTACGTCAAGAGCAACGCCATCCAGTCCGCCACCAAGACCTTGCAGAACAACGACTGGACCCGGCGCAAATTGCTCGAGCAACACGCCCTGGGCGGTCGCTACATCACGGTGGTCGGTTCGCCCGAACAAGTGGCCGACGAGTTGGAGTCCTGGATCGCCGAAACCGGCCTCGATGGCTTCAACCTGACCCGCATCGTCACGCCGCAAAGCTACGTGGACTTCATCGATCTGGTGGTCCCCGAGTTACAGCGACGCGGCTCATACAAGACCGAATACGACAACGGCACCCTGCGCGAAAAACTGTTTCACGCACAGGCCCATCTCCCCAAGCAACACACCGGTTCGACTTACCGGCACTGACGTGGGAGCAAGGCACTGTGGGAGCAAAGCTTGCTCGCGATGCAGACACCTCGCTTTTTGAGAGACCGCATCAACTTCATCGCGGGCAAGCCTTGCTCCCACATAGCTCTGTTCGCCAAAAAATATGCACCTCCTCCTAAATGACTGGAATAACTGACATGACCAAGCACTTCCTGACCCTGCCAGTCAAAACCCTGGCCCTGGCCCTCGGCCTGTTCAGCTCGGCGCTGTTTGCCGCCGATGCGCCGTTGAAAATCGGCACCACCGCCGCGTTCGCCATTCCCCTGGAAGCGGCCGTCGAAGAAGCCGGCAAGCAAGGCTTGAAGGTCGAGCTGGTGGAGTTCAGCGATTGGATCGCGCCCAACGTCAGCCTGGCCTCTGGCGATATCGACGTGAATTACTTCCAGCACATCCCGTTCCTGGAAAATGCCAAGGCCGCAGCCGGGTTCGACCTGGTGCCCTTTGCGCCGGGGATCATCAACAACGTCGGCCTCTATTCGAAAAAATACAAAAGCTTCGACGAACTGCCAGAAGGTGCCAGCGTCGCCATTGCCAACGACCCGATCAACAGCGGTCGCGGCCTGCAACTGTTGGCCAAGGCCGGACTGATCAGCCTCAAGCCGGGCGTCGGCTACAAGGCCACCGAAGACGACATCGTCGCCAACCCGAAGAAGCTCAAGATCCTGCAGGTCGAAGCCGTGCAGTTGGTGCGCGCTTATGAAGACGCCGACCTGGTGCAGGGTTATCCCGCCTACATCCGCCTGGCCAAGACCTTCGACGCCAGCTCCGCCTTGCTGTTCGACGGCCTCGATCACAAGGAATACGTGATTCAGTTCGTGATCCAGCCCAAGAGCAAGAACGATCCACGGCTGATCAAGTTCGTCGACATCTACCAACACTCGCCAGCCGTGCGCGCCGCCCTGGACAAGGCCCACGGAAAGCTCTACCAAGCCGGTTGGGAAGGCTGACATGAACGCCGTCAACGCTCGACTCCGACACGAAGCCCCCACGCCCCAGAGCGCCGAACACACCGAACTGCATCCGGAGCTCAACCGTGCCCATGTGCGCTTCATCGGCCTGGGCAAGACCTATAACGGTGCCCAGGGTCCGGTGGCCGCGCTGCAAGGCATCGACCTGGCGATCCAGCGCGGCGAGGTGTTCGGCATCATCGGCCGCAGCGGCGCCGGCAAGTCGTCGCTGATCCGCACCATCAACCGCCTCGAACAACCCACCAGTGGCCGGATGTTGATCGATCAGATAGACATCGGCGAGTTCGATGAAGACCGCCTGGTGGAACTGCGTCGGCGCATCGGCATGATCTTCCAGCACTTCAACCTGATGTCGGCCAAGACCGTGTGGCAGAACGTTGAGCTGCCGCTGAAAGTCGCTGGCGTGCCCAAGGAGCAACGCCAGCGCAAAGTTCGCGAGCTGCTGGAACTGGTCGGCCTGCAAGGCAAGCACAAGGCCTATCCGGCGCAACTTTCGGGCGGGCAGAAACAGCGGGTGGGGATTGCCCGGGCACTGGTGCATGACCCGCAGATTTTGTTGTGCGATGAAGCCACCTCGGCCCTGGACCCGGAGACCACACAATCGATCCTCGGCCTGCTGCGCGAAATCAACCAGCGGTTGGGCCTGACCATCGTGTTGATCACCCATGAAATGGCGGTGATTCGCGAAGTCTGCGACCGGGTCGTGGTGCTTGAGCAAGGGCGGATCGTCGAGCAGGGGCCGGTCTGGGAAGTGTTTGGCAACCCGCAACACGAGGTCAGTCGAACACTGCTGGCACCGTTGCAACACGCGATACCGGAAGAACTGCAAAACCGCTTGCAGACGCAGCCGGCATCGGCGGATGCCGCCATTGTGCTGCGCCTGCAATTCACCGGCATAGATCGTGAAGAGCCGGATCTCGCCGCTTTGTTCAGCGCCCTCGGTGGACGGGTGCGACTGCTGCACGGCGGCATCGAGCGAATTCAGGGCCACGGGCTGGGGCAATTGCTACTGGCCGTGAGCGGTTCGTCGTGGGGCGCCGAGGAACTGCGGCAACGGGCGGGCAATTGGGCGCAACGGGTAGAGGTGCTGGGTTATGTGGTTTGATCGGCTGTTGCAGGGTTTCATCGACACGTTCCTGATGGTCGGCGTGTCGTCGCTGATCGCGTTGTTGGCGGGCATCCCGCTGGCGGTGATCCTGGTGACCAGCGGCAAGGGCGGGATCTATGAAGCGCCGGTCTTGAACCGAGCCCTGGGCGCGTTCGTGAACCTGTTCCGCTCGATACCGTTCCTGATTCTGATGGTGGCGTTGATCCCGTTCACCCGGCTGATCGTCGGTACCACCTATGGCGTGTGGGCAGCGGTAGTACCGCTGACCATCGCCGCCACACCGTTCTTTGCCCGCATCGCCGAAGTCAGCCTGCGGGAGGTTGACCATGGTCTGATCGAAGCGGCCCAGGCCATGGGTTGCCGACGCTGGCACATTGTCTGGCATGTATTGCTGCCCGAAGCGCTGCCGGGCATCGTCGGCGGTTTTACCATCACCTTGGTGACCATGATCAACTCTTCGGCCATGGCCGGAGCGATCGGTGCCGGCGGCCTGGGCGACATCGCCTACCGGTACGGCTACCAGCGATTCGACAGCCAGATCATGCTCACGGTGATCGTGTTGCTGGTGGCGCTGGTGGCAGTGATCCAGTTGGGTGGCGACCGCCTGGCACGCGGCTTGAACAAGCGCTGACCGGGGGGAGCAGTTGACCTGTGGGAGCAAAGCTTGCTCCCACAGGCAGACCAGCGGGCTTGCGGTATAGTCACCTGACGCTCCTCACTCAAGCCCCAATCATGAAACACACCACCGAAGACCTGCACGCCATCACCGCCACGACCCTGGGCCATTACAACGCCGTGGCAGAAAGCTTTCGCGAAGGCACCCGCGATCACGATGTCAGCCAGAACATCGACGCCTTGCTGCGCCATATCCAGGGCGAGGCACCGCTGCACATCCTGGATTTGGGCTGCGGCCCGGGGCGCGACCTGCGCACATTCACGGCCATGGGTCATGTCGCGGTCGGCCTCGACGGTTCAGAAAAGTTTGCCCGGATGGCGCGCCAGGACAGCGGCTGTGAAGTGTGGCAACAGGACTTCCTGGAACTCGACCTGCCGGCCGAGCGCTTTGACGGGATTTTCGCCAACGCGGTGCTGTTTCATGTGCCCGTCCAGGAACTGCCTCGAGTGCTCAAGCAACTGCACGCCACGCTCAAGCCCGGCGGCGCGCTGTTCAGCTCAAACCCGCGAGGCGAAAACCAGGAGGGCTGGAACGGCCAGCGCTTCGGCGCCTACCACGACCTCGCGGCCTGGCGCACGTTGCTTGGCGACGCAGGCTTCGTGGAACTGGAGCATTACTACCGACCGGCTGGGCTGCCGCGGGAGCAACAGCCTTGGTTGGCGAGTGTCTGGCGTAAACCTGCTTAACATTTGAAGACGCCATCGCGAGCTTGCTCGCGATGGCGGTGTATTGGCCAATGAAGCGCCATGGCCTCATCGCCTGAAAGGCTTCACTCCTGCTTACCCAACCACTTCTGCGACAACTTCTCCAACCGCCCGTCATCCTTGATACGCGCCAGGGCGTTGTCCAGGCTGGCCTTGAACGCCGGGTTGCCCTTCTGGAACGGAATCACCAGGCTCGGCGCCGGCTCGCTCTTTTTTTCTGGCTGGAATGACTGCGCCATGACCAACGGGCGTGGCGTCTCATCCTTGCTCGCCAGCAGTTGTGCATCCGGATGGCTGTAAACGGCGCTGGTGTCGAAACGTTCCGCCAGTTCCGGGGTCATTGCTATGTGGTTGATGGCGACGTCGTACTTGCCGCTCTCCACCCCGCTCATCAGGTCGCCGGCATCGGTGACCACGAAGTCGGGGCGTACATCGAGCTCACTGGCAAGCATTTCGCCCAGTTCCACTTCGAAACCAGTGAGTTTGCCGTCTTCCTTGAAGTTGAAGGGCGCGGTGTTGGCCTCGAGGGCAATGCGCAGTTCGCCACGGTCATTGATGTCATCGATCAGTTCGGCATGAGCCAGGGGACTCAAAAGGGGTAGCAGGCAAATCAGGCCAGGCAGAAAGCGCATGGTCACTCCTTTGTATTTATACAAGCGACGCTCGTTTCAGGCTCGCTTTGCTATGGTTGTTGCAGGCTTCGACAACGATTGGTCATGAAGTTGTCATGGCCAGGCGGATTTCATGGAAAAACTGGAGAAAAAAATGAAAAGCTTTATGTCTCGTGCCGCGTTGACCGGCCTGTTACTGGGCGCTTCGATGCTGGCAACCGCCGCGACCCCGGCGCCCAAAGGTGCAGAAGTGTTCATCGTTTCCCCGGCAGACGGCGCCACCGTCGCCCAGGAATTCACGGTCAAGTTCGGCGTCAAGGATATCTCCCTGGCTCCGGCCGGCGATATGACCAAAAACACCGGGCACCACCATTTGCTGATCGATGTCGACAAACTGCCTGCCGCCGGCGCGCCGATTCCAAACGACGCCAACCACATGCACTTCGGCAAGGCACAAACCCAGGCCACCATCAAACTGACCCCGGGCAAGCACACCTTGCAATTGATCCTGGGCGACACCGGCCATATGCCGTTCGATCCGTCGATCGTGTCCGAGAAAATCACTGTCAACGTGAAATAACACGCACCGGCTGACGCAACACAAACACCTGTGGGTTTCATGCTGCCCCCGGTGTCAGGCAATAAAAAACGGGAGCCCTTTCGGGGCTCCCGTTTTTAATTGCAAGCCAGGCCTGCTTAGAACAACACGCGGCAACGAATGGTGCCGTTGATGTGCTGCAGCTTCTCTTGCGCCAGATCCGAGTATTCGGCGTCGACGTCGATCACGACGTAGCCGACTTTCTCGTTGGTCTGCAGGAACTGACCGGAAATGTTGATGCCGTTTTCGGCGAAGACCTTGTTGATCTCGCTCATCACACCCGGGATGTTTTCGTGGATGTGCAGCAAACGGTGCTTGCCAGGGTGTGCCGGCAGAGCCACTTCCGGGAAGTTCACGGACGATACCGAGGTACCGTTGTCGCTGTACTTGACCAGTTTTTCCGCCACTTCCAGGCCGATGTTGGCCTGGGCTTCAGCGGTGGAACCGCCGATGTGCGGAGTAAGGATCACGTTGTCCAGGCCACGCAGCGGGCTTTCGAAAATGTCGTCGTTGGAGCGTGGCTCCACCGGGAACACGTCGATGGCGGCGCCGATCAGGTGCTTGTCCTTGATCGCGTCGGCCAGGGCGTCGAGCTTGACCACGGTGCCACGCGCGGCGTTGATCAGGATCCCGCCCTTCTTGATGGCACGGATTTCCTTCTCGCCGATCATCCACTGGGTGGCAGCGGTTTCCGGGACGTGCAGGGTCACGATGTCGGACATGCCCAGCAACTCGTGCAGATTGTTGACCTGGGTAGCGTTGCCCAGCGGCAGCTTGGTCACGGTGTCGTAGAAGAACACCTGCATGCCAAGGCCTTCAGCCAATACCGACAACTGGGTGCCGATCGAGCCGTAGCCAACGATACCCAGCTTCTTGCCGCGGATTTCGAAGGAGTTGGCCGCGCTCTTGATCCAGCCACCACGGTGGCAGGAAGCGTTCTTCTCAGGGATGCCGCGCAGCAGCAGGATCGCTTCGGCCAGCACCAGTTCGGCAACGGAACGGGTGTTGGAGTACGGCGCGTTGAACACCGCGATACCGCGCTCGCGCGCCGCATTGAGGTCAACCTGGTTGGTGCCGATGCAGAAGCAGCCGACCGCCACCAGTTTCTTGGCGTGGTCGAAGATCTCTTCGGTCAATTGGGTACGGGAGCGAATGCCGATGAAGTGAGCATCGGCGATCTTTTCCTTGAGCTGGGCTTCCGGCAGAGAACTGGTGATGTACTCGATGCTGGTGTAGCCCGCCGACTTGAGGACGTCGACAGCCGATTGGTGGACGCCTTCGAGAAGAAGGAACTTGATCTTGCTCTTATCGAGAGAAGTCTTGCTCATCTGCGTAAACCTGTGTCCCGGAGAAAAATGGCAGGGAATCGGACAGCGCATGCTGGCCCGACCGGCGTGACAGCCGTCGCCGCAGAACAGCCGTTGGGCACTACGCTGCGGGGTCGGTATGCTAGCATATGCACCCCGCTAAACACTCATTCCTGCGACGTGAAGCGTTCTCAGGATGACCATGAATTGTTCGAGAGTTCTGTCGATGACCAA
>Ga0065704_10000961_pt1 | contig 19540 bp, 17 predicted proteins | sample SwiRhicommuniRL2_FD_59091 | JGI IMG/M metagenome (GOLD analysis project Ga0065704, IMG submission 59091) | Switchgrass rhizosphere bacterial communities from Rose Lake, Michigan, USA - RL2 v2 (version 2) | ecosystem: Host-associated > Plants > Roots > Rhizosphere > Soil | place: East Lansing, MI
ATAACGCGGCCGCCTATCGCTATACCGAAGCGCGGCTGACGCCGACGGCAATCCGCCTGATGGCGGGCCTCGATGAAGGCACCGTCGAATTCGTGCCAACCTACAACGGGGAAGAGCAGGAGCCGGAAATCTTTCCGGGCCTGTTCCCCAATCTGCTGGCCAATGGTGCCAGCGGCATTGCCGTGGGGATGGCCACCAACATCCCGAGCCACAACGTGGCCGAGATTGTCGATGCCACGCTGATGTTGATCGACAATCCCCATGCCGAGCACGCCCAACTGATGGAAGTGTTTCACGGCCCGGATTTCCCCACCGGCGGCGTGGTGGTCGATAGCCCGGCCGCGATTTCGGCGGCCTACGAAACCGGGCGCGGCTCGATCCGCGTGCGCGGACGGTTTTCCAATGGGCGAGCCGAAGACGGCACCTGGGAGGAAAGCGGGATCGAGCGGCTGGGCAGCGGCCAGTGGCAGCTGGTCATTTCCGAAATCCCCTACATGGTGCAGAAGGGCAAGCTGATCGAGCAGATCGCCGCCCTGATCGCCGACCGCAAGCTGCCGATCCTGGAAGATATCCGCGACGAAAGCGACGAGCACATCCGCATCGTGCTCATTCCCAAGAGCCGCAATGTCGATCCCGAACTGCTCAAGGAATCGCTCTATCGGCTGACCGACCTGGAAACGCGTTTCGGGCTCAACCTCAATGTGCTCGATGCGCAGCGCACGCCGGGCGTGCTTGGGCTAAAACTGCTGTTGCAGGAATGGGTAGTCAGCCAGATTCAGATCATGCTGCGCCGCACGCAGCACCGGCTGGACAAGATCGCCGCGCGGCTCGAACTGCTCGAAGGCTATATCATTGCCTATCTCAACCTTGACCGGATCATCGAGATCATCCGGACCGAGGACGAGCCCAAGCCGGTGATGATCGCCGAATTTGGGCTGACCGATCGCCAGGCCGAAGCCATTCTCAACATGCGGCTGCGCTCGTTGCGCAAGCTGGAAGAGATGGAACTGCGCAAGGAGCGCGATGCGCTGCTTTCCGAGCAGGACGACCTGAACAAGCTGCTGGAAAGCCCGGTGCGGCAACGCATGCGCTTGAAGCGCGACTTGAACGCGTTGCGCAAGGAATATGGCCCGCAAACGGCGTTGGGCCGCCGCCGCACCACGATTGCCGAAGCTGCGCCCACGCGCGAGTTCTCGATGGACGCCATGATCGAGAAGGAGCCGGTGACGGTCGTGCTGTCGGCGCGCGGCTGGATTCGCGCGGCCAAGAGCCACCTGCCGCTCGACACCGAGTTCAAGTTCAAGGAAGGCGATGGCCCGGCTTGGGTGCTGCACGCGCAAACCACCGACAAGCTGCTGGTGGCGCTCGACAATGGGCGGTTCTATACCCTGGGGGCAGACAAGCTGCCCGGCGCACGCGGTTTTGGCGAGCCGATCCGGACGATGGTGGACATCGATCCGGAAGCGCACATCATGGCGCTGGTGGTCTATCGGCCCAAGGGGCAGTTGCTGCTGGCAGCCAATACGGGGCGCGGCTTTGCTGCCGAGATGGACGAACTGCTGGCCGAAACGCGAAAGGGACGCGGCGTGGTTTCGACCAAGCCGGGCGTCACGCTCAAGATCGTGCGCGAAATCGCCCCCGAGCACGATCACGTGGCGGTGGTGGGCGACAACCGCAAGCTGGTGATCTTTGCCTTGTCCGAGGTTCCGATCCTCGCCAAGGGCCAGGGAGTGACGTTGCAGCGCTATCGCGACGGCGGCTTGTCGGATGCGATCACGCTCAAGCTGGACGATGGCCTCACCTGGACCATGGGCGGCGAATCTGGCCGCACGCGGGTGGAAAAGGATCTGCTGCCGTGGAAGGTTGCGCGGGGTGCGGCAGGGCGATTGCCGCCAAACGGCTTCCCACGGGATAACACGTTCTAGGCTTCGGCCCCTCAGGCATCGCCCTGTTCCTTGGCCACGTCTACCAGCCAGTCGTGGAACTTCACCAACCCCGGATGATCGCGCCAGTCGGGGCGGAGCACCAGGTAGTATTGCCCTTCATCCACCAGCGCTGTGGAAAAAGGCGTGACAAGGACGCCCGATTGCAATTCCGGCTCGATCAGGAAGCGCGGGAGCAGCGCCGCCCCTGATCCGGCCGCAGCAGCCTGGGCCAGCATCAGGAAGTGTTCGAAGGTGGCGCCTTTGAGGGGCGGCAAGCCGTCAAGGCCGGCGAGCGCGAACCAGCGGTTCCACGCCTGGCGGCGGGAGATCTGGAACAGCAGCGGCTTGTCCAAAAGGTCCTTGGGCTCGTTCACCCCTTCGGCCGCCAGCCAGGTGGGAGAGCAGGCAACCACCGCCTGTTCGGTAAACAGGGGGACCATTTCGGCATCGGCCCAGTCTGCGGCGCCGAAGTGGATCGCGGCGTCGAAGCGCTCTTCGCGCAGATCGAACGGGAACGAGCGTGCGGCGTAGTTTACCGTCAGTTCGGGATATCGGGCGGTCAAGCCTGGCAGGCGAGGGGCCAGCCAGCGCATCCCGAAGCTGGGCAGCGTGGCGATGGAAAGGTCGCGGCGGTTGCCCCGGTCCATCGCCTTGACCGTTGCCATGCGGATGCGGCGTAACGCGGGCTCGATATCCTCGGCATAGGCGCGCCCGGCTTCATTCAATATGACACGGCGGCCGTGGCGTTGGAACAGCGTGGTCTGCAGCGTCTCTTCCAGCAGGGCGATCTGCCGGCTGACGGCGCTTTGCGTCAGGCCGAGCTGTTCGCCAGCGCGCGAAAAGCCACCCTCGCGCGCGGCGGCGACGAAACATGCCAGGGCCGTCATCGATGGTAGTTCGCGACGCGACTCACTCATTCCAAAATCCGATCAACAGATGATGCTTCCCCGTTTTGATGCGTGGGTTTGCTAGCATAAATTGATGGGAGCAACGAGATTAGATCGAAGGGACGCATAATGCAGGACTTGGCAACCATCGAACAAAGTGGCGCTCTCGATCTTGTGGAAAATGTCTTGGGAGAGCATGAAGCCGCAAGGATTCGTGCGCTGGCGGCGCCGATGGTGCCTGTGGGCGGCCACGCTCCAGTCAATGGAGTCGATGCCTTGCGCTTTGCCGAGGCCATGAATCTCGTTCTCTTTGCCGACTTGCTCGATCGCGTACCCGAAGGTGCGGAATATGTGGACCAGTGCGCCGCACAAGGCCGCCGCATCGTGCTGGACCATGGCGCGCTGCGCACGGTGGCCCTGCCGCAGGGTGCGCGGTGCGCGATGCCCAACGGGGTGGAGGCGTTCCGCCGCTTGCTCGAACCGCTCGGCTATGTCGAAGTGGGCGTCTACCCATTGCCGCGCCTCAAGATGACTGGCCATGTCTGGTGCCACTCGCGCTTTCCCGAAACGATGCCGCAGTTCTTTGTCAGCGAGCTGCATGTCGATCAGTTCTCGCCCGCCTTTGCCAAGGCCGCCGTGCGTGTGTTCGGTCCGGCGCTCGATCGGCTGGATAGCACGACGGCGCAGGTGCTTGCCCGCTTTGCAGCCGGCGGCAGCGTTCCGCAGGAAGATGCCGTGGAAGCGCTCAAGGTCGTCATGCGGTTGTTCGATCGCCAGCATCCCGTGCCGTTCGAACGCGACTATGAAATCCTGCGCGCCGAGAGTGCCGAAGCGGCATGGATTTCCACCGAGGGCAATGCGTTCAACCACGTGACCGATCGCGTGGCCGATGTGGATGCGACGGCGCAAGGCGAACGCGAAGCGGGGCGCAGCATCAAGGACAAGGTGGAAGTGTCGGCCTCGGGCCGTGTGTGCCAGACAGCGTTGCAGGCTGCGCGGGTCAAGCGCTGCTTCCGCGCCGATGATGGCACGCTCACTGCGCATGTCGTGCCGGGCTCGTTCTTCGAATATATCAGCCGCCGTGTCGATCCCGGCACGGGCAAGCTCGACCTGACGTTCGACAGCGGCAATGCCACGGGCATTTTCAAGATGACCGCTGCGGCCTGAAAATCCTTGTGCCCCTGACTGGGGCTTATTGCAAAACAACAAGCCATCCGCACATGGATTGCGGGGAGGAATCGCCATGTCTCAAGCCCTTATGCCGCTCTATGCCCGTGCCCAGATCGAAGTGGAGCGCGGGGAAGGTGTGTGGTTGGAAGCGCGCGACGGGCGCCGTTTCCTNGATTGCGTGGCCGGCATCGCCACGTGCAGCCTGGGCCACGCCCACCCNGCGCTGGTCGCCGCGCTGANCGCGCAGGCGCACAAGCTGTGGCATGTGTCCAACATCTTCCGCATTCCCGCGCAGGAAGAACTGGCCGACAAGCTGACCGGCGCGACCTTTGCCGACCTCGCCTATTTCGCCAATTCCGGCACGGAGGCGGTGGAAGCGGCGCTCAAGACCGCGCGGCGCTATCACTTTGCCAAAGGCAATCCGGAGCGCATCGACGTGATCGGCTTTGCCGGATCGTTCCACGGCCGCACCTATGCCGCGATCAATGCCTCGGGCAATCCCACCTACCTCGAAGGGTTCGGCCCGCGCCTGCCAGGTTTCTGCCAGATATCGGTGGACGACATGCCGGCGCTTGCCGAAGCGATCGCCAGGCCCACGACGGCCGCCGTGATCGTGGAGCCGGTGCAGGGCGAGGGCGGTGCGAGGGCGCTATCGGGGGAATTCCTGCTGGAACTGCGCCGGTTGACGCGCGCGCATGGCGTGCTGCTGATTCACGATGAAGTGCAAAGCGGCATGGGCCGCACGGGCAAGCTGTTTGCCCACCAGTGGTTTCCAGGCGCGGAGCCGGATATCATGGCGATCGCCAAGGCACTGGGTGGCGGCTTCCCGATCGGCGCTTGCCTGGCGAGCGCAGAGGCGGCGAGCGGCATGGTGACCGGGGTGCATGGTACCACGTTCGGCGGCAATCCCCTGGCCATGGCGGTGGGCCTCGCGGTGTTCGACGTGATTGCGCAAGACGAAACCCTGGCGCATGTTGGTGCCATGTCAGACCGCTTTTACGCCGGATTTGCCCAGCTTGTGGCGCGCTATCCCGATCAGGTCGTGGAAACGCGCGGCAAGGGCCTGCTCATGGGCCTCAAGCTCCACGCCAACAACCGCGAGGTCATGGCTTTGGCGCGCGAGCATGGCCTGCTGGTGGCGGGCGGCGGAGACAATTGCATTCGCATGCTGCCATCGCTGCTGATCACGGCCGAAGAGGTGGACGAGGCGCTGGCCCGGCTGGCCACCACGCTGGCCGACGCGCGCGGGCGAGGCTGGGGCGCGGTGGGCGCCGCCAAGACGGTGGCGGCCTGATGCTGGTGGTGCGGCCGGCAGGCCCGGCCGATATCGATGCCTTGCTCGATCTGGCGTTCCTTTCGGGCAAGGGCTTTACCAGCCTGCCCGAAGACCGCGCCGTGCTGGCCGAACGCCTGGCGCTTTCGGCGCAAAGCTTTGCGCGCGAGGTGCCGGCCCAGCAGGCGTGGTACACGGTGATGCTGGAAGACACCGAAACCGGCATGATCGAGGGCGTGGCCGGCATCAAGGGCGCTGTAGGACTGGACCGGCCGCATTTCTCGTTCCGGGTGATGACGCTGGCGCAGTATTCCTCGGCCACCGGTACGCGGTTCGATCACCAGGCGCTGGTTCTGGTGAACGAGTGTTCCGGCACGTCGGAAGTGGGTTCGTTGTTCCTGCGCCCGCGCAAGCGGCAGGGCGGGGCGGGCTCGCTTCTGGCGCGGGCGCGCTATGCCCTGATCGGCGCGAACCGCGATCTGTTTGCCGCAACGATCATGGCCGAACTGCGCGGCTGGTTCGACGAGCGCGACGAAAGCCCGTTCTGGCACGGCATTTCGGCCAAGTTCTTCCGCCTGCCTTTCGAGGATGCGGACCGGATGATCACCGCGACCGATGGGCAGTTCATTCTTGACCTGGCACCGCGCAATCCCATCTATCTGGAACTGGTCGATCCCGCCGCGCGCGAGGCGATCGGTAAAGTGCATCGCCATGGCGCCCGCGCGCTGGCCATGCTGGAAGACGAAGGCTTTACCCGCTCGGGCCTGATCGACATTTTCGATGGCGGCCCGACGGTTACCGCCCCGCGCGACCAGATCCGCACGATCCGCAATGCGCGGCAACTGCCCGCCAGCACAGGAGACGTGGAGCCGGCGGCCAGCGACAGGCTGCATCTGGTGGCGACGCCGGGCCTGGCAACCTTCCGCGCTATCATGACCGCAGCCCGCATCGGCGAGGATGCGCTGGTCGTTCCCGAAGCAACCCTGGCCGCGCTGGGCGCCAAGCCCGGCGATGCCTTGATCGTGAGTTGATTGCTGTGACCCAAAGGCTCCAGTCGTTTGATCCGGCCCATGGCCGCGTGGTGTGGGAAGGCGAAGTGGCCGATGCGGCCGCCTGCGCTGCTGCTCTGGACAAGGCGCGCGCTGCGTTCCCCTCCTGGGCGCGGACCTTGCTGGAAGAGCGGGTGGCGATTGCCCAGCGCTATGCCACGCTGGTCAAGGCCAGTCCGGCACTGGCCGAATTGATCAGTGCCGAGACCGGCAAGCTGCTGTGGGAAACCCGCACCGAGCAGGCCTCGATGGCCGGCAAGGTGGCCGTATCCATCGCCGCGCAGGCGGAACGCACCGGAACGCGCAGCGCCGAAATGCCATTTGGCAGCGCCACCCTGCGCCATCGCCCGCATGGCGTGATGGCCGTTCTGGGGCCATACAATTTCCCCGGCCACTTGCCCAACGGCCACATCGTGCCTGCGCTGCTGGCGGGCAATACCGTGGTGTTCAAGCCTTCGGAACTCACACCCGCCACCGGCGCTGCCATGGTGGGCCTGTGGCGCGAGGCAGGGTTGCCCGCTGGCGTGCTCAACATCGTGCAGGGCGGCCGCGAAACCGGGGAGGCCTTGTTGCACGGGCCGATCGACGGGCTGCTGTTCACCGGGTCTGCCGCTGCCGGCCAGATTTTCCGCCGCCAGTTTGCCGACCGGCCCGATGTCATCCTGGCGCTGGAACTGGGTGGCAACAATCCGCTGGTGGCCTGGGACGGCGATCCGGCGGCGGTGGCCAGCCTGATCGTCCATTCCGCCTTTGTCACCAGCGGCCAGCGTTGTTCGTGCGCGCGGCGCCTGATCCTGCCCGAGGGTGCCTGGGGCGATGCCGTTGTCGAGGCGCTGGTCGATCTGGCAAGGCGGCTGCCGATCGCAGCGTGGGACGAGCCGGGCGAAGCCTTCATGGGGCCGCTGGTTGGCGATATACAGGCGCGGGCAGCGCGCGGCGCGGTGCAGGGCCTGATCGACCTTGGCGCCCGGCCGATCCTGTCGGAAGCGACACAACCGGGCAGGCGAGAAGCATTTTTCGCGCCGGTGATCCTGGACGTGACCGGCCTTGCCGTGCCGGACCGGGAAGTTTTCGCACCCGTTTTGAGCGTGCGGCGTGTGCCCGATTTCGCGGCGGCGCTGGCCAGCGCCAATGCTACAGCGTTCGGCCTTTCAGCGGGATTGGTGTCTGCCGATCCAGCGCTGTGGGAGGAATTCCGCCTTTTCGTGCGGGCCGGCGTCGTCAACTGGAACCGGCCGACCACCGGCGCTGCGGCCAACATGCCCTTCGGCGGCCTTGGCGATAGCGGCAACCACCGGCCCAGCGCCTATTATGCGGCGGACTATTGCGCATGGCCGATGGCAAGCTTCGAGGCCGCCGATATCGCGCACCAGCCGGTGCCGGGAATCGCCAGTTGACGTACCAGCAAAATTTTTCGGCACCTTTTCCCCAAGAGTGCGTTATCGCCGTTACGGATGACCCAACACACTGAATCTAGCGGCCAGGTTCCCACCGATGGGGCGGGAGCCTTTGCTGTGGATCTCAGCAATTGTGATCGTGAGCCGATTCACATCCTGGGCATCATCCAGTCTTTCGGATTTCTGGTTGCCGTGACGCCCGACTGGATGGTGGCGCGCGTTTCAGACAATCTGGCAAGCTTTTGCGGGAAGAACGCGCAGGAAGCGCTGGGGTTTCCGCTGGCCGAATTGTTCGATCGCGATGCGATCCACACCATCCGCAATCGCTTGACCACCTTGCGCGGGCCCGATGCGGTGGAGCGCATCTTTGCCTTGCCACTATTTGGCGGCCAGCGCCCCTTTGACGTTGCCGTGCATTTCTCCGGCCGCGAAATCGTGATCGAGGCTGAACCGGCAGCCGCCGAACCGCTGGAAGCCACGTCGGTCGTGCGCAGCATGATTGCCCGGCTTCAGCAGGTGGAAGGATTGCCGGGCTTCCTGCGCGAAGGTGCACGGCAGGTGCGGGCGATTACCGGGTTCGACCGGGTCATGGTCTATCGTTTTGACGCGCAGGAATCGGGCGAAGTGATCGCCGAATCCGCGCGCCATGGCATCGACAGTTTCCTGGGCCTGCATTACCCGGCGAGCGATATTCCTGCCCAGGCGCGGACGCTCTATCTGCGCAATACGTTTCGCGTCATTGCCGATGTCAGCGCCACGCCTGTTCCGCTTGTTCCGCAGCGCGACGTCGATGGCAAACTGCTGGATCAGTCGCTGTCGGTCTTGCGCGCGGTTTCGCCGATCCACATCGAATATCTTCACAACATGGGCGTGTGCGCCTCGCTGTCGATCTCGATCGTGGTGGGCGGCAAGCTGTGGGGCCTGTTTGCCTGCCACCACTATGCGCCACGCCTGCCAAGCATGGCCGCGCGCAGTGCAGCAGAGCTTTTCGGGCAGATGTTCTCGCTGATGCTCGATGCGCGCGAAAACGCCCAGGCTCGCGAATATGAAGCGCGGGGCCGCGCCGTGACCGACCGCTTGCTGGCCACCGTGGCGCAGGACAACGACCTGCTGGACAATCCGCAGTGGCTTGCCGACGTGATCGGCGATGCGATTCCCGCCGATGGCATCGGCGTGCATGTGCGCGGGCAGACTTCGCTGGTCGGCCTCACGCCCCAGCCCGAACAGTTCGATGCGGTCGTGCGGCTGCTCAACCGGGTTTCTTCGGGGCATATCTTTGCCACCGATACGATATCCAAGATGCTGCCCGACGCAGCGGCGCATTCGGACGTTGCGGCGGGGATGCTGGCCATCCCGCTGTCGCGTGATCCGCGCGACTACATCGTGCTGTTCCGTGCCGAGCGCCTGCGCGAGGTCCGCTGGGGTGGCAAGCCGGAAAAGGAAATGGTCCACGGGCCCAACGGCCCCAGGCTGACGCCGCGCAAAAGTTTTGAAGCGTGGGCGCAACTGGTCAAGGGCACGAGCAACCCGTTCACCCCGGCCGAGCGCCGCGTGGCCGAAGCCCTGCGCGTCGGGATGCTCGAGGTTCTGGTGCGGCTGGCCGAAACGGCGGGTGCCGAGCGTGCGCGCGCGTCGGAGCGGCAGGAATTGCTGATTGCCGAGTTGAACCACCGCGTGCGCAATATCCTGTCGCTGATCCGCGGCTTGATTGCGCAGACCCGCGATGGCGCGGCCGATGTATCCGGGTTCATTTCCACGCTCGACGATCGCATCCGTTCGCTGGCGCGCGCGCATGACCAGATCACGGCCGATCGCTGGGGGCCGGCGCGGCTTGCCGATCTGGTGGAAGTGGAAGCAGGTGCCTATCTGAAGGCGCAGTCCGAGCGCATCGTGGCGCAGGGCGAAAACGTGCTGTTGTATCCTACGTCCTATGTCACGATCGCATTGGTCATTCACGAGTTGATGACCAATGCCGTGAAGTATGGCGCGCTGGCCGGCCAGGGCACGGTCCATCTGTCGTGGGAACGGGATGAAAGCGGTGGGCTGATCCTGGACTGGCAGGAACGCGATGGACCGCCCGTTCTGCCCCCCGCCCGGCGCGGTTTCGGCAGCACGATCATCGAGCGCTCGATCCCCTACGACCTTGGCGGAACGGCAGAGATTTCCTATCTGCCCGAGGGTGTCCACGCCCGCTTCAGCCTGCCGGCAAGCTGTGTGGCTGGCGTTACAACGGCGCGCCACAGTGGACCTGTTCCCATCAGTTTGGGTGGCGAGACGACACCGCTGGCCGATTGCAACGTGCTGTTGGTTGAAGACAGCATGATCATTGCGCTCGACGGGGAAGACGCCCTGCGTGAACTGGGCGCGTCTGCGGTTGGCACGGCGCCCACGGTGCGCGATGCGCTGCGCCTGATCGACCAGCAGGTCTTTGCGTTCGCGCTGCTGGATTTCAATCTTGGCATCGATACGAGCGCCGCGATTGCCGATCGCCTGACCGAGTTGGCCGTGCCCTTTGCTTTTGCCACCGGCTATGGCGAGGGCATCGGCGTGGATCGCTGGCCCGGCGTGCCGGTCATCAACAAGCCCTATGGTCTCAAGGAACTGCGCGCGGCGATATGCCAGAGCCAGGCAAAGCTACAGGGTGAACAGCCAGGGGCTTGACCGGCAGGGCGCCTGCCGGGCACACCCGGCCACACGGTGCATGGGGCACCGTTTGGGAGACAACGGCTCATGTTTAGCCATGTCATGATCGGCACCAACGATATCGCGCGTGCCAAGAAGTTCTACGACGCCACGTTCGCTGCATTTGGCGGGCCAGCAGCCTTCACGGACCCCAAGGGGCGGTTGGTCTATCAGCACAATGGCAGCAATTTCATCGTGACGCAGCCGATCGATGGCGAGCCGGCGACTTGTGCCAATGGCTTCACCCTGGGCTTTGCCATGACGGCTGAGCAGGCCGATGCCTGGCACACGGCGGGCCTCGCCAATGGTGGCACGGCTTGCGAAGATCCGCCCGGACCGCGTGCGGGTAGCCCGTTCTACCTTGCTTACCTGCGCGATCCGGATGGGCACAAGATCTGCGCATTGCACCTTCTCGGGCAAAATCAGTGACGCTGGAGACGGTTTCTACCAGCAAGGCGCATGGTGGCGTGCTGGGGGTGTACAAGCACGCCTCGGCCGCCACCGCCACGCCGATGACCTTTTCCGTGTTCGTACCCGCGCAGGCCGCAGCCGGCGCCAGGCTGCCCGTCCTGCTTTACCTCTCCGGCCTGACGTGCACCCATGCCAACGTGACGGACAAGGGTGAATATCGCCGGTTATGCGCGGAACTCGGCCTCGTATTCGTGGCCCCCGATACCTCTCCGCGCGGCGATGGCGTTCCCGATGATGCGGCCGGTGCCTATGATTTCGGCCTGGGTGCGGGGTTCTATGTGAATGCCACGCAGGAACCCTATGCCCGGCATTATCGCATGTGGGACTATGTCTCGCAGGAACTGCCGGCGCTTCTGGCCGCGCATTTCCCGGTGGACCTTGGCCGCATGGGGATCACCGGCCACTCGATGGGCGGCCACGGCGCCCTGACGCTGGGGTTGACCTATCCCGAAACCTTCAAGTCGCTTTCCGCCTTTGCGCCCATCGTGGCGCCGGGGCAGGTTCCATGGGGGCACAAGGCGCTGGGCGGCTATCTGGGTGATGACCGCGCGGCCTGGCGTGCGCACGATGCCACCGCGCTGGTGGAAGATGGCAAGCGGCCGGCTGGTGCGATCCTGATCGACCAGGGCGATGCCGATGGTTTTCTGGCCGAACAGCTTCAGCCAGACCTGTTTGCGGCTGCCTGCCAGGCGGCGGGGGTGGACCTGATGCTGCGCATGCAGCCCGGTTATGACCACAGCTACAACTTCATTTCCACGTTCATGGACGATCATCTGCGCTGGCACGCAGAGCGCCTGTAATCGCCAATGCCCCCGCCAGTAACGGGCGGGGGCAGGGCTGCCCGCTTACTTGCGCACGTCCTTGGCCACGGCATCCAACACGCCATTGGCAAACTTGGCCTCGCGCGCGTCGAAAAAGGCGTGGGCCACGTCGAGATATTCGCTGATCACCGTGCCCACGGCAATGTCGGTGCGGGCGATCAGTTCATAGGCGCCGCAGCGCAGGATCTGCAGCATGGTCTTGTCCAGCCGCGCCAGCGTCCAGCCCTGGGCCAGCCGCGACTGCACCAGGAAGTCGATCTCGTCGCGGCGCGCGATCACGCCCTTGACCACGTCGTCGAAAAATTCGACGTCGGCCGCGGCATATTCCACGTCCTCGATTTCCGCGCCCAGCCGGTGCTGGTGGAATTCGTCGAGCAGGAAGCGCAACTCGGTGCCTTCCATGTCTGCCTGATAGAGCGCCTGCACGGCGGCAAGCCGCGCGGCAGAGCGGGCCTGGCTCTTGATGTTCGTCATATTCCCAGTCTCAGTTCGATCGAGCGGGCGTGGGCGGCAAGCCCCTCCGCATCAGCGAGCGCGATGGCCGCAGGGCCGACCGCGCCGATGGAAGCATCGCTCACGGCAATGAAGCTGGTGCGCTTCATGAAGTCGAGCACGGAAAGCCCCGAGGAAAACCGCGCGCGCCGCCCGGTGGGCAGCACGTGGTTGGGGCCGGCAACATAATCACCGATCGCCTCGGGCGTCATGCGGCCAAGGAATACCGAACCGGCGTGGCGGATCTGCGCAAACAATGCATCGGGATCGTCGGTGGCGATTTCCACGTGCTCGGCCGCCAGCGCGTTGGCGAGGGCAGGGGCCTCGTCCAGCGACTGCACCACGATCACCGTGCCATGGGTTTCCCAGCTGGCCTTGGCCACGCGCGCCGTGGGCAGCAGGGCGATTTCCACGCCAACCATGTCCACCACCTGGTCGGCAAAGCCGGCATCGTCGGTGATCAGGATCGATTGCGCCGCCGGATCGTGCTCCGCCTGGCTCAAGAGGTCTGCCGCGATCCATTGCGGATCATTCCTGGCGTCGGCAATCACCAGGATTTCCGATGGACCGGCCACCATGTCGATCCCCACCACGCCGTAAAGCTGGCGCTTGGCCTCTGCCACCCAGGCATTGCCGGGGCCGGTGATCACGTCCACCGGGCGGATCGTCTTGGTGCCATAGGCAAGCGCGGCCACGGCCTGCGCGCCGCCCACGCGCCACACTTCGTCCACTCCGGCAAGGTGCGCGGCGGCCAGCACCAGCGGGTTGATTTCGCCCTTGGGCGTGGGCGTCGTCACCACCAGGCGCTCCACCCCGGCCACCTTGGCGGGAATGGCATTCATCAGCAGCGAAGAAGGATAAGCGGCGCGCCCGCCCGGCACATAAAGCCCGGCACCGTCCACCGCGCGCCACTTGGCGCCCAGGCGCACGCCGGCCGCGTCCGTGTAGTCGCGGTCCTGCGGCAATTGCGCTTCGTGATAAGTGCGGATGCGCTGTGCGGCGAGTTCGAGGGCGGCGCGCAGTTCGGGCGCCAGCGCATCGAACGCCTCGCGGCAGGTGGCGGCATCGATCTTCCACGCATCGCCCTGCGGCAAGTGGCCGTCGAAGCGCTGGGTATATTCGGCCAGCGCCTCGTCGCCACGCAGGCGCACGTCCTCGATGATGGTCTGCACATCGCGCGCCACGTTCTCGTCGCTTTCGCGACGGTCTTTCACCAGGCGGGCAAAGCGCGTGGCGAAATCGGGATCGGTCGTCTTGAGGCGAAGCATCAGGCGGCAGCCTTTCGTGCGGCAACTTGCGCGCGGAAAGCATCGACCAGCCCGCCCAACCGCGCACTGTCGGTCTTGAGCGCGGCGCGGTTGACGATCAGCCGTGCGGAAATCTGCATGATCCGGCTTGTCTCGACCAGGCCGTTTTCCTTCAGCGTGCGGCCCGAAGAGACCAGGTCCACGATGCGGCTGGCCAGGCCTAGTGAAGGCGCCAGTTCCATCGCGCCATTCAGCTTTACCACTTCGGCCTGCACGCCCATCTTCTCGAAATGGCGGCGGGTGAGGTTGGGATACTTAGTGGCCACGCGGGCATGGCTTTCGCGCGCGTTTCCGGCCAGCGCCAGGCCGGCGGCGGGCTCTGCCACCGAAAGGCGGCAGTGGCCGATATCCAGGTCCACCGGCGCATAGAGATCGGCATAGTCGAACTCGTCGATCACGTCCGATCCCACGATGCCGGCTTGCGCCGCGCCATGGGCCACGAATGTCGCCACGTCGAATGCGCGCACGCGGATCAGCGTCACGTCGGGCCGGCTGGTGGCAAACGACAGCGCGCGCGAGGACTTGTCGAAGAACGCAGCCTCGGGAACCACGCCGGCCTGTTCGAGCAGGGGCAGCGCTTCATCGAGGATGCGGCCCTTGGGCAGGGCGAAAACGAGCGGAGTGGCGGTGGTCATGACGCCACCGCCCCTATGGCAAGCGCGGGAAAAGGGCAACCTCGTGCCTTCGATCACCGTGATCGGGTTCATTGCCCGATCAGGCAGGGCGACGGCGGTGGTATGACGTCCATTCCCACACCGCCACAACCAACAGCGCCAATACCGTTGCGCCGATGAACACGGGGGCGGGCATCGGCACCAGCAGGGCAAGCACGGTCAGCGCGATCAGCAAGCCGCCACCCACCCAGTGCGACAGCGGGAAATTGCCATGCGGGCTCGATGGCCGCTTGAACAGCCCGGTGCCGGCCAGGAACACGATCAGGCCGCCGGCCTGCGTGGCGATCAACGCCACGGTCGTTTGCACCAGCGGATTTTCCAGCAGGATCGCGTCGGCCACGGCCGTGATGACAATGCCGCCCACGATCGGCATGTGCAGGTAGGTATAGACGCTGCGGGCAACGCGGCCCGGCTCCTGGTGATCGGCAATATGGCGCGCGCCGCGTTCGGCGCCCATGTCGAAATAGATCCACCACATCAGTGCAGAGCCGGCAAAAGCCAGGACAAAGGCCAACGTGCGGGCAAAGTCTGCCGTTTCCTCGGCAAAGCTGGTGCCGGTGACCACAACGCCTTCGCCCAGTGCGATGATGATGAACAAGGCGCAGCGTTCCGCCAGATGACTGCCCGAAATGTCCCAGTCTTCCGGATTGGAGCGGCCCAGGCCCGGAATGGCAAAGCCCAGGAACGGCCCGCCATAATCGACCAGCAATGCCAGGGCCCACAGCCCCAGCCGCACGGTCGGCGCATCGACCATGGCGCCCGCCAGCCACAAGGGGGCAGAGGCGACGAACCAAAGGGTAATGCGCACCATGTTGCGCGCGCCGCCGCTGCGCCAGCCGCCCTCGTCGCTCTTCGCCATGGCCCAGGCGACAAACGCGCTCCGGCCGACCTGCACGGCGGCATAGCAGGCGGCGAACAGCACGGCATCGCCCTTGCTGGTGCTTTCAAATGCACGCGGCATCGCCACGGCCATGCCAAGGCTGGCCAGCATCGAGAGCAGGAGCATGATCCGCACTGGCCCCCGTTCCGGGTTGGTCCAGTTCGCAGCCCAGGCGGTAAACATCCAGGCCCACCACACGGCCAGGAACAGCACCAGCGCCTGGGCCAATCCCTCTTTGCCCATATGGTGCAGCACATGGTGCGAAAGCTGGGTTATGGCAAACACATAGACGAGGTCGAAAAACAGCTCGAGGTAGCTGACAGGCGCATGCCCGCCCTTGTGATTGCGCAACAGCGAGCGCGGCGCGGGAACGCCGTCCGTTTCCGCCTTGGGGGCCGGCTTGCCGGCTTCGGCAATGGCTTCGGCCTCGGCTCTTTTCTGCTCGCTCATTCGCCCGGCGCGCGGGCGCGGATCGCCAGGGCATGGACGCGCTGGCCGGGCAAGTCACCCAGTGCCTTGTTCACCAGGCGCTGCCGGGCCACGCGCGAAAGGCCGGCAAAGGAGGCACTTTCGATTTCCACGGTAAAGTGCGATTCGCCCGTGCCATCGTCGCCCAGATGGCCGCTGTGGCTTGCCGAATCGTTGATCACCGCCAGATGGCTGGGGGCCAGGGCATCAACAAGTTTACGTTCGATTTCCTGGGCAATCGGGCCGGTCATATCTTTCCTTTCGGGCTGGCACGCACCATGTGCAATTGCGTGAAGCATGACAAGTTCCATGGCCGCGTCACGGATACCGGGCGCCTGTGCAGTGCCCCGGGGTGTGACGCACCGGGCGAATTTCGCGCGCCCGGCGTGCGCCCACCCGGCTTTGACGGCCCCGGCGAGTATCGCTGGTTTTGCCTCGATCACATTCGCGCCTTCAATGCCGGCTATGATTTCTTCGACGGCATGAGCATGGATGAAATCCTGGCGGCGCAATCGCCCATCGCCGGATGGGATACGTATACCCGCGCATTTCGCCCTGATGCCGGGATCGACCAGGCGCCGCGCTGGACCGATTTCGCCGATCCGCTGGAGGCCATCGCCCAGCGCGCGCGGGCCCGGAAGGCCGATCATCAGGCGGCCCAGGAAGCCGCGCGGCGGGGCTTCAATCCGCAAGACCGCGCCGCGTTCGAAACGCTCAACCTGCCGCTTGACGCAGACCGCCACGCCTTGCGCCGCCGCTATGCCGATCTGGTGCGCCGCTACCACCCCGATCACAATGGGGGCGACCGCAGCCTGGAAGACAAGCTGCAACGCGTGGTGGCAGCGTATGATCACTTGCGCCAGTCGGCGGCGTTTCGGTAAGGCGGCGTCAATCCGGTGCCTGGTGGGCGACCTCGATCATCGAGGGGCCGCCTGACACCGGGGTGAGCCACACGGCCAGGTCTGCCGCGATCAGGAAGGCCATGCCGAGCATCATCGCCGGGCGCTTGCGCTCACCCCGGCGCCACAGGAATATGGCGCCGCCGACCAGTGCAAACGTGGTCAGCACCAGCACCGAAAGAACCGTGTCCATCATGGGTGTTAGCCGAACAGGCCCTTGGCGATGCCGGCAATATCGTTGAGCGGATTGCCATCGTCGTCCTTGTCGAGGAACTTGGTCACTTGGCCAAGCGCATCGGGGTGCTGGCCAAGGATCGACGCGAATTGCGAGAGCGCGCCTTCGCCGCCGATGTGGCCTGCGATCTGCTGCAGCAGGCCGGCGTCCAACCCGGAATTGGCCGCAGCCGTATCGATCGTGTCGCCCTTGGCCTGATGGCCGGCGGCCAGCGCCGCGATGGCGGTTTCGGCCTGTGCGGGATCGATGCCGAGCTTGGCCGCCATGTTCTTGACGTCCACTGCACCGCTCACTTGCCCCAGGATGCTGTCGAACACGCTCATTGCCTTCTCCCCCGTTGCGCCGGTGTGGCGCAAAGGCCGTGATAGCGCGCCCGCGCGCCTGGATGCCACAAAAAACGCCCTGCCGTGGCAAGCACGGCAGGGCGCAAGAGACGCGCAGCCGGGGCGGGATTGCCCCGGTGCGAGGCGATCAGATCGCGACGGTATCGTCGGCGATGATGTGACTGAGCGTGAGCGCCTGCTGATGGCCAAGGCTGTCGTTCAGGATGAACGTGGTGCCGTCAAAGCCGCTGTGGTTGATGAAATAGCTGCCCATCGACGGGTTCGCCTTGAGATAAGCGGCCAAGCGGTTCACGTCGTCCTGCGAATCGATATAGGCAGACCCTGTGCCTTTCGCGACAAGACCCAGCGCGTTGAACAGCGTGTCGAAGCCCGTGATGCGCACAACGTCGTGCTCGGCAAAGTTGAGGTCCTCGACCGTCACCCACTGCCACACGGTGGATACGCCGTGGCCGCCAGAGAAATCGAACGCGGAAAACCCTTCGCCTGAACGGAACACGAACTGGTCTGCGCCCGTGCCGCCGGTCAGCGAATCCTTGCCGCCGCCGCCCTTGAGAACGTCGTCTCCCGCGCCGCCATAAAGGGCATCGTTGCCGCCTGCGCCATAGAGGACGTCGTTGCCGTCACCGCCGCTGATGATGTTCTTGCCCGAGCCGCCGGTCACCACATCGTCTCCGCCGCCGGCGTTGATGATGTTGGCGCCCTTGGGCGAAGCGATCGTGTCGCTGCCCGATGTGCCGTTGATTACTGTCATGTCCGTTCTCCTTCGTTCCGCGCTCGCGCGGGAAAGTTGGTCCACACGTATTTTCGAGGATACTGTGTGGTCGGGAAGAACGGACGCGTTCCTCGGCCACGCAAGCCATTGTTGCGACAGGCGTTTTCTTTTTGGGTAATTCTGCAATCACCGTGCTGGGCAAGGCGTGAATCGGTGCCACCCTTGCGCAAACTATACACCACTATTGCGGTGCAGCGTGCCGGGGTTTCCCGTTCATATTGGCGCCTTCCCGGCGCTTTCGTAACGAGACAGGTTCAATCTGGAGCAAGTTTGGACCCTCTGCGCCGCCCGGCTCAGCCATGGCGGATCAGAACAGGCAGGCGCGCACAGCGCAGGCGCTTGCGGTCGAGCCAGCGTGCCAGCACCGCGCGGCACGGCTCGTCCACCCGTGTCAACACATACCACGCTGCAATGAGCAGCGGCGGTACCAGCATCAGGCCCCATCCACCCAGAGGCGCCCCGTGCATCAATCGCTTCACCGCGCCTGCCACGATCGCCAGCAGCGGCACGTGAATGCCGTAGAGCGGATAGGAAATGCGTCCCAGCCAGGTTCCACCGGGCATGGCCGGATAGCGTCCGGTGGCCACGGCCAGAACCAGCACGCAGGGCAGGAAGGCCACGACCAGAAACAGCGTCCAGGCCAACTGTTGCACCGGCAGGGCCAAGGCATAGACCAGCGCCAGTGCAGCCAGGGGCGCCGCCAGCGGGTCCATGATCGGCAAGTGCCCACGCAGGCGGTGCAACAGCAGCCCGCAGCCGAGGCCGAAGGATACCCGCGCCAGCCCTCCGTCGAAGGAGCTTGCCTCCCAACCCAGATCGAGCGTTCCATGGCGCAGCGCGGCGCCGACGAGAATCAGGCCGGACAGCCCGACGCCGATCGCAAGAAAGCGCGTGCTGCGCCGCACCAGGAACGCCGCCCAGGCGAAATTGGCCACGATCTCGAAGAACAGCGACCACAGGGGGCCATTGGCGGGAAACAATTCTCCGGCAGTGGCGGGGCCGTGCCACAACTTGGGCAGGATCAGCAGGTTGAGCGCATTGCCGAGCAGGACTTGGTCCAGCGGATCGGAACGGTCGGGGGCCACAAGCCACCGCGCGATCAGATAGAGACCGCCCAGCACCGCGCCGAGCATCGCCACCGGCGCCATGCGGACCAGGCGCCGCAGGGCAAAGCTGGCCCAGCTCATCTGCGGTCCCGCCGCCTCGGCAGTTCCCACCAGTCGCGCCTCATAGGCTTCGGCCAGGACGAAGCCGCTGAGCATGAAGAAGAAATCGACCGCAAGGTAGCCATTCGGGAAAAGCTGCGTGCCGCCCGCGCGGGTGCCGATGTGAAACAGGCAAACGGCCAGCGCGGCGATTCCGCGCATTTCGTCAAGCAGGGCATAACGCCCGCGGTAGCCCGCCTGCCTCCTTGCGATATGCACGCCCTTTGCCCCCGAAACCGCAGGCTGCAACGCCAGCGGAATGCCTGCCCTTCGCCGCGCCGCGAAAGTGCCGTGCATCGCAAAAGGCAGGCCATGCGCAACCGTGACTAACCCATGCTTAACCAAACTTTGCGCGAAGACTCATACGGAATACTACTTATCGCGTGCGGCGCGCGCGCCTCATTCCTTGCGCGAGACCAACCCGAAGAATGCGCCGCCCGGATCGCGTGCCTGCACCACCAGATCGCCGCCCGGCACTTCGTGCGGCTCGGTTTCGACCGTCCCGCCATTGGCACGCACCCGTTCGGAAGCGGCGGAGACATCGGCAACGCGAAAATAGGTGCGCCAGCCGATGGACGCATCGGGTTGC
>Ga0065704_10070594_pt1 | contig 19511 bp, 24 predicted proteins | sample SwiRhicommuniRL2_FD_59091 | JGI IMG/M metagenome (GOLD analysis project Ga0065704, IMG submission 59091) | Switchgrass rhizosphere bacterial communities from Rose Lake, Michigan, USA - RL2 v2 (version 2) | ecosystem: Host-associated > Plants > Roots > Rhizosphere > Soil | place: East Lansing, MI
CCGACACCGGCGCGCAGCACGCTGCGGCGGCCCGGATCGGCCGGCGAGGACGCGATGGATGGGGTGGGGAAGGAAACAGCGGAAGACGACGAACGCACATGCCGAAGCATGGACACCTCCTGTGGTCATGATGGGCGGGCCGGGCCGACGCCCCCTGACGCACCGGCCTACCCAGTCTGCCAAGTGCAGGCAAGCGGGTCTGCGATCCGCTTCCCACTCCCGCCCGGCGCGCGGCGGCGCCAGCCTGCGTGCTAACGTGATCGGCCCAGCGGTGGGCGCCAGGACGGTTGCAGCAGCAACGATCCGATCGCGCCACCATCGCCGGCCTTCCCGCCCGCTCGTTCGCTGCCCCCATGCCCGACTATCGCTCCAAGACCTCCACCCACGGCCGCAACATGGCCGGCGCGCGCGCGCTGTGGCGCGCCACCGGCATGCAGGACGCCGACTTCCACAAGCCGATCATCGCCATCGCCAACTCCTTCACCCAGTTCGTGCCCGGCCACGTGCACCTGAAGGATCTCGGGCAACTGGTCGCGCGCGAGATCGAGCGCGTCGGCGGCGTGGCCAAGGAGTTCGACACCATCGCCGTGGACGACGGCATCGCCATGGGCCACGACGGCATGCTGTACTCGCTGCCCAGCCGCGAGATCATCGCCGACTCGGTGGAGTACATGGTCAACGCGCACTGCGCCGACGCGCTGGTGTGCATCTCCAACTGCGACAAGATCACCCCCGGCATGCTGATGGCCGCGTTGCGCCTCAACATTCCCACCGTGTTCGTGTCCGGCGGGCCGATGGAAGCGGGCAAGACCAAGCTGGCCGACCACAACCTGGACCTGATCGACGCGATGGTGATCGCCGCCGATCCCACCGCCTCCGACGAAAAGGTCGCCGCGTTCGAGCGCAGCGCCTGTCCCACCTGCGGCTCCTGCTCGGGCATGTTCACCGCCAACTCGATGAACTGCCTGACCGAAGCGCTGGGCCTGGCGTTGCCCGGCAACGGCACCGTGGTCGCCACCCATGCCGACCGCGAGCAACTGTTCCTCAAGGCCGGGCGCACCGTGGTCGAACTGTGCCACCGCTGGTACGGCGCCGAAGACCCGCGCGCGCTGCCGCGCGGCATCGCCACCTTCGAGGCGTTCGAGAACGCGATGACCCTGGACATCGCGATGGGCGGCTCCACCAACACCATCCTGCACCTGCTCGCCGCCGCGCAGGAGGCCGAGGTGCCGTTCACCCTGCGCGACATCGACCGCCTGTCCAAGCGCGTGCCGCAGCTGTGCAAGGTCGCGCCGAACACGCAGAAGTACCACATCGAGGACGTGCACCGCGCCGGCGGCATCGTCGCCATCCTCGGCGAACTGGCACGCGGCGGCCTGCTGCATACCGACCAGGCCACCGTGCACAGCCGCACGCTCGCCGATGCCATCGCGCAGTGGGACATCACCCAGAGCGACGACGATGCGGTGCGGACCTTCTACCAAGCCGGCCCGGCCGGCATCCCCACCCAGGTCGCCTTCAGCCAGGCCACGCGCTGGCCAAGCCTGGACGCCGACCGCGCCGCCGGCTGCATCCGCGACGTCGCCCACGCCTACTCGCAGGAAGGCGGCCTGGCGGTGCTGTACGGCAACATCGCCGCGGACGGCTGCGTGGTGAAGACCGCGGGCGTGGACGAATCCATCCACGTGTTCGAAGGCAACGCCAAGGTGTTCGAGAGTCAGGACACCGCGGTCAAGGGCATCCTCGCCGACGAGGTGCAGGCCGGCGACGTCGTGGTGATCCGCTACGAAGGCCCCAAGGGCGGCCCCGGCATGCAGGAAATGCTGTACCCGACCTCGTACCTGAAGTCCAAGGGCCTGGGCAAGCAATGCGCCCTGCTCACCGACGGCCGCTTCTCCGGCGGCACCTCCGGCCTGTCGATCGGCCATGCCTCCCCGGAAGCGGCCGCCGGCGGCGCCATCGGCCTGGTCCGCGACGGCGACAAGATCCTGATCGACATTCCCAACCGCAGCATCAACCTGCTGGTCGACGACGCCGAACTGGCCGCCCGCCGCGCCGCGCAGGACGCGCAAGGCTGGAAGCCGCTGGAACAGCGCCCGCGCAAGGTCACCACCGCACTGAAGGCGTACGCGCTGCTGGCGACCAGCGCCGACAAGGGCGCGGTGCGCGACAAGGCGATGCTGGACGGTTGAGGCGTAGCCATGGAGACCGCGGATTTCCACGGTCTCCATGGCGCCCGGGTATTGCAACTTCAGTCCCGACGCGGGACTACAAACGCCACGGCTTGATTGCTTTTCCTGACACAAGCGTCACTCGCCGCCGACGCCCAGCCCATCCAGCGGGCTGCGCACCGCCGAGGCCCCGCGCCCCAGCGCATGCGTGTAGATCTGCGTAGTGGCCACATCCTTGTGGCCCAACAGCTCCTGCACCGTGCGGATATCGTGGCCGGCCTCCAGCAGGTGCGTAGCGAAGGAATGCCGCAGGGTATGGCAGCTGGCAGGCTTGGTAAGCCCCGACGCACGACACGCGGCCTTGACCGCTCGCTGCAACCCCTTCTCGTCCAGATGATGCCGCCGGACCGCGCCGCTGCGCGGGTCCACGCTGCTGCGCGGCGCGGGAAACAGATGCTGCCAGCCCAGCTCCCGCGCCGCGCTCGGGAACTTGCGTGCCAGCGCATCCGGCAGCCACACCTCACCGCCGCCCTGCGCAACATCGTGCGCGTGCAGGCGCCGCGCCCGCTCCAACTGCGCCAGCAATGCGTCGGGCAAGGACAGCGGCAGCGTGGTGCGCCGATCCTTGCCGCTCTTGCCGTTGCGCACCACGATCTCGCCCCTGGCGAAATCCACGTCCTTGATCCGCAGGCGGACGCACTCCATCAGCCACATGCCGGTGCCGTACAGCAGCGATGCCATCAGGGCATGACGCTCATGCATCTGCGCCAACACCCCCGCCACTTCATCCCGCGTCAGCACGCAGGGCAGCCGTTGCGGACGCTTGGCCCGCTGGATTCGGTCCATCCATGGCAGCTCCCGCCCCAGCACCTCGCGATACAGGAACAATAGCGCTGCCAGCGCCTGGTTCTGCGTGGACGGCGCCACGCGATCGCGTACCGCCAGTGCGGTGAGGAGCCGCTCCACGTCCTGCTCGCCCAAGGCATCGGGATGGCGCTTGCCATTGGCGAGAATGAAACGGCGCACCCAACCGACATACGCCTCCTCGGTGCGCCTGGCCATCCCCAGGCGCCGAATACGCGCACGCAACCGGTCGAGGAGGCGCGGCGCCTGAGGTTCCGGAATCCAGCCAACTCAGACCCATCGGCGGTAAGCCGGCGCGATGCCGTGCCACGCGTTGAAAGCGGCCCTTCCGAATGGTAGCGTCCCATACCATCACCTCCGCAACTGGAATGCGGCATGGTTACGCACAGGGATTACACCCCGCCATCGGGGAAGATCGTTGCTACAAGGGGGCCAACCAGCCATATCGCTGTCGGAAATCCCGGACTACGCACCGGGATTACGCGACGTTTTGTCTTCGAATAGTAGTTAGCGCCCACAGCGAGATCACTGAGACGTGCAAAGCGAACGACCCGCCGGCGTGCCTGCCGGGACCATCCAGATCGATCCAGAGCAAGGCTTTGGGCCTCATCTTGCGGATGCATTTCTCGGCCTGTATGGTGAAGACTCTGTCTTTGTAACCGCTACCGTAGATCTGCTCACCTGGCAATTCGTCGACGTGCTTATCAAGGCAGAGAAGCTCCCTGCAGACTTTGTGGCAGTTCAATACGGCACTCCCGAGATGCGGCACGCCTTGAACGCCTTTCTCAAGACCCTTGCTAGTCGCGGCTTAGAAAAGCCTTCCACTTCGCTCATGCGTTCTGCTCTAGGGCTTGAGCAGCCACAGGCATTTCAGGCCGCTGCCAGCACCCTTCTGGGATACGATCTGGTGGCGCGGTGGCTGCAACAGCTAGAGCAGCAGGACTATGCTGGCGTGACCGCGCTTTTGGCCGTGCAGTAGGTGGGCGCTAACAATTCATTCAAGCCGACGCCGCTTCGCGGCGCGGCTTAATTCAGGCGTTAGGCGCTATATGAAGTTCCTTTGCGAGATCGAGGATGTTTTTGAGATTAGTAGCTGCGGCTATGTGGTCGCGCCGGGAATCCCATATTCGGCAACGGGGATTAAGGCCGGCACGTCAATTATCATTGAGACACCCGATGGCCAGCGGATCGAGACAAGCATCGTCGGGGTTGAGATGATCAATTGCGGAAAGCCAATGGATCATGCTCCTTTCTTGGTTCGATCGGTTACAAAGGCCATGCTTCCCATAGGTTCCCGCGTCTATGCAGACATCGCTGGCACCTAACAATTAATTCAAGCCGAACCCGCTTCGCGGGTCAGCTTAACTCAGGCGTTAGCTCTACCGACATGATTGATCCAACCAAGGAACAAGTGTTTGCCTATCACAAGGCTACTGGCTACCCCATTAGGCTAGCCAAAGACACGCTTCACGCAATGGATCCGCTCCTTAGGGAGCGCGTACTGTTAGCGATTCAACGGCCCCAGGGGCAGCAAGGCTTAGTGGACCCCATACAAGAGGATCCGCATGCCGGCCCTCTAGTTTCCGCCTCGGCGATGGAAGCCAGGCAGTTGGCCCAACATATCGGTCGTACCGGTAGAGGAAGCTGTCATTTTGTCTGGCGCGAGCAGGCCAGAATCTTACTTGATCGACACAACATCGTGTGGTACCCGCCAAGCCAGATGAACCCGCACAATGTATATGACTAGCTTGGCTAACAATTCATTCAAGCCGAGGCCGCTTTGCGGCTCGGCTTAACTCAGGTGTTAGGCGACACATGAACAATCCCGCAGATCGAGTGAAAAGCGCCATCGCCCTGGGAGAGTTCGTCGAGTCTCTCGAGGGTAAGGTCGTCCGCATCTCTCAGCTTATCTCTTGGCGCCCTGGTTCAGATTTTGAAAGGCATTCGACAGTTCTCGTAAGGCTAACTTTTCGCGCTGAGAAGGCGCCATGGCAAATGAGTGGTGGGCACTTCACCCTGAGGGACGACGGGGACACGGTTTATAGCTTCGGCACCGCCATGCTTCAGCAGTTTGAGCTTAATGGCGACACCGCAACCATTACTGAGCTGTACGGCACTGGCGCAGAGAGGCGCAGCATCGTCCAGGTCGTCGCGAGTGCCGCCTAACAATTCATTCAAGCCGAAGCCGCTTCGCGGCTCGGCTTAATTCAGGCATTAGGCCGTACTATGCATCATCGACTACTTAAAGACTGTGCCATTCTGATCGGATACAGCCCCGAAGGGCAATGTGTCTATTCGACTCAAATGCCCCTTAGTGACTACTGGGATGGGGAGCATGTCTGGGATTCCGGCACTGGCGTTCAAGACTTGCGCTTGGAGCGAGTTCGTGGCTACTTGTTTGACGAATCTGGAGACTGGATTCAGGAATTTGAGAGCGTCTTTGATCTTGCCACCGGCATCTACATGTCCGGCTGGCAAAAGCATTCTGACGGGACGTATCAAGAGGATGCGGCCTAACAATTCATTCAAGCCGAACCCGCTTCGCGGGTCGGCTTAAATCAAGGTGCTAGGCTTCATGGAGAGATCGCATGGATCAGGAAAAGGTGCCAATCGTCGAGTCGCTTGGCATGTTCAACACTTATTCGGTCGAAATCCGGTCCAAAATCGACGGCTTGGTGAGACAAGTTCTCTTGCTGAGTGCCGGGGTGCAAGCCATTACCATCGGTGCCTTCTTAAGCAGCACTCCGCCCAAGCTTCCGCCAAGCGCTGTTGAGTTGCTCCAACTGGGGTGGTTGTCACTGTCGCTCTGTGTCGTTCTGTGCCTCATCTTCATGCTTGGCCAGTTCTTCGCAATGATCAATGTTGGCTTGAAATTTAAGAGCAAAATTGAGCAGATGCGTTCTGGCTCCGAAGTGATGGTGGCGGCCAAGCCGCTGAGAGCTTTCAACTGGATTGTCGGGCTAGGGGCCTTTGTCAGTTGCGCTACTGGTGTGGTAGCGCTGTCCGGTGCTGCAATGGCGCTAATCGGTAGCCCGGTTGGCGCCTAACTATTCGTCCAAGCCGACGCCACTTCGCGGCGCGGCTTAACTCAGGCGTTAGGCGCCAATCACAGAAATGATCGACAGTCTAAGTTCCGCTGATGAGCTAATCACTCTGCTCTCTTGTCCGGCTGCGGATATCGTCTATCACCTCGACGATATCGCGGAGCAGATATCCGCATCTGGCCCAGAAATATGGGAGGACTTTTCTGAAAATTGGTCGAAGCAAGACTCAGCCTGGAAGTCCACCGCTGAGATGATCATCGACAAACTGACCGAAACCCAAAAGGCAATCCTTCTTCGTGCTGTCATAGAGTGCACATATGAGGAGGATGCCCGAGTGGCCGCAAATCTCGCGTCCCAACTCGGCCACAGCAATATTGGCGGCCTAGTGCCGTCAGTTGTTTCTCACCTGGAGAGAAGCTGGGGTGAGTTTCCGGACCTACGTGACTACATCAGCGTATGCGCAAAGGCAGGCGGCCTACCCATACGTGTTGGCCCCTAACAATTCATTCAAGCCGAGCCCACAGCAGGGCGGCGCCTAAGTGCGCGCCTTCGGCTATATTCTCACTCAGCTGCCGCCCTGCCGTGGGCCGGCTTAATTCAGGCGTTAGGCCGCTTATCTAATGACTTGGTACGCAGACGAAATCATCCTTCGCGCTAGCACGGCAGCCTTGGAGGCGGTTCGTACCTCGGCGCATTTGGCGCCCTTCGCATATCACATCCGGTCTCTCGACGAGCATGAGTGGTATCGCGAGGATCATAAACACGGTCTTCCTGACGGTGGATTGTTGGTCATACGTCCCGTGTGCGGCAGTTCATCCCGCGGATCCGACTGGCACGGGGTTGCGGCACTTGACTGGGCTGAGCTGCCATTTGAGTCAGTGGCTGAAGGACTGTTGGACACAGCGGTAACGCAACGGCTCTCAGAGTACTTGGACGAGGAATCTGTGCCACCGTTGCAACTGCGCAAGGCCGTTGCTAGCTTGGCAGCTCATCTGGGCCAACCAGTCCTTTATTACGGCTGCGGCATGTGGGGTGGTGACATCGACTATGAGTATTCTCTTGTGTACGAGCCAACGGAATCAGTCGTTCTCACCAAGTCAGGCTTTCAATCTGACGGCCCTGGTACAGAAGACTCACTTCGCGCTGGCCTGGTCAAGATTGGCTTGGGACTGCAAACTATGTACTTTGCACCTCACACAAGGAGTTACCCATGGCAGATGCACAAGCTCCGCTGACGCGGCCTAACAATTCATTCAATCCGAACCCGCTTCGCGGGTCGGCTTAGTTCCGGTGTTAGGCGACAAAAGCAAATGTCATTTCATATTGAATACTTGCATGATGCATCACTGGTGGCCATTCGTTTTGATTGGCCCTCACGTACTTGTAGCTTTGAATTCGCTGGCGCTCCGCGATTTCTTGAGCCATTCGCCCTCAACTTTAGTGATGTGACAGAGCTCGTCGTTCCCGCCTCTCACCCTTGGGGCTCGTCAGTCTCTGTGCTTTCCGTAAAAGACGCTGGGGCCGGACGCTACGAGTTTGCAATGCAATCGGGCGATACGATCACTGTGGTTTCGCCTAACAATTCATTCAAGCCGATCCCGCTTCGCGGCTCGACTTAACTCGCGCGTTAGGTCTCACACTAGCCATGTCGGATACTCCAACCCCTCTGGTTGCCCTGCTCGGCGTGCTGATCAGCGCATTTGTAGCATTGCACCTACGACGCAAAAACGCATCATCCGCTGCCGCGGGCAAGTTCAGGGCGGCCTTGCTAAACGCGCTCAGCGGCATGTACCCCATCCCCGCAAACTGGCCCAAAAACGTTGATGGTCATTTGCGGCAAATTTTTCCAGCGCTTCAGAGTGCAGTAGAGGAATTCCGTCCATACGTGCCATGGCGATCTCGTCGATCTTACGATAGGGCCTGGTTTGTCTATCGCTTGGGGGAGGATGGCCGGGAGATTGATAAGCAGCTCTATCACCAGTACATGGGCTTCACGTCGCCAGATGAGCCGGTCGTAGACCCAAAGGTAACGTTCCATGCCAATGTCAAACGACTGCTCGCGTTCGCGGGCGAGATCTAACAATTCATTCAAGCCGATGCCGCTTCGCGGCACGGCTTAATTCAGCCAATAGTCTCCACTAGGACGTTATCGTGGCCGCAGGGATCCTTCTGATATGCATCCTGGCCATTGCGCTCTTCTATCCCTTGGCGGCTCCGTGGCGTAAGCCCAGCCTCTATGCTTGGCTGGTCCTCTGGTTCGGCGCTTGGCTTACCTTTTTCTATCTCTCACACCTTGGCTCCGTCCGGTACGGTAGCGCACAAAACTCTTCATTCGTTGGGCTCTTCATCTTCTCGCTCGCAACCGGCAGCCTTGTTCGGGTTACTAGCCGTGGCATTGCAGCCTGGGTTCGTAGGCGTCGAGGGCAGCTACTCAACCCTCCACCTGGTAGACCCTAACAGTTCATTCAAGCCGAACCCGCTTTGCGGTTCGGCTTAATTCAGACGTTAGGCAAAAACATATGTCCCGCGTACAGCTAGTAGAAATTGATCTCCGAGCTATCACTAGCGCGGAAGAATTGCACGCGTTGCTGATGGAGTCGCTGAATTTTCCGGGCTGGTATGGTGCTAACTGGAACGCTTTCTGGGACGCCATCACTAGCTTGATTGAAATGCCATACACAGTCAGGCTCCTGGGCTGGCCGCAGTTCTCTCAACGCCTACCTCGTGAGGCTGTGCTACTAAAAAAATGCCTTACTGAAATTCAAGATGAATATCCACAGCTCGCAAGCGAGGTGGTTGATACCTAACAAATCGCTCAGATCGCTCGCTTCGTTCGCTTCGTTCGCTTCGTTCGCTGGGACAGCGTACCGCCGCCCCTTAGCTTAATCGTTAGGCGGGTTGCATCTCTTTCGATGTGGTCGTGTGTTTGCTTTGAGCGCACCGGCTGACGAACGCTTGGATGAGAGCTTGATCGGAGAGATCACTTGGTAGGCACTGCATCGGACGCACTGCGTGACAGACCGTTGGCTGGCTTGCCAGCAAGGCCGGCCACTTGCCTTGGCAGCACCGGCACAACAACTCAATCAAGCTGAACTGGCTTCACCAGTCGGCTTATCTCGGACGTTACCCTTTATGCCACCACAAGTATACGACTTAACCATTGAGCTCATAACAGACAGGTTTGATCATTCGGGACCACTGCCGCCAGATAGCAATGGCGGCAACCAGTTATATGGCGGCGATGTCGCAGAATTCTTGTGCAATGAGTTAGAGCAACATGGTATGCTCGGCAAGCTCATAGAGGAGGACTGGGGGTGGTTGGTAACGGTCCATGAGAATTCCGCTCCCTGGATAGAGATTTGTATTTACAACTGGGTTGATACAGATGCCTCTCCCGGCAATATGTGGCGTCTTCGGGTAAGTTCTTACACCAAAGAGCGGCGCATGTACCTCTTCAAAAAAACCGTCCCCGTTCCAAATAGCGACACTCTCGCGAGTGCACTGCGTTCAATATTTCAGCACCCTGATTTCAAAGTAACCTTCTTCGGAGTCAGCGATGATTGGTAGCAGGGTCCAACAATTTATTCAAACCGAACCCGCATCGCGGCTCGGCTTAACTCGGGCGTTAGCAAGGAGAGATCATGGTGACTCAGACAGTGACACCCGTCCTTCGGGTAACATCCGCCTCCGCCAGTTTCCCTTTTTACGTTCAACGCCTTGGATTCAGCGTTGACTGGGAGTATCGGCACGCGCCGGATTCTCCGGTCTTTGCGCAGCTTACTCGCGGAGACCAATCGATCTTCCTGACGGAGCACGCGGACGACTGCCAGGTGGGTGGCGCCGTCTACTTTGCTGTTCCCGATGTAGACGAGTGCCATCGGGCGTTCCAAGCGGCAGGACTTGTTCAATCTGGCGCGCCGCATAACACCGCATGGAAAACCCGCGAGATCCTAGTAATAGATCCAGACGGCAATAGGCTCACATTTTTCACCGAGATCGCTGCTTAAGAATTCATTCAAACCCAATCCGCTTCGCGGCTCCGCTTGATTCAGGCGTTAGCCCTCAGCAAGAGGCGTCTGGACAACCCATGGAGTTCATCGTCGCCGAGGTTCTTGACGTCTCTCAGGCCCGCTTCGTGGCTGTAATCGTCACCCCGGAGCTGCCACCACTTCCGCCGGGTACTTACACCTGGCACAAATCACGCGTCCTGATGGAAGCCCCATAGAGGCATCGGCAATCGTTGAGTACAGACGATTTCCGCCTGTTGTTCCAGTTCTTCTTCGGTTCACTGGTCTCACGCCCTCAGACATTCTGGTAGGCTCTAGGATTGCAATAGTCGAGAATGGGACTGATGATGGCTAACAATTAACTCAATCCTAACCCGCTTTGTGGGTCGGCTTAATTCAGACGTTAGGCATCAGGTGGAGTTAAAGAATGATCAAAGTTGTTTTGACCGCAATCTGTCTGTTCCTCGCGCCACCGGCGATGGCACAGTCCGTTTCTGATTTCGCCCAAGCTAATGCGCGCGCGGACGCGCAGTTGAAGCATCGGCATGCTGAGACCTCGAAGTACGCCGACGCCTGGGCCGCCTTCAACAACGCACAGCACCTCGACGAGCGCGATGGCTGCTACTTCAAGGCAGAAGGTGAGCTAACTCAGATTCTTGAGATCGACGCCGCTGGCGAGGTGGTTGGCTATTACACCGATCGAGACAATGGGCGCTCTCAATGCTGGCGAGCAACGTATCTAGGGTTGATGTTCCCCAAACCTCCATACGCGCCGTACTGGCACAAGCTGGTGATGCATTGAGATCCAACAATTCGTTCATGGCAATGCTGTTTCGCGGCTCGCGTTGAATCTTACGTTAGGTATCAGGAGAGCGCATGATGACGGAACATCAGAAATTGGCAGCGCTCATTCTCCGCATCATCGGAGCCGGGTGGGTAACCCTCATTCTTATAGGACTTTCAATGATTGGCATCGAGTCTGCAATCGGCGTCCAAGTGCAACACTACCCAGCCCACACTATGATCGGCAACATCGCTTACATTGTCGTGGGTTTGCTCTTGATATTCCTGTCTAAGCCACTGGGTAAACTGCTTGGCCGGGGAATCTAGTTGAGACCCGACCTTTCGTTCAAAGCGGACGCTTCCCGCAACGCTTGACTCCGATATTAGATGGTAATGGAGTAATTCGATGACCTACAAGCATCTCGTCTACTACACCCGCAAGGACGGCGTGCCTTACCTAGTCATCGATCGGCTGTTCCCGGATGGCCGGAGAGACTTTTGCGTGCACCATCAGCTCCCACCTGTTGCAGACGAGAGCCAGGGTTTTGTGCTCATGGACAAGGTTGCTGCTTGGCTGGGCAACATGCTCTGCATTGACAACCCGCAGTTCCGGCAGCATGTTCACATAGAGCCCGCAGCTGGTGCGTAGGCGCTTGCCATCTAACAATTCCTTCAAGCCGACGCCGCTTCGCGACGCGGCTTAGCTCAGGTGTTTAGCCATGCCCAAGCAGCGGACAGCACTGGAAGAAGCAGCCGGCTCGCTTATCTCTGCAGTTCAGAGGGAGTGGGGTGGCGAGTTGGGTGATGTGGGAGCATCGGTAAGTGAGCAGGTCATGCATAACTGTCATTCGCTCCTGCAAGCAGCGAAAACCGAGGATGGGGTATGGGGCGAGCTCGGCGGCGCATCAGTAATAGACTACTTGGGTAGAGCCTGGGTCCGGCGACATCCAAATGTGCTTCCGGCTATCAACGCGGTGGAGAGACTACTTGCTGAAGGTGCCATTCCTAACAATTCACTAAAGCCGAACCCGCTTCGCGGGCAGGCTTAGTTCAGGCGTTAGGTCACGCATGGGATATTTCGAGGAATCGCATCTAAGAGCTCGGCGTCGGCAGAGCGCGTGGAACCTATTGCTGATTCCTGCCGTATTGGTGTGTTGGCTAGGACTGACTACTGCCGTCCTGCTCGGAGCCACCTGGCTCCATGGCGTCGTCTACCCTGGCCAGAGCCTGCGCGGCGCCCGAGGGCTCGGCCCCATTCTGGCAACTGTCGCTCCCCTCCTGGGTTGCGCAGCACCGGGCTTTGTGGTCAGCAACTGGCTTGTTCACTTGGTCGGTCCAGTGCGTCGTACATTGGACCGCGAAGCAGAGACGTATCCCGGCACCGGCTACGCTAGCTCTCAGTCCAAGCTATTAAAGATCGCAGCGGTGTTGGCAACAGGTGGCATCCTGATTGCGGGAGTCGGCTCACTACTGCCGTGGTAGCGCGGCCTAGCAATTCGTCCAAGCCAACGCCGGTTCGGGGCGCATCTTCACTCAGGTGTTAGGGGTCACATGAAAGTTCTTGCGGTAACCGTAGCTCTCGCGCTGCTGTCTGGCTGCGCTCATTGGTTTGGCCCTGCCCACGGCACCTTCGACGCAGTCGGCTCCACGCCCGGTGATGCCCCTTGTCAGCTATCCCTAGCTCCTGTTGGCTCTAGCAGCGCTGCAAGAGAATGGAGCGTTTCGGGCCACTTCCGACAGCGCATGCTGATTAGTCCTTCTCGCAGAGGGCATCGCATTGCTCTCTCCTGTAACGGCATTCTGACTGCGGAGCGCACGTTCAAGTACGGTCGCGATGTGGGCGCCCGGGGAGAACTGGCGGTCGATGGCAGTGTCCGTTGACACTTCATTCAAGCCGAACCCTCTTTGCAAGCCGGCCTAATTCTGGCCTTATCGATCAAGGAGATGACATGGATTTCCGGACAATAGGCGCAGCGCTCGGCATGGCTCTGCTCGTCTTGAGCTCGAGTTCTGCTGCTGCGTCCAGTTCAAGCTGCGACCACCCTACAAGTCGAGTGGAACGACTCGTCTGCGCATCGCCCGATGTCCGTCGGCTCGATGCAGAGCTTGGCCAGTTGTACGACGCAATTGAGAGTGAAACTCGTGGAATCGACGGCGAAACCGGGAGAGTCGCTGATCCCTTCGGCGAAGAGCATGAGCACTGGCTTGTGCATGTTCGCAACCGTTGCGACACAGACGCATGCTTGAAGACTGCCTACCAAGCCCGTATTGCGTATGTGCGGCAGCACTGGGGATCGTCGCTTGAGGACTAGCAGTTCGATCAAGCCAAAGCCGCTTCGCGGCGTGGCGTGGCGTGGCGTTTCCAGGCCACTTCGACTTCCTGCTTTTCTGCCACGGCTGATGCCGCCCAAGCCTTCAATCCACCGAGCGTCAACCGGCAAGCCGGGAAACGCCGGTGATCTCAAACGGTAGGCAGCTCACATGATCACCAACAAAGAAACCGCCACACAGATCAGCGCCCTCATGCTTGAGCTTGCCGCCAAGTTGGATGCGTCCGTTGCTTTGGTTCAGGACACATGCGAGGAAGTGGAATTCAATAGCTACAGGCGTATTGCGGGAAATCTGATGGGCACGATGCTTTTGGAAGTCATGAATCCTCTGTATCAAACACATCCAGATCTTAAACCAGTCGGGTTGCGCTGAGTTGCCTGTTAGGTCCGGCGTCAAGGATCAAAAGGGGGAGAGCATCTTGATCATAGACATCACCTGTAAAACTGACCGATTCAACTTGTCTGTCGTCCGGCCCGACTTCATCAATGACTGTTGCTTCGGCGAGGACTTCTCAAAGTGGCTTGTCTCGGCACTGACCGAGTCAGGCATTGACGCAGATGTCATTTGCATGGAGGACTTTGGCTGGGCCAATCACGCCAGTTATCAAGGCGTTCCCTATCTGATGTGCGTTGGGGGAAATTCGGACGAAGATCCGAGTCGCCCCAACTTCGGGGAGTGGCATGTGACGCTTGAGCGCCACCGCAGCTTTGCGCAAAAGCTCCTCGGAAAGAACAAGACTTCGTTCGAAGATCCAATAGTGGGTAAGGTAATGCAGGTGCTCCAGGCCGCCGGTTTTGCAGATGTCGCAGTTGAGTCCTAACAGCAAAATCAGGCCTCCCTACACGGTATGCGATGCCCTCGGTACGAGCAGTCAGATGGTAGAACTGATGCAGTTTAGAATCGCCCTCGGCACCCTGTCTCTGAGACTCGGTGCGCACTCACGGGGATTGCAGTTGGGCGCGCCGGTCGTGACATCCGGCATGGCAGCACCGCACCGATCCTGCTGCCAGGCATGACGGTCACGGCAAGCGAGGGAAACCTGACCACCTTGCGGCCAGCGGTCGCGTGATCGGAGGTGTGCGTCAGCGCACGATGGGAACCAACGTTCCCAACGGGTCCAAGCCCGGCAACCGGCCAACGCCTCGATGCACAGGGATGGATCAAGGATGGCCAGATCGTGCTGCTTGGCACCGGGGATGCTATGCCCTGGCAGCACGTCTACTGGCACATAGGCTTGACCCGGACACCTACCAGGATGCTTATCCTGTGCACTATCTGCCAACCGGCTTCCACGTGTTCTTGCACCGTGTTCCGGCAGCGGCCGCTAGCCGCTACCACTCTGCACTTCGTGGTAGCGATCAACACTACCCGGAGCCTGTAGAAGACTCGGCCTGGTTCGCCGTCGACGTGCCGCATCAGCGCGTGCTTGCAGGGCTGGCAGGTTAGCGATCAGAGTAGCAAGCGCAACGTCCCTCTAGGTGGCGCTCGCAGCCCCATACTTAGAACCTGACTGGTGTGAAAATGATCGAAACCTGGACAAAAGTTGTCATCGCCGCCATCTCGGTGAGCCTACCGCTCGCAACAGCGCAAGCTTCCGAGCCAATTCCGTCCATCACCCAGGCGACGCTGAAGGACGCCGAGAGCGAGTACCAGCACAGCCCGCTCTGCGCCAAGGAAGAAATCACACTGTGGACGTGCCAGACGCGCAAGCGCGTCTTTTCGCTGTGTTCGTCGAAGGTGGTCGATCGAACGCGCGGCTACATGCAGTACCGCGCATCCGAGGCAGGAAAGCTGGTCCTGCAGTATCCCACCGAAAAGAAGCCGCCGGCGGGGCTGTTCACCTACCGCTCGTTCTTGAACGGCAACGCTTCGGTCGAATTCAGCAATGGTGGCTACAAGTACAGCCTGGTCGATCCGCTCAGGTCGGGTTCGTCGATCCTGGTGTCGCGTCCGAAGTCGTCGGACAAGACCACGGAGATCGCGTGCGGCCCCAATCAGACGCTGCAACTCAACTACACGATGCGGTTGATGTACGACTCGGGCGTCTGGATCGATCCCTAGACCTCGCCTCTCCAAGCATCCCGCCCGCGCGCGACGCGTCGTCAAGCACCCACTGACCACGCAGGTCGCCGCTGGCGCCATTGCTCCTGCGTCCAACTTGCTACACTCGATCCACGTCGAATCGGCCTGCCAGGCGGCAGCCGCCAGGCAACCAGGACGGCCTCGCGGCCAAATCTCGAACGCGTCGAACCCGGCATCCCACGCACTCGCCCCTTTCCCTAGACCATCGGTACGACCATGAAGTCCACTCTCGCCTTCCTGCTGCTCGCCCTCGTTTCATCTCCAGCCTTTGCCCGCATGAATTGCGAGGAGCTGAAGGCCGAGCTCACCGCGAGACTCGATGCCCACGGCGTCAAGGACTACACGCTGGAGATCGTCGACAACGCCGACATCAAGGATCGCAAGGTCATCGGCACCTGCCAGGCCGGCACCAAGAAGATCGTGTACAGCAAGAACAAGCCGTCGACCTGATCGGCAGGCGCGGACCCATCATGCAGGCAACGCGGTGCGATCGGGTGCGAGGCGTCATGCTCGCGTGCCGTGGGAACGGGCCATGCAGGTAGTGGACCACGAACCGTACGCCTGGTTTCTGCTGCACGACGGCGACACGCTGCTGCTCGACGTCAACTGCAGCCATGGCGCGGTCGGCTACGAGTGGACCATGGTGCTGAACGCAGAGGAAGTGGCGGATTTCCACGCGCTCGGGCGTGATTTCATCGCACAACTCGCCGAACGGGTGCAATGGACCGCGCCGGGGGTACTGGGCAGCACGTCGCCGTATCTCGGCCGTAAGGTGGATGTCGATATCCGTGAGCAAGTCAACTTGGCCGTCAAGGCCTGGAACCAGAACAGACGGTAGTCCATCCGAGGGATCTAACTGCGGCTGCCCACATGCACGTCGGCATCGCTCACCACGTAGACAACAGCGCGCCCGACGACGCGCACGGCCACTAGTGGAACACTGGCCGCCTGCCGCCATGCAGCGGCTCGCCGCCTACCCGCCTTGATCCGACTGCGGCCCGGACGCAAAGCGGACGCAGGCGTAGGCCGACCGATTAGGGCGCTTTTCCCCAACCGGCAGCCGCCGCTCTTCGCCCGCCCTGCACCACCCTGCCACTACTGTCCGCGCTCATGTCCTGATCCGGATCCGCGCCGATGAATGCTTCCGTCCCCGGTTCCCCGTCGCCCCTGCGCCCCTTCGTGGCGCGGGTCCTGGTGGTCATCGCGCTGGGCGCGCTGGCGCTGCTGGCCTGGCAGTTGTCGGAACTGCTGTTGATCGTGTTCGGCGCGGTGGTGGTCGGCGTGCTGCTGCATGGTCTGGCCGCGCTGTTGCGCAAGTGGTTGCCGGTCCCGGAATGGGCGGCGCTGGCGCTGGTGATCCTGGTGCTGGTACTGGTGCTGTCGGCAATTGTGTTTTTGTTCGGTGCCGAGGTCGCCGCGCAGATCGACACCTTCCGCGCCACCTTGCCGGCGGCCTGGAACAAGTTCCACGCATGGCTGCAGTCCGGCCCGCTGGGGCCGCAGATCGAGCGCATCCCAGACCAGTTGCGCGACGGCGCTTCTGGCCTGGCCGCGCACGCCGGCGCCATCGTGCTGTCGGCCGGCGGCGGCGTCACCGATGCGGTGCTGATGATGGTCGGCGGGCTGTACCTGGCCGCGCAGCCGCGGCTGTATCGGCAGGGCCTGCTGCATCTGCTGCCGCGCGACCGTCGCGGCGTCGCCGACGAGGCGCTGACCGCCAGCGGCCAGGCCCTGCGCGCCTGGCTGACCGGGCAATTGCTGGCGATGGCGGTGATCGGCACGTTGACCGGCGTCGGCCTGTGGCTGCTGGGCGTGCCGGTGGCGCTGGGCATCGGCCTGTTGACCGCGCTGCTGGACTTCATCCCCATCGTCGGTCCGATCGTGGCCGCGATCCCGGCGATCCTGCTCGGCTTCACCGTCAGCCCGCAGGTCGCGCTGGGCGCGCTGCTGCTGTTCGTGGTGCTGCAACAGCTCGAGGGCCACGTGCTGCAGCCGCTGATCCAGGCGCGTGCGGTCGATCTGCCGCCGGCGCTGCTGCTGTTCTCGCTGTTCGGCATCGGCGTGCTGTTCGGGCCGATGGGCGTGGTGCTGGCGGCGCCGCTGACCGTGGTGCTCTACGTGCTGGTCAAGCGCCTGTACGTCCAACACGCGCTGGGTGACGCCGAGGGCGCCGAGGACCCCGGAAAGCCCGCGTGATGCCAGATGCGTCGCCTGCACGGCGACGCCGCACTCGCTACGCGCTACGCCTCGTACCGAACGCACGACGGAGTTGTCGCCAAAGGGGTCCATCCTCCCCGCCCTGAATCGGCTTCACCAGCGGCTGCGATACGGCCGCTGAACACCGGGTGCGCACCGCGACAGGTTGGCTTTGACTTGTCATTCACGCGGCCCACACTGGCGGATGCCTTTCCCTCCGCCTCCGATGACACCGTGAAGAAGCCGCCCCAGGATCCTGCGTCCGCTCCCGCCGACACCGACACCACCCCGGAAAATCCGCAACGCCGACGCCTGCTCGGTGGCCTCGCACTGGCCGGCAGCGCACTGGCGATCGGCGGCTCCGCCGATGCCCGCGCCCACGCCGAGACCGCCAAGCGCACGCCAGCACGCGCGCTATCGCCGACGGAACTGGACCGGCAACTGCGGCAGAAGATCGAGCACGTGGTGGTGATCTACGCCGAGAACCGCAGCTTCAACAACCTGTTTCCCGAGTTTCCCGGGCTACAGCAGCCGCTGTCCAAAGTGACCCCGGCGCAGGCGCGGCAGGTGGACCGCGACGGCAGCGTGCTCGATATCCTGCCGCCGATCTGGGGCGGGCTGGCGCCGGACGAACAGGTGGTGGCGCACCGCCGCTACAAGATCGGCGAGGACGCGATCGGGCCGCTGCCCAACGCGCCGTTCGCGCTGCGCACCCCCGATGGCCAACTGCTGCCGCACGGCCTCGTGACCCGCGACCTGGTGCATCGCTTCTACGAGAACCAGATGCAGATCAACGGCGGCCGCAACGACGGCTTCGCCGCGTGGAGCGACGCCGGCGGCCTGGTGATGGGCCACTACGCCGATGCGCCGGCCACGTTGCGGCTGTGGAGCCTGGCCCGCGACTACACGCTGTGCGACAACTTCTTCATGGGCGCGTTCGGCGGCTCCTTCCTCAACCATCAGTACCTGATCGCCGCGCAAGCGCCGTACTACCCCGAGGCCGACAGCGGCCCGGCGCGGACGCAGATCAGCATGCTGGCCAGCGACCACACCGACGAGATCCGCCTGGCGGTGCAGGACGACTCGCCGGGCACCGCGCTCAATGGTCGGCCGCGCTTCGTGCGCAACGGCGCGCTGACTCCGGATTTCTGGGCCGTCAACACGATGAGCCCGCCGTACCAGCCCAGCACCAGCCAGGACCCGGCGCGCCCGGACTACGCCGACCCCAACAGCCCCAACACGCTGCCGGCGCAGACCCACCGCCACATCGGCGACGCGCTCGATGCCAAGGGCGTGGACTGGGCCTGGTACGCCGGCGGCTGGGCGCTGGCGGTGCAGGGCAAGGGCGACACCGGCGACACCAGCGAGTTCCCGGGCAGCCCCAACTTCCAGATCCACCACCAGCCGTTCAACTACTTCGCCAACCTCGCCCCGGGCACGCCGGCGCGGGCGCGCCGGCTGCGCGACGGCGGCCTGGGCGACAGTGCCCCGGACAACCGCTTCCTCGCCGACGTGCAGGCCGGCACGCTGCCGCCGGTGACGTTCTACAAGCCGCAAGGCAACCTCAACATGCACGCCGGCTATTCCGACGTGGCCGCCGGCGATCGCCACATCGCGATGGTGGTGGACGCGCTGCGCAACAGTCCGCTGTGGGACAAGACCGTCGTGCTCATCACCTTCGACGAGAACGGCGGCTGGTGGGATCACGTGGCGCCGCCCAAGGCCGACCGCTGGGGGCCGGGCTCGCGCATCCCGGCGCTGGTGGTGTCGCCGCACGCCAAGCGCGGCCATGTCGACCACAGCGTCTACGACACTGGCTCGATCCTGCGCTTCATCACCCGCCGCTTCGGCCTGGAGCCGTTGCCAGGCCTGGTCGAGCGCGAGCGGGCGATGCATGCCGCCAGCGGCATGGTGCCAGGCGACCTGACGGCCGCGTTGGATCTGGGCTGAGGCGCGGGAAGGCGTCGCGCAGAGCCGGCCGCGATCAGCGGCCGGTGCGCGTCGCCGGCAACGGCGCGGGAACCGCGCCGCTG
>Ga0065704_10070595_pt1 | contig 19505 bp, 18 predicted proteins | sample SwiRhicommuniRL2_FD_59091 | JGI IMG/M metagenome (GOLD analysis project Ga0065704, IMG submission 59091) | Switchgrass rhizosphere bacterial communities from Rose Lake, Michigan, USA - RL2 v2 (version 2) | ecosystem: Host-associated > Plants > Roots > Rhizosphere > Soil | place: East Lansing, MI
GGGGCCAAGCCGCTGGCGATCCTCTGCCTGGGCCCGGTCGAGGGTTTTTATCCGGCGCCGATGCTCGCTCTGGAAGGTTGGGCGCAACCGCGCCCGCTCAATGAACTGCTATATGAAAACCATTGGGGAGTGAGCCCATGAGTGTGGCGTTGCTCAGTGCCGCCGCCGTGGCGCTGGATGCGCTGCTGGGCGAGCCCCGGCGCTGGCATCCGCTGATGGCATTCGGCGGCTTTGCCAATCGCATCGAACAACGTTTCAATTCCGGTGGACGCGGTTGGCGCAGCCATGGGGTGACGGCGTGGATCATCGCCGTGGTGCCGTTGACCTTGCTCGCCACGGCCCTGTCCTGGGCGCCGATGGTCGGCTGGCTGGTGGAGATCCTCGCCTTGTACTGTGCCCTCGGCCTGCGCAGCCTCGGTGAACATGTCGAGCCGGTGGCGCGGGCCTTGCGCAGCGGCGACCTGGCGGAGGCGCGCAAGCGTGTCGGCTACCTGGTCAGCCGCGAAACGGCGGAACTGGATGAAGCCGCCGTGGCCCGCGCCGCCACCGAGTCGGTGCTGGAAAATGGCAGCGACGCGGTGTTCGCCGCGTTGTTCTGGTTCGCCGTGGCCGGCGCTCCTGGGGTGGTGTTGTACCGCCTGAGCAATACCCTCGACGCTATGTGGGGCTATCGCAACGAACGCTTCGAGCGCTTCGGCTGGGCGGCGGCAAAAATCGATGATGGGCTCAACTACATTCCGGCGCGCCTGGTGGCATTGACCTACGCGCTGCTCGGTAAAACCCGCCTGGCGCTCAAGTGCTGGCGCACCCAGGGTCCGACCTGGGACAGCCCCAACGCCGGACCAGTGATGGCCGCCGGTGCCGGAGCGCTGGGTGTCGAGCTGGGCGGGGCGGCGGTTTATCACGGCGAACTGCACCAGCGTCCAGCGCTGGGCGAAGGCGTGCCGGCGAGTGCCGACGCCATTGATCGCGGCTGGCAATTGGTCCAGCGCGGCGTATGGTTATGGCTGCTGATTCTCTGCCTGGGAGCTGAGTTTTATGCTTGAGCACGGTGGCCGTTTGCGCAACGCAATCCGGCAATACGGCATTGCCGAGGCTGATTGGCTCGACTTGTCCAGCGGACTCGCGCCTTGGCCGTTCGACGTCCCGGCGATTCCCCTGCGCGCCTGGTCGCGCCTGCCGGAAACCGATGACGGCTTGGAGCAGGCGGCCTGCGATTATTACGGCGCGCTGAATGTGCTGCCGGTGGCCGGTTCGCAGATGGCCATCCAGCTGTTGCCGCGCCTGCGCCGGGCCGGCAAGGTCGGTGTCTTGTCGCCCTGTTACGCCGAGCACGCCGAAGCCTGGCGCCGCAGCGGCTACATCGTGCGCGAAGTGCTGGAGTCGGAGGTGGATTTCTTTCTCGACAGCCTCGACGTGCTGGTGGTGGTCAATCCGAACAATCCCACGGGCCTGAGCCTTGCGCCCGAGCGCTTGCTGGACTGGCATGCGCGCCTGGCCCAGCGCGGTGGCTGGCTGGTGGTGGATGAAGCCTTCATGGACGTCACGCCGGCGTTGAGCCTGGCGGCGCACACCCATCTGGTCGGGTTGATCGTGCTGCGCTCGTTCGGCAAGTTCTTTGGCCTGGCCGGGGTTCGCCTGGGGTTTGTATTGGCCGAACGTCGCTTGCTCAAGTTGCTCGCCGAACAGGTCGGGCCGTGGGTCGTCAGTGGGCCGACCCGAGTGCTGGGCCAGGCGTGCCTGCTGGACACCGACGCCCACGCCCGCCAGCGCCAACGCTGCGAAGCCACCAGTCAACGCCTGGCGCTGATGCTCGAACGCCACGGCTTCAAGCCGCAAGGTGGCTGCGGATTGTTCCAATGGCTGGTCACCGAGCGCGCCCTGGGACTTCACGATTTCATGGCCCATCGCGGCATTCTCCTGCGCTTGTTTACCAACACCAGCAGCCTGCGCTTCGGACTGCCGGCCGACGACAGCGAATTCCTGCGCCTCGAACAGGCCTTAGAGGCCTACGCCAAGGACACCCAATGACCACAGTGATGGTGCAGGGCACCACGTCCGATGCCGGCAAAAGTACCTTGGTCACGGCTTTGTGCCGCTGGGTCCGGCGCCAAGATGTGAGCGTGGTGCCGTTCAAGCCGCAGAACATGGCCCTCAACAGTGCCGTGACGGCCGACGGCGGCGAAATCGGCCGCGCCCAGGCCGTGCAGGCCCAGGCGGCGGGGTTGGAACCGCACACCGACATGAACCCGGTGCTGCTCAAGCCCAACAGCGACACCGGCGCCCAAGTGATCATCCATGGTCGTGCCGTGACCACCATGAATGCGGTGGCCTATCACGATTACAAAGCCATCGCGATGCAAGCCGTGCTGGCCTCCCACGCGCGCTTGAGCGCGGCCTATCCGGTGGTGATGGTGGAAGGCGCCGGCTCGCCGGCCGAGATCAACCTGCGCGCTGGTGACATTGCCAACATGGGCTTTGCCGAGGCGGTGGATTGCCCGGTGCTGCTGATCGCCGATATCAATCGTGGCGGGGTGTTCGCCCATCTGGTCGGCACCCTGGAGCTGCTTTCGCCCAGTGAACAGGCGCGGGTCAAGGGCTTCATCATCAACCGTTTTCGCGGCGACATCGCCTTGCTGCAACCGGGCCTGGACTGGCTGGAAGCGCGTACTGGCAAACCGGTGATCGGCGTGCTGCCCTACGTGATGGACCTGCACCTGGAAGCCGAGGACGGCCTCGACCAGCGCCAAACCGCCAAGGCTGAGCAGGTGCTCAAGGTGGTGGTGCCGGTGTTGCCGCGCATCAGCAACCACACCGATTTCGATCCACTGCGCCTGCATCCGCAGGTCGACTTGCAATTCATCGGCCCCGGCCAGCCCATCCCGCCGGCTGACCTGATCATCCTGCCCGGTTCGAAAAGCGTGCGCAGCGACCTGGCCTATCTACGCGCCAACGGTTGGGCAACGGCGATCAACCGTCACCTGCGCTACGGTGGCAAGCTGCTGGGTATCTGCGGCGGTTTGCAGATGCTCGGCCAGCAGGTCCACGACCCGTCGGGGCTCGAAGGCGCGGCCGGTTCCAGTGCCGGGCTGGGCCTGCTGGATTTCGACACGACGCTGGAACACGAGAAGCAATTGCGCAATGTGCGCGGGCGACTGGCCTTGGAAGAGGCTGAGGTCAGCGGCTATGAGATCCACGCGGGCGTGACCACCGGCCCGGCCCTGGAAAACCCCGCGGTGCATCTGGAGGACGGTCGTTGCGACGGTGCCCAGAGTCTCGACGGGCAGGTGTTCGGCACCTACCTGCATGGGCTCTTTGAGTCGCCGGCGGCCAGTAGCGCGTTGTTGCGCTGGGCCGGGTTGCAGGATGTGCAGGCGGTGGATTACCACGGGTTGCGCGAGCGGGACATCGAGCGGCTGGCGGATCTGGTGGAGCGGCATTTGGATACTCGGTTGCTGCGTGAACTCTGTGGGATTTGAGGTGGCTGTGCCGGCCCCTTCGCGAGCAAGCTCGCTCCCACATTGGATGTCTGATGACCACAGAATTCGTGCACACCATAACTCCCCTTGTGGGAGCGAGCTTGCTCGCGAAGAGGCCAGTCGCCACAGCGCCAAATAAAAGGTAATGACCCATGCTGCAACTGATCCTCGGCGGCGCCCGCTCCGGCAAGAGTCGCCTGGCGGAAAAACTCGCCACAGACACCCAATTGCCAGTGACCTACATCGCCACCAGCCAACCCCTGGATGGCGAGATGAACGCGCGAGTCGTGCAACACCGCGCGCGGCGCCCGACCCAATGGGCGCTGGTGGAAGAACCCCTGGCCCTGGCGCGGGTGCTGCGGGAAAACGCCGCCCACGGGCAATGCCTGCTGGTGGATTGCCTGACCCTGTGGCTGACCAACCTGCTGATGCTCGACGACCCCGAGCAACTGAGCGCCGAACGCGAAGCACTGCTGGACTGCCTGGCCGCGCTGCCCGGGGAGATCATTTTTGTCAGCAACGAGACCGGCATGGGTGTCGTGCCACTGGGCGAGCTGACTCGCCGTTACGTCGATGAAGCCGGTTGGCTGCATCAAGCCTTGGCCGAACGTTGTCAGCGCGTCGTGCTGACCGTCGCCGGCCTGCCCCTGACTCTCAAAGGTACTGCGTTATGAATCACTGCTGGTGGCTGGACCCGTGCAAGCCCGTCGATACCCAGGCCCTGGAACAGGCTACGGCCCGTCAGCAACAACTGACCAAACCAGCGGGCTCCCTGGGGCGGCTGGAGTCGGTGGCGGTGCAACTGGCGGGCCTGCAAGGGCAGGTCAAACCGAGCCTGGAGCGGCTATGGATCGCGATTTTCGCCGGTGACCATGGCGTGGTCGCCGAGGGCGTATCGGCCTATCCCCAGGAGGTCACCGGGCAGATGCTGCTCAACTTCGTCAGCGGCGGCGCGGCCATCAGCGTCCTGGCGCGGCAACTGGGCGCGTCGCTGGAAGTGGTGGACCTGGGCACCGTCACGCCTTCGCTGGACCTGCCCGGCGTACGGCACCTGAACGTCGGGCCGGGCACGGCGAATTTTGCCCAGGGCCCGGCGATGACGGTGAGCCAGGGCGAGCAGGCCTTGCATGCCGGACGCGACAGCGTGGCGCGTGCGGTCGCGGCCGGGACGCACTTGTTCATTGGCGGCGAGATGGGCATCGGCAACACCACGGCCGCCAGCGCCCTGGCCTGCGCCTTGCTCGAATGCCCGGTGGCGCATCTGGTCGGGCCGGGCACGGGGTTGGACGCGGCGGGTGTCAGCCGCAAGGCCCAGGTGATCGAACGGGCCCTGGCGCTGCACACTGTTCAGGGCAGCGACCCGTTGCAGACCCTGTTCAACCTCGGCGGTTTTGAAATCGCCGCGTTGGTCGGTGCGTACCTGGCCTGTGCCCAGCAGGGCGTCGCCGTGCTGGTGGATGGTTTCATCTGCAGCGTCGCGGCCCTGGTGGCGGTGCGCCTCAATCCCGCGTGCCGGCCCTGGTTGCTGTTCGGCCATCGCGGCGCCGAGCCGGGCCATCGCCACGTGCTGGAAACCCTCGGCGCCGAACCGCTGCTGGACCTCGGCCTGCGCCTGGGCGAGGGCAGTGGTGCGGCGTTGGCGGTGCCACTGTTGCGCCTGGCCTGTGACCTTCATGGACAAATGGCGACGTTCGCCGAAGCGGCCGTGGCGGATCGCCCGGCATGACCTTGCGCCTGGACCTGCTGCGTCACGGCGAAACCGAGCTGGGCGGTGGCTTGCGCGGCAGCCTCGACGATGCCTTGACGGCCAGGGGCTGGGAGCAGATGCACACGGCAGTCGAGCAAGGCGGGCCCTGGGATTGCCTGGTGAGTTCACCGTTGCAACGTTGCGCCCGTTTCGCCGAGCAACTTGGTGCCCGACTCGGCGTGCCGGTGCAGCTGGACAAAGATCTGCAAGAGCTGCATTTCGGCGCCTGGGAAGGCCGTAGCGCAGCAGCGCTGATGGACACCGACGCCGAGGCACTGGGCCAGTTCTGGGCCGATCCCTATGCCTTCACACCCCCCGAAGGCGAGCCGATGCTGGCGTTTTCCAGCCGCGTGCTGGCGGCGGTCGAACACCTGCACTCGGCCTATGCCGGTCAGCGGGTCTTGCTGGTCAGCCATGGTGGCGTGATGCGCCTGCTGCTGGCCCAGGCCCGGGGTCTGCCTCGGGAGCAATTGCTCAATGTCGAAGTCGGCCATGGCGCGCTGTTTTCCCTGGCTGTGTCGGCAGGGCCCGTGCTCAAAGAGGCGGATTGACGATGCTGCCCTTCTGGATCGCCTTGCAATTTCTCAGCAGCCTGCCGGTGCGCCTGCCCGGCATGCCCGAGCCCGAACAGCTGGGCCGTTCGTTGTTGTTCTATCCGGTAGTGGGGCTGTTGTTCGGCGCCTTGCTGTGGCTGCTCAATGCACTGCTGATGGGTACACCGTTGCTGCTGCACGCTGCGCTGTTGCTGAGCGCGTGGGTGTTGCTCAGCGGCGGCCTGCACCTCGATGGCCTGGCCGACAGCGCCGATGCCTGGCTCGGTGGTTTTGGCGATCGCGAGCGCACGCTGCTGATCATGAAAGACCCGCGCAGTGGGCCGATCGCAGTGATCACCCTGGTGCTGGTGTTGCTGCTCAAATTCACCGCGCTGCTGGCGTTGATCGAGCAGGGACAAACGTTGGCCTTGGTCATCGTGCCGGTGCTGGGGCGTGCCGCGTTGCTCGGCCTGTTCCTGACCACCCCTTACGTGCGTGCCGGTGGGTTAGGCCAGGCGCTCGCCGATCACCTGCCGCGACGCTCGGGCTGGCAGGTGTTGGCGGCCTGTGCGTTGGGGAGCCTGCTGCTGTTGGGCTGGACCGGGCTGTGGACGCTGGTGGTTGCCGCGCTGGTGTTCATCGGGCTGCAACGGATGATGCTGCGCAGGCTGCAAGGATGCACCGGGGATACGGCGGGCGCCTTGCTGGAACTGCTGGAGATGGCCGTTCTGGTAGCGTTGGCGTTGAGTTGAATCCGGATCTTGCTGGCAGGACAGCGTTCATTTAAATTTGCATTCATTCAGTCGCGGGTATATACACGCATCATGCTTCCTTCCCAATGTCTGTGCATCAACCTGCGTCGTGCCGCCCGTGGCGTCAGCAGGTATTACGACGGCGCCCTCGACGGCTTCGGGATCAACGTTGCCCAGTATTCTTTGCTGAGCAACCTGGCGCGCCTGGACCAGCCGAGTATTTCTTCCCTGGCCGAGGCCATGGGCCTGGACCGCAGCACCCTGGGTCGTAACCTGCGGGTGCTGGAAGGCGAAGGGCTGGTGGCGCTGGCCGAGGGTGACGACCTGCGTAACCGCATCGTCGTGCTCACTGAAACGGGGCAGGCCCGGCTGGCGGCGGCGTTGCCTGCCTGGGAAGCGGCGCAGCAGAAACTGATCGATAAGCTGGGCGCCGAAAAGCGTGCGACCTTGCTGGCCTTGCTGGATGAACTGGCGTGAAGCCGGTTCGTTCGATAATAAGTGGGTATATACCCGCGACCGGAGAACAAGAATGACATCGATGTGGCGTACCTGTGGTTGGGTCCTGGTGGGCAGCGCGCTGATCCTGGCGTTGTCCCTGGGCGTACGGCATGGCTTCGGCCTGTTCCTGGCGCCCATGAGTGCCGAGTTCGGCTGGGGCCGTGAGGTATTCGCCTTCGCCATTGCCTTGCAGAACCTGATCTGGGGCCTGGCGCAGCCGTTCACCGGCGCGCTGGCCGACCGCTTCGGTGCGGCGAAAGTGGTGCTGATCGGCGGTGTGCTGTACGCAGTGGGCCTGGTGTTCATGGGCATGGCCGATTCGCCATGGTCCTTGTCGTTGAGCGCGGGCCTTTTGATTGGTATCGGTCTGTCGGGCACGTCGTTTTCGGTGATTCTGGGTGTGGTCGGACGGGCCGTGCCGCCGGAAAAACGCAGCATGGGCATGGGTATCGCCAGTGCCGCCGGTTCCTTCGGCCAGTTCGCCATGCTGCCCGGTACGCTGGGGCTGATCGGTTGGCTCGGTTGGTCGGCGGCGTTGTTGGCGCTGGGGCTGCTGGTGGCGTTGATCGTGCCGCTGGTGAGCATGCTCAAGGACGCGCCGTTGCCGGTCGCTGGCCATGAGCAAACTCTGGTCGAAGCCTTGCGTGAGGCATGCAGTCATTCCGGGTTCTGGCTGCTGGCGATTGGCTTTTTCGTTTGCGGGTTCCAGGTGGTGTTCATTGGCGTGCATTTGCCGGCGTACCTGGTGGACCAACACCTGCCAGCCAGCGTCGGCACCACCGTGCTGGCCCTGGTCGGGTTGTTCAATATCTTCGGCACCTATACCGCCGGCTGGCTGGGGGGGCGCATGTCCAAGCCACGCCTGCTGACTGGGTTGTACTTGGTGCGGGCGGTGGTGATCGGTTTGTTCCTGTGGCTGCCCGTGACCACCACCACTGCGTATCTGTTCGGCATGGCGATGGGCTTTCTGTGGCTGTCGACGGTGCCGTTGACCAACGGCACGGTGGCGACCCTGTTTGGTGTACGAAATCTCTCTATGTTGGGTGGGATCGTGTTCCTGTTCCACCAGTTGGGCTCGTTCCTCGGTGGTTGGTTGGGCGGGGTGGTGTACGACCGTACCGGCAGCTATGACTTGATCTGGCAGGTGTCGATCCTGCTCAGCCTGTTGGCGGCGGCGTTGAACTGGCCAGTACGTGAACGTCCGGTGGCGCGCCTGCAAGTCCAGGCCGGCGCAGCATGAGTCGTGTCGGCCCGTGGTTGATCGCTGCCGGTGCCGGCCTGCTGCTGGCGTTCGCCTGGTGGGGTTGGCATCAGGGCGGGTTGGCCTTGATGCAGCTGGGCATGGGCAACTGCTGAACAATGGACGGCATCGGACGCTGCGAGTAACGTCGTGGTCTGACGTGCTTTTAAGGAAGATAGACATGTTGATGCGTTGGTTTGCTGTTCCCGCCCTGTTGCTGGCTGTGACCGGGCAAGTCTGGGCCGCCGGTTGCCCACCGTTGCTGGAAGGTTCGTTGCCCAAGCTGCGGGCCAAGGAAACCATTGATTTGTGCCAGCGCTTCGCCGGCAAGCCGCTGGTGGTGGTCAACACTGCCAGCTTCTGTGGGTTCGCCCCGCAATTCAAAGGCCTCGAAGCGCTCAACCAGCGCTACAAGGAGCAAGGGTTGCAAGTGCTGGGTGTGCCGTCCAATGACTTCAAGCAGGAGTCCAAGGACGGTGCTGAAACCGCCAAGGTCTGCTACGTCAATTACGGCGTGACCTTCACCATGACCGAACCTCAACCGGTGCGCGGTGCGGATGCGATACCGTTGTTCAGGCACCTGGCTGAACAATCCAGCGCGCCGAAATGGAATTTCTACAAGTATGTGGTGGACCGCCAGGGCAATGTCGTAGGCAGTTTTTCCAGCCGGATCAAGCCTGACGATCCCGATTTCATCAAGGCGGTGGAAGCGGCCATTGCTTCCAGACCCTGATCGCCAGCCACGAAAAAGCCCCGCCTCTTTGCAGAGTGCGGGGCTTTTTTTCGCTTCAGGTGGCGAGGGGTTCAGGTTCGCCGTGAAACATCAGAAGCGGTAGGTTGCACCGACACCGAAACCGTTGGCGCTGTTTTCATATTTGGCGTTGTAGGACTGGCCGAGGGCGTTGCTGCCGCTGACGTTGACTTTTTCTTCCTTGAGGTAGGAATAAGCCACGTCGATGGTCAGGTCGTCGGTCGGGCTCCAGCCGGCACCGAGGCTGAAGATGGTCCGGTCGCCAGTAGGGATGCGTGGCGAGCGGTCGGCGTTGTTGGTCGGTGCCTGGTCGAAGGACAGGCCGGTACGCAGTACCCACTGTTTGTTCAACTGGTAGGAAGTACCGATGGCGTAGGCCCAGGTGTCGTGCCAGTTTTGCTCTTCGGTGATGGTACCGAGGAAGGCAGGAGCGAACACACCACCCGATGTTGTCACCCCTTCGTTATTCACGGTGATTTCTTTCAGGCGACTCCAGCGTGTCCAGGTGCTGCCCGCATAAACGGTCCAGGCATCATTGAGCTTTTGGGTGACCGAAAAGTCCACCGATTCAGGTGTGGTGATGTCCAGCGAGGCATCGTAGCGCCCGTTATTCAAAAGTACCGCAGGAGTACCGGCGCCAGGGCTCACTTCAGTGTGGCCTTCAAGCTTGTACTTGACCTTGGAGTGGTAGGTCAGGCCGACACGAGTGGTGTCGGTCGCCTGGACCAGCACGCCAATGTTGTAGCCGTAGCCAATGTCGTCGCCCTTGATCTTCACGTCGCCGTCATTAGCTGAAAACGGAGTGTTCAGCGTCGACTCCAGAGAGCCGGAAATACGGTTGATGGTCGGGCCGAAACCGATCGATACCTTGTCGTTGAAGGCATAGCTGACGGTTGGCTGGAACGTGACGACCTTCACTTCGCTCTTGCTACCGAAGTTGCCGCCCTGGAAGCCGTTTTCATAATCGGTGATCAAGCCAAACGGTGCGTAGACACCCAGGCCGAATGCCCATTGATCATCGATAGGCTTGACGTAATAACCCATCGGAACGCCGGTCAGCGGGACCATGTCGCCCTTGTTAGTGCCGGACTTGGTGCCGCTGGCATCGTCGATATCGGTGGAGGCATCAATGGCGGCGAAGCCACCGGTGACTTGCTGGCGCTTGAGGCGCGACATGCCGGCAGGGTTGCCAAACACGGTGCTGGCGTCATCGGCAGCGGAAGAACGACCTGCGAAACCAGTGCCCATGCCACTGATGCTTTGTTCGTTCAAGGCAAAGCCACTGGCGAAAAGTTGGGTGGATGCCAAGGTCACGGCAAGGCCAAGGGTGGTTTTGAGCATGATTTTTTTCATTGTTAGAACTCCTGATGATCACCGGGGCGAAAATTACCAACATTTTCGTGCAAGCGCTATAGCCCGTATCGCTTGATTTAGAGGGGTTTTGTAGGACAATCCGACCAGATTCGCGACCGTTGCAGGAAGTTTCCAAATTTCCACATCAGCAAGCGACCTGATTCATGGGTGAAACACAGCTTCGCCATGCGCAGGTGAAATCTCGCAGGCGCCCTTGGGGGTGAAAGGTTTGTCGCCAGATGCGGGCCATGCCAAGCAGGTCATCGGCTTCAGGAAGCGGAGTGTTCTGTTCCTCCACCAGCAGCCAGGCAATGGCGGTGGCATAGCGCAGGTTGACGGTCAATTCCAGGTGCGGGCCGCTGAGAAAGGCGTGCTGGCTGGCCAGGCCGCGTACCAGGCTGGCTCGTTCCGGGTCCAGCGCCAGGTAATGGTCCCAGAGTGCCTGGTGTCGGGGCTCGGTAATGCGATACAGGCCATGCCCGCGGCGATCATGCAGGGCTGAACCCAGGGCGGACTGGCTGGCGGCAATACCCAGCAACAAGGATTCCGCAGTTGCGCTGTGACGCTCAAGGTAGAGGAGCGTCGGGCGGATCACATATCGACACAGTTCGCTGGCAGCGATACCCATAAAACCCTCGAAGTGTGAAATGGGCGGAGCCTGAAGAGTGTGGGCTTGGCAGCGGTGGATCGGTCCAGGCCCCGCCGGAAGCGGATCATGCCGCTTGACTTGAAGTGTAGTGTCATATTTACGTTGTAAAGGACTGTTTTTAAAACATCTTCAACGAACGGTTATAACTGTTATATCCCTTGGTACTTACGCCGTTTCGCTTGATCGAGAAATTCCAGGCAATAAAAAACCCCGCTTTTTGGGCGGGGCCTTTGGGGTTTCAGCCTTTCTGGCGTCTCAGGCAACCAGTGCCTGGCGGGTACGCTCGATCACGGCCTGCAGCGGTTCGGCGCTGGAGTACTGATCGGGGTACAGGCGTTCGCTGTGACGGGCGATGCCGTGTTCGTTGACCAGGGTGAAGCTGAAGCAGCCTTTGCGAGCGGCCATGATCAGGCAGTTCATCGGGGCAAAAGCGTTGGTGAGGGTGCGGATAGCATCCTGTGCGTGGATTTGAGTAGACATGTTATGGGTGTTCCTACAAATGACACGGTTAAGAACCGTGCAACGTTAAAACGTTCCAGTAACGTCGACCACCATTGGTCGAACGAAGAACCCGACTGGAACAAAGCAGCCAGTTTGAGCGCTATATAAAGTGCGCGCTTGGGCTGGCAGGTAGGTACTTAGGAGGGCAGGCAACACATCAAGGGCAAAGGTTCTGGGCCCGGGGTGAAGATCCTGATCAATTTTGCAGGTTGGTTCGGTCAGAGTAATGAGCCTGGCAACACCCTTTGCATTCGATCAAAGGCTGTGTTGACGCAAGGTTTACCTGGAAACCATCGAGGGGGCCGGTCTCCTTTTTTCGGTGAGGTGTCCTTTGAAGGATGGCTGACCGTGGAGATGTGTTCGACCCGGAATTGACTTTCAGCTTGGTACTAACGCTGCGGATACTAACGGATCGAACTCGTGAAGGGAAGGGCGTTGGTTAAAAAATATTCAAGCAGGGCCATGCGTCGATGTCGGGATCGGACGCGTAGCACAGGACCCAACTGTACTCGGGTGTGTCCATGCCACCCACGCCGCGCGCAAGGCCCGAGGTTTATCCCCAGGTTTTACCGCCAGATGCGCCAAAAAAGCGCAGCGTTATAACCCATTCGGCTGTTACTTGTGCACACTCGCTGCACCACTTGTCACTGTACTGTCATGTCGAAACAATCCGGGGTGGGTGCCTGTATCCAAAATTTAAGTCAATGAAAAACATCGCTTTTTTTTACTGGTGAAAAAATCGTCAGTTTGAGCGCAGGCCCCGTTCCACAGGGCTTTGCGCGAGTTCAGGGTGGGTTGTCCACTGAGTTATCCACAGCTTCTGTGGATTGTCCCAAGCGCTTGCTCTAGCACGGGCGTGCTGGTTTTTTTCGGCTTTACCCGTACGAAAAAAGGAGTAGAGTGGCGCGCCTTCCGATCTAGCCCACAGTGTTTTATGAAGTTTCGCTCCGTATCAAATCCTGTTACCTCCACATCCCATGGTGTTACCCCACCCAAGCGTATTTCGATGCGGGTGGCCGAGTGGCTACTCGACAGCCCGAGACTGGGAGATAGCCCCAGCGTCAAGCACTTGGCCGGCCGTTTACTCAAGCAACCGGCCCGTGAAGGCGTGGTGGCCGCGCAAAGTCGCCTCGGACAATTGATGTGCCGTGAATGCGGCAACGCCCGGGATCGCCGCATCGGCCAGGACCTGCTGCGCCAGGCCGCGCGGGCCGGCGATGATCGAGCCCGCCGGGCCCTCGGTGAAATCGAAGGCTGAAAACGAAGACCGAGCTGGGCAACCCCCGGCCGCTTGGTTAACCTTCGGGCTTTATTTGATCGGCAGGAATTGTCATGGCTATGGATTTGACCAGCCTGTTGTTTGGCCTGGCGGGCGCTGCGGTGCCATTGCTGGCACTGGCCTGGCACCTGCAACGCCAGGCCGGCGCTGCGCAGACCGAACAGGCCCTGCTGGAAGAACGCCTGGCCACCGCGCACATGGCCCACGACGGCCTCAATGCCCAGCTCGATGCCTGCCGCGATGAGATCAGCGACCTGAGCCAGGCCAACGCCGCCAAGCAAGCCGAGCTTGCCGCAGCCTGTCGTGAAGTCGAGTTGTTGCAAATCGAGCGGGACAACGCCCGGGATGCGGCCCACGCCTGGAACCTCGAGCGCGCCAACAAGGAAGCAGAATTGCGGCGGCTCGATGCCCAGGCGGCGTCGTTGCATGCCGAACTGCGCGAGCAGCAGGAAAGCCATCAGCAACGCCTGGATGATCTGCAAGGTTCGCGCGACGAGTTGCGGGCACAATTCGCCGAGCTCGCCGGAAAAATCTTCGATGAGCGTGAGCAGCGTTTCGCCGAAACCAGCCAACAGCGCCTGGGCCAGTTGCTCGATCCGCTGAAGGAGCGCATCCAGTCCTTCGAAAAACGCGTCGAAGAAAGTTATCAGGCCGAGGCCCGGGAACGTTTCTCCCTGGGCAAGGAGCTGGAGCGCTTGCAACAGCTGAACCTGCGCTTGAGCGACGAGGCCACCAACCTCACTCGGGCACTCAAGGGCCAGAAGACCCAGGGCAACTGGGGCGAGTTGATTCTGGAGCGGGTGCTCGAACATGCTGGCCTGGAGAAGGGCCGCGAGTATCAGACCCAGGTCAGCCTCAAGGGCCCGGACGGCGAGCGTTTCCAGCCGGACGTGTTGATTTATCTGCCTGGCGACAAGCAAGTAGTGGTCGACTCCAAGGTCAGCCTCACGGCCTATCAGCAGTACGTGGCCGCCGAAGATGACGCCATTGGCCAACTGGCCCTCAAGCAACATGTGGTGTCGTTGCGAGCCCACGTCAAAGGCTTGGCCGGCAAGGACTACAAACGCCTGGACGGTTTGCACAGCCTGGATTTCGTGTTGTTGTTCGTGCCGATCGAAGCGGCGTTTTCCGCCGCCTTGCAAGCCGAGCCGAACCTGTTCCAGGAAGCCTTCGACCGCAACATCGTGATCGTCAGCCCGACCACGTTGCTGGCGACCCTTCGGGTGATCGATAGCTTGTGGAAGCAGGAACGCCAGAGCCAGAACGCCCGGGAAATCGCCGAGCGGGCCGGGTGGCTGTATGACAAGTTCGTCTTGTTCATCCAGGACCTGGATGAGATCGGCAGTCGCTTGCAGCAGTTGGACAAAGCCTACAGTGCCGCGCGCAACAAATTGACGGAAGGGCGCGGCAACCTGATCAGCCGCAGCGAACAGCTCAAGCTGCTCGGCGCCCGGGCCAGCAAGAGCTTGCCCAGCGAATTGCTCGAACGGGCGATGACCGATGCGGATGGGCTGCCTGAGTTGCCGGAAGAAGCCAGCGAGAAAACCCAGGGCTGAAACACAAACCCAAGGCTGAAGCAGAAGCTTGTGGCAAGGTCATCTTGTGGGAGCAAAGCTTGCTCGCGATGGCATCCTTGAGACCGACTTCGCGGGCAAGCCTTGCTCCCCACAAGATTTTCCATCGCCACAGCGGAACAGCGTGTCCCTCAGCCCATTACAACGGCAAATGCCGACTCAACAACGCCCGCAACGCCGCCGGCTTCACCGGCTTGGCCAGGTAATCCAGGCCTGCGGCATGCACCTGGGCTATCATCTCAGGTCGGCCGTCGGCGCTGATCACCACACCGGGAATCGGTTCGCCCATGCGCGTGCGCAACCAGGCCATCAGCTCGGTACCGGTCTCGCCGTCGTCCAGATGAAAATCCACCAGCGCCAGTTGCGGTCGGCCGCCCTGGGCCAGCCAACGCTCGCATTCTTCCCGGTTGCGCGCCGTCCACACCTGGCAACCCCAGCGTGTCAGCAGGCTGTTCATGCCGATCAGGATGCTGTCTTCGTTATCGACGCACAGCACCTGGGCGCCGCTTGGCAAATGACCGTTGGGTTCAGCCGCGGGACTTGGTGCGACGACCTGTGTATGGGCCAAGGGCACGCTGACGCTGAACACGCTGCCACGCCCCGGCCAGGAGCGCACGCGCAAGGTATGGCCCAGCACGCGGCATAGCCCGTCGGCGATGGCCAGGCCCAGGCCCAGGCCTTTTTCGGCGCGGGTCTGGTGGCTGTCCAGGCGTTTGAATTCTTCGAAAATGACCTGCAGCTTATCCTCGGCAATTCCCGGCCCGCGATCCCAGACTTCCAGGCACAACTCGCCGTTGCGCCGGCGTACCCCCAGCAACACAGGGCCCTTGGCATAGCGGAAGGCGTTGGTGAGGAAGTTCTGCAGAACCCGCCGCAACAACTTGATGTCGCTGTCGACCCGCAGTCGCGAGCCTCGCATTCGGAATTTCAGGCCTTGTTCCTGGGCCAGCGCCGTGAACTCGGCGCCCAAGGTGTCGAACAATTCGTTGAGGACGAACGGCTTGCGGTCGGGATTGATCTTGCCGTTTTCCAGGCGGGAGATGTCCAGCAGGTCGGTGATCAGGTCTTCAGCGGAACGCAGCGAACTGTCCAGATGCTGCACCAATTGCCGGGCCTCGCTCGGCAAACCCTCGTGCTGGTGGGACAGCGCGGCAGAGAATAGCCGCGCGGCGTTGAGCGGTTGCATCAGGTCGTGGCTGACCGCAGCCAGGAATCGGGTCTTGGATTGATAGGCCGCTTCGGCGGTGCTCTTGGCTTCGGTCAGGGCCAGGTTCAGTTGCGATAATTCCCGGGTGCGTTCGGCCACTCGTTGCTCCAGCCCCTCGTTGGCTTCGGTCAGCGCTTGCGCGGCCTCACGGAACGCGGTGATGTCAGTGAAACTCATGACGAAACCGCCACCGGGCATCGGGTTGCCGATCAGCTCGATCACCCGGCCGTTGGGGAACAATCGTTCAGAGGTATGGGCGCGGCCCTGGCGCATCCAGTGCAGGCGTCGGGCGACGTGAACTTCGGCTTCGCCTGGGCCGCAGAGACCACGCTCGGCGTTGTAGCGGATGATATCGGCAATGGGCCGGCCAACACTGATCAAGCCGTCCGGATACTTGAACAGCTCCAGATAGCGACGATTCCAGGCTACCAGCCTGAGGGACTGGTCGACCACGCTGATGCCCTGGCTGATGTTCTCGATGGCGCCTTGCAACAGCGCGCGGTTGAACTGCAAAACTTCCGAGGCTTCGTCTGCGATCCGCACGACGTCTTCGAGCTGCATCTCCCGACCTTCAATGGCGGCCTTTACCACAGCCCTGGTCGAAGAGGCCCCGAGTACACCGGCCAGCAGGCGTTCGGTGTGGGCGATCCATTCGCTGTCGGCGTTCTGGGTCGGGTTGAAGCCTTTGCCCTGGCGGTAGGCAAAGCGAATGAAACTCTGCCGCGCCCGCTCCTCGCCGACGAAACGGGCGGCCAGTTGCAACAAGTCTTCGATGTGCACCGCCAGCATTGAGCGGGGGTTGGGGCGGGCGCTGATTTCCTGGCCGATGAAGCGTCCGGCCTGCCAGTGTTCCGAGACGCGTGTGCGCGACAGCACGGACACCCAGGCGAACAACGTGAAGTTACCGGCCAGGGACAGGACCACCCCTTGGGTCAGGGGAGTAATCGGCAGGTTCAATGGATTGCCGTGCAGCCAGGCCAGGCCCGGGAAGCTACTGAGCGACCAGCCCAGGCTGTGAGCGGCGATCGGCAACACCAGGGTGTAGAACCACAGAAAAATCCCCATGGCGAGGCCAGCGAACACACCGCGGCGGTTGGCCTGTTTCCAGTACAGCGCGCCGAGCATGGCCGGGGCCAGTTGGGTCACGGCGGCGAAGGCGATCTGGCCGATGGTCGCCAGGCTCGCCGTCGAACCCAGCAGGCGGTAGCTGACGTAGGCCAGCAACAGGATCACGACGATGCTCACCCGACGCACCGACAGCATCCACTGGCGGAACACTTCGAAGGGCCGCTCGGCGTTGTTGCGGCGCAGCAGCCACGGCAACAGCATGTCGTTGGAGACCATGGTGGACAGCGCCACGCTGGCCACGATCACCATGCCGGTAGCCGCCGAGGCGCCACCAATGAACGCCAGCAATGCCAGGGCCGGATGGGCCTGGGCCAGCGGCAGGCTGATGACGAAGGAGTCCGGCAATACGGAGCTGGGCAGCATCATTTGCCCGGCGAGGGCGATGGGCACCACGAACAGTGCGGCCAGGGCCAGGTAGGCGGGGAATACCCACTTGGCCAGGCGCAGGTCCTGGGGTTCGATGTTCTCCACCACGGTCACGTGGAACTGTCGTGGCAAGCAGATGATCGCCATCATCGCCACCCCGGTCTGCACCACCATGGATGGCCAGTTGATTGTTTCTTTCCAGTACTGCTCCAGCCGTGGGGCGAGCATGGCCTGGTTGAACAGGTCGTCGAAGCCGTCGTACAGGCCGTACGTCACGAACGCTCCGACCGCCAGGAAGGCGAACAGCTTGACCAGGGATTCGAAGGCAATCGCCAGCACCATGCCACGGTGGTGTTCGGTGGCGTCCAGGTTGCGGGTACCGAACACGATGGTGAACAGCGCCAGGATCAGCGAGACGATCAGCGCGGTGTCCTGGGCGCGGGTGCCCATGGCATCGGCGCCGGCACCGATCAACAGGTTCACCCCGAGCACGATGCCCTTGAGCTGCAAGGCGATGTACGGCAGCACGCCGACCAGGCAGATCAGCGCGACCACTACCGCCAGGGATTGGGACTTGCCATAGCGGGCGGCGATGAAGTCGGCGATGGAGGTGATGTTCTCCTGTTTGCTGATCATCACCATTTTCTGCAGGACCCACGGCGCCAGCACCAGCAGCAGGATCGGCCCGAGATAGATCGGCAGGAATGCCCAGAGCTGTTCGGCGGCCTGGCCTACGGCGCCAAAGAACGTCCAACTGGTGCAGTACACCGCCAGCGACAGACTGTAGACCCAAGCCCGCACCCGCGGCGGCAGCGGCGTGCTGCGCCGGTCGCCGTAGAAGGCGATGGCGAACATGATGGCCATATAGGCCAGGGCGACAACGGCAATCAGCCCGCTGGACAGCGACATGGAAACTCCCGGACAAAGACACCGGGACTTGAGCCCGGCAGGACAGTCTCGCATGCCCGCTCGGGTTCGTCAGTGTCGACCAAGGTCGAGGCGCGGTGGGGTGTCGCAGGAGGGGGAATTCTTGGGTTATGCAAGGTTTTTGCTGGCCTCATCGCGAGCAAGCTCGCTCCCACACCGAGTCTTGGGCGAGCATAAATTTTGTATTCACAGCAGATCAAATGTGGGAGCGAGCTTGCTCGCGATGGCGGCCTTACTGAGCCAACGCAATATCCACCAGCCGATACAACTCCTCAACCGCTAACGGCGCGGTGGCAAAGAGGATACGAAACACCGTCGGCGCCACCACCACATTGATCAGCCGTTCGACGCCTGGATTGGGCTCATCGGGGTAGCGGTCCAGGATGATCTGCAACTGACGGCTGAGGATCCCCACGCAATACCCCGGCGTGGCGCAGGCCTGGATGTCGCGCATCATGTTGCGACCGGGCTCGGAACTCATTTCGTCCAGGTACTGTTCGGCCCAGGCGAGCAGGTCGCCGCGCAGGCTACCGGTGTTGGCGGGGTCGCTGTCGGGGCGCAAGCGGGCGATGGCGACATCGGCCAGCAGCGCCGGCAGATCACCCCAGCGCCGGTAGATGGTGGACGGCGTCACCCCGGCGCGCGCAGCGATTTGCGGCACGGTCAGGGTCGCGCGGTCCTGCTCTTGCAGCAGGTCGCGGACCGCCGAATGAATCGACTCTTGGACCCGGGCGCTTCGACCGCCGGGGCGTAAACCTTCTTTAATCGCCATGCGTCAGACCTTAACACAAAGAATTTGCTTTAAGCGCATGCTGGTAGCACACTCCACAAAAGCAAAAAATTAGCTTTTGCGAATACTCCTGTGGAGCGTGCCCATGTCCCGTCCAGCTTCGACCCGCGCCAGCCTGATATTCCTGGCGCTCACCTTGCTCGGTTTTCTCGCCGCGTCCAGCGCGCCGACGCCGTTGTATCATCTCTACCAGGAACAATTGCAATTTTCCCCGGCCGTCCTGACGCTGATTTTCGGTGTGTACGCCTTCAGTCTGCTGGCGGCCTTGCTGACCGTGGGTTCGCTGTCGGATTACCTGGGCCGCAAGCCGGTGATCTTCGTGGCGCTGTTGCTCAACATGCTGGCGATGCTGCTGTTTATCAGCGCCGACAGCGTTGCCTGGTTGATCAGTGCCCGCTTGATCCAGGGATTTGCCACCGGCATGGCCACCAGTGTGCTGGGGGCTGCCTTGCTGGATTTCGACCGTCGCCAGGGCCCGCTGATCACCAGTGTCGCGCCGCTGTTGGGCATGGCATGCGGGGCGCTGGGCTGTGGCCTGCTGGCTGAATTCGCGCCGTTGCCCTTGCAACTGACGTACTGGCTTCTGTTGGGCTTGTTCCTGGCCCAGGCCGTTTACCTCTGGCGCCTGGCGGAAAGCGTCAGCCCGCAACCCGGTGCCTGGCAGTCCCTGCGGCCAACCCTGCATGTGCCGCCCCAGGCGCGGCAAGCCTTGTGGCGGGTCCTGCCACTGG
>Ga0065704_10070597_pt1 | contig 19479 bp, 21 predicted proteins | sample SwiRhicommuniRL2_FD_59091 | JGI IMG/M metagenome (GOLD analysis project Ga0065704, IMG submission 59091) | Switchgrass rhizosphere bacterial communities from Rose Lake, Michigan, USA - RL2 v2 (version 2) | ecosystem: Host-associated > Plants > Roots > Rhizosphere > Soil | place: East Lansing, MI
GGGCCGGGGCTGGAAGGGGATTTCGGGGGGCAAGAGGGGGCGAGGACGGGGCCTTCGTCGGGGCCGTCAGAAGCCCCGATCATCTTGGGTCAGATCGGCCATACGGAGGCATGCGAGCGACCCGCTAGGATGGGGTTGTTACATTTCTTAAGGGTTGCCTGCAATCAAGGGATCCGGGGGGGCGACGCGGGCTCGGGGTTCCGATCGGGGATCGGGCTGGGGGCGGCGAGTCGTGTCGGGACCGTTGATGCGGGCGAGAGGAGGGCCGGACGATGATCGAAGCGGAAGTGCATCGCAACGACGAAATCCTCATGCAGCGGACCTATTACGAGCCGTCCCTGTCTCTGGAGATGGTCTTGAAGCAGCTCGAGATGTACATCGTCGCCGAGCAGCTCAACAACTCCGGAGAATGTCTCCTCCGGGTCCGATTCGGCAACCTGAGCAAGCAGTAATCGCGGGGGGCTTCAGGAGCCGAAGTGCTGGAAGGCCGACGCGTTGCGGAGGGGCTCGGCGTGGTCGTCCTTTTTGAGGACGGCGATCGCGGGCCCTTCGCTCATGCGTCCGACTTCCCAGAGCCTTCCGCCGGCGGCTTCCACGGCCTGCCGAACCGCGTCCAGCCCCGCCGGCTCGATGGTGAGGACGAGGTTATAGTCCTCACCCCCCCAGAGGGCCCAGTCCAAGGGATCGCGTCCCGCATGGGCCGCCAGCGCCTTCATCGCGTCCGAGATCGGCAGCCGCGAGGCCTCCACTTCCACCGTCACCCGGTTCGCCTGGGCTAGAATCAAGGCCGAGCGCCCCAGGCCGTCCGAGTTGTCCAGCACGCAAATCCGATACGGACTCTGCGCCAAGGCGCGCCCTTCCGCCACGTGCGGGCGAGGCTTGCGATGCGCTTGCCGCAACGCCTGAGCATCGGCCTCGCTCAAGGGCGTCTCGCCCCCATGCTCGAGGAGCCAGAGGCCTGCCGCCGAATCCCCGATCGGACCCGTGACGCAGACGAGGTCTCCGGCCTTGGCGCCCGAGCGCAAGAGCGGCCGTTCGGTCTCTCCGACCACCGTGACCGAGACCATCAGGGGCCCCGGCGAGCCGGTGGTGTCCCCGCCGACGATCGCGAGCCCGACGGCACGCGAGGCGTCCGCGATGCCCTGGTAGAGCTCGCGGACCCAGGAGGCGGAGCAGTCCTTGGGCAACGCCACGCTGACCGTGGCCCAGCGGGGAAGGGCTCCCATGGAGGCGACGTCCGAGACGTTGACGGCGATCGCCTTCCAGCCGAGCTCGCGCGCCGAGGTGGTGCTCCGGCGGAAATGCACGTCCTCGACCAGGATGTCGGTCGTGGTGACGGCCTGGAGGCCGGGAGTCAGGGTGGTGACCGCCGCGTCGTCACCGATGCCCACCCAGCCCTCGGGCAAGGGGACGTCGGCAAGCGTTTCCGCGATGAGGGCGATCGCCCGATCCTCGCCAAGCTGTGCGAGCGTGGGTTCCATGGGTCCATTCCTTTAGCGAGAGTCGCGCGAGCAGGCCGTTGAGGCCGCCTCGCGGGGCCTGAGAGCGGGAAGACCCCCTTAGCCTACTGCCTCCCCCAAGACCGGACAAGTCCCGAGCCGCCTTTCCTCGAAAGGGAGAGGTTTTCGGCTTGGCCGCCATGCCGAAGCAGGGAAGTAATGATTAAATGAATCTTAACCCATAGATAAGTCAGCCCTGAGGCTTTCTTCCGGATAAGTCACGTTAAGAGGCTGTACCGGAGGACTCCCATGAGCTGGATCAACGATCGACAAGAATCCAAGTTCAACCGCTTGCGGAACGATTCGCATTACGGTCCGATCGTCGATGCCGTCCGCAAGGTCCAGAAGGACGGCGTGGCCCCCCAGACGGTCATCGAGGAGGCGGTTCGCGCCACCCGGGACCAGTACGTCGCCTCCGGCCGCCGCATCGACACTGAGGATATCCGGCGCGATGCCTTCCTGGCCGCCACTGCGGGCAGCATCGAAGCCCCTTACGAGCTTTCCGGCCTGCCCGAGGGCACGGACAAGACCAAGCACTACTTCTGGAGCGGCGCCTTCTCCGCCAAGATCGACCAGACCCTCGACGCCCTCAAGGTCGTCCCCCGCGGCGTGCGCGAGACCGTCGCCGTCGGCGCCACCGTCTTCGTGGGCTGGCTCAAGGAAGTCGCCGATATTTTCACCACGGGCTACTCCAAGGACGACCTCAAGGCCGACCGTATGGGCGCGAAGAGCCCCTTCGAGGTGAAGGTCGCATGATTCGCCGCACGCTTTTGACCTTCCTTACCGCTTCGATGCTCGCCGGCTGCGGCACGGGCATGCCCGGCGTGAGCCAGACGCTCGACCTTCCCGCCTTCACCCTGGCTCCCGGCTGGACCTCGGCCCCCGCGCAGTCCCGCGATTTTCCCAGGGCCTCGAGCCTGGTCGCCCGCAAAGCAGGCGGCTTCGCCCTCGCCTACGACACCCAGAAGCTGGGCGGCAAGGACGTTTTCGTGAGTTTGAGCGCGGACGGCAAGACCTGGTCCGCCCCGGTGGCCGTGGGCCAGACCCGCCGCACCGAGGAGTCGCCCGCCCTCTGGGAAGACGCCGCCGGCAAGCTTCACCTGATTTACGGCTCCAATGATTCGGGAGCGTTCCAGCTCTACGCCTCGGCGTCGACCGACGGGAAGACCTGGACGGAGTCCGTCGCCATCACGCGCGAGACGGAGCACGCCAAGGCGGCCTCCGTGACCCGGACTCCCAAGGGCGTCGCCGTCGTCTTCCAGACCTTGGGCGGCTCCTGCGAAGTGATGCAGAGCGCGGATGGCGAAGTCTGGGGTCTGTCGCGGCGGATTGCCGCGTCGGGTGGGGATCCGGCGATCGCCCACGACGGCGAAGGGCTGCGGGTGGTCTTCCATCGCGACGGGAAGCTTTTCGAGTGCATCGAGCGCCAGGGCTCCTGGTCGGAAGCCGTCCAGATTCCGGGAAATGCGGAGATGCAGGAGCCGGCGATCGCCCGGATCGCGGGCAAGCTCACCTTGGCGTACAGCACGCTTTCCTCGAACGGCACCTGGAAACTCGCCGTTCGGGAGGCAGGGCCCTCGGGTTGGGGGCAGGAACAGGACCTGGTGCAGGGTCCCGACGATCATGGTTACCCCAGCTTGGCTGAAGGCCAAGACGGTGGAACCTGGCTCGCTTGGGGTATAAGTAGGCTAACCGAGGAGCGGGGGATCTTTGTCGCCCGTTCGGGCGGCCGGTAGCGGTCTCCCTCCGCGGAAAGGATCGGGGAAATGAGCGTTCTAGATGCGACCCTTACGATGAAGCGCCGGCTGGGAGAAGTCCTGGTCGACGGCGATTTCATCTCGCCCTCGGATCTCGATCGGGCCCTCGACGAGCAGAAGCGCACCAACGAGCGCCTCGGCGAAGTCCTGATGCGCCTGGGTGTCCTCTCCGACATGGAGCTCAAGGCGGTTCTCGCCAGCCAGGCCGATCTGACCGATGCCGACGAGGTCGCAGGCGTCCGCCAGCGTCTCGGTGACCTGCTCCTCAAGAGCAAGCGCATCACCTCCCGCCAGCTCGACCGCGCCCTCGACGAGCAGAAGCGCACCAACGAGCGCCTCGGTGAGGTCCTGGTCCGCTTCAACCTGATCAGCCCCTTCGAGCTCGAGGCCGTCCTCGCCCTGCAAGAGGACATGTCCAACGGCGCGATGGCCGCCCGCTTCATGCTGGGCGAGATCCTGGTCGCCACCGGCACCATCTCCCGCAAGCAACTCGAAACGGCCCTGGCCGACCAGCGCCTGACCAAGCGTCAGATCGGCGAAATCCTGGTCGATACCGGGATGGTCAAGCCCTCGCTGATCTCGGAAGCCCTGAAGATCCAGTCCAAGCTCGTGGCGGCCTCGCTCGTCGCCCTCTTGGCCAGCGGCACCCTCAGCGGCTGCGGCCTCACCCCCGTCACCGGCGCGATCAACGACGGTCCCCGTCAGGGCATCGTCCAGCAGTATTCCAGCGGCGGGCAGATCGTCGATTACCGCACGACCCAGAACGCCACCAAGCGCTCGGCGACCACGGTTTACGCCAGCGGCGCGGTCGTCGTCAACGACGTGCCCTTCTTCCAGCAGAATCCCAATGACAACACCTGCGCCCAGGCGGCGATGTCGGTGGTGTTGAACTACTGGGGCAAGGACACCTCCTACTCGAAGGTGGTCAACGAGTCCAATCGCTTCAACCTGCCCACCAGCCCCCAGACGGTGGAGTCCTACCTCCAGCACAACGGTCTGAAGGCCCAGCCCTACCGCCAGGGCAAGCTCTCCTTCCTGCGGAGCCTGGTCGACCAGGGCCGCCCCCCGATGGTCCTCCTGCAGTTCGGCCAGTCCGAGCACTGGGTCGTCGTGGTCGGCTACAACCCCTCCCAGAAGTCGATCATCATGCACGACTCGATCGACGGCGCCTTCAGCGAGATGAAGGAGAGCGATTTCGTCGGCAAGTGGCAGAACAAGATGATGAGCGGCATCCCCGTGGTGGGAGGCGCCAACTACGAGGGCCTCATCATCGACATCCAAGGATAGCTCGCCGCGTCTTGAGGGCGCTTGACGCCTGGATTGCACGCAAATGAACCCGCCGCGCGGCCCGGAGACCTTCCGGGCCGCGCGCCTTCTCTTGGGTGTTGACTTAAGGCGCGGCTAAGGTATAATGAGACTCTCAAGCAAACAACTTGGGCGTATAACTCAGCGGTAGAGTACTACCTTCACACGGTAGGAGTCACTGGTTCGAATCCAGTTACGCCCACTCTTGAACCCCGGATAGCGAGTCACCTCGCTATCCGGGGTTCTTTCCTTTTGACGTGTGAGACTTCTTTTTGGATCATTGGCGGGCATCCGCCCCCTGGCGGCCGCTGCGATCTTCTTGCGCTTTCGGCGCCGGACCGCCAGACCGAGTTCGCGGTAGACCCGGTGGACACGCTTGCGATTGACCAATTCACCCTGGCGCCGGAGCATCACCCAGAGCCGTCGGTAACCAAAGCATTGCCGCCCACTCGGCCTTAGGTTGGAGTTCAGGGCCGTTCAGCCGCTCAATATCGATAAAAATTGCTATTCGATCGAAAAATAATCCTCTATACAAGGGATTTTTGACGACTTACCCTGGATTAATTGACTTTTTGCCGCCTTTGTCGCGGCACTCACGTGGAAAGCCCAGGTGTCGGAGTCGAAGGGCTCGCCATCAACGTCCAGATGGACAGGAGACTGACTGCATATGAGAACGGTCGCGCTACCCTTCGTCTTGCTCGCAACGACCTTGACGGTCGCTTGCACGTCCGATCTTGCGGGCCTCGCTGGTGCCAGGAACGCCAACGTGAAGCTTTCCCTGGTGGCCGCCGTCCAAGACGGTTCTTTCCGGACGCAAGCCGTCCTCGACCCTTACACCCGATCCAGCATCGCGCACGTGACGTTCAAGCTGTACACGGTCGCCGGGGACCAGGAGACCGTCGTGACCCGCGACGGCTCGCCGGTCGAAATCGACGTGGCTTCCGGTTCGCTGGATCTGCCCTTCACCTTCGAGAACCTGCGCAACGACACCACGTACCGCGTGAGGGCTTCAGCCTACAAGGCCGCAGGGACTGCAAGTTCCGACCTGATCTCGACCCAGGATGCCAGCTCCGCCCTGGATATCGCGATCGGGAAAGACGTGACTCCCGCGCTGCAACCGGTGCCAGTCAAGCTGATCGATCGGCTCTTCGCGGCGACGGGCGACACCAACCTTGTGGTGACGGATGGCTCGTACACCTTCCAGAACGAACGGATCACCGTGGGGCCCCGGACCATTACCCTCACGGGGAGCAAGAGCACGTGGTGGAGCGTTGATGGCGGGCAAACGACGTACGCCACTGCCCATACTTTCCGGCCCAAATTCGACACATCGACACTCGGGACCGTCGTCCTCAGGGGCGAGACGAAGTTCGTCGTTCCGATGAACTTCGTCAACGCCACCTCGAACGTCATCCAGATCCAGGATGGCAACGGCTTCAATGCGAGCGGGAGCTGGACGGGACACTCCCTCGGGTTGGTGCCGAACGCCACGGGCAGCCTGAAGCTGGTCGTCGGTGCCGACTCCGCCCTGAACTACAGCATTTTCTACCCCTAAGCCGCTTTCGCGAGTTCGAGCGGGACTTGCGACTCCCCGCTGTGTCGAGACAAGGATGTCCAACATGAAAAAGCTCTCGCAAGCCACCCTGCTGGCCGCGAGCCTTCTGATGATCGGCTGCGCCGACCTCAAGGCGCCGGTGCTGGTCGCGCCGACGGCCACCGTGGCCGCAACCAGCAAGCTGGTCCTTGTGCCGCGCTTCGTCGATGGCGGCTACGCGGTCTCGTCCGTCGTGGCGCGACACACCTCCCAGAGCATCGATCACCTGGTGATCAAGCTCTTCACCCTCGGCCAGGACGCCGAGACCCCCGTCTTGGGTGCCGACGGGATGCCGGTCCAGGTGGACCTCATGCGCCAAGAGCTGAGCAATCCCATCACCATTTCGGAGTTGCATGCCAACACGACCTACCGCGTCCGGGCCTTCGCCTATCGCGCCTCGGGAACGAACGCGGCCGACCTCATCAGCAAGCCGGAAGGCTCGTACGTCGATGTGACCGTCACGAACAACGACCAGCCGGACATGGCGCAGCTCAAGGTCACGCTCACCGACGTCGCCTTCTCGGGAACGGCGACTTCGGACGGGGTGACGGTGATTGCCGGCGGCTACAGCCCGGTCGCCCCTGAGAGCATCACCATCGGCAGGTTCGGCACCTTGCAACCCAAGTCCTCGGACGTCCCCATCACGAACACCAACGGCGGCTACTGCGAGCCCGTGCGCATCGGAAACCGCGTCTACCAACTGGGGGCCCATGACAACCTCAACACCAAGGTGATGGTCGCCGATGTTCAGACTGATGGGAGCCTCTCGACCTTCGTGGAAGCGGGGGTGAACCTGACGGTGCCTCGCGCTAGCTATCGTCGGGCGGTCATCGGGAATCGCCTTTACGTCTTCGGCGGGTATAACCCCCAGACCGATCTCTACATGGACACCATCGAGGCAGCAACCCTCAACCAGGACGGCACGCTCGGTGCCTTCCAGGTGGTGAGCAGCCGCTTGTTACAGGAGATGGGCAACTTCGGGTTGTACGTGGGCGGTGGGAAGGTCTACGTCTTCGGTGGCTACAACCATGATAACGGCAGCTCGACCACCCAGGTGGCGTCCATCAACCCGGACGGGACCATTGGGAGCTTCGTGGCCAACCCGAACATCAACCTTCCCTTCAACATGTCCGGTTTCGCGACGGTTCGTGCCAACGAGGCGCTCTACCTCCTCGGCAATGGCTATGGGCAGCGTAACAGCGTCCTCAAGGCGCCGATCAACCCGGATGGCTCGCTCGGCAATTTCCAGGACACGGGCGTGACCCTCGCGATTGGTCGTGACGCCGGGACCGGGGCCTTCATCGACGGCAAGCTTTACGCCATCGGTGGGTTCAACACCGCCGCCCCTGAGTCCTCCATCGAGGCGGCCACGGTCAATGCTGACGGCAGCCTGGGAGCCTTCTCCGTCCTCGACGGGGTCTCGTTGACCCCCGACGAGTGGGGGCACGAGAGTGTGATCGCGGGCAACTCGCTTTACGTCTTCACCGGTGGCCACGTGCAGCGCTTCCCGATCCAGCTTCCGAACTAATCGCCCCTTGCGGGCAGGCATCGCCTGCCCGCTTGCCTGGTTGAGGTAACCCCATGAAACCCATTCGAACCATGTTGCTTTTGTTCCTGGTCCTCAGCGGCTGCGCTCAAGTCAGTCCGCTTGCGCGACATGAGGCCGGCGGCGCCACGCTGACGCTCACCCCCCGCTATCTGTCGGGCGGTTATCGTGGCCAGGCGGTCGTGCCCCAGATCGACGTCACCAGCGTGAATCACCTCGTGCTTGAGCTGAACCGCGTCACGGCGCAGGAGGAAGAGCCCGTCCTGACCACGGGCGGGGTCCGCGTCGCGGCCGATCTCGCCCGCTCGGAGCTCAGCAGCTCCATCACCTTCGAGCACCTCGCGCGCAACACCACGTACCGGATCCGTGCGTACGCGTACCGGAACGCCGGGACGGATCCCAGCGACCTCATCAGCGTCTCGGCGGAGTCGTACGTGGACGTGGAGGTGGGCGACGACGACCGGCCCGCGCTGAGCCCGCTGACGGTCAAGCTAACTGCGACGCCGTTCGCGGCGACCGCGAGGGTGGCACTCAGCGCGACCGGCTCGGTGCTGTTCACGTCGCTCGATCTCGGCTTCTACTCCCTTGCCGGCAACACGGAGACCCTGGTCGCGACGCGGAGCCTCCGTGCGGAGGATATCCCCTCGACGGTCTCTTTCGGGAATCTTCAGGCCATGACGACCTATCGCCTGAAGGCTCAAGCCAAGGACCTGAATGGCCAAGCGATCGCCGGTGCCGATGCCCAGCTGGACGTGGCCGTCGTCAACGAGACCGATGTCGCCACGGCGGGCCTGCAAGTCTCGGTTCCCTAGGCCCTTACGGAAGGGACGAACCGGTTCTAAACTCGTCCAGCCAAGCCCACTATTCCGCCGATTTCAGGTCTTCCGACCCGGAATCGGCGGTTTTGACTTTGAATTCGGTGCCTGCGCGGCCTTCTTGCGCTGCGCCGCCGGTGTAGCACGGTCGTCAGGCCGGCAGCCGTTCGCGAGGTCTGACCTTGTCTCCCCCTCATCAAGACACGGTAAACCCGCCGTCCACGGCCAATGCCTGCCCGGTCACGAAGGTCGAGCCCGAGCTGCACAGCCACAGTACGGCGTCGGCGATTTCGTCGGCGCGCCCCAGGCGCTTCATCGGCAGGTCGTGCAGGAGGTCGTCCATCGCAAGCATGCCTTTCTCCAGCATGGTGGCGACCATCGGCGTGTCGATCGTGCCGGGGCAAACGGCATTGACGCGGATGCCGCGCGTTGCGTACTCGAGCGCCGCACTGCGCGTCAGCCCAATGACGCCATGTTTGGTACCGTGATAGGCCGCAAGTAGCGCCCGTCCTGTAAGCCCGCCGATGGACGAGCAGTTGACGATCACGCCGCTGCCTTGCTTTCGCATCTGCAAGAGTTCGTGTTTCATGCACGCCCAGACGCCGCGTTGGTTGATGGCGCTAACCCGGTCATAATCCTCTGCGGATTGGTCGGCGATTTCCGAGGCGGGGATTTGGATGCCGGCGTTGTTGTAAGCGGCGTCCAGGCGGCCGAAGGTAGCAACCGTGCGCTCCACCATGGCGGCCACTTGCGCCTCGTCGGAGACATCACATCCCACTCCGATCGCCTTGCCGCCAGCCGCCGTGATCGCGTCCACGACATGCTGCAAGGCTGCTTTGCTCACATCGGCCAGGGTGACGGCCGCCCCAGCCCTGGCAAATGCCCGTGCCGTGGCCAATCCGATGCCGGAGGCGGCGCCAGTGACCAGTGCGACTTGCCCTTGGAAGTCGTAGGTAACGTTCATGCCTCTCTCCTCGTAAGGTCAGATGGCCAACAAAGCGCGGTTGCTCACGAAGCGGTACGTCACGCCGCCGATCATCGAGCGGGCAGGGAACGGCGCTTTGGCACGCGATTAAAGACTTGCGCTGCTGCCAGCGGCCTACGGGGGTAAACCGGGACAACGCCTTGCTTTGGACCGACAAAACCCGATTACATCCTGGCAAGGACTTGCTCAGGGGCCCGCCGTAGAACGTGCTTTTGAAAGTTTTGAAATAACTATGTTGTTAAAGGTGCTCGCTTGGTTTATCATCACTTTACTTTCGAAAGGTCGTTCCGTCGTCAACCAAGAAGGAGCATATTGATGTCTATTTCCACAACAATCGCTCGGCCTTTGACGTCCCTGGCGCTCGGCGCGTTTTTCATGGTCGGTGCCCTGACGCTTCCCCAAGACCTCGCGGTCGCCGCCACGGTGAACCTGAAAGGTAAGCCGCCGGCCGGTTTTGTAAAGGTCAGTGACGCCCTGAAGAACCCGGGCATGGCCTTCGTGCAGGGTCTCGGGACCCTTTACGTCGATCCGAAGACTCTGCCTGCGGGGCCGTTCCTTGGGTACGACAAGAACGGCGAGCTGATCAACGTGACGTACATGCTGCCCTTCGCGGAACTCGAGAAGAATGCCTCCTGGCCTGATCTCGGAACCTCCGTGAGTGGCCTGAAGGTAGACCATACGGAGATTCACGTCTCGGGCCCCCACCCGGGAGTCATGGAGCGCCATCTCCACGTGATCAACTGGCTGATCAGCGATAGCGAGAAGAAGAAGCGGGTGGGGGAATATCCCCATCTTCACTAGCCATGATCGAGGGCCGGGGGCAAAGCCCCCCGGCCTTTGCTGCCTGATTCATGCCTTGCCGATTCCGATTGAGCCTGCTCGAGACACTGGCGCCGTGAAGGGCTGAGTACCTACTCCTTCACCCTTGTTATAATCGATCGCAACGGCGAGAAGAGGATCTTGAATGTTAGAACGGTTCGGCAAGCGTCAGCAGGAGCTGCTCAAGCTCATGTTGAAGAACAAGGTGGGCGTCTCGATCGATGAGCTCGCCTCAGAGGCTCAGATCACGCGGACGGCAGTTCGACAGCACCTCACGGCCCTGGAAGCCGAAGGCTACGTCTGCAAAGGCGAAGAACGAAAGACGGCGGGCCGTCCTGGGCAAACCTTCGTGCTTACCATGCGCGGAACGGAGCTCTTTCCCAAGCAATATGGCTGGTTCTCGGGCATGGTGCTGCAAGCCCTGAAAGAGGAGCGTGGGAGTGAGGGCCTCGCACTTTGGCTTAGAGGGCTTGCCGGCACGGTCGCCGGGCGCCTGAACTCGCGCCTGGAAGGAAAAGACGGGGAGCAGCGGCTGGAAGAAGTCGTGGCTATCCTGAATGAACTGGCCTTCGAGGCTTCTTCGGTCCTTCCGGCGGAAAGCCTTGAAGAACGGGTCATCGAGGCCTCCAACTGCGTCTACCATGGACTCGCCAAGCGCTTTCCTGAGATCTGTCAGTTCGACTTGGAACTACTCTCCAAGCTTACCGGCTCCGAACCGGAGCATGAGGAATGCATGGTTCGCGGGGGGAATATTTGTCGCTTTCGCTTCGTCTAGCGCCGGGAGGAATCGGAGCCTACTTAAAAGCCAGCTCGTTGTTCAAACAACGAGCTGGCTTTCTTCATGCCGATCCCTGGAGCCTTGCAGGGCCGCGAGCAGAGGCGTTCAGCCCTGGTCCGAATGGCTCACGCCAGGTCGGGGAAGGACGGCGGCACCTTTGCGAAACTCGTCGGGAGTGACGCCCATGAGCCGGCGAAACATGGCGATGAAGGCTGAGGCGCTGCTGTAGCCAAGGTCGAAGGCAATGGTCTCGACGGTTCGCCCCGCTTCGAGCAGCGGCATGGCCTTCACCACGCGCAAACGCTGCCGCCATTCGACGAAGGACATCCCCAGATCACGTTGGCAACGACGCATCAGCGTTCGCTCGGTGGTGTTGTTCGCACGCGCCAGTTCGGGGAGGGAACGGTTGTCTCCGGGGTTGGCTTCCAGCGCGCGGAGCACGGGACCGAGCAAGGCATCCTCCGAAGTTGGCAGGTAACTTCCCGCGCAGGAGGCTCGCGCCAATTGATCCACCAAGACCTGAAGCAAGCGCTCATCCTCATCCGCCCGTGACGAGGCCTGGGGGTGCAGGCGAAGGTGCTCGAGGATGGCGCGCACCAAGGGGCTCACCGTGAGGGCGCAAGGCTTGAGCGGAAGCGCCGCGCAGCGTTCGGGGGCGATGTATAGCGAGAAATGGCAAGCTTCGTAGCGCGCCAGGCCCACATGCTCGACGTTCGGCGGCAACCAGAGGCCGTACTGGGGCGGCGCCAGGTAGTGATGACCGGCAACCTTCACCTCAATCACGCCGGTGAAGGAATAGACGAACTCCCCCCCGGCATGGCGGTGCTGCGGATAAATCGAATCGGGCGGCGCGCTGCGCGTACGAAAGGAAATCGGGGCCGGAAGGACCTCGCTATAAGGGGGGATTCGCAGGCGCTGAGGCGTTTCCCGCATGTTTGGGGCCCTCCATCAAGACCACGGGCGGCCCATGGGCCGGCGATCCCGGTGGCGGATTCCAGCACTCGATTGACCGAATTTCACTATATCATTCAAAACAGCCAGGGCCATAATCTTCCTCGTGCTCACGCAACGGGAGGAGACTGCCTTGAACACCCCTAGAGCCCTCGACGGGCAAGCCATCGGACTGATGATGATTCTCTGCATGATCTGGGGGTTGCAGCAGGTCGCCATCAAAGCGGCGGAGCCGGATATCGCCCCTGTCTTGCAGATTGCTTTGCGTTCCGGCATCGCGGCCCTGCTGGTGGGAGGCGTTGTGCTCGGACGTGGGGAACGGCTCTATTGGAGCGACGGGACTTGGCGTCCAGGATTGCTCGTGGGGGTGCTGTTCGCCCTGGAATACCTGCTAGTTGGCGAAGGGTTGCGCCATACCACCGCCTCCCACATGGTGGTCTTTCTGTACACCGCTCCCATTTTTTCCGCGCTTGGCCTTCATTGGAAGCTGCCCTCGGAACGCCTCCAGACTTTCCAATGGATGGGCATGCTCTTGGCCTTCCTCGGCCTTGTCGTGGCGTTTTTCGGGCGAGGTCCAGCGATGAGCGGGGCCATGCTTTGGGGGGACTTCCTCGGACTTCTCGCGGGGATGGCATGGGGGCTAACGACCGTGGTCATCCGCTGCTCGAGTCTCGCCCGCGCTTCGACGACCCAGACTTTGCTTTATCAGCTGGTTGGGGCCTTCGTCCTGCTGATGCTGGCGGCTCTGGGGATGGGGCAGACGGCCTTCAGCCCCACTCCGCTGGCTTGGGGAAGCTTGTTGTTTCAGGCGGTGGTGGTTTCCTTCGCCAGCTTTCTCGTTTGGTTCTGGTTGCTGCGTCGGTACTTGGCTTCCCGCTTGGGGGTCTTGTCGTTCATGACGCCGCTCTTCGGTATCGGCTTCGGGGTTTGGCTGCTCCTTGAGCCACTTGAACCGAGCTTTTTGGCGGGCTCCTTGCTGGTTCTTGCCGGTATCCTGCTGGTGACGGGCAGCGGCTTGCGCCAGCGACAGCTTTCTGGAAGCCTGCGGTAAGGTTACTTTGGAGGAATCACCATGGATTTGAACATTCAAGGAAAACGCGCGCTGGTCATGGGCGGCTCGAGCGGCCTTGGCCGCGCGATTGCCAAGGCGCTGGCCGATGAGGGCGCGAAGGTGGCGATTTGCGCGAGGGGTGAGGCCCGCCTCTTGGAGACGGCCGAGGCAATCGGGGCAGAGCTGGCGTTGACTTGCGACCTCACAAAGCCAGGCGCCGCAGAAGCCCTTTTGCGCCAAGTCATCGAACGCTGGGGCGGGGTCGACATTCTCGTGACGAATACCGGGGGGCCGCCGAAGGGGGCCTTTGCCGACCTGTCTGCCGAAGACTGGCAAACGGGATTTTCCGGCCTTTGGATGAGCGCGGTGGAGGCCATGCGCATGGCCCTCCCCGGCATGAAAGCGCGCCGGTGGGGGAGGATTCTGCTCGTCACCTCGGTAGCCGCCAAGGAGCCCTTGGAGGGGCTTACTGTCTCCAATGCCTTGCGAGCGGGACTTTTGGGGCTGACCAACAGCCTCAGCCGAGAAGTGGCGGCGGAAGGCATCACCGTTAACGCCCTCATGCCGGGATATACCAAGACCGAGCGGCTCGCGGAACTCGGGATCCCCGACGCGTCCTTGACGACCCAGATCCCGGCCGGGCGCCTGGGACGCCCGGAAGAGTTGGGAGCCTTGGCGGCCTTCTTGGCTTCCGAACAGGCAGGCTACGTCACGGGCCAGGCGATCGCCTGTGATGGCGGCTTTCTGAGAAGTATCTGATCGACTCGCTCATCCCGCGTTTCTCCGTTCTGCCCCCAACCGAGCTCCGTGCAGCAGCGAACCGCCTTTCTGGCGTGTCTTTGCTGCACGTGGGCGCGTGTGCAAGAACTCTGGAGGAATTAGCGATGTCGTGCGCTCTCCAGTGAGTACGATGAGCTCAGCCTCACCGTGGCCTTGAGCGCCTGCGACGCTCGCCCGTCCTCATTCAGCGTGCAAGAGGAGGATGCAGGATGCAACTCCAGCGCAACGGTTCACAGCCCTCCGTGAAGGGAGCCGCCGAAAACTTCACCGGCCATGTGCGCATCGATCCGCTGTTCCAGGCCTCCGGCCCAGGGGGCGTGAGCGGCTCCTATGTCACCTTCGAACCCGGGGCCCGCTCGGCATGGCACACGCACCCGCTGGGCCAGACCCTGATCGTGACGGCCGGCTGCGGCTACGTTCAGAGCGAGGGGGGCCCAATCAAGGTCATCCGGCCCGGGGACGTGGTCAGCTGCCCGCCCCATGAGAAGCACTGGCACGGAGCCTCGCCGACCACGGGCATGACCCATCTCGCCATCCAAGCGGCGCTTGACGGCAAGGCCGTCGAATGGCTGGAAATGGTAAGCGACGAAGCGTATAACGCCACCCCCGAGGAATGAGGGAGGACGCTCGCCATGTCTGATAACCGACCGCCTGATGCGGCCCAAAAGCAGTTCGGAGAAATCGCGCCAAAGCTCGCGGAGCTGACCGACCGCGTGCTTTTCGGTGAAGTATGGCCTGGCACGGAGCTTTCCCCGCGCGATCGCAGCATCGTGACGGTCACGGCGTTGATCGCAGGGGGGCACACCGAACAGCTTCCGTTTCACCTGAACCGGGCCCTCGAGAACGGGGTGACGCGAGACGAGATCATCGGCATCATTACCCACCTCGCCTTTTACGCCGGATGGCCCCGGGCCATGTCCGCCATTCAAGTCGTAAAGGACGTCCTGCCGAAGTAAGCGGCTAGCCTGGCGATTCACGGAAGAGACTGATGATCAACCGAAAGGGGGGCGGATGGCTGAGAATGCGACGCGACCTCCGGTAGAACCCACCCGGCGCGTGCAAGCTCTGGAGGTCGGGGTCTTTCTTTTCTTGTTCGTCCCGAGCTTGGTCGTCGAGTACTTTTCAATGGGGACTGACGTCCTGAGCTTCAAGGTCGTGGCGGTGATGAGCATCTTGCGGAATCTCTCGCTGATGTGCTTGGTATTCTACTTCCTCTGGCGCAATGGCGAGGCTTTCCGCCAAATCGGCTTAACCCGATCGAAGGCCGCCATTGAGGTGCTTTGGGGCCTCGCCCTCTTCTTTCCCATCACCTTCGCGATCAACGTGCTGGATGACGTGCTCGGTCGAATTGGAATTGGGCGTTCCACCCCGCCGGAGCAGCCTTCGCTCTTCGCATTCACGGGGGCGGGGGATCTGTTCTTGGCTCTGGCACTCGTGATCACCGTGGCCGTGGTTGAAGAGATCCTTTTCAGGGGCTACTTGATACGCCGCTTTTCCGCCATTTCGGGCAACGTCCCGCTGGCCATCCTGGTTGCCGCGGCCATCTTTTCGCTGGGGCATCACTACGAGGGAGGGGCCGGCGTCTTGAGCGCCGGGATCTTCGGCGTGTTCATGGGCGTCGTTTACACCTGGAGAAAGAGCCTCGTGGCCCCCATCGTGATCCACTTTATTCAGGATTTCGTGGCGATCATCCTGCTTCCCCTGCTGGCGAGCCAGTAGCTTGAGCAAGAGGCGGGCCCGGCCCTCGATCAGAGCAGTCCGGCGGCCTTGAAGACTCGGTCGTAGATTTCGCGAACCACCGGCTCTTTGCGCTTGTTGTACTCCATCACGGCGTCGACCCCGTCGAGCGACGCGAACTTCGTTTTTTCGTACAAGGCTCGATCCTCGGCATGCGTGCGCAGCCAGTCGCGAAACATGCGGTGGCGAATGCTCTCCGGGCAATCCGGTCCGAAGACGTGAAGGTTGACGCGCGGATCCGTCAGCCGCAGGCAGCGGTGCTGATGCCAGCTCGGTTCACGAATGTAGAGGTCGAACCCGAGGGCTTCCAGGGCCGGGACGTAATCGGCTTCGGCGCGGGGATCGGAGACCGTGAGATAGATGTCGATCACGGGCTTCGCGGCGAGGCCTGGAACCGCGGTGGAGCCGATATGCTCGAGCTGGAGAGCGGTGGTGCCGAGCGCGTCTTGAATTTGTTGGGCGATCGCCCGAAAGCGTTCGGGCCAGGCGGGATCGTAAGGGACGACGGCGATGGTTTCCGGCTTCGGCTTGCCGTGAACCCAGGGGTTTTCGTCGGGATCGGCGTCATAGTGCCGAACGATGTCTTCTGCACTCACCATGCGCGTCTCGTCCTCCCTCCTGCAAGCATCAAAGCATTATATCGTTTGTCCGCTCGTCGGCCGCCGGCCGTAGTCCTCTAGGCCCCTGGCCAGGCCAAGGCAAGCACGCTCGATAGCCATCCGGAGGGTTCCGGTCGACTCGGCTTTCAGCTCGCCGGCCTGGCTTCGATGCTTCGCCTCGCGCATCGCTCCGTCCATCAGACCCAGCAACTGGGTCGCCACCAGCTGGGCAAAGGTATCCGGGGGCTCGGGCGCCGTCAGGGCGGCTGCCACCTCGTCGAGGCTCGATAGCCGTCGCGCTCTGAAACGCTGCATCGCCTGCACCTGCAAAGCGGGACTCATCGCGAGCGCCGCTTGAATGTGGCAATGATGCTCTCCCCCCGTCCCTTGGGCCATGCCCTCGAGGGCTTCCAAGAGGAGCGCTTGGACCACCTCCGCGGGACCTACCCCCGGCGGACGGGCATGCAGCCGCGTGGCGAGAATCTCGGTCGGAGGGGTGAAGGCGCCGAAGAACAGGTCTTCCTTGGTCTTGAAGTAGTTGAAGACCGTCGTGACCGCCACGTCCGCCGCAGCAGCGACCTCCGCGACCGTCACCTCGTCGTAGCCTCGCTCGGCGAATAGCCGCAAGGCCGTCTTGGCGATCATCTCTCGGGTCTGGCGCTTCTTGCGTTCGCGTCGGCCTTCCATCCGCTTCCTCCTTGTAACGTGTATTCAAACACAAACTTGTACTTGACTACAAGTTTTCGCGTGCGCGAAAATAGAGCCCACGGAGGAAACACATGCAAGCAGTCAAGAATCGACCCGGGGCAAGGCCGGCGGGCCCCGGACTCAAGGTGCTGGGGAGACCGCTCGGGTATCTGCGGGCCCATCTCCCCCTGGTGGTCGGGGCGCTCGGATCGGTGCTGGTGGTGCTGCTGGCGAACCTCTCGGGGCCGCTGCTCATCCGTTATGCCATCGACGACGGGATCGGAAAGCACGACACGCGCGCGCTGGGCTTCGCCCTGGCATGCCTTTTGGTCCTCGCCGTGCTTCGCGGCCTCTTCGGCTTCTTGCATGTCTACCTGGGCGAGCGCATCTCCCATCAGGTGGCCTATCAGCTGCGCGACGAGCTCTTCGCCAAGGTCCAGCGCCTGAGCTTCAGCTATTTCGACCGCAACGAGACGGGGCAATTGCTCACGCGCCTCACGAACGACGTCGACCAGCTTCGCGCCTTCCTCGGCTCGGGCCTGATCCAGATCGTTCAGTCGCTGATCATGTTCGTCGTGAGCATCATCGTGATCATGGTGCTCGACTGGCGCCTCGCGCTGGTCACGCTCGTCGCGTTGACGCCGATCGTCTGGGTGCTCGGGCGATTCTCGCGCATGATCGGCCCGATGTTCGGCCGCATTCAGCATCATGTCGGCCAAATGAATACCCTCATGCGCGAATCGCTCGGCGGTATGCGGATCGTCCGGACCTTCGGGCGGCAAGCCCACGAAGGCCAGCGCTACGAGACCGTTAACGCGAAGCTTCTCGACGAGTCGATCGGGGCTTCCCGTGCCGGCTCCAACACCTTCCCGATGATCATGCTCTTCGCCAACCTCGGCACCCTCGCCATCGTGGGCCTGGGCGGCTGGGAGGTCATGAACGACCACCTGACGATCGGGACCCTGCTTGCCTTCACGAACTACCTGGGCTTCTTGATCCAGCCGATCATGACCCTGGGCTTCTCGGCCATGATGCTCTCGCGAGCCAGCGTTTCGGCGGGCCGCATCGCCGAGCTCTTCGACGCACCCCTGGACGTGACGGATCGGCCCGGGGCGGTCGAACTCCCGCCCCTCTCCGGCGCTTTGAGCTTCGAGCAGGTCAGCTTCCGCTACCCGGGGGGCGAACAGCCCGTCCTGACGGACGTCTCCTTCTCCATCGAAGCGGGCGAGACCGTGGCGGTGGTGGGAATCACCGGCTCGGGCAAGAGCACGCTCGCGCATCTGCTTCCGCGTTTCTACGACGTGACCTCGGGCCATGTGCGCGTGGACGGTCAGGATGTTCGGGACGTGACGCTCGCCTCGCTTCGCGGCCAAATCGCCATCGTGCTCCAAGAACCGCTGCTCTTCGGCGGCACGATTGCCGACAACGTGGCTTACGGCCGTCCATCGGCCACCCGTGAGGAGATCGCGCAGGCGGCGAAGGCTGCCAAGGCGGATGAGTTCATCAGGGCGCTGCCGGACGGCTACGACACGGTGATCGGCGAGCGCGGAGTGGGACTGTCGGGAGGGCAGCGGCAGCGGATTGCGATCGCCCGCGCCCTCTTGGTGGACCCGCGCCTCATCATCCTCGACGACAGCACCTCGGCGGTGGATACCGAGACCGAGGCCGCCATCCAGGCCTCCCTGGATCGCCTCATGCGCGACCACCGGCGGACCTGCCTGGTGATCGCCCACCGTTTCAGCACCGTTCGGGAGGCCGATCGGATCCTGGTGCTCCACCAGGGCCGCCTGGTGGCCCAAGGCACGCACGACGAGCTGATGATCTCAAGTCCGGTTTACCAGGACATCGTGGGAACGCAGTTGTCCAGAACGAAGGCGGCCGCCGGCCTGCCGGGAGGTGAAGCATGATGGGGGGCGTCCAGGGCGTCTTGCAAGGGCTCGACGCCAAACCGCAACGCCGCGGTGTGACCACGGCGCGGCTGCTTAGCGAGTTGCGGCCTCACGGCCGGGGCCTCGCGGGAGCGGCGGTCCTGATCCTGCTCGTCGCCGTTTGCCAGGCGCTGGGGCCTTGGCTCGTGAGCCGGGCGATCGACCTGAACGTAGCCCATCACGACGGGCGCGGCCTGGTCGTGACGCTCGTGTTCTTGGCGGCCGTCTACGGGATCGGAGCAACGGCCCAGCGGAAGCAGATCTTCACGATCGGGTCGATCGGTCAGCGCGTGCTCGCGGAGCTGCGGCAGCGGCTTTTTGCTCGCTTCCAGCGCTTGCCGATCGGTTACTTCGATAAGCGTCCGGTCGGGGACCTGATGGGACGCGTCAGCAACGACGTGGACGCTCTCAACCAGCTCTTGGCCCATGGCCTCACGCAATCGATCGGCGCGGTCTTCGGCCTCTTGGGAATCCTGGTGGCGATGGCGGTGCTGAATCCCTTGCTCGCCCTGGTTTGCCTGGCGACGCTGCCGGTGATGGGCCTGACCATCTGGCTTCTGGCCCGTTGGGCACGCGGGGCTTACCGTGAGGCGCGGCAGACCACCGGCGCGGTGATGGCGGGCTTGCAGGAGGAAATCGGCGGCGTGC
>Ga0065704_10000926_pt1 | contig 19472 bp, 20 predicted proteins | sample SwiRhicommuniRL2_FD_59091 | JGI IMG/M metagenome (GOLD analysis project Ga0065704, IMG submission 59091) | Switchgrass rhizosphere bacterial communities from Rose Lake, Michigan, USA - RL2 v2 (version 2) | ecosystem: Host-associated > Plants > Roots > Rhizosphere > Soil | place: East Lansing, MI
ACCCCGGCCATGCCGGAGGAGGAGGTGCCCGCCAACGCCATGACAGCGGCAGCGCCGCACCCCGTCGTCGATCAGGCACCGATTCGATCGCTGGAGGCCCGGCCGACCGCCGCGCCCGATTCATCGCCACGTCGCTGGGCGATTCGGCCCGATGGCGATTCCGCTCACGCAACACCCGCCCCACATCCGGCGGATAATATAAGCCATTGATAATATAGGGAAGAATACCCTGTCCTACATCCGCGCGTCTGTGGAACATTTGGTGAACAGACGCAATCGGCCGATCGCGTCGCGGGCATCATGAGAAAAGGACCAGCGATATGCGAACCCTGTTACCCCCAATTTTTGCCTTATCCCTTCTATTCCTGAACGCCCCGCTTCCGGCGCAGTCGGTTGGTGGTTCCGTCCACTTCCCCGGCGGTTTCGCGCCGGGCGTGTCGCCCTGCATCCAGCAGACCGGCGGCGCGTGTCAGCCGGTTGGCGCGCAAACGCCCCTTCCGGTAGCGGGCGTCACCGAAACGTTCAATCTGGTCGCGGCCAATGTGCCCGGCGCGCAGGCCACCGTGTTCGGCGGCCAATATGTCGTCAGTCAGGCCTGCGCCACCTATGGCGCGCTGACCATACGCTACCGGGGACCGGACGGATCGACGATGGTGACGCTGTTCAGCCGGTCGGCGCCCGATAGCGGCGGCGGCACATTGATCAGCCTGGCGGCCGGAACCGTGATCGACGCGATGACAAGCGGGACGACCGCCTGTAACGCCAGCCTTGCGAGGGTTCCCTGATGCGCCGCTTTTTAAGCATGGGGCTGCTGTTGGCGCTTGCGCTGACGCCGCCCGTCGCGACCAGTCAGGTGGTCGGCAATACGCCGGGCGTGGCCGCTGGCGGCTATGGCTATCCCAAGCGGTCGCTGCCTGCCCTGCCGCTCGCGACCGGTGCGAAGGTCGTGGGGTTGGGCCACAGTTTCCTTGGCCGGGGCAGCTACAGCCGCTACCTCGCGTCGCAGACGGCCACCAACGGGCTACAGGGCAGCGACGAGACGGCGCTCGGCTATCTCTATTATATCAAGGCGGTGGACGGGCGCTTCAACCTCGACCTGTTCGCCGATGGGGCGGTGCCCTGGTCGCCGCCCTCCAGCGGCAGGGCCGTGACGGGTTCGCAGCAGGGGCTTTCGGGCGATCACCTGCTTTACGGCGGCGCCAGCCTGCCCGGCACGATTGCGCGCAGCCCTTATGCGCTGGCGCGCCAGCCGCAGATCGCCGTACTCGACATCGGCACCAACGATATTTCCAGCGGGCTGCTGGGCCGGGGGGACAATGACGCGCCTTCGATCATCGGGCAGTTGGACCGGCAGATCGGCCTGTTGACCGACGCAGGCGTGTGGGTGGTCGTCAAAACCGTGGCGTGGCGGTTCGACTGGCCAGCGGGCGATTCCCGGCTCGCCACGATCACGGCGGTCAATGACTGGATATTGGCGCAGTCGGCGCGGGCCGGGGTCAAGGTCTGGGACACGACCATGATCGACGGCACCGCATCGACCAGCCATGGCAGCGGCGTCACCGACCGGATCGGGGCGGACGGCGTGCATCCCACGGCCTATGGCGCAGGGGTGCTGGCAAATTCCCTGCTGCCGATCCTGAAGGACATGGTGACGGCGGGGGAGGCACGCAATCTCGATCCGCTTTCCGCGAACCTTTTCCCCTATCCGGGCCTGCCCGGCGTGGGAGGCACGATCGGCGCGGGCGTGACGGGCACGGTCGCCACCGGCATGGCGGTGACGCGCTCGGCGGGCAGTTCCACGGCGGTCGCTTCGAAGGAGGTGATCGGCGCGGGTAATGAGAAGCAGGTGCTGACCATCACGCCTGTCGATGACGGCACGGCCCTCCACCAGTTCCGGTTCACGGCATCCGCCGACATCAATTTCTCCACGCTGGGTGTGAGCGAGGGCGACTGGCTGGAAGTGACGGTGCCGGTGGAACTGGGGGATTGGGACGGGTGGAGCTGGAACAGCAGCAACACGAACGGCGGCCCGGCAACATTGGTCAACGAACAATATAGCGCCAACGCCCTGATCTGGGAAACCAACATCGTCACCGGCAATGGCTGGGGCGGCAAGACATTGCTGCTGGACGCGAAAATACCGGTTCAGGCCGCGGCGGGCGCCACCAAATTGCGCTGGTCCAGCCGCCCGATACAGATCCAGTTCCGATCTTCCGCCGCGGGCACGGGCGTCGTGAAGATCGGATCGCCCATCATGCGCAAGATCAGCGATCCACGCACGGGCTGGCGCCTGCCCTGATGCTGTCGATATGTTCGTGCCGGGGCAACGGCTGCCCTGGCACGAACGGTCAGTCCACCGCTACGCCCACGCTCTCCAACTTCGGCCTCGGCTTGGGCGCATAATCCTTCCCCGCGTTGAGGAAGCGGCCATAGGGCCCCACTTCTATGTCGGAACGGATCACCACCGCCGGATTGCCCGCCACGATCGAACGCGGCGGGACATCCTGCGTCACGATGGACCCGGCGGCGACGATCGATCCGTCGCCAACCCGAACCCCCGGCATGACGATGCTGCGCGCGCCGATGAAGCAATGCCGTCCGACATAAGTGTCGCGATAGACGCCGCGTGTCATGTCATGGCACAGGATCGCCGCGTCGAAGGTGATGTAGCTTTCCTCACCAATATGCACGCCGCGCGGATAGGTCTTGTCGAGCTTCGCGCTCATCGACAGACGCACGGTGGGATGCAGCGACATACCCCATATGCGGGTCAGATAGACGAGCCGGAGCTTGATGACCGCGCGCTGGATGAACAGAAATTTATTGAGACTGCCAATCACGCCGGGCTCCGTTGGATAAATACCGAATCCATGACATCGCGGCCATGCACCCGCGCAGGTTCACGATCAAGCGTCATGTCAGCTCCCGGCTCGCGCCACCAAACGAATGTGGCTGGGCCGTTGCGCCGGAACCTGCGTGCGGCGCTTTGCCGAAAACAGCCCGCCCCATGCGCCCAGCATCGCCCTGGGCGGCAGATCGCCCCTGAAGACCAGCGCGACGCCGACCAGCAGTTTCCGCAAGAATGCGAAACATCCCTCCCGCGAACGGCCCGCATGGCGCGCGATCGCCAGCAGCGACCCGCCATAATATTTGGCCCGGACAGCGGGGCTGAAGTCCCGATGGCCGATCATCCGGGCATCCTCGAACAGGATGCCGCGCGCGCCGAGCCATGCCCGCATCGCAAATTCGGTATCCTCGCCGCTCTTGACCGGCGTGCCGAGGCCCAATGTCTCATCGAAGCCGCCGATCGCCTTGAGCAGACGGCCGCTCAGGGCGATGGTGTTGGACGAGGCGAAGGAAAGCACCTGTTGCAGGCTGGGCCGCACCGGCACCGCCGCCGGGTCGAACGCAGCCTGCGGACCATAGCGGCAGAACCACAGATCGAGCGAAGGGCGATCCGCAAAGGCCGTCAGCACATGATCGAACGTTCCGTCGGGATACCAGGCGTCATCGTCCGGAAAGGCCACGAGCGCACTATCGGCGACGCCATCGCTCAGCAGCACGTCCAGCATCCTGTTGCGCGCGACCGACAAGGGAATCTGCTCGGCACACGCGCTCACCTCCATCCATTCGGGCGCGCCTGTCAGGGCCACCCCGGCCGCCAGATCGTCGCAGCGCTGAAGCAGCAGAAGGTGCCGAATCGGCAGGTCGGGATGCGCCCGGCGAATCTTCTCGACCGATTCGAACAGGCGCCTCAATTCATCCAGCCGCGCGCCTTGCATGTCTGTCGTCGTCAGCAACGCGATTTCCGAAATGACTGCCATTACTGCTTTTCCTCAGGCACTATCGAAGATGTCGCGGCCATTTCCTAAACGGAATGGAGCGATCGGTTATCGAACATCACTCATGACGAAGGCGGACACGGTCCCGATCAGCCCCGACAAGGTCGGGGACTTGCCGCTTTCGAGCGGGGAAAGCTCCGCCTTGGTCAACAGGCTTTCCAGTTCATCCTCATCCCAGGCGACATGGATGCCGGGGCGCTCCGCCATGGCCCGCGCCGTGGCCAGTTGATGCTCGTTGCGATGTTCACCCAGGCTGGCGCGGCGCGGGAACAGGATGAGCGGCTTGGACAGTCGCTCCGCCCCGATGATCGTGCCGATGCCCGCATGACCGACCAGCACCGTGGCCTGACCGGCGAGCGCATCGAATTCGGCAGGCTTGATGAAGGGGCGCATCTCGATCGACAACCCCTCCGTCGCTTCGCAACATTGGGCGACGACGCGCAGATCATGCCGATTGGCGATGCGATCCAGCGCCTTCATCAGGCGCGGGAACGGCAGTTGCGTTCCGACAGTCGCCAGGATCATAGGACGGCACCGTGCCATTCCGCGCCAGCCGACTGGGCGACGTCCGACCATTGGCTGAGCCAGCGATCCGCATGGTTGCGGACCAGCTTGCCAGCCATCGACATTTCCTCCGCATTGGCGACGCTGTCGACCCACATGGTCCGCGCGCCCAGACGGCGACCGATCGCCACGGCGAAAAAGCCGGGCAGCGCGCCGGTGGAGATGACAGCATCCGGCCGGATGCGAAGGATCAGCCACAGGAGGCGCATCGCACAAAGCAGCGCCTTCCCCTTTTCATGCCGGTTGCAATCGGGAACCAGCCGCGCCTGCACGCCGCTGCGTTCGGCCAGACCGGCCATGGTCGTCACATAGGTAACGTCTGCGTCAACAAAAGCGGGGCGCAGCAGCATCAACTGCTCCCAATGCCCTCCCCCAGAGGCGACCACCAGCACTTTCGAACGACGATCCATCAAGAACAACCTTTCCAACGCCACTGTCAACACCTGGCAGAGCGAAGCCCGCGGCCGCCATATGTCGGCGCGGAACATGTCCAGCGATCGTCATAGACCCCCCTGATCCAGCCCCCCCATGAGCGGATCGATCATTTACCGATTGCTGCACTGCACACAAGTAAAACCTTGCGATTTTACCTATTTACTTCCCGATTTGGGACGGCGTCACTTGGCGGGGGTGGCGGGTACTGCCGGTGCAGGGTCGGCGGCGCAGGGATATCGGTCTTTCAGCGCCAGGATCACCACCGACGCCGCCAGCGCGTCGCCTTCGCGCGGGTGCAGGTCCAGATAGCGCAACGTCGCGTCACGCAGATCGCCGCGCATCACCCCCGCAGGCAGGCAATATTCGCGAAAATTCATCCACTGCTGATAGGCGCGGGACGTGTCGCTGACAGCGGAAACGAAGGCGAAACAGCCATCGATCCGGCCTATGTCGGAACAGTCCTGCTTGAACTGATCCGCCGAATAATAATCGGGCGTAGCCGTCGCGGCGGCAAGAAGAGAAAAGAGAAAAAAGGACACAAGCAACCCCGGCCTGACTGGCTGGCGGGACGTATAACCCGCTTTGCCGTCAAGCCAAGGCGATTCTTGGCAACGATCAGCTCAACCGATGCCAGCGGCTGGGGTCGTCCGGCGACTGGACGCTGAGCCAGCTATATTTAACCTTGCTCCAGGGTTTCACCGCCCAGCTCATATTGTCGAGCACATAATCGCCCATCTGCGTCCGCACCACCAGCACGGTATGCAGGCCGATGCGCCGCTGATAGGCGACCGCCAGCATCAGGGACGAAGCCGGATAGCCCGCCGCGCGCAGCTCCACCATCTTCTGAAGCGCCAGATCTTCGCAATCGCCCACCGCGTTGGGACCAGCGCCGCTGGCGCGCCAGACCTCGCCCTCGCCATAGGCGCTCTCATCGCTGATCTGCCGCACATGGGCGTTGACGTGGCGGTTGACCGTGCGCAACTGCTTGATATCCAGCGGAGGCAGGGCGATGGCCGCCAGCGCATCGGCAGTCGGGTCCGGCCCGTCGGTCTGAACGGCCGGAGATAGGGAGGCATCCGGCACGGACATCTGAAACGCCAGCGCAGCGCCTGCCCGCTCCTCCCGCTCGCACAGGGTCGAATCCACGGCGCACATCGCCGTAAAGCCGCGCGGCGCGTCCTGTTCTGCGCCGAAGCTCATGAAACGGGGAGAGATCGCGCTCAGGCCGGGCTGGGCCGCCGCCGCCATGGGTGAGGAAAAGGTCGCCAGCGCGAGCGCAAGCGCAACAGCTTTCTGCATTGCAGTGTCCTTCGACGTCCCCGCAACGCTTTTCGCTCGTCAGTCTGTCTTTAGATTTAATCAGCACGCCTAATGCGCGATTAAGGATGTTTTACCTTCACGACCGCACGACATCTGCAAAATGCCGCTTGGGCCACCCGCGCCTGATGCGCCTGCGGCCAGCAGTGACCGCCAAACGCGCCAGTCTGGCGACACCCATGCGACGCGCCTTCATCGCAAGCCCCGGCGCGGCGCTCAGCGGCCCATATTCGATGGCGCGCGTCATCAGCCACCCGGCAAAGTCGATGTGCGACCGGGCAATCGCATCAGCCATGTCCGGCATGGCCGCCTGAAATTGCGCGACGCACAGGGCATGGGATCGCAGCATCCGACCGTAATTTTGCGACATGGAGCCGCCCATGATGCGATAGCCGAGCAGCGGGGAAGGCACGCACGCAAAGCGCCAGCGCAGGCCGACGCGGAAATATAGCAGATGGTCCTCGCACCCCTGCGCATCCTTCGCGCGCAGGCTGCTGTCATAACCGCCCGCCCGCTCGATCGCGGCGCGCCGGAACATCGCCCCGCTTCCATTGCCGACGATATTGCGCAGGGCGACCGCATGGCGCACGTCGCCCGCGTCGCTGGGCGTCACGATGCGCTCGACCCGATCGTGCGCGTCGATCACGCCAAAGCCGCAATAGGCAAGCCCTGTGTCCGCCCCGCCACCCCGGATCGCCGCGAGCAGGCTGGCCGCCGCATCCGGCGCCCAAAGATCGTCGGCGTCCACCATCGCGACATAGTCCGCGACTGTCGCCGCCAAGCCCGCGTTGCGCGCCGCAGCCACGCCGGCATTGGCCTGCTGAAGCAGCCTGACGCGGCCATCCTCCGCCGCATGACCCCGGACGATGGCGGCGCTCTCGTCGCTCGACCCGTCATCGACCACCACTATGTCGAGCCTGCGATGCGTCTGGACGCGAACGCTGCGCAAGGTGCGGTCGAGCGTCGCGGCGGCATTATAGGCCGGGATCACCACCGCGACCATGTCGTCCGAGCCGGGCGGGTCGATCATGACGAAGGCGGAGACAAAGACGCTGGGCCGCTGCGCTGCCACGCCAGCGCCGAAGAGACGATGATGTCGAGGGTCGAATGGACGGGAACCCAGCCCAGCACTTCATTGGCCCGCCGGGCGTCGGCGACCAGCTCGGCCGGATCGCCCGGTCGGCGCGGACCGGACTGGCGCGTGAGCGGCCGACCCGTTCTGGCGGCGATCGCATCGGCGACCTCCAGCACGCTGGCCCCGCGCCCGGTTCCCAGATTGAAGCGGTCCGCGCCGGAAGCCGCGCCGGAATAGAGCCGCTCCCCGGCCAGCACATGGGCCGACGCAAGGTCCGACACATGGATATAATCGCGCACCGCGCTGCCGTCGCGGGTCGGNAAATCNGTCCCGTTGACGGTGAAGTCGCCGCCATTCAACGCCGCNGCGATNGCCAGCGGAATGGCATGGGTTTCGGGATCGTGATCTTCGCCAATCTCGCCATCAAGGTCGCATCCCGCCGCGTTGAAATAGCGCAGCGCGATGCTGGAAATGCCATAGGCCGCCGCATAATCGGCCAGCATCCGCTCGCAAAACAGCTTCGACCAGCCATAGGGATTGATCGGGGACTGGGGATGATCTTCATCGATCGGCAGGCGCACCGGCGGGCCGTAGGTCGCGCAGGTGCTGGAAAAGACGATTCGCCCCGCCCCCGCATGGGCCATCGCCGCCAACAGCGATCGCGTGCCGCCGACATTGTTGCGATAATANAGGTCNGGCTGNTCGACCGATTCCCCCACATAGGCATAGGCNGCGAAATGGGCGACNAGATCGGGCTTCTGTTCTGCCACAATGTCGCGCATGGCGGTTTCGTCGGTCACGTCCGCNTCTATCAGCGGGCCCCAGCGGACGGCCTGCCTGTGCCCCCGCGACAGATTNTCGACGACGGTCACGTCCCATCCCGCCGCTGCGAACGCCTTGCAACTGTGCGATCCGACATAGCCGGCGCCCCCCGTCACCAGCACCTTGCGCGCACCCATTATCATCCTTCCCGACGATGCTGCGCCAGAAGCGAGCGAAAATAGTGGATGGTCCGTTCCAGCCCCGGCTCCAATTGCACGCTGGGCGACCATGACAGCAGCGATCTGGCAAGGCTGATGTCGGGCTGCCGCTGGCGCGGGTCGTCGGACGGCAGGGGTCGGTAGGTGATTTCCGACCGGCTGCCCGTCAGGCTCAACACCTTTTCGGCCAGTTCGGCCATGGAAAATTCCACCGGATTGCCCAGATTGACTGGTCCTGTCACCTCATCGGGCGTCTGCATCAACGCGATCAGGCCGTCGATCAGGTCATCGACATAGCAGAAGGAGCGAGTCTGCGATCCATCGCCGTAAAGGGTCACCGACTCCCCGGTCAACGCCTGCACGATNAAGTTGGACACGACGCGGCCATCGTCCCCCTGCATNCGGGGACCATAGGTGTTGAAGATGCGCGCGACCTTGATCGGCAGCCCATATTGACGGTGAAAATCGAAGAACAGCGTCTCCGCGCACCGCTTGCCCTCGTCATAGCAGGACCGCAGGCCCACGGGATTGACCCGCCCCCAATAATCCTCCTTTTGGGGGTGCACCTCCGGATCGCCATAGACTTCGGACGTGGACGCCTGAAGGATCGGGATACCCAGACGGCGGGCCAGGTCCAGCATATTGATCGCGCCATGGACGCTCGTCTTGGTCGTCTGCACCGGGTCCTGCTGATAATAGACGGGGCTGGCCGGGCAGGCGAGATTGTAAATCCGGTCGACCTCCAGCTGGATCGGCACGGTGACATCGTGACGGACGATGTCGAAGCGAGGATTGCCGCGCAAATGGACGATATTGTCCAGCGTCCCGGTAAAGAAATTGTCGAGGCAGATGACTTCGGCCCCTTGCGCCAGCAACCGTTCGCACAGATGCGATCCCAGGAAGCCCGCGCCGCCAGTCACCAATATGCGTTCGGGTCGCTTCATGCCTCCTCCTCCATACGCAGCACAGGCTCGTTCTGCCCTGCAAGAGCGCCGATCCGAAAAACCTCTCCGGCGACGCCCGAATTTTCCATGCGGTCGGCCAGCAAGCGGATTTCCCGCCCCCGCAGCAGCAGGCCGGGCAGATCGACAAGGTTGGCGACCGGTTCATGCTTCAGCATCAGCGCCATGATCGACAGGCCATAGTCCCAGCGGCGCAAGCGCAAGGCCCGGCGCAGCGACCAGCGCAGAAAGCGGCGGCGCCCGTGCCGGATCAGCTTCGCGTGATCGGGATGACGCCTCAACAGGCGGGACGCGCAGATGGAGCGCGATCGCGCCATGCGGGCCAGATTGCCGGACATATTGTCGTTCGCCTGTCGATATCCGACGTCGAACGCCCGCACCAGCCTGAACTCGCACCGGCCCGCCAGCCGTCCGAACAGGTCGTAATCCTCGCACCCTTCCGCGTCATGATCGCGCAGGCTGGCGTCGAAGCCGCCCACCTCTTCGAACAGATCGCGGCGAATCATCGAGGAACTGCCATTGCCGATGAAGTTGCGCAGGCAGATGGCGGACAGCACATCGCCTTCTTCGACGCTGCTGCTTTCGTAACTGACGATTTCGTCCTTGTCGTTGATCCGGGCGAACCAGCTATAGACCAGCCCGACCTTGCCGCCTTCTTCCACGAAAATATCATATTGCCGCGCCAGCGCCTCCGGCGCCCACAGATCGTCGGCATCGATGAACGACAACAGCCTTGCCCTGGCGCGGCGCGCGCCATGGTTGCGGGCGGCCGCCACGCCCTGATTGCGTTTCCGCAGGAGCTGGACGCGGGAATCGGACAGGGCATGGCGCTCCACGATGGACGGGCCAGCGTCGGTCGATCCGTCATCGACGACGATGATCTCGATGGCGGTCAACGTTTGCGTCTGCACGCTTGTCAAAGTGCGCTCGATCGTCCGTTCCGCATTATACATCGGCACGATGACCGTAACGCATGGATGACCCGCGCCTATAGTCTGCTGTATTCGCAAAAAATTCCGCCCCCGCAGAGTATCGGCCGCCCCCGGCTTGTCACTAGGATTCGGCGGCTATATTAGACAAGAGATGATGTTAAAAAGGTTTATTTTCCTCCTACCTTGCCGTTTCGGACCGTTTCGGTGCGTTTTCTAGGCCGCCTGAAGGCTTCGCGCATCGGTCGATCCCTTATCAGGCGATGGCGTCGGCTGGTGCCCGCCCGGTTGCGCCCGGCCATCATCATGTATCATCGCGTCGCCGATCCAGGCAGCGATCCCTGGGGCCTTTCCGTCACGCCGGACAATTTTTCCGCTCATCTGGCCGCGCTGAAGCGCGACAGGGCGGTGTTGGGCATGGATGATTTCGTCACGCAGGCCCGCGCAGGGACGCTGCCGTCCCATGCGGTCGCCATAACCTTCGACGATGGCTATCATGACAATCTGGCCGCGGCGGCCCCGCTGCTGAGCGCGGCGGGATTACCGGCGACCCTGTTTCTGGCGTCCGCGCCCAGCTTTCGACAGACCGGATACTGGTTCGAGGATCTGGCCGATCTTATTCTCGACGCCCGCGATCCGGCCGATGCGCGCGTGCAGATCGGCGGTGAGACGGTCGCCATCCGATTCGGGCCTCGCGAATCGGCGGACGAGGACCGGCGCGGCTGGCGCGCCTGGAATGGCGGGCGCACGCAGCGCGAAACGCTTTTTCATGCGCTGTGGGAGCGGATCAGGGTGCTGCCGGTCGAGGCGCAGACGGTCACGCTGGCGCGGATCGGCGCTGCCCTGGGCCGCGCTCCTTCGCGCAGCGCCCGGCCGATGACGCAAGCCGAACTGGGCGATCTGGCGCGCGGCCCCTTCACGATCGGCGGGCATACGGTTGACCATGTCGACCTGCCGACGCTGGATGACAGCGAAGCCTTCGCGCAGATCGCGAACGGCAGGACGGACGCCGAACAGGTCGCCACCGGCCCGGTGAACGGCTTCGCCTATCCCTATGGGCGGTGCGAACCGCGCCTTGGCCCGATCGTGCAGGCGGCTGGCTTTTCCTGGGCCTGCACGACCAGACATGCCCATGTCGATCGCCGGCGGATCGATCCTTATTTTCTGCCGCGCATTCAGGCGGAGGACCGGCCGGACATCGACTGGCTCAACTAATTGTTCAGTCCCGGCATTCCCGCGGCAGGGCGCATCATCCTGCGCAGCCGCCGCAGCGGGTTGCGAAGGGCGGGATGCCACTGACGCGGTCGCAGCCCCCAAAAAAGCGCCGCCCACCGGTGCCGACGCCGCGCACGGGCGAGCGCCGCCCACACGCGCGGATCGGCGATCCCCTGCCCCTTCAGATGATCGGCCAGCCAGGCGAAATACCGGGTTCTGATCTTCAACAGCGTGCCCGCCCTCGCGATTTCGGAGGAACAGCTATCGGGATGTTGCCGATAATTGAGCCAGCATTTGTTCGGGAAATAGACGGCCCATTGCGCATAGGCCTTGGACAAAAAGGCCTGATCCTCATACATGCCGCGATAGCTTTCCTCGAACCCGCCGATCGCCAGCAGCGCGTCCCTGCGGCACAGCAGCGTCGACGGGCAGGGCGCTTCCGCGGTTCCCAGCGGATAGATGCCGATCAGGGCTTCGGGCGCGGGGATCACCCGGTCCAATATGTTGCCGGGGATGACGATTTCGTCGCTCCCGCCATCCCCCGCCCAGCTATGCCAGTAATTGGCGCCCCCGGCGATCATCGCCGCCTGCGGATGCGCGTCGGCCAGCGCCACCTGCTCGGCCAGCTTTTCGGGGAGCCAGACATCGTCGGCATCGTTGAAGGCGACGAACTCGCCGCGCGCCACCGCTATGCCCGCGTTGCGCGATGCGCTCATGCCCCGGTTGGCATGGCCGGGATGGTCGATATAGCGCACCCGGCCCGGATGCCGATCGGCATAGCCGCGCGCCAGCAGGCTGGCCGCCTGCCCCGATCCGTCATCGACCAATATCAGTTCGAACGACCGGAATGTCTGGGCAAGGACGCTGTCGATCGCCTCGGCGAGATATTTTTCCCCGTTCAGGAAGATGATGACGACCGAAACACGCGGTTCGGCTCTTTCCGGCGGCGATGGAGTCATTTTCGATATTCTTCCCGATTCTCGCAAGACCATAGTAATTCTTCGCGGCTATGCTAAGGGCGTTTGAAACGCATCATCGGGGCAAGTCAATATTGTCGAATATTCGCAAAGCGGCCCGCGCCGGACGGTATCGACTGTGCTGAAGGACCGGCTGGCCCACTGGCTGTTCCGTATCGGCGAACTGCGCGGTCCGCATCGCCCCTTCGCCGAACTGGAACGCAAATATCTCTGGACCCTGCCGGTGGCGGTGGCCGTCAGCCTGCTGAGCACCGCTCTGGAGGGGTTCGGCATCGGGCTTCTGGTGCCGCTGCTCAGCGTCATGCTGGACAATGGGCAGGCCAGCGATCCGACCGGGCTGGCGGCGCCGGTGATCGACATCGCCCGGCAGATCGAACCGCGCTATCCCCTGCTGGCCATCGGCGGGCTGATCCTGACGCTCATTCTCCTGAAAAATGTGGTCGGGACCGTCGGCGGCCTGCTCATCTCCCGCATCGACGGCCATGCCGGGGCGGACCTGCGCTCCATGATCGCGCGCAAGCTGCTGCGCCAACCGTATAATTATTATCTGGTCGAGGAAGCGCCGTGGATGATCAATGTGATCTCCAGCGACTCCTGGCGCACGGGCGAAGTGATCCAGGCCCGCTATGGGATAGCGAGTTCGGCGGCGGCCGCCGTGGTGCTGTCGATCTTCGCCGCCGTCGCAAACTGGAAATTGTTCATCATCGTCGTCATCGGCGCCGTCGCCGCCCGGCTTTTGCAGCAGACCACGTCCAAACGGGTCGCGGCGCTCAGCGAACATGTGTCGGAAACCAACCGCGTGCTGGGCGAGCGCATGATGCTGATCGTCGATCTCGCGCGATTGATCCGCGTCTTCAATCAGGAAAAGCATGAGCAGGCGATGTTCGACGGCGCGTCGGACAAGGTGCGCCAGGCAATGTACAATGTCGAGCGCGGGTCGGCTCTCTACGCGCCCGTGATGGAAGTCCTGCTCGCCGCCCTGTTCATCTTCGTCCTGTTCGTCGCCCAGCGCATGGGGATGGGCGTTCCCGAAATCCTCGCTTTCCTCATCCTGCAATATCGGCTTCAGCCCCATGTCATGGCGGTCAATCAGGGCCTGATCGATCTGGCCGCGCTCAAAGGGTCGGTGAAGCAGGTGGAATGGCTGCTGGGCGATGAGGGCAAGACGCCCCAGCCGGGCGACCAGCCGCTGACGGGCGGCATCGACCGCACCATACGTTTCGAACAGGTCAGCTATACCTATCCCTATGAAGAGCGGCCGGTCATTCATCAGGCGTCCTTCCAGATTCCGGTCGGCAGCGCCACCGCGCTGATCGGCCGGTCGGGCGCGGGAAAATCGACGCTGGTCAACCTGTTGCTGCGGCTGCTCGATCCCAACGACGGTCGCATCCTGCATGGCGACACGGACCTCAGGCATATCGATCCGGGAAGCTGGCGCGCCCGTATCTCGCTCGCCGGGCAGGATATCGACCTGATCGAAGGGACGGTCGCCGACAACATCGCCTATCGCGCGCCCGGCGTGACGCAAAAAGACATAGAGGAAGCGGCGCGGATCGCCGACGCCCATGATTTCATCATGGCGATGCCGGGCGGATATCAGGCGTCGATCGGCAGCTATGGCGCCAATCTGTCGGGCGGGCAGCGCCAGCGCATCAGCCTGGCCCGCGCGCTCGCGTGCAAGCCCGACCTGCTGATCCTGGATGAGGCGACCAACGCGGTGGACGGCATTTCCGAAACCGTCATCATGGATCTGCTGCGGGAACATCGCTCCTTCGGCAGCGCGATCGTCATCAGCCATCGTCGCAGCACCCTGTCCGCCTGCGAACAGGGCATCGTCATCGAACAGGGCCAGATCGTCGAATCCGGCCCGCTGCGGTCGCTGGATTTCTACCGCGAGATGGAACAATGGCCGAGCGACGAGATGCGGGTCGGATGACTCTCATCACTGTCGGAAGGCTCAAGAGGGGGACAATCACATGATGAAGCGTATCAAGCGGGCGGTCCGCCGCAGGCTTCTGTCGAAGGGCATTGATTTCGGCGACTTCCACGGCACCGAACCGATCAGCGACCAGTTCGGCTTCGATCGCGGCACGCCGGTAGACCGCTATTATATCGAGGATTTTCTGTCGAAGAACGCGGACGCCATTCGCGGACGCACGCTGGAAATCGGCGACGACGAATATACGGCGCGCTTCGGCGGCAGCCAGACCGCAAAGCGCGACGTCCTGCATGTCCATGCGCAAAATCCGGCGGCGACGATCGTGGGTGATCTGGGCGTGCCCAATACGCTGCCGGTCGACGCCTTCGATTGCGCGGTCATCACCCAGACGATCCATCTGATCTGGGACATGAAGGCAGCGGTAGAGGAACTGAAGCGCGGCCTGAAGCCGGGCGGCATATTGCTGCTGACGGTGCCCGGCATCACGCAGGTCGACCGCGACGAATGGGGCGCGGGCTGGTACTGGTCACTGACGCAGATGTCGGCGAAGCGACTGTTCGAGGAGGTGTTCGGCGAGGGCAATGTGGTTCTGGGCTGCTACGGCAATGTCTATGCCGCCACATCCTTTCTTCAGGGACTTGCCGTCGATGAGGTGAGCACGGACAAGCTTGACGTCTATGACCCCGCCTATCCCATGATCATCACGATCCGCGCGACCAAGGCCTGAACGGACCTATTCTGCCGGAGCGGATCGGGGCCGGGGCAGGCGGCGCCCGATCGCCCGGCCCGTCCGGCTCAGGAAGAACCAGATGAAGCGGGGCAGGAACAGCGGATCGTTCCTGAACCCGCCCAGCAAAAGGGACAGGTTCCGCCGGATGTTCCAAGCGATCTCCACCAGTGCGGCGTCGCTATAATAGCCGGTCATGAACCGCAGGCCCCGTTCCCCCGCCCGCCGCTGATCCGGGGTCAGGCCGCCCAGCGCCATGTGGCGCTTCACCACCAGCCGCGACGTCTGCATCATGCGGATGTGATTGCCCGTCATATTGTTGCGGTGCCGCCGATAGTCGGCGCCAATACCGGGATAGGCAGTGATCGGACGCCCGCGCGCCAGGCGCAGGAAGACGTCATAATCCTCGCAACTTTTAAGGCTGGTGTCGAACCCCCCCTGTTCGCATAGCAACCTGGCGTCATACAACACCGTGCCGTGCATGGAGACATGATTGCCCAACAGCAGACCCGTCATGGCGTCGTCAAATTGTTGCGCGCTCCGCTCGAACATCAACTCGCGAAACTCGGTCACTTCCCGATAGCCGCCATAGACGAAAGCCGACGCCGGTTCCCGCATGAACGCCTCCAGCGCAGCGGCGATGGCGGTGGGCATCAATATGTCGTCGGAATCGAGAAACAGGATATAGTCGCAACGGGCCAGCGCCAGCCCCGTATTGCGGGCCGCGGACAGGCCGGCATTGTCCTGATAGTGATAACGTACAGTGGGATAGCGCGCGGTAACGGCGGCCGTTGCGTCGCACGAGCCGTCATCGACCATGATGATCTCATCCACCTTGCGCGTCTGCGCCAGCACGGATTCGATCGCATCGCCCAGAAACTGGGACTGGTTGCAGCAGGCGATCGCTACCGTGACCCGCGCCGTTGCGGGATTGGGCGGCGCGGGGGTCATGCCGCCACCGCTCCCGCTCCGTTCAGCCGGGGTGCTTCCCCGTCCGGGCGGCTGTCCTTCGGGCGGAAAAAGCGTTTGAGCGTCAGCATCGGCTTTTCGAGCAGATGCCAGGAGACATAGCCGCACAATCCCGCCGCGGCCATGGCCAGCAGGAACAGTTGCCACCACTGGATCGACGGCCCCCACAAACCGCGGATCATCATCTGCATCGGCCAGCCATAGAGATAGACGCCATAGGAAATGTCCCCGAATTTCTTGAGACTGGGCATGCGTATCCGGTCGGTGGTCGCCAGCCAGAGCAGCGGATAAGCGAAATAGAGCGGGAAAAGGTCATAATAATGCTGGCGATGAAGGGCGTACAGAAACAGCACGAGACAGATCGCCATCGGCCAGGCGGGCAGTCGCTGGTTTCTGTCCCAGACGAAGAAGATGGTGGCGCCCATGAAGAAGGACGGACCCACCCAGAAATAATCATAGACCCGCGTGTCTTCGATCCCCCAGTTGATGAACTCCATGATCACTTCGACATCGTTGCGCGACCATGGCATCAGATAGGGCAGGGAAATCAGCAGCAGCGCCAGCACGCTCCATTTGTTGAGCAGACGTAGCGCGCGCAGTCCCCCCACCAGCAAATAGCAGAAAAGTTCCTGCTGGATGGTCCAGAGCGAGCCGTTAAGGCCGACACCCGTGCCCTTGGCGTCGGGGAAGAAGATAACGGTCGGAATGTCCCACGACATCGCCGGATCGAGGGTATAATAATAAGCGTATCGCGCCCAATCCAGATGCGTGATGAACGCCCAGACGCCGATGGTGCTGAACATCGCGCCCAGAACAAGCGCGCATAAAGTCTGACATGCGAGCAGAGCGGGATAGATGCGCAACAGTCGGTTCGCCGCATATTGAAGCAGGCTGCGGCTGTTGACGGCGCTCATCGTGATCAGGAAGCCGCTGATCATGAAAAACACGCACACGCCGTAGATGGCGGCGATATTGTCCTTGCCCCACAGTCGCACCAAAGGTTCGTTCGCTTCGGTTCCCTGCGCGATGGTGAAACTGTGCGAGAAAATGACCGTGGAAGCAGCGATCAGCCGCAGATAATCGAAATTCGGAAATTCATGCACCTTGCGCGGGGCACCATGAAGCCCCGACGCAACGTTCGTCTGCGTAACCATTATTTGCCCCACCTTCGGCCTTTGTGGTTAGGTCGCCCGCACATCAAGTCAAGCCATGTTGCGGTCCAATTTTCGGACAATTGATCGTTCCCGACACATCCCGGCTTGTAACTGAGCGGAGGCACGCTCAAGAATGAAGCATGGCGAATGCACCAAAACCCCAGCCTGCCTTGCTGCGCCGTCTGGTCCGTCGACTGATGCGCATGGCGGACAGGGTGCGGCGGAAATATTGGCGGCTGCGGGGAAAGACGATATTGGGCGTCATGGCGAAGGCCTATACCCCCGATGGGGCGCTGCTGCTCGTCCGCCAGACCTATTCGTCCGGCTGGCACCTGCCCGGCGGGGGTCGATCCGGCAAGGAGCCGCCCGTGGAGGCGGCGTTGCGGGAACTGAGGGAGGAGATCGGCCTCCAGAGCTGGAGCGAGGCACGGCTGCAATGCTCCGTGCACCGGCGCCTGTCAGGCGTGGCCGCAGTGGTCGATGTCGTCGAGGTGCGCGATGTCGTCCATCTCTTCAGGCCGTCGCTGGAAATCGAGGAGGTCGGCCTGTTCGACCCGCGCCATCTTCCGCGCGACCTGAACGACTGGACCCGCGACATATTGAAGGAGGCGGGAGCCCCCTAGAGCGATTTCCAGTCAGATGGAATCATCTGCCGGTTAAGAAATCGCGGCAAACTAAAGAATTAGAGCGGCGATCTGATTCAGTCAGATCGAAAACCGCTCTAGTCGCGGGTGCAGATGCGGGAAAAGCCGGTCAGTCGGACCCGAAAAGGTCGCGGGTGAAGACCTTGTCCTTCACGCTTTCCAGCTCGTCGGCCATGCGGTTGGCGACGATCACGTCCGACGTGCGCAAAAATTCCTCCAGATCACGGATGACGGGCGAGCCGAAGAACTGGTCCTCGGGCATGGAGGGTTCGTAAACGACCACGGCGATGCCCTTCGCCTTGATACGCTTCATGATGCCTTGGATGGAGGATTGACGGAAATTGTCGGACCCGGCCTTCATCGTCAGGCGGAAGATGCCGACCGTGCGGGGTTTGCGCGCGACGATCTGATCCGCCAGAAAATCCTTGCGCGTGCGGTTCGCCTCCACGATCGCATGGATCAGATTCTGGGGCACCTGCGCATAGTTGGCCAGCAACTGCTTGGTATCCTTGGGCAGGCAATAGCCGCCATAACCGAAGCTGGGATTATTATATTGCGCGCCGATCCGGGGGTCCAGGCTGACGCCGTCGATGATCTGGCGGGTATCCATGCCGCCGGCGATGGCGTAGCTGTCGAGTTCGTTGAAGAAGGCCACCCGCATCGCGAGATAGGTGTTGGCGAACAGCTTGATCGCCTCGGCCTCGTGCGCGTCGGTGAAGAGGACGGAGACATCCTTCTTTTCCGCGCCCTGAAGCAGAAGATTGGCGAAGGTCCGCGCCCGTTCGGACCGTTCCCCCACGATGATGCGCGAGGGATGGAGATTGTCGTAGAGCGCACGCCCTTCGCGCAGGAATTCCGGGCTGAAAATCACCTGATCGGTGTTCAGGCTGGCNCGGACATCNTCGATGAAGCCGACCGGGATGGTCGATTTGACGACCACGGTCACGGNGGGATTGGCGGCGATGGCGGTCGCGATGACGTCCCGGACGGAGCTGGTGTCGAACTTGTTGGTTTCGACATCATAGTTGGTGGGCGTCGCCACGATGGCGAAATCGGCTCCGCGCAACGCTTCCTGCGCGTCGGTCGTCGCCTTCAGCCTGAGCGGGCGGTGCGCCAGAAACTCTTCCAGCTCGGCGTCGATGATCGGGGACTGATGCGCGTTCAGCTTATCGACCCGGTCCTGCGAGATATCGACGGCCACCACGTCATTATGCTGCGCGAGCAGGACCGCGTTCGACAGCCCCACATAACCAAGCCCAAAAACGGCAATCTTCATGTCTGTATCACTCGCTAAAAAATTCAGGTGACCGGGAGAATCCAGAGACTTGCCGTCTCTTTTATAAAATATCCCGATCAGCCTTATTCTGCCCGAAGACGCCAATCAATCCGCGAGCCGGGGCATGGCGATCAGTTGGGCGCACGTTCCAGTTCTTCCAGCGCGAACTGACGGATATGGTCGCCCAGATCCTCACGGCCCAGCGCGATCGCCAGATTCGCCTCGATATAGCCCGCCTTCGACCCGCAATCGAAACGGCGCCCGTCGAAGGTCACGCCGTGGAAAGGCTGGGTGCCGATCATCGAAGCCATGGCGTCGGTCAACTGAATCTCGCCGCCCGCGCCCTTGTCCTGCGTTTCGAGGATCTTCATCACGTCCGACTGCAAAATATAGCGGCCCGGCAGGATCAGATTGGACGGCGCCGTGCCCGGAGCCGGCTTTTCCACCAACCCCTTCACCTCCGTCAG
>Ga0065704_10070598_pt1 | contig 19472 bp, 17 predicted proteins | sample SwiRhicommuniRL2_FD_59091 | JGI IMG/M metagenome (GOLD analysis project Ga0065704, IMG submission 59091) | Switchgrass rhizosphere bacterial communities from Rose Lake, Michigan, USA - RL2 v2 (version 2) | ecosystem: Host-associated > Plants > Roots > Rhizosphere > Soil | place: East Lansing, MI
ATACCAGCGATCGCCCAGGTACACCTCGACGTAGGCGTGGAAGTCGGGCGGGCCCAGTGCCGGGTCGGCGCCGTAGTCGGTGCCGGTGACAAAGCGCGCGGGCAGGTTGATGGCGCGGCACAGGGCGATCATCAGATGGGCAAAGTCGCGGCACACACCGACGCGTTCGATCAGCGTGTCCACGGCCGATGTGGTGCCGCTGGAGCTGTTGGAGCGGAACGTGACATGCCGACGCACCCAGTCGCAAATCGCCTGGGCACGCAGATAGCCTTGTGGCAGCTGACCGAACAGTCCCACCGCGTAGTTCGACAGGCGATCAGACTGGCAATAGCGGCTGGGGTAGATGAAGTGCAACACCTCCAGCGGCAGCAAGTGCACGGGCACTTCGGCAATGTGCATCGGGTCGTCCAGGTGGTGCGTGATTTCTACAGTGGCCTGGTACTGCACGCGTAGCCGCCCGGGTTGCGCATGCAGGCGCAGGCAGCGCTGGCCCACGTTCTGGCTTTGCTGCACATCCCATGTGGCGCCAGTCTGGCTGATGGTGAGGTTTTCATACGGCACCACCTGGTGGGGGGTGCAGGCTGCGTGGATGTAAAAGAAAAAATCTGCGCCCGGTGGCTGCACGGTATACGCCAATTCAAGCTGCAGCTGGAGTCTGATCATGCTCGTCTCCGGCAACCTGAAAGTTAGGGGGATTCGTGTCGCTGACGAAATGCTCCGTATCGCGCTGATCAGGCTGGATTGCCATCAGTGACCAAAGCGGGAGCCAGTTTGTGCGCGCTGCATCTAAGCGGAAATTCACAAAACCACATGTGCAGCGTCATTTCAACATCACTTGCCGAACTTTTTCAGCCTTGCTGCTTCTCTTTTACGCCAGGCTCTTTTTCTCTGTCACCTTGCTGCCGCTCAACTTTTTCATGCGGCTCAGGCGCATCCTGTCTCACAGGTGCAGGCGGCACTGGCGGTGCGACAGGCTCGGTTTTTAGCGGTGTTTGGGTATCGGTCATTGTTTGCCTTCACGTTTTCCTTGAAGATCAAAAGCCCGCATTTAGCGGGCTCCGTTAACTACTGGTCTTGAAGACCGTGTAGTGACCCCGAAAACCGAGGCGTTGGCAACTTGATTGCTTACTTGTGCTGCTCACTTGGCTTTTGAACTGGCTGACCTTGTTGAGGAGTCTTCGGGGAGGACTGCTCGGCTTGGCCGGGCTTTTTGCTCGGGGTTTGGCCGGGCTGCTGGTTGGATTGCGTCATTTGGACTTCCTTAGCCTTTAGCAGCACATCAGGATGACTTGCTGCATCTTCACAATGAGGCTTTATGGATAACCACGCTGTACCAATGCGTTACGACCCCTACCATTGAGGATCAATAGTCCTCTTCCGCAGTTTTTTCGCGCTGGACTGTGCGGGCCTTTTTTATGGTCACTTTGGGTTGTTTGCTCGGGTCCAAAAGCTTGGCCAGCACATGCCAGTTCGGTTCGAAAACATAGGTGTTGCTCGCAGTCGTGTGACTGTCAAAGTCTGGTAGTTGGGGCTTTCTGTCGCCTAAATAGGCTGCAGATTTTGAGAGGGTTGACATTTTGACCTCCGGTCTGTCAAGACGAATCGGGACCGATCGCCTTTCTTCAGGGTACTCTTTTTAGCCTTCAAAAACCGCCCGGAGACAAAACTTAAATTTCAAGGTGCTTAGCCCCGCATGCACCCGGTGCAGATGTCTCGTTTTTCGCCTCGATGTCACGCAATCCGCACTGCCGTCCCAGAGCTTCCTGGTGTGTCGCCCCTGTTTTCTGCCGCCTGCTGGCCGTCCTTGATGTACCCTGAGAGCCCGCCATGCACGGAGCATCGTGACAGCGACAAGCGGCAATTGCCCCCTTGAGCACATGCGTCAGAGACTGCACGGCTGATCTGAGGAATTGCTATGAGTACTGGAAATGTCGGGATAAATTGGTCAAAAGCGCCCAAACTTGCGCGCTGGTTGGCCATCCATAAGGATGGTCTGGCGCACTGGTTTTGCGAGCCAGACATCGCTTTTTATTCAAGCTTTTGGTTTACGGATGCGGTCCCCCCTCCTGCGTTCAGCTACTGCGGGGACTACAAAAAATCTTTGACACCGCGTCCGGAACGCTGCAGCAAAATTTAGCTATTTCCCGCGTAGTTTTAAGACCGAATCATCTCGGTGAGTGGCCGTGTAGCTGTCAGTTGGAAATTGGGCATGTGCCAATCCACGGCAAGCATTAGTCATCAGCAAAAGACGCAAAAAAGCCCGCGAATTGCGGGCTGTGCTGGATAGATGTGCGCTTAAATCGTAAACGCCGCGCGGTCTTGGTTCGCAATCCACTTTGGCGGCTTGCCGCGGCCAGTCCAGGTAGCGCCGGTGGCAGGGTCGCGGTACTTGGGGGCCACAGTTCCACGGGCACCGGTTGCGGCCTTCTTGCCACCAAACACATCATCAGCAGTCAGGCCGAATTGCGCGACCAACTCACGCGCTTGGGTCACAGCGTGGGTCAGTTCGGTTTTGCGCGCCTCGGCAATCTTGGCTTCCAGTTCGGCTTTTTGTTGAAGAAGGCTTTGGTAGGTGCTCATGGTGTTGATCCCTTAGTTTGAGAGTTTGCAGTTGCCGTTTGAAAGATGCGCGTATGTCCCGCGCTTGGGTCTTGCCTTGTGTGCTCTTTCCGAAGAGGCAGCATCCATATAGTAATTCTCAATATTATTTATATTACTTTAGATTTCTGAAATGTAGGACACTTCCAGTGAAATTGTTCACCAAACCAGAGCATCCGCGTTGGCCGGTGCTCTGGTTTGGCCCGGGGTGCCCCGGGCGAAAGGTTGCTGGATTAGGTGTTGAGTCTCAGGAGGTTGTTCATGGCCGGTATACGGCTCATGGGAGGCTGGTGGTTGGGGGCGGAGTGTGGCCTGAGCCAGTTGTAGTGGTCAACGAAGGGCTGCAAGGCGGCCTGCCGCTGCGCTGAGCTTTCGCAGGCACGGGCGTAAGCCCACTCGCGCAGGCTGGTCTGCACGAAGCGCTCGGCCTTGCCATTGATCTGTGGGGTGTAGGGCCGGGTGCGGATGTGGCGTATGCCCAGCTCGTCGCAGGCAGCTTTGAAGGCGTTCTTGTACCCCGTCCCGTTGTGGGTCATGACGCGCTCGATCTTCACGCCCATGCCCGCATACCAGGCTACGACGTCGCGCAGGAACTGCGCGCAACTGGCGGCCGTCTCATCGGGCTTGATCGCGGCGAAGGACACTCGCGAGTGGGCCAGGTGCACCGCATCCCAGCCGATGCCCCGGTTGCGGCTCGTCCTGTCGCCCGTGATTCGGTGACCGATGCCCTGGATGCGTCCGAGCCACTTGGTGTCGATGTGCAGCAGCTCGCCGGGGGCAGCCCGCTCGTAGCGGATCACCGGCACGGGCGGCTGCAGGGCCTGGAGCCTGCTCAAGCCCATGCGCGCCATGTGGCGCGCAACCGTCGCCAGGCTGCGACCTGACTCCCTTGCAATCCGCCACAGCGGCACACGCTCGCGGTGGCGCCGCTCTAACCGATGGAGCTGCTCGGGATCGCAGGCGCTCGGGCTACGCCAAGGCCTGCTGCTTTGAATCGCACCAGCCACTTGTAGCCGTGCGCTCGCTGACTCCCGCCGCACTGCTGGCATCCCTGACCTTGCAGCCCTCGTGCAAGACCCTGTAGACCAGCAGGGCTCGACCTCGCGGCGTCAATGCCGCATGCTTATGGCTGTCCATCCGTCTTCCTTTGCTGAGTGGCGATGGCCTGGTAACCACAGCTTTCCAGAGCAGGGACGGATGAACAACCTATTAAGACTTCACATCTAGCCACGGCTATTGCTGCGTGTGCTGCTCGCTGGTTCGGCATGGCTGATTCCCACATTGCATTTCGGCACCACGCAGTCCACGTTGCTCGCGAGGCAGGCTCACCCAAGGCGGGCCTTCTGGCCGCAGCCATGGATTTGCGTGAGCTACTGGCCCAAAGCCCGGATGGTCGGCAAGCCCTGCGTGATCTAGGTTTTGAGCCATGAGTGATCAGTCTGCAATCACGACAAAGGCTCTCGCTGAGGCTGTGATGCAAGCATCTCCGCGTCGAGTTTTGCCGCCGTTTCTGGGAAATGACGATGCAATGCGGTTCGCAGGCCCTGGATCAGGCTGGCGACTTCATGCGGCTCCATCCAAATCTCTGGAAGCGCCTCAACTGGATGATGGCCAGCCTCGTCCTGGCGGTGAACCTCGAGAGTGAGGCGATACATGTCGATGAACCGCCCCTCTCCCTCGTTTGCAGAGCCCGTCGCAATGACCACCTCGTCTAACGAGTGCACGAATTCACTCGTCATGCCCGTCCTCTCTGGTGATGGTTGTGTAGGAACTCCCATCGTAGCCCGGGGCAGGGCGGGCACCCATTCCAAGCCAAACGCCAAGGAGGTGAGCCATGGCTGACCTGTACGCCGCTGCTACAGCTTCTCGCGCCGCGCAATTTCGCTGTCCACCCGCTGAATGCCCTCGAGAAGCATGAAGTACGCCTCTTCGAACGCATTCGCAACGATGGCTGGTGTGAATTCGCTGTGCTCGTCTTCGAGGTTCGACAGCAGCGCCGCGGCAAGCGTCGCAGTTGGACCTATCAATTCCTGTTTCATGTCCGCTCTCTCTGGCGTTGGTTGTGTAGGAACTTCCATCGTAGTCCAGGGCCGGGCGGGCACCCGTTCCACGCCAAACGCAGAGGAGACCCCCATGGCTGACCCTTACCGCTTTGATGACTCCATTCCTGATGCTCTGCAGGGGCTGGGCACTGCGAGTGGGTATCGCGCCTTCAGCTTGTTTGTTATGGGGAAGCGTGGTCGGAAGGAGGCTGCTGTAGTGATGTCTTCGCACTTGCGCTCTGCTGCCCCCGAAGCGTCTCGAGCATGTGAAGGGCGCGGTCCTTCTCGGTCTGCATCAGATCCAGATACGAATTGCTGACTCCGGTGGGCATGTGCATGTTCTCCCAGGATTCGAATCTGATTGCCACGTCCTTACTGATCTCTTCCGCAGGGATTCGTGCCAAGAGGCTCATCACCAGTAGCCGTAATCCATCGATCTGCGCCTGCAGCTCTTCTGGTTTTGTCATGTGCGCTCTCCCTTGGGGTGGTTGTATAGGCAGCACCAGCATAGCCCAGTGCCGAGCGGACACCCCTACACATCGCGCTGGCCCAGCGCGATCGCACGGAGCGCGCGTGCCTCAATCCTTCCAAGCCACTTCTCAGCCCGTTCAAGGGCTGCTTGCATCTGCTCTGATGTCAGCGCTTCGGGCTTGGGTGGTTGTGGCTTGGGTTCCATCTCTCTCTTTCTTCGTTGGGCCAAGTGTCGGATCGACTCCGTTTGGCAGCAACGTCCGTTTTTCTGGAGCCCGGACATGAACTCCCTTGATGGATTGCGGCGCATGGTTGCCAACTACCCTGGAGGCCGGGCAGCTTTGGCTGTGCGCCTGGGTAAATCTGATGAGGTGCTGCGCAAAGAGCTGAGCAGAGCCTCTGCCCACCACAAGATGGGCCTGGCGGATGCTGAGCAAATTGCCGAGATGGGCCGCGAGGTTGGCAGCCCTGAGGTCCACACCCTGGGCACGGTGTTTTCCTTCAAGGCGCGTGTGCTCTCGCTGCCGGTGATGGACATGGGGGAGGGCGGCTTATGCCTGTCCAGAACCTCGGCCCGCGCGGTCCACGAGACCGCTGATGTGCTGCTGGCGGTGACCCGTTCCAAGGCTGACGGAAACATCAGCGACAACGACAAGCGCGGGGTGTTGACCGAGATTGGCCAGGCGGTGTCTGCACTGCAGGCCGTGGCCGCCGCGCTGAAGGCCGAGCGTGCGACTGACAACCGCAGCCGTGTGGAGCAGTGCCATGAACTACTACCCGTTCCATATTGGCGACTTCCGCAGCGGCACCATGCACCTCACCAATGAGGAGGCGCACTGAAATCCATCCGTGCTGAAGCTAAGCCGGATGACGTGGAATTCAGCTTTGCAGGCCTGGTCAGCAATGGCGTGAACGAGGCTGCGGGCCTGATCCTGAAAGCTGTAACAGCCTGGGATATGGAAGATGCGATGACCGTGGAAAACATTGTCGAGCTGGAAGACATCCTGCCGGGCACCATCTCTGCCACGCTGAACAAGATCGACGGGGCTCTGTTCCAAGGCCGCCTGGGAAACTGAAGGCCATCGCTCGCGCCCTGTTTGAGCCACCGGTTACGCAGGCTGAGGCGCGCAGCGAGGGCTTCGAGCTAGAGGACTACGAAACGGAGGTCGTGGAGCTCTGGCCGGACAACACCCAGGTCTACGAGCTGTTCATGCGCGTCTGCACGCGCTGGAGGCTGCCGCCCATGGGCGGCGTGCCCATCGGGCTGCAGTGGGAGGCCATCTACCCGCTCATCGACCGGCTTGGGCTAGAAGATGAAGCTTGGAACGACCTCCACGAATTGCTGATGTCGTTGGAGAGCTTTGCGCTGGAGGTGATGCGGGAGTTTGCGCCGAAATCTGATGAGAAGACTATCTATCAGTGCGTTGAAGCAGCTCGAAGTGACCGGCTGTTCGGGTGGGATGAGGCCAAGAATTGACGCGGAGTCTTGAGCGGAATTCCTAGCCTAAGTATATTTTTTTGCGCAGCATTCTCGAGATGCGCACTAAAGGATGGCGCACATTCCTTTGCATTGCAGGAAAGATGTTTTGCTTGGCAGTAGGGTTCTCAACTGATCTTGATCTGCATCATTTCCCTTACCATCTGTATGGAAGCTATTTTCCATACCAGGATGTGATCAAGGGAGGTGATGATCTTGGGACTCTTAAATATAAAAATTGGAAAACGCTTGGCGTTTTCTTTCGGCTTGGTATTGGTAATTACTGCGGTTATATCTGCCATAGGCGTTTGGCGTTTGCAGGAGTTGGAGAACGTAACTCAACAGCTGACGCAAATAGATAATGAAAGAGTCAAAGCCACATCGGATTGGCGTCAAACAGTTGAACTGAACTGGGTGCGTACGCGAGCGGCAGTCACAACGACTGACAGGCGCCACTTTGACGCTTTGCTTGCGGAAATGGACAAGACGTCACAAACAACGAATGCTGCCCGTACTGTTGTGGAGCGATTGATTCGTACAGATGCTGGCCGGGAATTGGTTGCAGCGATCGATAAAGCCCGCGAAGCTTATCGTGGACCCAGAAGCGATCTCCTGAAGCGCAAGGCGAATGGGGAAGATGTCACTGACGACCTTGATAAAGTGATTGCGCCTCTTGCCGAGGCATATAACAAGTCGCTTCAAGATTTTGAAGCACGGCAGCAGATGCTATATGAGCGCACGAGAGATGAAGCTACCGCACAAGCCAAGCAAGGCCGGATCATCATCATCGTCTGTGCCGTGATTGCATTAGTGATTGGCGCTTTCGCGGCGAGAATGCTGAGCCTTTCCGTGACACGTCCTCTGCAGGTTGCAGTCCGAAGTGCAGAAAATATTGCGAATGGCGATCTGACACAGCCCATTCATTTTGAAGGCCGTGACGAGACTGCTGAACTCCTTAAAGCTCTGCAGAATATGCAGGCCAAATTGGCTGATGTAGTTGCAGGCGTACGCTCTAATGCAGAAAGCGTGGCCACTGCAAGTGCACAAATTGCGCAAGGAAACAGCGATCTGTCTACTCGCACTGAAAGCCAAGCGAGCGCGTTGGAAGAGACCGCTGCTTCGATGGAGGAGCTTGGATCGACCGTGCGTCAGAATGCCGATAACGCACACCAAGCGAATCAGCTTGCCCTGCAAGCGTCTACAGTGGCTGCACAGGGCGGAGAAGTCGTGGCCCAGGTCGTCGATACGATGAAAGGTATCAATGACAGTAGCCAGAAAATCTCCGACATCATTGGAGTGATCGACAGCATTGCCTTCCAGACCAACATCCTGGCACTGAACGCCGCGGTGGAAGCGGCCCGCGCTGGCGAGCAAGGCCGTGGCTTTGCGGTGGTGGCTTCTGAGGTGCGTTCGCTGGCTGGCCGCAGTGCGGAAGCAGCCAAAGAGATCAAGCAACTGATTTCCGCCAGCGTAAACCAAGTGGCGAAAGGCTCCCAGCTGGTGGATCAAGCGGGCACTACGATGACGGAGGTGGTCAGCGCCATTCGGCGAGTCACTGACATCATGGGCGAGATCAGCGCTGCAAGCAATGAGCAGAGCCAAGGCGTAGCTCAGGTTGGTGAAGCCGTGATGCAAATGGATCATACGACCCAGCAAAATGCCGCTTTGGTCGAGGAGAGCGCCGCCGCCGCGGGAAGCTTGAATTCTCAAGCTAGCCAGCTGGTAGGTGCAGTTTCCGTGTTTCGATTACCAGGAGGCCAGACGCTGCAGCTGCTAAGTGCTGACCGTCAAGGTTAAGAGTAGCTAACACCACCGATCCGCGAAGCGCGCACAGGTGAGCGCTGCCGCCAATTTCAGCAGCGCTTCGTGGATATCCAGCCTTCTTTCAAAGCGGATTCGCAGCTTGCCAAAGCCTGCAAACCATCCGAGCGTCCTCTCCACTACCCAGCGCTGCTTGCCCAGCCGCTCGCTACTTTCAAGGCCCCGTCTGGCTATCCGGCTGGCGATGCCCCGTTGCCTCAGGTGCTGGCGGCAACGCTATGTCGTCATAGTCCTTGTCGGCGTGCAGCTTCGATGGTCTTTTGCGGACACGTCCTGGCAAACCGCCAATTGCTGGAATCGCGTCTACAGACCTCTTGAACATCTTGGAGTCGTGCCGGTTCGCCCCGCTGACCAGGATCACCAGGGGAATGCCTCTGGCATCTACCACGATGTGTCGATTGGACCGAGCTTGCCTCTGTCCGTGGGGTTGGGGCCCGTTCCCTGGCCCCCCGGGGGCTTGGCACGGAGGAGCCATCAATGCTGGCCCGGCTCCAGTCGATCTGGTTATGTTCACGCAAGCGGATCAGCATGGCTTGGTGCAACTGCTCCCAGACACCAGCGGCATTCCAGTCGCGCAGGTGCCGCCAGCAAGTCATGCCGCTGCCATACCCAAGGGATTGGGGACGGTCTTCCCATGGAATGCCTGTTTGCAGCACAAACAGGATGCCGTTGAGGGCGGCTTCATCGCTGACTGTGAGCTTGCGCGCACCGCCTTTGGCAGAAGGCACGAAGGCTGGGATCAGGGGTTGCAGTTGTCGCCACAGTTCGTTGCTTGTGGGACGTCGTGCCATGAGGGCAGCGAGCATCACTGCTCTGTGGTGGCCTCTGGCCAAGTGGTGTTAGCCACTCTTAGGTCGACTGCAGTGCCTGCTCAGGGTTCTCAAGCGTTCGGAAAGACACCGCTGCTGCCGCTGGGGGCATTATTGGTTGCCACACCTGGGCGTATCCAGGTTTGCGCCAATGAAGCCCTCAGATGCCAAGCTAGGCCGGCGCAAGGGTAATGCAAGAAAAGTGGCATCAAAGACGGATGTCTTTGGTGGAGCCGGATTTTATTTGCTTGAAGAACTTGATCTTTAGCTCATCCAGGCGGCTGATTGCCTTGGTTGATCCGGTCAAGTCAAAGCGCATCACGGTAAAAGATCCACTCTGCACTGGCATGGCAAAAGAGAGTATTCCAGATGACTCTGTCACCACAGCCGTCGCATCGTCAAACGGTGAAATGACATAGCGGTGATATTTTGTGCCAGATATTTCATAGGCGCCTGCGCAGTGCGCCGTGAATTGACTGGATCCGCTCGATGAATTGCCCAGCATGGGCGAAGATTCACCTCTCTTGCACGGTATATTGGGAGAGAGAATCATCCAGAAGCAGCCTTCTGCATCCTCGGCGCATACCTGCCCAAATGCATTGTCGCTGTCATTCGAAGTCAACGCCATGGGCGGGTTCCCATCGTTCGCCCCGAATACGCGCCATTTGCCAAAATAGTCATTTGCAGCGTTGGCATTGGCAGCAATCGAAATCAGTATTGCAGCATAGAGTTTTTATTCATTTCTATCTTATTAATAATTTTGATTGAAACCTGCATCTGTGGAATATATGGTTTTTGAAATCGAATGATGTTCCCTAAGAAAGGTGTTATTCATTCAAGATCAAACTGACTTCATCTGCTCTGTGACTTCTGGCGCCGGTTTGGGGTAGCCAAACAGGAAACCTTGAAACTGAGAGTATCCGATGTCAATGAGCATTTCGTGCTGGCTGTGCTCTTCCACGCCCTCGACAATGGCTTCCATCTCTAACAGTTCGGATATTTCGAAAATCTTCTTCAGCAGATTGATGGAGGATTCATTGGACTTGGCATCTCGAATAAATTGCTTGTCTATTTTTATCTTTTGCACCGGCAATTTTTTGATTATGGACAATGATGAGAATCCAGATCCGAAATCATCAAGGGCCCATTTGATGCCAAAATCTTTTAGTTGCTGGATTTTAAAAATTGCTTCCTCGGCATCGATGATCAAGGCCGACTCCGTCAGCTCAAGTTCTAGCAGGTCAGGCCTTATCCCGAAGTCTTGAACTACCTCGATGACGGCAGCGACGAAATCTTCATCGGCAAGCTGCACGGGACTCACATTGACAGCCACATATTTGTCTTTGAGCACAGGGTCTTTCGACCATTCCTTCAGCAGGCTACAGGACTGGCGCAACACCTCCAGACCAATGTCACGAATAACCAGACTCTCTTCGGCCAATGGAATGAATTTATCAGGAGATAAAAGCCCTCGTTCTGGATGGCTCCATCTCACCAGTGCCTCTGCTCCCAGAGTGCTACCTTCTGCATTAACCTGAACTTGGTAGTGGACCACTATTTCATTTTTTACCACGGCTTGGGCCAGGCTGAATGCGAGATCAACTTTCTCGTTTAAGTTTTTGATATATATTCTTATTATGGATGCCAGTATTAACGTGGAAAATGTGTAGTTGCTTACGCAGCCTATCATTCTGATATTTTCAGGCGGTGAGAAACTGGACGAATCTATATCAAAAAGTCCTACTCCGAAAGCGGCAAAAAGTACTAGGCAAAATCTGGGGAAAATAATTCCCATGTATTTGTCTTTGGGGTTAAATATAAAGACAACCCCAATAGCGAGCGGCAAGAAAAATACATGGGCAGAGCGTGGGATATTTTCAAGAGGGCTGTCTATCAAAGAGATAAGTGTCACTATCAACAAGAGTGCATGCGCCATCCCTGCCAGATATGCGTAGCTGAAATTTCTTGCGGAATAATATGAGCATAGGCCCACGAGAAAAAGCCCAACAAAGATCAGCGCCAGATCATTTCTGGAATATAAAAAATAACACGCAGCCCAGAATATTCCCAAAACTGTGCATACAATGGTATTGAGCTGTAAAAGCAGTTTGATTTTTATGACTTTATCGCTTTGGGGAAATTTTTTTCCCAACCACTCTACCTCTCGGTAGTGGGAGGCTTTTGTATTATATTTATTCGTCAACGTACTTGCGCCTTGTAAAATTAAAGCAGTTGATATTTCATTAAAACAATAATGATTATTATAAATTACAATTTGTTTCAATGCATTTGCTTTTAACTATAATTATTTTTGTTTTGATAGTTTATGATCCATATGGAGAATTGATTTTATTAATTAATGACCGGATGAAAATTTCATTAATTCTATCAAGATGCGAGATCCGTAGATTTTCTCCTGGTGCGTGCAATAAAAAATGAATAGATGTCGATCATTCTTGCTTGAAACAGCCATGAAAAGGAAGGCTGGATGCCATCGGCGGCAGGCAGATTGCTGGAAATGGGTATGTCGATGGGGAAGGCTGAAAAGGGGCGATCCAGGACTGACCTGCCCCCTCCCTGCCGTACCAGCGTAAAGGTAGCGAAGTCCATCAACCAGGAGAATGATGGACATGAGGAAGAGCAGATTCACCGAGGAGCAGATCATTGGGTTCCTCAAGCAGGCCGAGGTGGGCATGCCGATCAAGGAGTTGCGCCGGCAAGGCGGCTTCAGCGACGCTACGTTCTACAAGTGGAGGGCTAAGTACGGTGGCATGCAGGCTACAGATGCCAAGAGGCTGCGTGAGCTCGAATCCGAGAACGCTAAGCTCAAACGCCTGCTGGCCGAGGCTCACCTGGACATCCACACACTCAAGGACGTCTTCGGCGTAAAGCCCTAGCCCCGCAGGTCAAGCGCGCAGCGGCGGCCAAGATGATTGCCCAGCATCATCTGTCCGAGCGCCGCGCGTGCCGCCTGGTGGGGCTCTCCAGAGACAGCTATCGCAACCCGCCCATGGTTGATGAGGCCACGCAGCAGCTCAGCGCCAAGATCGTCGAGATCGCGCAGGTGCGGCGGCGTTTTGGCTATCGCCGCATTCATGACCTGCTGCGCCGGCAGTTCCCAGGCGTGAACCACAAGCGGGTCTATCGGCTGTACAGCCAGGCGCAGCTGGCGGTTCGCAAGCGCAAGAAGGTGCGGCGCGCAGCCAGCGAGCGCGTGCCACTTACGGTAGCTAGCCGTGTCAATGAGGTGTGGAGCATGGACTTCGTTTCCGACAGTTTGGCCAACGGCCGGCGCATCAAGTGCCTGACCGAGGCCGACGACTTCACGCACGAGTGCGTGGACATCGCCGTGGACTATGGCATCTCCGGTCAGTACGTGACGCGGTTGTTGGACCGGGCGGCGATCTTCAGGGGCTATCCAGCGGCGGTGAGAACCGACAACGGGCCGGAGTTCACCTGCCGGGCCTTCATCGCCTGGGCGCAGGCTCACGACGTGCGTCACATTCTGATCCAGCCCGGGCGGCCTATGCAGGTTCTTGGCGCGGTGGCGCTGAGCGAACTCCGCTGGCGGTATCCGCCCCAGGCTGCTGTGCGGCCTCACCTCGTTGTAGTCCTGACGCCATGTGGCAATCTCTGAGCGAGCCTGCATCAGTGTTTGGAACCAGTGATCGTTCAAGCATTCGTCGCGGAACTTGCCGTTGAAGCTCTCGATGTAGCCGTTCTGCCGTCACAGACTTCAAGCAACCTTCAACCCGGACTTCCGCCCGATTGGTACGGCGGGAGGGGGCAGGTCATTTTTAATATAAACCTTATAGCGATAGCCGTATGCGTTATGCGCGATGGGGCTAAAAATACCTAGTTTCAGTGATAGACAGGCTGGTGGTGGATTGTTACATTTTTTTAGTTTTTAAGGTGACTTCGGGCGGCGTTTGTACGGGCTTTGAGGCACAGAAATACCCATATACAAGCACTGAAGGCATAGCCGCATGAACCACATTTACCGATCTATCTGGAACGCCACCTTGGGCTGCTGGGTTGCCGTACCTGAAACTGCCCGCGCCGGTGGCGGTGCTGCAAGTGGCAGCAAACAATCGAAGGTGATTTGCGCTAACCAACGTAGCTTGCGCTGGCATGGCATTGCTGGTGCCATTGCTATGGCTTGGGGATTGTTGGCCGCATCTTCTGCATATGCGGTATGCGACACGCCGGCGCCCGGTGCGACGATTAATTGCACTGGCACAACAGTCGGCTTGACTACTGGTGTGAACAATCTAACTGTCAATGTGGCCAACGGGGCGGTCATAAATGCGCCGCTGCTTGGAACAGCAATCAACCTTACCGGCAATAATGCCCGGTTGACTAACTCCGGTTTAATTGATCCTTCTCTGTTGGGAACAGTTTCAGGGTTGACAACGGGTGTGGCGATGGGTAACGCAAATAACAGCATCGTCGTAGTTACCAATAACAACACCGGCGTGATTCGTGGCACTTCCGGTCTTCTTGGTGCAAGCTTGGTCGGCTTGACCGGCATCGGTCTGAGTGTGCAAAACGGTGCAGCCGGTACTACCACGATTACAAACAACGGCATTATTGAAGGCATACCGTTGGTAGGTACCTCCATACTTGCAGCAGATATTCCTGTGATTGCACTGTGGGGCGGTGGCAAGGGTGTATTTACCAACAACGGGACCATCACCGGCCGGGTGGCCATGCAGGGTACATCGACCGGAAACGTATTCACTAACACTGGAATTCTTAGCGGCAGTTTGTCCCTTGGTACGGGTGGTGGTGCCAACCGTTTCAATGCGATCACCGGCTCTTTGGTGTCCGCCGGCGGTGGTGTAGGGATTGCGTTGCCGGTACTGGGCCTGACGATCGGCTTTGCCGGCGCCGGGATTGTCGATGGTGGCACACTCAACAACGGCAACACTCTGGCTTTGCAGAATGCCGTCGGCGGCGGCTCGGGTACCGGCGGAACGGGGACGATCAATGGGAACAACTACCGCAATTTCAGCGAACTGATTGTCGATAGCGGCACGTGGTCACTGTCCGGTTTGTTATTTGATGGCGCAACCACACCGACCGTTCAGCTCAATGGCGGTCTCCTGAATGTCACTTCAGCAGCACTGGGTGCTGCCCCTGTTACGGCCAACGGGGGGGCACTCGGGGCCTCTGATGTTGACGTGACGCTGGGCAACCATATCACCTTGGGCACGAATGGTCTGACCGTTTCCGGTAGCAACAGCTTGACTCTGTCCGGCGTGATCTCAGGTGCGGGTATGCTGACCAAGAGCGGCACCGGAGCCCTGATTCTGAATGGCTTAAATAGCTATGCGTCTACCACCTTAAATGGCGGTTTAATACAGTTGGGTAATGCAGGGGCGCTTGGTAGTGGCACGGTCAATGTCAGCAGCGCTTCCACCTTGCAAAGCGCTGCAACGATGGAGCTTGCCAACAATATTCAACTCAACGCTGGGCTGACTGTGAGTAGTGATACCGCGCTGACCTTGAGTGGTGCTACTTCCGGCATTGGCTCGCTGGTTAAAACAGGGTCTGGTACCCTGACCCTGAGTGGTGCCAACAGCTACACCGGTGGCACCACCATCCAAGGGGGCACATTAGCCTTGGGTGCTGGTGGAAGCTTGTCGGCCACAAGCGCACTGAACCTGTCTGGTGCGGGGAGCACATTCGACATGTCGATTGGCGGCAACCAAACCGTGGGCGCGCTGCTTGGCGCGGCGGACTCAAATTTAGTTTTGGGTGCCAACACTTTGACCTTCGGTTCTGCCAGTAGCACGACCTTTGCTGGCGACATCAGCGGCACGGGTGGCAGCCTATCCAAAAACGGTACTGGCACTATGACCTTAACCGGCAATAGCAGCTATAGCGGCATGACCACAGTGGACTCAGGTACTCTGGAGTTTGCAGGCACTGCGGGTCATCAACTGGGTGGCGGGATAACCGTAAACGATGGCGCGGCGCTGGGTATTAAAGCTGCCACTTCGGCGCTGGGGGCGGTGACGCTGGCTGGAAATTCCAGGCTGTCATTGGATGTCACAGGGGCCACAGCACCGTCATTGACGGCTGCCAGTCTGGTGATCGGTAACGGCGCGACGTTCAACCTTGCGGGTATTAGCAGCCTTACAGGGGATCGGGCGCTAATTTCAACCTCGGCGGGGATTACGGGTGATTTCAGCACCGTCAACATTGGTGGTTATAGCGCAGGAGTGGATTACCTGACGCTGGTCACCAGAAAATCGCAAGATGGCAAGCAGTACGTTGCGACACATGACATGACCTGGGGGGCGAAGAACAATTTGGCCCATGGCACGTTCACGCTGGCTCAGGCAACTGACGAGTTTGATGTGGGGGCGGCACTGACGAACCAAGCATCCAACAGCAACTGGAACGGCAGCACACTGACCAAGGCGGGTGCGGGCACGCTGGTGCTTTCAGGCAATAACACTTATACAGGCGGCACGCAGGTTAATGCGGGCACGCTGGTAGTGGCCAACAATCAGGCGTTGGGCACTGGGGATGTCACTGTGGGAGCAAGTGGCACGCTTGCAGTGAACCCTGGCGTTGCTCTCAAGGTCGGGGGTAATATTGGCTTTCAGACGGGTTCTACCTACCGTGTTTTTGTTGATCCCGATGCAAAAACCAGCGGCCGTATTGATGTAACTGGTACCGCTACGTTGACAGGTGCCGTGCTGGATGTACAAGCCCGAAAAGATTTGAGTACGAACCAGACGTACACCATTTTGAAGGCGGGCAGCGTGATCGACCAGTTCGCCAGCGTGACGTCGAACTACGCCTACCTGGATGCTAAGGTCGCTTACCTGCATGGCAACCAAGTGGATTTGACCTTGCACCGCAAGCCCGGCAGCGGTGGGGGGAGTTTGGGCTTTGCCGATTTGTCCAACACTTCTAACCAAGCGGCAGCGGCCAACGCCCTCGCAAGCCTGCCCAGCACGCACGCGTTGTACCAGCACATTGAGACATTGCCTGCAGGCACGCCTGCGGCGGTGTTCAGCAGTCTCTCAGGCGATACGCACTCCACCGTTGCTAGCAGCGTGAACATGCTGAGCGCGCAAGCGCCCAACATCAGCCAGCAGCACTTGCGCAACAACCTGACCGCAGGCCTGCGTGCAGGCGCACCGATTGCCCAGTCGGATGGGCCGCTGCCAGCCTCGGCCTTGCCATCGTCCAAGGCCCTGCCGGCATGGGTAGAGGTGGTAGGTCACTGGCAAAAGATGGATGGCAACAGCAACACCCCCGGTGTGAAGCAAAACACCACGGGCCTGTTTTTGGGTGCTGACGAAGAAGTGGGTAGCAGCGGCTGGCGCGTGGGTGGCTCGGTGGGCTACACCAGTGCCAACGCCAAGGTTAGCAGCCGTGATGCATCGGCAGACATCAGCAGCTACAGCGCAGCGGTGTACACCGGCAAGGGCTTTAGCCATGGTGCCAACCGCATCAACGTGATGGGTGGTCTGGCTTATACCAAGCACAGCATTGAATCTGAGCGCAGCGTGGCCACGCTCAACCAGAACCTCAAAGCTGACTACAGCGCTCATACAGCGCAGTTGTTTGCCGAAGTGGGCTACGCCATGGGCCAGTACGACAAGCAGGGGGTTGAGCCATTTGTGGGCATCACGCTGGGCGAGCAGCGCACCGATAGCTTTAAGGAAAGCGGTGGCTTTGCCGCACTGAATGGCGAATCCAGCAAAGACACACTGGCCAGCACCACGCTGGGTGTGCGTGCGCACAGTGACTTTGTGCTGGCTGGCAAAGACACCCGCGTGCGTGGCACCTTGGGCGTGCGCCATGCCTGGGGCAAGCTGAGTCAGAACCGCACCATGGCGTTTGAAGGCTCCAGCAGCTTTACCGTCGCTGGTGCGCCGCTGGCGCGCAACACGGCGCTGGTGGGTCTGCAGGCTGAGATGGCGCTGAGCCGTTACTCGGCCTTGGTGCTGGGCTACAACGGTGAGTACGGCAGCGGTAGCCGTGACCAGTCTGCCAGCGTGAAGGTGCGCTGGGCTTTCTAAGCGCGCAGTCCGTGCAAAGAGTAAACCCCTGCTGGTGCAAACTGGCAGGGGTTTTTTAGTGGTGGGTGTCGCCGTCGGAGATGCCGACGAGAGGCAGAGAAGGTCGGCTGCGATCATTGCTAAATGCTAGTCATAAAGAAGCACAACTTTACTCAGAAGAAAAGATTGATTTTCTCGTTGCAATTTGTTGCATAAAGCCCGCCTTATGTGGCTAACTGCGGACATTGGTTCAATTGAGAAATGCGGAATTGAATTGCTGGGTCTGTGATGGTCTGTCGTGAAATTTAGGTGATAGCACCGATTTAGCACAGACGCTTTGTAAGCCGCATGTTTATTGGGTTTGACGCGGGTTCAATTCCCGCCAGCTGCGGGGGCACAACGCTCAAGGGCGTTCACTGGTGTCCAGTGAGCGCCCTTTGTCTTGGGTGAGCCATCGTGCAACACCCTGCATCCGAGGTCGTTGGCGCCCATGGTGCCGATGGAAGCGGATCGGCGTCAAGCGCCGGGAGCATGGGGCTTCTGGCGGATCTCAATGCAAGGCGACGGTGGTGGTGGTGCTTAGAAGCTTTCCCACTCGTCGGTGGCGTCTGCGGTTTTGGCCAATGCAGGGGGCTTGGTGGGTGCGGTGGGCACTGCTGGTGCGCTGCGCTCGATCTTGAAGGGGGCAGGGCGTGCTGCAGGGGCCGGCTTACGGGCTTGGGGGGGCGGGCGTGGTGCTGCGCTGGATGGCGTGGTAGTCGCCGAAGCCTTGGTGGCCTGGGCTTCGCTGGGGTGGAGTTTGAAAACGGCGACGGCCTGCACCAGGTCCTGTGCCTGGCCATGCAGGTTGTTGGCAGCGGCCGACATTTCTTCCACCAGGGCGGCATTCTGCTGCGTGGCATGGTCCATCTGGGTGACGGCATCGCCGACCTGGATGACGCCGGCGCTTTGTTCCGAGCTGGCGGCGCTGATTTCGCCCATGATGTCCGTGACGCGGCGGATGCTGCTCACCACTTCGTTCATGGTCGAGCCGGCCTGATCGACCAAGGCCGTGCCTTGTTCCACGCGCTGCACGCTGGCGGTGATGAGTTCCTTGATTTCCTTGGCAGCTTCGGCGCTGCGGCCGGCCAAGGTGCGCACTTCACCAGCCACCACGGCAAAGCCACGGCCTTGCTCGCCTGCACGGGCTGCTTCGACGGCGGCATTTAGCGCCAGGATGTTGGTCTGGAAGGCGATGCCGTCGATGACGCTGATGATGTCGGCAATCTTGGTACTGGATTGGCTGATGCCCTTCATGGTGTCCACGACCTGGGCCACCACCTGACCGCCTTGCACGGCCACGCTGGATGCGCTTTGGGCCAGTTGGTTGGCCTGGCGGGCATTGTCGGCGTTCTGCTTGACGGTGGAGCCCAGTTGTTCCATGGAGGCCGCCGTTTCCTCCAGGGCACTGGCCTGGCTTTCGGTGCGGGCCGACAGGTCGAGGTTGCCCTGGGCAATTTCGGAGCTGGCAGTGGCCACGCTGTCCGAGCCCTGGCGGACGGTGCGCACCACGCCCGACAGGTTGTTTTGCATGTCGCGCAAGGCTGCCATCAACTGGCCGATTTCATCGCTGCTGGTGATGCGCACTTCCTGGCTCAGGTCGCCTGCGCCAATGCGCTGGGCGGTAGCGCGCGCGTTGTCGATGCCAGAGGCAATGCCGCGCGACAGGCGGCGACTGATGAACACTGCAACGACGATGGCCAGCACCACCAGCGCAGCGCCCATCTGGTAGAGCTGCTGAAACATGGTCTTGACTTCCACCTCGGCTGTGGAGACGTTGCTGACTTCCGCATCGACCAGCACCTGGATGGCATCGACGTAGGCCGTGGTGGCGGGAATGAAGCGGTTTTGGACGAATGCTTGAATCGTCTGGTTGTCCGCTGTGGCCTTCATCTGGTTCACCTCATCGCGGGTGCTCAACCAGACCTTGCGGACATCCACGACCTTGTCGGCAAGCTGTTTGGATTGTGGGTTGCGGACTTTTTCGAAGAATGCGCTTTGCTTGGCATTGGTCTCGCGGGTGGTTGCGGCCATGGACTCCTTGAAGAAGTCCAGCATGGCCGTGCCATCGGAATAGGCGACAGCCAGAGAGCGTGCCGAGTTCTGGCGCACGTCGCCCTGCCAGGCACTGGCGATCTTTAGCAATTCGGCCGAGCGCTCCATGCGCACGGTGGCCTGGGAAATCATTTCC
>Ga0065704_10001210_pt1 | contig 19442 bp, 21 predicted proteins | sample SwiRhicommuniRL2_FD_59091 | JGI IMG/M metagenome (GOLD analysis project Ga0065704, IMG submission 59091) | Switchgrass rhizosphere bacterial communities from Rose Lake, Michigan, USA - RL2 v2 (version 2) | ecosystem: Host-associated > Plants > Roots > Rhizosphere > Soil | place: East Lansing, MI
ATGATTAAAATAAATAATAAGCTATCATATTTTTATTTGGGATGAATCTTGTGTCCAGGTAATTGAGGCCAATTTAAATATTGAAATTGTTTCCTTACTTTGTTTGTGCTCTAACTCGAAGAATTACTCTTTAACGAATGCTATGTCTGCGAATGTGTTCATACTAAGTTTATAATCGTCTTCAACCTATTCTACGATATGCAGTTTGGCTTGCAGAAACCCATATTCGCTTACGATTACAGAGGAAATGATACTTCTCAGATCATTGATTCACTAAAGAAGCTGGCTACTGAGGCAGAAAAAAATGGTTTTGATTCTTTTTGGGTAATGGATCATTTCCATCAGATTCCAATGATAGGAAAGCCTGAAGAACCTATGCTTGAAAGTTGGACAACTTTGTCTGTGTTAGCAGGATTAACTACTAAGATCAAACTTGGAACTTTAGTCACAGGTATCACGTACAGGTATCCAGCTATTTTAGCCAAGGTAGCTGCCACCTTGGATGTATTAAGCAAGGGTAGGTTATTCATGGGAATAGGTGCAGCTTGGAATGAGGAGGAATCCAATGCATATGGAATTCATTTTCCTCCAACAAGTGAAAGATTGTCAAGGTTAGAAGAGACAATACAAGTTATACGCAAAATGTGGACTGAAGAGCCGTCCGCTTCATTTAATGGAATATACTATCAAATTCGCAATGCATACTGCAATCCTAAGCCAATACAGAAACCTTCGCCACCCATCCTAGTTGGTGGAAGCGGTGAGAGAAAAACTCTCAAGATTGTAGCAAAATATGCTGATGCCTGCAATCTATTTGGATCCGCTGAAACAGTAAAAAGAAAATTGGATATTTTAAAAGAGCATTGTAAAAGTGTAGGAAGGGATTACGATTCAATTCTTAAAACAAAATTGGGCTTTGTTGTGGTTGACGACGACAAGCAAATCGCCGAGGATAAGATAAAACATATCTTTAAAGGAATGCCCGAGGAACAAATTAGAGAATTTGCTATGTATGGAACGCCAGAAGATCTATTAAGAGAAATAGCGCAAATTGAACAAGTTGGTATTCAATATCTTATAGTGGATCTAGATCCATCTAGAGAATTTGAAGCTTTAGACGTATTCGCAAACAAGGTTGTAAGGAAATATTAAATAAAATGGCAAGTACGTGTATGGAAAATACAGAAAAATAAGTTGGCTTACGACTTCTGAATCCCGACCTTGAAATATCTCTTTATCAATAAGAAGAGACTCTATTACAGGGGTTCAGGTTCTGCTCCATTCCCAGACTCTATTTCAAATCCACTTTCTGTTCAATGTAGTGGTGTTATACTACGGCCACGTCGGTACTCCTGACGTTATAAAAATCGATTTTGAATAGGCTGACTTATATTCATTCACCCATTTCCTAGCTGGTCAACACCAGGCGCTTTGAACTTGATCTTCTTTTTACAAAGCCGTCATGGGAAACCGCGGTTTTACTTACAAAAGCGACTTAATTTCGAGTCGCAAAGTTTACTGTACATGTAGCTTTACATCTTTAGNTTAACGTATGAGCAATGTTTACATTTACTGNGGGTCTGTTGGCGTGTCTACACCAAGTCTACATCTACTGGCGTTGTAAGTCTACCCACGACGCTATCGGTTCTAATTTAGGATTCTGATATATGTACTGGACAAGTAAGCTTTAAAGTTTTTCCTCTTCCAAATGTTACATCGTCATCGTCTACCCGGTAACGACAGATTAAGTGGCAGAATTAGGAACTTACAGTGAATTACAAATCAAGACAATTTTACCCATTACCGACCCACTTTCAAGCAGTTCGTGAGCATGTACAGCTTGATTCAAAGGCAATCGAGTTGAAATTATGGGCTTAATCTTCTGCTGCTTTAGTAGATTAAGTACTATTTGCAAATCTTCACGAAACCAGTCTGGCTTACGTCTTTTCAGCGTTTGAATACTGTAAGGAATTACTTTTCTACTGTCAGGTATCAAGTTAAGTGCAAGCATACTTATCTAATTTACCACATTGGATACTATTTGGCCTGCACGACTACGTCTATCTTTTGATTTTGAACCAAACCCATAGCCTATTAATCTGCCACCAGTACCAAGTGCCTTGTAAGAACGCATTAGCGATTCTGTGCCAATACCATCGAATACTGCATCCACACCATCATCGGTAAGGCGGGAAATCTCTTGGACAAAGTCCACAGAGTTGTAGTCTATGGGTTTGCCACCAAGTTCCGATACTATTTTTTGCTTGCGTTAAGAGCAAGTAGCGTACATTTCCAATCCTTGCAGTTTTCTTAATTGGAGAAGAGCTGTACCAACTCCACCTCCTCCGCTGTGGACTAGAACAGATTCACCCGATTCTATATGGGCACTGCGATGTAGTGTTTGATATGCTGTTATATAGTTGAGTATCACACTAACAACTTCAGCGGGGTCCAGTCCATAAGGAACTGGTACAAGCTGGTCGGACCGAATGCATAGATATTCAGCATATCCTCCAACTACTGGTAACGCAGCTACAGTATCGCCTGTTCTCCAAGTCGATGACTTAGATGCCTTGTCTCCTATTTTATCAATTACTCCAACGATATCCCAACCAATGCATAAAGGCGGTCGCTTAAACAATGATTCCGGATGAACACCCCGCGTATGAGAATATCAGCCATAGATACTCCTGCTGTCAAAATTTTCACACGCACTTCATTAGCGCGCGGTTCTGGAATTTCTTCCTCAATGAGATGAAGATTTTCAGGGCCACCAAATTTGGATACTATGATGCGACTGTACTTCACTGTTAACATGTCACCTATCTAACAATATTAATATTCAGCAAGCGGGACTCGTGTAGAATTTCATTCTGGTTCATTCTTGTAGGAATTTGTAATAGTCATGATTAAGTTACATGGAAAGATGATATTCAGTCGGAACTAACTATAATTATTTCAGTTCGTTAATTATTTGCCACGTTTCAGTCAGCCCAAACCTTTAGTAAAGTAAAGTTGTTTCAATTGGTGGAGCGAAGTTTAGACATCAGTAAGTTCTCCAAGGTAATTCAGATTTACTTGAACCCAAAAACAGCCATTCTAACAACGCCTGCAGTCGGTTCCTACCTCTGATCCTTTATCAGAGACTGAGATCCAACTTATAATTACTTTGCCGGTAACATCAACTACCAATTGTGGCTGCACCGAGTCTCCTATATCCTGACTTAAGTTTTCAACAGGATGGAAAGTTTTTCCAGCATCGGTACTATTACGTAAGAAAATTTCGCTATTACCGGGGGTATCGTCTGCCCAAACAACATATACCTGACTACCATCACCGAACGTACCTATTTGTGGGTCAGTCGAATTGCCTGTGTTATCGCTCAGGTTGATAACTGTGTCATAGGTGACACCGCCATTATCACTGGCAGCCAAATAGATCTCATTGTTACCTTTGTCATTTTCTTGCCAAACATTATAAACAACCCAGCCGCCAGCAGTTGCTATATGCAAGTTTGATACGGTAGCAGTAGTGTTTCTTAATATGTTGTTAAATTGAGAATTAAAATAGTCATATCCAGCCATAGAAGAAGTTTGGTTAGTTAAGTTTCCTGATTGTGATTGAGCATGTGGAAATAGTAAGCTAACTGACACCAAAAACACCATAAACCCAAAAATTCCTACTAGTAAGGACATTTGCCAATCATACTAAAATCGAACTTGCTTAAAAAGACTTTCTAAAGGATTAGATTTTTCTATTGTCTCGAGTTTTTTCCAACTCACGTAAAACTTGTTTAACATAAGAATTAAGATTTTCCTCCGTAAGAGATGACTCAACCCCCTGACTGTTTAATGAGCGAGTTTTCGCCATGGTTGAAGAAACAATATTTTTGATACTCATTTCCCTTTCAGCAGTGCCCATTTTATTAATTAGCGACGATTCGGCAAGAGTTGAATTCTTGAGCAATTTCCTAAGATGATAGTCTTTTGAAAGGGAAGTAGCTGAATAGAGTATTCCTTGGTATACCAAATAAGAAGACAATGGTACTGTAAGCACATTTACGAATCCATATGGAGGATAGGCTGCATTAAAGATGGTTGCACCATTTGAAATAAACATAATAAAGAATCCAATATAGGCTAGGAACAGATGAATTTTGAGAAACTTGGTTGAATTAAGTTCACGAGAGAGATACAAAAAACCTATACCGAAAAGAAACCCACCAGCAATCGCCGAATACGTTGCAAACAAAATACCTGGGATGATGTCAACTTCGGCTTCTTGCAACTCTTCTGAAAGCTCTAGCTCAGGGAAAACGAGGCCAAGATAGCTTAGAAAAGCTACTAGGATAAACCCCATTATAGTCCAATATTTCCATTTTCCTATCCTCGAAACATGACCATATAAGAATAAGGCTGTTGATCCCCACAAGAACACGAAACCCAAATTATATGTTAATTGTACAATTGTATTGGAAACTGCTATCGGACTGCCGGGTATGTCGTTAATTGGAAAGATAACGTCAGAATCTTGATACACCTCAGTATCCTTATCAAAAAGAATTATTGAAGATAGAGAAAGCATTGATACCTCATAAGATGCCAAGCAAATAGCTGACATAGCATACAAAAGTAGGATCCAACTCCTGTTTGTATTATACCAAGATATTAATTTTATACTTAAAATAATCATGAGCGCAGTTGCAGTTAACCAACATATAGTGCTACCAACAATTAGCAACATTACTTCGTAATGAGAAAAAATAAATATCTGGATCATCAGTGAAAACAATAACACTATTCCAAATACAGTAATTCCTTTAATCAAATTCTGGCTGCTAAAAAAAGTTTTGTGTATTTTTTCCTTCATTACGGTGTCCATATAATGGATTAAGAAAAGTTGTCCTAAGCAGACCAGAACGCTAATAACTACAAATAAAGCAAGTCCACTTGCGGAGGAAATAAATCCCGTTACAATGTCTACATCGGCTATGTTCCCTAATGATATATCTATCACTAGTGACGAAATCAAAGAAATCAGAATCAGTTTAAACAACGTCGAATTATAGAAATTTAATTTTATTTGCGACATGCTTTCTTTATTCCCGTCAATACACCCACGACAAAGAGTAATCATCTCTATTCTTGCCACAAACTGGTACGACTTCGTTTTTGTTTCTGTTAAGGAGTAAAACGAACCACCCTATTGGATACCTGTAATAATCGGTGCCCCTGTCTTTTACAGTTCTTTCAAAAAAATCCCAATGCCCATTCGATTGAATTAACGCCTGGACGTTATAAGTATGTAGGCCATTTCTAAAAAACAGTAGAGAATTATTACTCAATTACTAGTATGTATATGTGGTAAATTTTAAACTTTTTATGAACTGAAATACTATCTACCAAGAAGAAAAAACTATCGACCGATATCTATTCGACCTTAAAATAAATTCATCATCATGAAATGAACGCATTACCCATGGTCAGGGATCCTCTTAATCGAAATATTGGTTACAATATTCAGTAAATACGATCTTTGAATTGATGTGAATTTTGGCAGGCTCTTATTTGCTCAGTTGAAGAGAATAAACCACTAATAGTAAAAGAAACTAAGAACAAATTCTTGCTATTGTTCTCTTGTTCAGCATAGTCCCATTTTTGTTAAATAGAATAATGTAATTATTGGCGGAGAACCAAAATTTAATAACCAAACCAAACATGTAATATTCAATCATGCCAGAGGTCTCTGATTCTATTAAGCTAAAAAGGCTCGTGGCATTCTCATGTGACTTCATGATAATAATCCTTGAGGATAAAGATCTAATTTCTCTATTTCTTGCTGATAAGGACTTTGCACGTCTTATACAAAGGCATAATGCCACGCTACTAGGTAGCATTAAGGAACATAGAAAGAGGGTAATAAGCAAAATCAATTTGGGTGAATTCAAGGATAGATTGAGCGACGAAGGGTTGAGTGGCGATGAACTGAACTCAAATATGAATTTATTAATGAATTATTGAAAAAGATGGGGTTACCAGAGTTGGATATATATAAAGATTTGTCCTTGGATGAAAATGAAAGGCCAGATAATCAAATGATACGGTATAGAATAATGAAGTCTCTTATGGAAAAGTCTAAGGAAGGCAAGTTTGGCAAATCGATTGATATATTATTTAGCGGTATCAACAAAATATTGTATAGTATAGGTAAAGCAATTCCGGGTGTAGGAGCAATTCAGGAGATAAAAAACTTCTTAGAATTGACTAAGCAAATTAGAGATAGTTTTAATGTGAATAATGGGAAGTTGAGAAGATTCTTCTCACGTTTTAAATTGTAGTTGATTTGAGTTCCTATCATTCATGTAGTATTTAGCGGAAAGAATAATCTTAATAATTTTTATTTCAACAAACAAATACGAAGTAATTGTCGGGTCTTCGGATGTCGGCATGAGCAATAAAATTAGTCTGTTACTGGATTTCAATACCTATTAGAGATAGCATAGAATTAAAGTTTTCTCTGAAAGTCAGCAAATTCAAGTTCGTCGGGATACGACTGAAAATTTAATCGGAACTCTATTAGAAAAAGCTTAACCTAAGGATCTTCTTTCTAATAATAATATGTTGGCTATACAAGGTTAAATAGTTGAATTCTGATAAAGTGATACACGTTCCCTATGATGGCCATCCGAAAAGATATTACTCACAATATGTTAGTTAACCATATTGCAAATTGCACACCTTCCGATAAGGTAAGATTGACAAGTTATTATCACTGGTTTAAAAGGTCTAGGTATTTGGTGTAGAGATTTGAATAATGACAATACTGACTTAATTATTCGCATCGACTCAGCAAGTGCCGATGAGGAGGAACTTGAGAGATCTACTCATCAGTTAAGGGACGAGTTGTTAGATATGAACTTGCAGTCAGTTGACCTGGTGAAAAAAGGGAACCCACCTAAAGGTTCTAAGGCAGGTGAAGAGATTGTGTCATGGGGATCACTTATTGTTGGCCTTGTTGCATCGGGCGGAGTGCTCCCTAATCTAGTAGGAACGGTTCAATCGTGGCTTTCGCGTAGAGAAAACCAGAAAATTACGATGCAAATTGGTGCAGATAAGTTGGAAGTGACGGGTGTCTCAAATGAGCAACAAGACAAACTAATTGATGCATGGATAAATCGTCATAAGGGAGGATGAAGGACGATGACCGAGAGGCGTTTTGCTCTAATCGTTGCAACTGACAAATATAAAGATACTGACTTGACAAAGCTGATAACCCCTGGCCAGGATGCAGAAGCACTGGCGAAGGTCCTAAAAGATCCAGCAATTGGTGGCTTTAGTGTTAGGATAGTACGGAACAAGACTTCACAGAAGGTGTATGAAGAAATTGTGCGATTCTTTAGCATACATGAGCGAAACGATCTATTACTACTCTATTTTTCCTGTCACGGAATAAAGGATATAGACGGACAGCTCTATCTTGCAACTGTCAACACCCGCCGAAAACTGCTGCGTGCCACCTCAGTCTCATCTGATTTCATAAATAAAGAGATGTTTCGTAGCACTTCGAAAAAACAGATCCTGCTATTGGACTGTTGCTATAGCGGAGCTTTCGCGCGAGGGATGACACCAAGAGCAGATAAAGTCATAAACACCAAGGACTTTTTTGAGGGCGGGCATGGCAAAGTAGTGATAACAGCCTCAGATGCAATGCAGTATGCTTTTGAGGAGGATAAACTTAGCGTTGAGATAGCGGATCGCCGCTCAGTCTTTACTAGGATGCTAGTAGAGGGACTTGAAACAGGAAAAGCCGACCTGGATAATAACGGTCGTATTTCCGATAATGAGCTGTATGACTATATCCATGACCGTGTCACATATGAGACACCCCTTCAGAGACCAGAAAGGTGGACTTTTGGAGTACAGGGTGAGCTTATTGTTGCCCAGAACCCCAAACTAACGAGCAAGGTGGAACCTGTAGTGGAACCAGTGAAGGAACCTGTAGTGGAACCAGTGAAGGAACCTGTAGTGGAACCAGTGAAGGAACCTGTAGTGGAACCAGTGAAGGAACCTGTAGTGGAACCAGTGAAGGAACCTGTAGTGGAACCAGTGAANGNACCTGNATCCACTCCTGTAGAACCGTCACGATCACCGATGCCATTGCCAACCAAGAAGGAGTTCAGCAGATACACACTGAGTCCAAGATCACAGAAAATAATACGATATATAATGCCTACCGCAATTGCGTCGATAATTATCTTTGCTATCTTCACATACAATCCTCAGCCTATAACACCACCTCAAAATAATATACCATTAGAACAATACTCCTTTGTTAATCAGTGGGGTAGTTATGGTTCCGGAAATGGAGAATTTGATGATCCTAAATTTATAGCTGTTGATCCTGCAAGTGATCTGTATGTTGTTGATAGTTATAACGACCGTGTTCAGAAGTTTGATAGTAATGGGAAGTTTATCACCAAATGGGGTACTAGTGGTTCTGGAAATGGACAATTTGATGGCCCTTCGGGTATCGATATTGACTCCTCGGGCCAAGTGTATGTTACTGATACGCAGAATAACCGTGTTCAGAAGTTTGATAGCAGTGGGAAGTTTATCACCAAATGGGGTACTAATGGTTCTGGAAATGGACAATTTGACATTCCCGGAGACGTAGCTGTAGATTCATCTGGTAATGTATATGTAGCTGATGTTGATAATGACCGTGTTCAGAAGTTTGATAGTACCGGCAAGTTTATCACGAAATGGGGATCTAATGGAAGCGAAATTGAACAGTTCGATTCCCCCATAGGTATCGCTGTTGACGCGTCAGGAAATGTGTATGTTACTGATTACCCAAATAATCGTGTTCAGAAGTTTGATAGTAATGGGAAGTTTATCACCAAATGGGGTACTAGTGGTTCTGGCGATGGAGAGCTTTATTCTCCATTCGGCATCGCTGTTGACTCCTCAGGTAATGTGTATGTAGCTGATTTTTCAAATAATCGTGTACAAAAGTTTACTGCAGATGGTAAATTTATTTCCAAGTGGGGATCATCTGGATCAGGCGAGGGTCAATTTATGTCTCCATTGGGTCTCTCTGTAGATTCATCTGGTAATGTGTATGTGACTGATGTTGATAATGACCGTGTTCAAGTATTTAGATCAGTAGGCCAAGAAGGTAATAACATGATATCAAACAACAACATGACTAGTATAGGTGGTGGTAACATGAGTAGTGGGACTCTAGGCAACTTGAGTAGTGGTACTCTAGGCAACTTGAGTAGTGGTACTCTAGGCAACATGGGTGGACTGAATATTGAGTTGGAACCGTAGTTAGAATACTTTTGCTCTTGAGGGATTGTCCATCCACCATCCCCTTAGTTTGCGAATTAAAATAAATGTGATTTTAAATTCCAATACATTATGTTATTTTGTAATTGTCATAAAGTGATACTAAATATTGAATGCATTGGTCTGGAGCCTTCGGTACCCACGACGCTATCGGTTCTGAACTGGGATTCTAACATCCCAACGAACTGCTAAGCTAAGTTTTTCCTCATTCTAGACACGTTACTAGTTAAATAAAAAGGAGATAGACCTATAATGGATTGTACCAGCAATTAATGCATGATGATGCTTAAGAAGTACAGTGAACTATAAAGACATTTTTGGTAGGATTCCAATGAATATCTCCTCCTTCAAATAGTTGAATGTGACCTATGGGGACATCTTTGCTATCATATACACCCTTGTACTCGTTACTTATGGGACGATGTAAGCAACTGTTCTCTAGACCGCCATCAGCTAAATACGCTTCCAATATTCCACCTCTCACACTAAAATTACCAATTTCCATGCCAGAGCTCTAATATTTAATACTTTTAAACATTTCCACAATATAAGATCTGTTTTCTACTGTATTTTCCTTTGCCCAAAGATCAAAGTTGCTTCCGGCGTAAAATTGGTATGCAGCCATTAATAAGATAAAAAATTAGCGACATGAATGTCGAACGGGTTTTGTAAATGCCACTGAATCATGGTTGTCACTGGATCAAATTAGTTATGTTCTATTATATTATGCTAGTTATGAATTAAAATTGTTACTTGATTCGGTAATCGTGGTATCATGTATACACATACCACATAAACAACGTATTTAAGTAAATTCCTGATTTTTCGATCTGAAAAAATATAAATTAGGTATACAGGTGTTCGACTGTCGGTGTTAGCAATAAATTAGTCCTGTTACTGGATTCCGATACATATTATAGAAGACATAGCCTTAAAGTTTTCTCCTACTAGAGTAAATTCGAGTTCGTCGGGATTCGAACCTTGCAGGTACTAGGGTTCTACTACTTAGTATTTAGCTTTTTTCTTTATGGATAATTTGGAGATGAGTTCAGTGTAAATTTTTTTTTGCGATGTGATCTATTGATTGCTTAACTTGCTCAAAGTCTGACATAAGAAATTGCATGGAGTGTATTCAAGAAATATTTCTTCAGCTTTCAAACCATGTACCTTGATAGCATGGTCTGCCCCTTTACTCAATATCTCCTCTTCAGTTTCACCCTCAATCACGTAATCGCAATCCAATCCTGTTTCACGGCAAATTAGGGTTAACAATTCAACAGATAGACAATCCGCCACATAAAGTATTAAGTTTTCTCATTCAAAAGTCTGAGAACTCCAAAGTCTGGGTCGCAATTTGGCCTTTGAAGGTTTATTTAAGATGCCTGGATAAATTATGTGTTTTGAAGCTATTATCGCTAAACGTCGGTCTTCCACGTCAAGTGAAATTCCAGAGTGAAGTTGTAACTACTGGAATCTTTAAGGAACCAGTAAGTGGTCGTGTAAGATTACGGAAACTCAATCTCGACGGAGACAAGCAGGCCGACTTAACAGTACATGGCGGTGCTGACAAGGCCATCTATGCGTATGCAGCAGAACATTATAGTTACTGGAATAAGGAACTCCCTGGCATGTCATTGCCTTGGGGTATGTTTGGTGAAAATTTTACTACACAAGGAATGTTTGAAGAAATGGTTAACATTGGAGATCAATTCCAGGTTGGAACAGCGAAAGTTGTCGCAACTCAGCCTAGGATGCCATGTTATAAACTCGGAGTAAAATTTGGAAGAATGGATATGATTAAAAAATTTCTGGCAAGTGGTCTTACGGGTGTCTACTTCAAGGTAATGAAGGAAGGAGAGCTGGAACAAGGTGATGAAATCAAGCTTGTCAAAAAAGATGAAAATAATGTTACGATAAAGGATATTGTCAGATTATACGCTGTAAATAAGGATGATCTTCAAACAATGGAACGTGCCGTCAAGGTTAAAGATTTACCCAAGGGTTGGAAGTTTCATTTCATCGAACAGTTAAAGCAGGCAAGGAAAAATTGATGGCCATCATAACCTGGTATGCAAGCAAATGATAGGATCCATGAAAGGCAAATTAATGGATAATTATGGTAGAATTGCAAAAAAGCTTAGAATCTCTGTCACAGACAGGTGCAATATGCAATGCGGTTATTGCATGCCAAAGGACAATACAAAGTGGCTTGACACTACTGAAGTTCTCTCTTTTGATGAGATGACTAGACTTTCATCTATTTTTGCTAATTTAGGGGTTGAAAAAATAAGAATAACAGGGGGTGAACCACTGGTCAGACCTTCAATAGAAAACCTAATCAAATCAATTGCAAAGATAGGTAACATTAAGAGCATCGGGCTAACAACCAATGGGTTACTACTTCAAGAGAAAGTAGAATCATTAAAATCCAGCGGTCTTGACAGCGTGAATATTAGTCTAGATTCATTTAAAGAAGATAGATTTAAGATGATGACGGGGGTAAATGGGCTAGACAAAGTCGTAAAATCTATCCAAAAGGCAAAAGATGTTGGATTTGATGTAAAGATAAATACAGTTGTCGTCAGGGGTTGGAATGATGATGAAGTTGTTGAATTTGCCAATTTTGCAAGACGGACAGGCATCACTGTCCGATTTATAGAGTTTATGCCACTAGATGGGTCAGGGATATGGAGGAACGATCTCGTTGTTAGTAAAATGGAAATGATCGAAAAACTAGAATCCAATATTGGAAAAGTTTTTCCTGCCTCAGAACGAGAGATGTCAGCACCTGCTAAACTCTATTCTTTTTCAGATAGAATAGGGACTGTGGGATTTATTCCCTCTGTAACAGAGCCCTTCTGCAGCCAGTGCGATAGGATAAGATTGACTTCTGATGGAAGATTCCTTACCTGTCTATTTGAAAACCCAGGTTACGATATCAAGAGTTATCTGCGTAAAGGAGCATCAGATGAGGAGCTTGGTCATTGCTTAATTCACTGTATGACTAAGAAAGAGGAAGGGATAGCGAGTCTGATAAGAATTAACGGTCTTAAGCCAAAACTTAACCTTATGCATACAATTGGTGGATAAGCTCAAATTGAGATCGGATAATTTAGGTAACGACAAAATAAAAGTCAAATTATTTGCAATTTTGAGAGAATTGGTGGGTGAAAGAGAAATAACAATAACTGTACCTACTGGCATTACAGTAAACCACTTGAATGATGAAATATTAAAGAAGTATCCGCAGCTAAAATCGTTTAGTAACAAATTTGTAACTTCTGTAAATTGTAAGGTTACTAGTGGAGATACCATTATTTCTTCCAAGGATCAAATTGCGCTTTTGCCGCCAGTCAGCGGGGGTTGAATCTTGATTAGTATTACCAATAACCGTCTAAATTTGCAAGAGATAATGTTTGAACTAGAGGACAATTCTGCAGGTGCATTATCAATTTTCATAGGCAACGTCCGTAATCATGGAAGGTTTGGTAACGTTTCAGAAATCTATTATGAGACTTACAATGAGATGGCACAAGAAAAAATGAGGGAAATTGAAAATGAAGCACAAACAAAATGGGGAATAAAAAAATTAGTTGCAATTCATAGGATCGGTAATATAAAAGCCGGTGAGACCAGTATTATAATTGGGGTCTCTTCAGAGCATAGGCATGAAGCTTTTGAGGCATGCAAATATGTTCTAAATAATGTGAAAACTCGGGTACCTATTTGGAAAAAGGAAATATCTAAAGAAAGTCAGAAATGGGCTGATGGAGTATTACTTGAGTAGAGAAAAGATGCACGATAAAAAGGGCAGGGGAATGTTTGATGTTGGTGCTAAGCCAGATTCTCACAGAACCGCACAAGCAAAGGCGGTATTGAGTATAGACGCCAAAACGGCAGTATTGATTAGACAAGGAAAGTCTCCCAAGGGGGATATTGTGGAAGCAGCGAAGATAGCAGCTACGTCGGGCGCTAAAAAAACATCAGACATTATACCATACTGTCATCCAATACCTATAGATCAAATTAAGGTTCAAGTATCAGTAAAATCCCACGCAATTGAAGTCGATGTAGAAGTTAAAAGTATTTGGAAAACGGGGGTAGAAATGGAAGCCCTAAGTGGAGCTTGTATTGGTGCATTGACGATATATGATATGCTAAAACCCATAGACGAAACATTATTTATCTCATCTGTAAAGCTTGTCGAAAAGTCAGGAGGAATGGGCCATTTTGCAATTAAGCAGGGAAATAAGATCAGAGCAGGTGTGATTGTCGTCAGCGATTCAGTTGCAGCTGGCAAGCGGGGAGATAAATCCGGAAAATTAATCGTTAAAACTCTAAAAAATAGAGGTATTGATGTGGTCAAATCCCAAGTAGTGCCTGACGATAGTTCTGTTATTGAGGAACTCTTAATAAAATATTCAGATGATCTCCATTTAAACTTGATATTGACAACTGGAGGAACAGGACTTGGTCCAAGAGACGTGACACCTGAAGCTACAAGAAACGTCTTAGAAAGGGAAATAACAGGAATTGCAGAGGGAAGTAGGGCATATGGGCAGAGAAGAACACCGTTATCGATGCTCTCAAGAGGTGTTGCGGGAGTAAGAGGAAAGAGTTTAATAATAAATATTCCGGGAAGTTTAAGTGCAGTATCAGAGTCTTTAGAATTCTTATTTCCGGGGCTAGAGCATGCATTTAAGATGATGGAGGGACACGGCCATTAATGAGCAATTACTGATAATACTTGTTCCAGTTTTCTTTGCAATAAGTTTTATTTATTCTAGTGTTGGATTTGCAGGAGGAAGCAGCTATATTGCCATACTAGTTCTTGTTGGGGTAAATCTATTCACTATCCCTCCTGTGTCATTGGCTCTGAATATAGTTGTTGCTTCAATAGCGCTCTTCAATTATTTAAGGGCAGGTCACCTATCACTTCGTATATCTATTCCGTTACTTATTTCAGTACCATTTGCTTTTATTGGAGGTTCTACTATACTACCAGAAAAAACTCTCATACTAATCTTCGTAATTGCTCTTTTTTCAGCTTCGGCCATGCTACTATTAACTGGTAACCAGATAAAAATAAGGCGGGAGAAAATAAGAAAATTAAACCTAAGTCTACCTAGGCTTTCATTAATCACATTACCATTAGGTCCTATTTTAGGGACTGTTTCGGGCCTTGTTGGAATTGGTGGGGGCATCTGGTTATCACCAATCTTGATATTAACCGGTCTAGCAAATCCAAAGACAGCTGCGGCCTCAGCTAGTTTATTCATACTCACAAATTCGGTTAGCGGACTTGTTGCCCATTCAATCACACAGGAGGTTGATTTTGCACTGATTTTACCATTGGCCTTTGTAGTCCTTCTTGGGGGATTTCTAGGTTCCAGGTTGGGGGCATTAAAATTGAGTCACGAAAAATTAATTTTTATCATAGGAATTATAGTAGCTGTCGCAGGGATTAATCTGGCTACTAGGTTGTTTAAATGATGTATTTCTAAAACGGAATGAATGATCTTTCTGACAGGTAAGGAAACTCTACTGGGTTACCTGATGAAAAAGACAGACCAGGAAAAATGTTTATTTTAACTTTTTGCCCCCTTTTTAGCATAGTCGAGCGTTCGGGTACCAAAATAAAGCCATTGCTCCCTGTTAGCACTGTAATGTCCGTAGTTTCCCCGGTTATGGGCTTTGCATGAAATTCACCTGATTCTGATAACGTTAACTTCACATATATTATTTTTGTAAAGTCTTGAAATTTTCTTCGGGCGTTCCAATTTTCAGTAAGCTTTGCTGAAATAAATGGTTTATTAAAAGGATACAGACCCAACATAAATCTAATTAGTGGCTGAGCAAATACAATAAAGGCGTTCACAGCTCCTTGTATGGGTCCGGGAAGAATAATTACTGGTCTGCTGTGGAGTGCAGCGAGGCCCGTTACCCTTCCACGATCAAGTTTTATTCCGTGAACCAGAATTCCTGGCTTTCCAATATAGTTTATTGATTCAGCAACAAGATCTCGCAATCCAACGGAAGATCCGCCCGTTGTTAATATGATATCACTTTGAGACAACGCAAGTCTAATTTTGTTTTTTATCTTGTGAATGTTGTCAGGTGTAATTCCCAGATCTAAAGGAGTACCTCCTAATTTTTCAATTAAATTAGATATGACTTTACTATTAGTATTTAATATTTTTCCGCGCTTTATGTCAGCAATGTCCTCAGTAAGTTCATTGCCTGTAGGAATAATTGCAACTTTTGGTTTTTTAAAAATTTTTAGCTTTCGAATCCGAAGCATTGCGATTAATGCTAAATCCTGTGCCCTAAGAATGTGACCTTTGGTTAGTAACAAATCCTTACATGCGATCTCACTACCCTTATGAGATACAAACGATCCTTTAGCCGACACCCTTTGAATTATAATTGAATTATTTTTAGCATCTAACTGTGTATATTCGACAGGGATAACTGTATCTCCCAAACGTGGTAAGACTTCGCCAGTTGAGACTCTAATAGTTTGTCCTGTAAGCAGGACCTGGTTTTCCTTCATGTCATCTTTTCTTCTAGGCACTACCCTTAGTTTTATTGGTCTATGTTGAGATATCCTACTGATATCGTTATATTTTACAACAAATCCATCCATGTGAGAACAGTTACTCGATGGGATATCGGTATGCGATATTATATCAGTCCATAGAACCCGTCCTATTCCCTGCTCAGCAAAGATTGATTCTGCCCTTGGTCTGATAGTTATTGCATCCATTAGTTTAGAATAGCTTGCCTTCACTGATGTATAATCTGAGGGTGTCCAATGCATTCCTATTGTATGACTTATTTAGTATTTAAGAGAGTACCACTAACAATTTGTCGATTTATTCCAAGATTAGATATTATATTCCATAGCTTGATTTTTTCCGGTAGGATTCAAGATAGGTTTATTATTAATAAAAAAATTTTTGGATGGTAGAGCAAGAGAATGTCCTGACGCAGGGAATATCGGCATTAATATCGGCAAAAGTATTTCTGGTACATTTCAATGTCTCGTTACGCATTTGGATACTCTTTATATAATATGTTTTGGACATAATTACTACTTTTAGCAATGTCAAACCAAATGAGTATTAGCGTATTGGTGATTGCCATAGGTGTTACTGTTCTGATAGTAGTAACATCAAAAGTCATCTTCAGTCAAGACCTATCTGTAAACGAAAAAGAAAACATGTCTGCTGTCAATAATCAGACAATGATGATGCCAGGTGGCAATATGACTTTTGGATCGTCACTGGATAATGCTAAAATGCATTTAATGGAGGCGATCATGGACCTAAATGAAGGAGACGTCAAGGGCGCAATTATGCAGCTAAATATGACGGATCTAGGAATTAAGATGCACGAAAAAGACATGATGGGCATGATGAAGAGTATGGAACCGAATATGTCGACTACTATATCGAAGGCTCAAAATGATTCATCATAATTGTGAAGTGTAGATTAGATAGCTAGAGCAATAAACCAAATAGGCACTTGTAACTGCGGAGCTTCCTACTAATCAGGCAATAGTTCAGAGTACACTGAATCGAAAGAAACCTTAAATCGTTAAAATTCGATCAAAATACGTGGCAAGAAATTCACGCAGATTCCTTGTTCCTTTTGTTGCAGGCTTGGCGGCAGGAGCGGTGGCTGTTGCAGTGTCAATAATAATAAAAGAAACGAGTGGTGGATTGTTTCTACCAGAAGTTGCGTCTCAGGCATTGTTTTCAGTAACACCTGGAGAATTTGAATCTCAGGCAGTTGAAAATTTCGGACCTCTTGCTAAATATTCGGCGTTCATAGGTTCAATTATTGCAAATATAATAGCATTTGGAATTATAGCGATTTTACTAGATAAGCTATTTTCTAGATTGAAAAGTGGGGGATATCTGCTGGAGGCTTTACTGTCCTCTTCCTTGTCATATATAATTTTCATAATTATAGCAATAATGCTGGTTACGCTAATTCAATCACGAAGTGGTATACAGGTCGTGCCAATATCCCTTATAGTGCTATCCCTTATTCCATCCCAGCTTGCCTTTGGATTTACGTTTTCGTCATTCTTTCATGGTAGAACAAAGGAAAAATCTATGGAGGTAACTGAGGCTGAGCCTAATGCTAGTCCAGATAAATCAATTGACACTATTGACATAAAATATAGTAGAAGAGCATTTCTTCGCCTATTAGCAGGCGCAGCAATAGCATTACCGATAATTTTTCTTGGCGTCGATAGACTTCTTTCCAGACAAAATGAGGAACAAGAACAAGAATCGACTACCCCACTGTTACCACAGACCGGGCCTCGACCTAAGGGCTTTGAGGACCCAAATCTAGTACCACTTCTTGCTTCTGAAGTTACTCCAACATATTTATTTTACAGGATTGATATCAATCCAATAGTTCCTCAAGTCGATTCAAAGTCTTGGAATCTTACGATAAAGGGGCTAGTCGAAAAACCATTGAGCATTAACTATGACCAGATCAAGGCAATGCCTTCAGTAGAGGAATATGTAACATTAGAATGCATAAGCAACAAGGTAGGTGGCGAACTAATAAGCACCGCTCTTTGGAAGGGTGTACGTTTAAGCTATCTGCTTGATAAGGCTGCAATTAAGCCAAACGTAAAATATGTCGTGTTTAGATGCGCCGACGGATATGATGTAGGAATACCTATAGAGAGATCCCAAATGGAAGGGACTATACTTGCATATGATATGAATTATACTCCACTTACGCCTAAACATGGGTTCCCCGTTAGGGCAATAGTACCAGGCCTATACGGAATGATGAATCCAAAGTGGATAACAGAAATTGAATTAGTAGATAAGGTTTATGAGGGCTATTGGCAGCGGCTAGGATGGGCTAATAACGCTGAGGACAAAACTGGTTCATCCATTTTAATTCCCGGTCAGGCGCCGGCAAGACAAAGATTCAGAAAGCTAGATGAAACTGCAGCTTCCTCCTACGAGAGTAGAGTTCCAATTGCAGGGATAGCATTTGCAGGAGACAGGGGAATAGCAAAGATTGAGGTTAGCACTGATGGAGGGACTACCTGGAAAACAGCAAAAGTAAAGGATCCTCTCTCGCAGTATACTTGGGTACTGTGGACAGCCGGATATGTACCGCCGGATAAAGAAAATTATGCCATTGTAGTTCGAGCAACCGACAAAACAGGAAAGATTCAAACCACTGAGATGAACCCCCCTTTCCCCAATGGTGCCACAGGATACCATACAATAACGGTTTAGGAATAGATTATTGATTTAAGATGTCAACTGCAGAAGTAAAGCCAAAGAAACTCAGATGCGAGAGATGTGCAAGAATTTTGAGACTCCAGAGATGTTGAGCTATCACGTGTCCGTGGAACATAGTCAATATAGGAAACCGCCTACAGGCATGTCCTAAAATGGGATAATACTTTTCTAATCGTTGGTTCTAACTATGTAACTATAGATAAAATATTAATGAACTGTTACGGGTGGAATGCCTCGGGATTCAAACCTTGCATGTACTCGGGTTCTACTAACTTCTATTTAGCTTTTCGTTCTGAAGAACAATTGAAGTATCTGAAAAGTAAGAATCGTAAAACAAATCACTACTTTATGTGGCCAGTGCTTTGTGAATCAAAATTGATACAATTTTCGGACTTCCATCATACATATACCGGCAAGGCTAAGCTAATCGTGCGGTCCAAGGCTCAAACCTGAATCTGTGATAGGCATATGAGAGGTCAAATAAAATAGCTATTTTCCAGCTTTGCTTATAGAGAAATAATCAATTTTATTTATTTCTAACCACCAAATTCAAGTTACTTATTTTATCTGTTATCTATCGAAACATATGCATGTCCAAGGTTGTCCGACAATTAAAAGAGGTGTCCAGCCAACAACATCATCATGTGTTCGTGATTAGTCCTTTACATAAAATATTATTATTCTAGCGTCTATAAACTTAATGAAACATGTTTTCTGATGAGAATCTTGGTAAGGCCATCGATTTTGTAAACCCTAAGGTCAACAGCTGGGCAAAGGACTTGTTTGGAAGCTTTGAGCAATTGA
>Ga0065704_10070599_pt1 | contig 19419 bp, 13 predicted proteins | sample SwiRhicommuniRL2_FD_59091 | JGI IMG/M metagenome (GOLD analysis project Ga0065704, IMG submission 59091) | Switchgrass rhizosphere bacterial communities from Rose Lake, Michigan, USA - RL2 v2 (version 2) | ecosystem: Host-associated > Plants > Roots > Rhizosphere > Soil | place: East Lansing, MI
CGCTCAAGCCGTTCCGTCGTCCGCGGCTGTGGCTGCCGCTGTGGTTGATGGCGGTCACGGCCGTGGTGGTGTTGTCGCTGGTGAATCTGAGTGGATTGCCGCCGGTGCGGGAAGGTGGCGACAAGGTCGAGCACTTCCTGGCGTACGCACTGCTTTCCGCGTCGGCCGTGCAGCTGTTCGCCAAGCGCCGTGCCTGCCTGCTCGTTGCGCTGCTGCTGGTCGCGCTGGGCATCGGCCTGGAATTCGCGCAGGGAATGCTGACCAGTACGCGCATGGCCGATCCGCGTGATGCAGTGGCGAACACGCTGGGCGTGCTGGCCGGCCTGGCGACCATGACCACCCCGCTGCGCGACCTGCTGCTGCGCCTGCGCGGATGATGGTAGGAGGGGCTTCAGCCCCGATGCTCTTCGGTCGATATCCCATCGATTTGACGAAAAGCATCGGGGCTGAAGCCCCTCCTACAGGATCCTGATGGTTACTGGGGCTGCAGCGTGATCCGGTCCAGGACCCACATCTGCGGGCGCGTGTCGCCGGTGAAGCGCACGCACAGGTCCTGCCTGCCGGTCGTACCGGCCGGAAGCGGCGTCTCAAGATCGAGGAAACCATCGGCGTTGGGCGCGGCCGGCAACGCCACCGTCGCCAGCGTGCGGCCCTTGCAGCCGCCGCCCAGGATCTCAAGTTCGCCCAGCGGCGACTTCGCCGGCTCGAACGTGCGGTGCGGTTCGTCGTGTGCCAGCTGGAAGTAGTACGGGATTCTGCCCGCGCGCACCTTGATCGACGCGATGCCGTCGAGATCGGCCTGGTTCCACTGCCAGCAGGGATAGAAGATGGTGGCGTTGAAGATCGCGCGCTCGCCATCGGCCGGGCCATCGTCTTCCAGTCGCAGCAGCAGGCGTCCGGCATCCGGACACACGGCCATCGCTTCGTCGGTGCGCGACAGCAGCGAGGCGGGCGTCAGTTCGAACGTGGATGCAGGTGCCAGCGCACGGCCGTCGGCGAATGCCGCGGCGCGCACGGTGGCGGGAAGCTTCACATCCAACGGCGTCGTGAAGGCCGGTGACGTCGCCTTCGGTTCGCTGCCGTCCGTGGTGTAGCGCACGGCATAGCCCAGCGGGTTCGACAACGTGATCTTCGCCGTGCCGGCCTTGCGATCGTCCTCGGCCGCGATCATGGCTTCGAACGGCGTCTTCGCGTAGCCCAGTCCGATGGCGTCGTAGCGCTTCAACTGCGCAGGCAGGCGGGCGGTGAAGCTGGCGAAGTCCTTCTTCGCCGCCGGCGTCCAGCCGGTTTCAGCCACGGCGGCAAGGCGCGGGAACGCGTTGTGCTGCAGGCGGGCGAAGGTGCGCGTGTGTTCGGTCCACAGGTTGGCCTGGATGCCGAGGATATGGTGGCGCTGGCTCTCTTCCAGTTCCGCCGGGATCGGATCGAAGCCGTAGACATCCTGCAGCGTGATCAGCGCAGGACGGCCCGGGGGCTCGTTCGGCGAGGCGGTCTGCAGGTAGTCGAGGTACGTCTTGTTGGAAGGCGACATCACCACGTCATGGCCCTGGCGCGCGGCCTGCAGGCCGCCTTCGATGCCGCGCCACGACATCACCGTGGCTTCCGGCGGCAACTTGGCTTCCAGGATCTCGTCCCAGCCGATCAGGCGCTTGCCGTGTGTGGCGAGATACTTCTCCAGACGTCCGACCAGGTAACCCTGCAGGTCCATCTCGGTCTTCGCACCCACCTCGCGCATGCGTGCCTGCTCGCGCGCGGAGGCTTCCCACTGGTCCTTCACCGCTTCGTCGCCGCCGATGTGCACGTAGGTGCCGGGGAACAGCGTGACCACTTCGCCCAGCACGTTCTCGAGGAAGGTGATGGTGCCTTCTTCGACGTTGACCAGGTTCGGGAACACGCCCCATTCGTTCGACGGCACCAGCGGCGTGTCGATCGAACCCAGCTCGGGATACGCGGCAATGGCGGCGGTCGCATGGCCCGGCACGTTGATCTCCGGCACCACGGTGATGTGGCGTTCGGCGGCGTACTTCACCACGTCGCGGATCTGGTCCTGCGTGTAGAAGCCGCAGTAGGGGCGCGGCTCGCCCGTCTTCGGGTCCTTGCCGCCATCACCGGCGGGGATGCGGCAGCCACCGATTTCGGTGAGCTTCGGGTACTGCTTGATCTCGATGCGCCAGCCCTGGTCGTCGGTCAGGTGCCAATGCAGCGTATTGAGCTTGTGCAGGGCCATCGCATCGATGACCTTCTTGACCTCGTCCACGCTCTGGAAGTGGCGCGCGGGGTCCAGCATGAAGCCGCGCCAGCCGAAGCGGGGCGCGTCCTCGATTTGCAGCGCCGGCAGGGTGACGCCGCCCTTGTCGCCCTGGGTGGCGAGCTGCCACAGCGTCACCGCACCGTAGAACAGGCCGCGCTCATCGCGCGCCTTCACGGTGACGCCGTCGGGCGTGACGTCGAGCGAGTAGGCTTCCGGGTTCTGCTTGTCCGCACCGGCCGACTCCAGCACAAAGCGGATAACGCCCTTGCCCTCGTCCTGCGTGGAGGCCAGTGCAGGCCCTCCCGCCGACTGCAGGTAGGCCGCGAACTGCTGCGCCACGCGCGTTGCGGCTTCGCCGCTGGCGGCCAGGCGTGTGTCCGCAGTGATGGCAAAGGCGCCTTCGCCCGTTTGCAGTGCGGCAGGCGCCGGAACAAGCGACGGCGTGATCGGCGTGGACGCCGCCGCGCCGCCATCTTCGCTGGTCTTCGGCGTGCAGCCGGCGAGAGCCAACAGGGTGAAGGCCAGCCCGGCCAGGGCGCGATGGGCGATGGGTCGGTTCATCGGTGTCCTCGGTAGCGATGGGCACAGCATGCCCAAAAAAAAGCGGGCCAGGACGCATCCGGGCCCGCAGAGGGAGAGTGTTCCCTTACATCGTGCGGCTTAGAACTTGAAGCGGAAGTTCAGGTAGTACTGGCGACCGTTGCTGTAGAACGCATGCGGCAGGTAACCGGGCACCGCGTCGTTTTCCGTGTAGTACTTCAGCTTCGGGTTGTTGAGGTTCAGGCCGTCCAGGCTGATCGTCAGCCAGTCGGTGGCCTTGAAGCCCAGCGAAGCCGACACGGTGGCGAAGTCATCCTGGTAGAAGTTGTCGGCGCGGCTGACGCCGGCATAGAACGAGCTGCGGTAGCTGTAGTTGATGCGGGCGTTGAAACGATCGTTCTCGTACCAGCCCGACAGGTTGTAGGTGTTCTCCGAGGTGCCGTTGAGCGGCTTGCCGCCATCCGCCTCGCCATCCACGTAGGTGTAGTTGGCGTTGAAACCGAAGTTGTACCCGATCGGCTGCTCGTAGGTCAGCTCCACGCCGCGTGCCTTGCCGTTCGAGTTGACCGGGATCGACACCAGGTAGTCGCTGTAGACGTCCGTGCCCGCGGCCTGGCTGGCCTGCTGGTCCTTGTACTGCACGATCACGTTGCCGAAATCGACGTAGCCGTCCAGGTCCATCGAGAACACGCTGGCGGCCAGCAGGGCGCGTGGCGCGAAGTACCATTCCAGCGAAGCGTCGAAGTTGGTCGACACCAGCGGGTCGAGGTTCGGGTTGCCACCGCTGCCTTCGTGGGTCAGGTCGTTGAGCGTCAGCGAGCCGGCAAGCGCGGAGAAGTCCGGACGGGTCATGGTCTTGCTGCCTGACACGCGCGCCACCAGGCTGTCGGTCAGTTCGAACTTGAAGTTCACGCTGGGCAGCAGTTCGTTGTAGTCGTTGTTCACCACGACCGGCAGGTAATCGCCGAACGCCGAGCCGGTGATCGCGCCCGGGATGCCGGAGTTGACCGCCAGCGCCTGGTTGTAATTCACGTCCGTCTGCGTGCGCACGTAGCGCAGGCCGGCGTTGCCGCTCCAGCGGTCACCACGGAAGTTCAACTGCGCGTACACCGCGTTGATGTCTTCCTTCACGCCGTAGACGTCGGAGAAGTAGAAGCGCTCCGGATTGTTGCGGTTGGCGAAGCGGGCGTTGATCTCGGCCAGCTGCGCGGGCGTGTAGTACCAGATGCCTGACGGCACGTTGCCGCCCACGCCGAAGTCGCCGGGATACGTACCGCCCGCCGCCGGATACGCCGCGATGTCGGTCCAGTTGGTGGCCCAGTTGGGGCCCTGCGCGAGCGAAAAATCGTTGCTGCGCTCATGCGTGGCGTAGCGGTAGCCGAAGTCCAGCGAGGACAGGATGTCGTTGTCGAAGAAGAACTGGCCGTCCGCCGACGCCCAGTCTTCCTTGTCCAGCACGTCGATGCCCTGCGCGCCGAAGATCCAGCCGCTCTGCGGGAGATGGTTCGCGGCGGTATTGGTGCCGCCCAGCGACCAGTCGATCGGGTTGCTGACGCCATTCATGCTCCAGCTCGCGCCTGCGTTCCCGGCGATGCCGGTTTCCAGCACGTCCTGCGTGGGGCTGCTGCCCCGGCCCTTGGTGGAGCCCAGCTGGAAGACGAACTTCAGCGCGTCGCTGGCATTCCACTCGGCATCCAAGGCGATGTACTTGGACGTGGATTCGGCACCCGGGCGGGAGATCATGTCGTACACACCGTAAGGCGTGACGGTCGTGCCGCCGGTGACCGGCGCGTAGGTGGCGCTGGTCAGCACGCCGTTCTCGATGGTGTAGCTGCTGGGCGCGCGCGCGTTGATGAACTGACTGGCCCACATCATGTAGTTGCGGTTGTAGTTGTCCGCCTTCAGGCGCGAGTAGAACGCGTTGACGTTCAGGGTCAGGTTGTCGGTGACCTTCGCTTCGATGTTCGCCACGCCGCCCTGACGCTTGCGTACCTGCTCGAACAGGGCGGCGCCGATCAGGTTGGGATACAGCACGCCCACGAGATCCGGATTGCTGGTCGCGACGGGAGTACGGGTGACACCGTCCGCTTCGAACTCCGCGATCGTGCCGTAGCCGCCCACCACTTCCTGGCCATCGCGGCGCAGGCTGCGCTCCTCATTGAAGACCTGTACCAGGAAGCCGGCGGTACCTTCGTCGTTGCGCCAGTTCAGCAGTGCATCGAGCTGCGGCTTGGTGTCGCCCGGCAGGTCGGAATGCACCGCGCCGATGGAGCCCTGGATGGTGAGCGGCTCGGCGAACTGCAGCGGACGACGGGTGATGATGTTGACCGAGCCGGCGGTGCCGCCTTCGACCAGCTTCGCTTCTGAAGTCTTGTGCACCACCACGCGGTCGACGATCTCGGACGGATACAGCGAGTAGCTCACGCTGCGGCCTACGTTGCCCACCTGGCTGAGCACGAACCAGTCGCCGGTGCCGATGCCGTGTCCGTTGACGAGGGTCTGGGTGAGGCTGGGGTTGGTGCCGCGCAGGCTGACGCGGTCGGCTTCGTCGAAGCCGCCTTCGCTGGCGCTGGACGAGGCGATGTTGACGCCGGGCAGCTGGCGGAGCGTGTCGGCCACGTTCTTGGCCGGCAGCTTGCCGATGTCTTCGGCGGTGACGACTTCGACGTGGGTAGCGGCGTCGCGCTTGGCATCGAGGGCCTTCTCGATGCTGCCGCGGATGCCGGTGACGACGACGGTGTCGAGGTCGGTCGCCGTCGTGTCGGCCGGTGCGGCGTCCTGCGCGTTGACTTGCATCGAGAACGCGAGCCCGGCGGCGATCGAGGCCGAAAGGATCGAGGTGCGGTACTTCATGATGTCTCTCCCATCATTGTTTTAGAGTTCCGGCAGCCATCGCTCGCGCTGTTCCGCCGTGCTTGGTACTTCGATGTCGCCTGGCGTTGCACGTATCCCCTGCACCCCGCCCCTTCATGCTTCGCGCCTGTGCCGGCGCTTTCTTTCATTGGCCCTCGTCGCGATCCAGGTACCACCTGGCCGCCCCGATGACCCCCAACTGCCCGTGCTCCACCAGCTTCACGGGGATGCGTTCAAGCGCCTCGCGCATCGATCCCTTGTTGAGGAACCGCGGCACGAAACTGCTTTGAATCAGGAAATCGCGGATCTTCGGCAGGATGCCGCCGGCGAGGTACACGCCCCCCTGCACGCCGTACAGCAGCGCCATGTCGCCGACCACGCTGCCCAGCAGGCCGCAGAACACGTCGAGGCTTTCGCGCGCCATCGGGTCCTCGCCGGACAGGGCGGCGGCGGTGATGTCGCCGGGGCGCGCATACGCTGAAGGCGCGGCCCCGCGCACCGCGCACAGCGCGGCGTGCAGGTTCATCAGGCCGGGACCGGAGAGGGCTTGTTCGATCGGCACGTGGGTGCGGGTCTTCAGCATCTCGGCCAACAGGGCCATTTCGAGTGTGTTGCCGGCGGTCAGCGCGGCCTGGCCGGCTTCGGTGGCCAGGACCACGGCACGCTTGCCGGCGGGAATCCAGACCGCCGCCCCCAGGCCGGTGCCCGGGCCGAGGATCAACGTGGGTCCCCGCGCCGGCGCGATGGCGGGACCGGCCAGTTGCAGGACCTCGCTGGCGTCCATCTGTGCAGCGGCGTGCGCCACGGCTTCGAAATCGTTGACCAGGCGGACGTCGTCGAAGCCCAGCTGCGCGCGCAGATCGACTGGCGACAGTCGCCACGGCAGGTTGTTGGTGATGACGGTGCCGTCTTCCAGCGCGTAGCCGGCACTGGCGATCACCGCGCGATTCACCCCGGCCGGAGCCAGGCGGGCGAGGAAGTCGCCGACGATGTCACCCAGGCTCGCGTATTCGGCGCAGGCGTACTTGCGGTACTCGAGCACACTGACCGGCGCGCCAGGATCGCCGCTGCCGCGGACCAGGCCGATGCGTACATGCGTGCCACCGACATCCGCCGCGATGAAGGCGTCTTCCGCCCTGCGGATGGCATCTGCCGGTACTGGATTTGCAATGGCGACCACACGTCTCCCCACATGTTCGCGGCCGGGACTCCCGCATCCCGATATGGCCCGAGTGTGGAAAGTGTTTGACAACGTTGTCAAGACTCTGTCATCAAATAGGCGTCTGGCGGGCAGTTGGGTGTAGCGAAACGGAAACAATTGGCGTATTCAGCATTTGATTGCCCGCATATTTGAGGTTAATCGTTGAAAAGAAAGGTCAATTTTCTTCAAGTCTCACAGGACTTCATGTTGCAGTGCAGGAGGGCTTGGCGCTCACACAAAGGGCTACGCTGTCGCTGCAACTGCCCATACGGTCGCTCTTTGATGGATTCTTTGACAACGTTGTTTCCGGTCGCGGGTTTGTTGCGGACCCGCTCATCGGCCAGCACGAGGGGACTCTCATGACCATCGCATCCGGCTCCAACCCGCTTCGCTCGCTGGCCATCGTCGGCCTGCTGTTCTTCATCATCGGGTTCTTCACCTGGATCAACGGACCGCTGATCACCTTCGTGCAGCTCGCGTTCGACCTGGACGAGGTGAATGCCTTCCTCGTGCTGATGGTGTTCTACCTGTCGTACTTCTTCCTCGCCCTGCCGGCGGCGGCATTGCTCAAGCGCACCGGCATGAAGAAGGGGCTGGCGATCAGCCTGTTCGTGATGGCGGTGGGTGCGGCGATGTTCGGCGAGTTCTCCACCCAGCGCTGGTACCCGGGCGCGCTGTCCGGCCTGTTCGTGATCGGCGGCGGATTGGCGTTGCTGCAGACGGCGGTGAACCCGTACGTCAGCATCCTCGGCCCCATCGAGAGCGCGGCCCGGCGCATCGCGCTGATGGGCATCTGCAACAAGATCGCCGGCATGCTGGCGCCCATCGTGATCGGCACGCTGGTGCTGCATGGGGTGGGCGACCTCGCTGCGCAGGTCGAGGCCGCGGACGCGGCCGGCAAGGCGGTGCTGCTGGGTGCATTCGCCGCGAAGATCCATCTACCGTACCTGGTGATGGCCGGCATCCTGGTGATGGTCGCCATCGGCATCCTGTTTTCGCCGCTGCCGGAGGTCAAGCCGGCGGAGGCCAACGCCGCGCCGGTGGACGATGCCGCCGACGGCGAGCGCGGTCTGGCGCAGTTCCCGCACCTGTGGCTGGGCGTGCTCTGCCTGTTCGTCTACGTGGGCGTGGAGGTGTTGGCGGGCGATGCGATCGGCACGTACGGCCGCGGCTTCGGCCTGCCGCTCGACCAGACCAAGCTGTTCACGACCTACACGCTGTTCGCGATGCTGGCCGGCTACCTCGTCGGCCTGGCCGCGATCCCTCGCTTCGTGTCGCAGGAACGCTACCTGGCCATCTCCGCAACGCTGGGCGTGCTGTTCGCGCTCGGCGCGCTGCTGACCCATGGCTATGTGTCGGTGGGTTTCGTCGCGGCGCTGGGCTTCGCCAACGCGATGATGTGGCCGGCGATCTTCCCGTTGGCGATCAAGGGCCTCGGCCGGCATACCGAGACCGGATCGGCCCTGCTGATCATGGGCATCGCCGGTGGCGCCATCCTGCCGCAGGCGTTCGCGGTGCTGAAGCAGCACTACGACTTCCAGGCGGTGTTCGCGGGGCTGGCCGTGCCTGGGTACCTGTACATCCTGTACTACGCACTGGCCGGACACCGGGTGGGTCGGTCGCGGCCGGCGACGGACGTGCCGGAACGCGGCATCATGGCGGACTCGCCTCCATGACGGAAACGCCCATGCGCCGACCCACCATCAAGGACGTCGCCGAACGCGCGAAGGTCTCGCTGAAGACCGTGTCCCGGGTCATCAACAACGAACCGTCGGTGCTGCAGGGCACCCGCGCGCGCGTGCTGCACGCGATCGCAGAACTGGACTACGAGCCGGACCAGTCCGCGCGCAACCTGCGCAGCGGCACGCCGTTCGTGATCGGGCTGGTGTACGACAACCCCAACCCCTACCACATCATCGGCGTGCAGAACGGCGTGCTGGCCGCGTGCAAGGAAACCGGCTTCGGCCTGCAGATCCATCCGGTCGATTCCACCTCGCCGTTGCTTGCGGAGGAACTGGTCGAGTTCGTGCAGCGTTCGCGCCTGGCCGGCCTGGTGCTGACCGCACCGATGTCCGAGCGCGCCGACCTGGTGACGGCGCTCGCCGCGCGCGGGGTGAAGCTGGTGCGCATCATCGCCGCCACCGAAGATCCGGACGATGGCCTGCCCTGCGTCTACGTGGATGATCGCGACGCCGCATACGAGATCACCGAACACCTGATCCAGCTCGGCCACCAGCGCATCGGTTTCCTCTGGGGCGGCCTGGCGCACCGGTCGAGTACGGAGCGCTATGCCGGCTACGAGAAGGCGCTGAAGGATTACGGCATCCAGCTCGACAAACACCTGGTGGTGCCGGGCGACTACACCTTCGACGATGGCTTCCGGGGTGCACGCCGGTTGCTGGCGCTGCGCGAGCCCCCCACGGCGATCTTCGGTTCCAACGACGAGATCGCGGCCGGCGTGCTGGCCGCCGCGAAGTCCACCGGCATGAACGTGCCTTACGACCTGTCCATCGCCGGGTTCGAAGACAGCCCGTTCTCCAAGCAGTCGTGGCCACCGCTGACCACCGCCAAGCAGGCCACGCAGGACATCGCGAAACAGGCCGCACGCCTGCTGATCGCCGGCCTGCGCCAGGACGCCTACGACGACAATCCCTCGCCCGTGCACAACCAGGGCTTCGTGCCGCAACTGGTGGTGCGTGGCTCCACTGCGCCGGTCAGGCCGCGCGCGGACCGACCCGAACCGACCTCCCCATGACCGACACCTCGTTGCCCGCACCCTCCGATACGCTGATGCACCAGGAGGCGGCCCAGACCGCCGACATCGTCGCCGACCAGTACACCCGCAACGCCGCCACGGTGAAGGCGCTGGCCGACGACCTCCGCCGAAATCCGCCGCCCTTCGTCGTCACTTGCGCGCGTGGCAGTTCCGACCATGCGGCCACCTATGCGAAGTACCTGTTCGAAACCCAGCTGGGCGTGGTGACCGCATCGGCCTCGCCATCGGTGGGTTCGGTCTACGAAGCGAAGCAGCGGCTGGACGGCGCGCTGTATGTGGTGGTTTCGCAGTCGGGCAAGAGCCCGGATCTGCTGCGCAACGCGACGCAGGCGAAGGAGTCCGGCGCGCGCGTGGTGGCGCTGGTCAACGTGGAGGACTCCCCGCTGGCGCAACTCGCCGATACCGTGCTGCCGCTGCGCGCCGGTCCCGAGCGCAGCGTCGCGGCGACAAAGAGTTATCTCGGCTCGCTGGCGGCCATCCTGCAGCTGGCCGCGTACTGGAAGGACGAAGCGCCGTTGCATGCGGCGACGGAGGCGCTGCCGGACGCGTTGCGGCGCGCGTGGCAGGCGGACTGGTCGCCGTTGGCGGAGGGGCTGGTGGGTGCACACAACCTGTTCGTGCTCGGCCGCGGATTGGGCCTGGCCGCCGCGCAGGAAGCCGCCCTGAAGTTCAAGGAAACCTGCGGCCTGCACGCGGAAGCCTACAGTTCGGCCGAGGTGAAGCATGGGCCGATGGCGCTGGTGGGGCCGGGTTTCCCGGTGCTCTGTTTCGCCCAGCCCGATGAAACCGAGGTCGGCACGCTGGCGCTGGCGCAGGAATTCCGCGGCCGCGGCGCACAGGTGTGGGTGGCGTCGCGGCAGGGCGATCTGCCGCTGGTCGAAGCACCGCATCCGGCCTGCGCGCCGCTGCTGACCATCCAGAGCTTCTATCGCGCGATCAATGCACTGGCGCTGCGTCGCGGCCACAATCCCGATGTGCCGCCGCATCTGAACAAGGTCACTGAAACGGTATGAATGCGATGAGTCCTGCCACCGCCCTGTGCCACGCACGCGTGCTTACGCCCGACGGCGTCGTCGATGGCCTGGCGGTGCTGATGCAGGATGGTCGCATCGCCGACCTCGTCGCCAATGACGCGGTGCCGGCGGAAGCGAAGCGGGTCGATCTCGGGGGTGCACTGCTGGCGCCCGGCTTCATCGACGCGCAGGTCAATGGCGGTGGCGGCACGCTGTTCAACAACGACACCAGCGTCGAGGCGATACAGATCATCGCCGAGGCGCACCGTCGTTTCGGCACCACCGGGCTGTTGCCCACGCTGATCAGCGACGACGCCGACGTGATGGCGCGCGCCATCGCCGCCACGCGTGACGCCATCGCGCAAGGCGTGCCGGGCATCCTCGGCATCCATCTGGAAGGGCCGTACATCGCGCCGGCGCGCAAGGGCACGCACGATGCCGGCAAGTTCCGTGTACCGGGCGAAGACGAGGTCGCGATGGCCACCTCGCTGGCCAATGGCGTCACCTTGCTGACGCTGGCACCGGAGCAGGTGCCTGCGGACACCATCCGCGCGATGGTGGCGCGCGGTGCCATCGTGGTGGCCGGGCACACCGCCGCCACGTACGAACAGGTCCGCACCGGCATCGATGCCGGCATATCCGGGTTCACCCACCTCTACAACGCGATGTCGCCCCTGCAGGGCCGCGAGCCCGGCGCGGTCGGCGCCGCCCTCGAAGACGACGGCTGCTGGTGCGGGGTGATCGTCGATGGCGTGCACGTGCATCCGGCCAGCTTGCGCGTGGCGCTGGCGGCCAAGCCGCGCGGCAAGGTGTTCCTGGTCACCGACGCGATGCCACCGGTCGGCGCGGATGATCCCTCCTACGTGTTGTACGGCGAAACCATCACCGCCATCGACGGCGTGGTGCGCAACGCCGCGGGTGCGTTGGCGGGCTCGGCGCTGGACATGATCACGGCAGTGCGAAACAGCGTGCATCTGCTGGGCCTGCCGCTGGAAGAGGCGCTGCGGATGGCGTCGACCTATCCGGCCGAATTCCTTGGCCTGGGCGCCACGCACGGTCGCATCGCGCCGGGATACCAGGCCGATCTGGTCGCGCTGGACGCCGGGTTGCAGGTGGTGGGGACGTGGATCGGCGGGAAGTGAAGCGGTACGCATGAGCGTCGCCTCTGCCCGGTTCGCGTCCGTCGACGCGCTGCGTGGGTTGACCGTCGCCGCGATGCTGCTGGTCAACACGCCGGGCGACTGGTCGCATGTGTATGCGCCCTTGCTGCATGCCGAATGGCATGGCGTCACGCCGACCGACCTGGTGTTCCCGTTCTTCCTCTTCATCGTCGGCGTGTCGATCGCGCTGGGTGTCGTACCGCGCATGGAGGCCGGCGTGGAGCGCAAGGTGCTCGTGCGTGCCGTGCTGTGGCGGGCGACGAAGATCATCGCGCTGGGGATGGCCCTGCACCTGCTCGCATTCTGGTTGCTGGATCGTCCGCAGTTCCGTCCGTGGGGCGTGCTGCAGCGGATCGGGCTCTGTTTCGCGGCCGGCGGGATGATCGCGCTGTACCTGAAACCACGCCTGCAATGGACGGTGGTCGTGACCACGCTGCTCGGTTACTGGGCGCTGCTGGCGCCGTGGGGCTACGCGCCCTTCGAGCATCTTCCCGGCCGGGTGGACACCGCGCTGTCCGGACACTGGCTGTACCAGTGGGACCCGGCGACGGGGCGCGGGCAGGATCCCGAAGGATTGCTCAGCACATTGCCCGCCATCGCCACCACGCTGCTCGGCGTGCGCGCGGGCGAGGCGTTGCGTGCGGGCGCGGTGAAGCCACTTGCGGTCGCGGGCGTGCTCGCGGTCGCGCTCGGCCTGGGCTGGGCGCCGTCGTTTCCGTTGAACAAAGCGCTCTGGACATCGTCCTACGTGCTGTTCACCGCCGGCTGCGCGACGCTGGCGCTGGCGGCGTGCCATCTGCTGGTGGATCGGCATGGCTGGCCGCCGCTAGGTCGTCGCTTTGGCATCAATGCCATTGCCGCGTACGTCGGTGCGGCGGTCATGACCTACGTCTTGCTCGGCACGGGCTGGATGGGACCGATCTACCAGATCGGTTTTGCCGGATGGATGACGTCGCGATTCGGTCCTTACGTGCCGTCGCTGGCGTTCGCGCTGGCGTTCGTCGGCGTGTGGTGGCTGGTCGTGCGCCTGATGGACCGCCAGGGCTGGTACCTGAAGGTCTGAAGCACAGGAACCATCACGCTTTTCTTCACCGCGCGGGAGTACAACAGCAGCCAGTCACCCGCCGGATGCGCCCGCATGAGGATGTCGTTGTTGCTCGCCTGTTGCCTGAGCCTGCCCGCATGCCAGCGGGCAACGGTGGACGACCAGGGCGTGAAGGTCGTGGTGGCCTCGCGGACGGGCTCCGCGACATCCGGACCGGCCGCAGGCATTGCGCCAGTAGCGTCGCCGGCATCCGATGCCTCCGCATCGGGAACCGGCCGCACCATGGCGGGACTGTCGCGGGCGCGGGCGGTGCCGGACCCGCCCTTCACCAGTACGCCGGTGGCTACATTCAACGAGCCCTGGGCGATGACATTCCTGCCCGATGGCCGCCTGCTGGTGACGGAGAAATCCGGCAGGCTGCGACTGGCCAATGTCGCCACGGGCCAGGTCGGCGAGATCATCGGCGTGCCCACCGTCGCGTACGGGGGACAGGGCGGATTCGGTGACGTGCTGCCGCATCCGCGTTTCGCCGACAACCGGCTGGTCTACCTCAGCTATGCCGAAGCCGGCAGCGGCGGCACGCGCGGCGCCGCGGTGGCGCGTGCGACGCTGGCGCTGGATGCCAGCGGCAACGGCGGCAGCCTGTCCAACCTGCAGGTGGTGTGGCGGCAGTTGCCGAAGGTCAGCGGTGATGCCCACTACGGGCATCGGCTGGCCTTCGGTGCGGATGGCAAGCTGTGGATCACTTCCAGCGACCGCCAGGCGATGGCACCGGCGCAGGACCTGCAGTCGTCGCTCGGAAAGCTGATCCGCCTCAACGACGATGGCAGCGTGCCACCGGACAATCCGTTCGCCGCGCAGGGCGGTATCGCCGCGCAGGTGTGGACGCTCGGGCATCGCAACCTGCTGGGCATCGCCTTCGACGGCAGTGGCCGTTTGTGGACCCACGAGATGGGTCCGGCGGGCGGCGACGAACTCAACCTGATCGAGCGCGGCAGCAACTACGGTTGGCCGGTGGTCTCCAATGGCGACCATTACGGCGGCACGCCGATTCCCGATCACCCGACACGCCCGGAGTTCAATGCGCCGGAGGCGTGGTGGACACCGGTGATCGCGCCGGCAGGCTTCGTCATCTACTCGGGCAATCTGTTCCCGTGGTACCGCGGGAAGGGCTTCATGGGCGGGCTCGCCTCGCAGGCGCTGATCGAGATCGAGTTCGACGGCACGCAGGCGCGCGAGGCGCGTCGCTATCCGATGGGCCGCCGCATCCGCGAGGTCGAACAAGGACCGGAGGGCGCGCTGTGGCTGCTGGAAGACGGCAGTGGTGGCCGCCTGTTGAAGCTGACGCCCAATCGCAGCTGATCAGGGCGTGCTTCCCAGCGCCCGCTGCTGGCGCTGGTGATGGATGTCCAGGTAGAGGCTGTAGGCGGCGGTGAAGGCGGGCAGCAGGTTCTGCAGCACGCCTACCGCATCCTGCTTGGACGAGAACAGGAAGTAGCTCAGCGCCATCAGGCTGCCGCACAGGCTCATGTACCAGAACAGGCGCGGGATCACCGGGCGGCGTGCGCGCCGCGATGCGACGAACTGGACCAGCCAGCGCGCGCCGAACAGGGCGGCGCCGGTCAGGCCGATCAGCTTCCACGGCGTCATGTGCAGGCCGGTCCAACCCAGCCAGACGATTTCCTGGTCCATCATGTTCACGATTTGCGCCCTGCATGGATCTCGCTGACGGCGGTCACGTGGCTGCGATGGATCAGCCACGACACGCCCATCAGATCGCGAATGCCGACCAGGGCGCGGCCCAGATTGGTGTACTTCGACTGGCCGGACCCGCGTGGCCGGTGCGACACCGGCACGCTGACCGTCAGCCAGCCGGCACGCTGCATGAGCGCGGGCAGGTAACGGTGCATGTGGTCGAAGTAGGGAAGCTCGAGGAACGCCGCACGCTCGAACAGCTTGATGCCGCAGCCGGTGTCGGGCGTGTCGTCATGCAGGAGCCACTGGCGGATGCGGTTGGCCCAGCGCGATGCCCAGCGCTTGCTGCTGGTGTCCTTGCGATCCACCCGCCAGCCCGCATAGAGCCGGGTCTGCGGGTTGCCCGCCTCGCGTGCCGCCAGCAGCTTGAGGATGTCGCCGGGATCGTTCTGGCCGTCACCGTCGAGGGTGACGATCCATGGCGACAGCGCATGCTTCACGCCGGTGCGGACGGCAGCGCTCTGGCCGCTGCGCCGGTGGTGCACCACCACACGCAACTCCGGCACCTCGGCCTTCAACGCCGCGAGCACGTCGCGGGTGTCGTCTTCGGACTGGTCATCCACGCAGACGATGTCGAACACGATGCGGCCACGGAGGTGCTGGACCACTTCGCGCACCAGCGGCCCGATGTTGCCGGCCTCGTTGAAAACAGGAATGACGACGGAAAGGCTTGTCATGGGGGTGCTCGTCTCAACCATGTCAGCGTGCGCTCCTGCAGGTCAGGAAAATGTCGTAGTCCGGCTGATACAGCGATGTCTTCACGTCGGTGAGTCCCAGTACGGTGTGGAAAAGCTGGTCATGGCTGGCCTGCCTGCCCGTGCGGTCGCGCAGGCACTGCGGATCCAGGTGCGTGGATTGCCGCCACGAGGGCGAGAACCACGCGACCATCGGCACGTCGAGTTGCTCGCGTGGCGCGATGGCATAGGGCATGCCGTGCAGGTAGAGGCCTTTCTCGCCCAGCGATTCGCCGTGGTCGGAGACATAGAGCAGGGCCGTGTCGTAGCCCGGGAGCGTCGACAGGCGATCGATCGCGCCCGCGAGCACGTGGTCCGTGTAGGCGAGTGCGTTGTCGTATGCATTGACGATCTGCGCGCGGCTGCAGCGCCCAAGATCCGAGGTCTCGCAGACAGGCGTGAAGCGACGGAAAGCAGGCGGGTAGCGCTCGAAGTAGGTCGGGCCGTGGTTGCCCAGCATGTGCAGCACGATCACCTGGTCGCCCTTGTTGCGCGCGACGCTTTCCTCCAGCCCTTCAAGCAGGATGCCGTCGAAGCAGCGCGTCCCGTTGCAGAGTGCGGGGTGCTTGCGTGCATGCAGGTCTTCGACCGGCAGTCCGGTACAGACGCCTTTGCAGCCGGCTTGGTTGTCGCGCCACAACGTGGCCACGCCCGCGCGTTGCAGGATGTGCAGCAACGACTGGTGGCTGCGGATCGCTTTTTCGTCGTAGCGTTCGCGCCCCCACGGGGAGAACATGCAGGGCAACGAGACCTCGGTGCTGCTTCCGCACGCAGTGACATGCGGGAAGTTGAGGACGTCGCGTGCCGCCAGTTCCGGCGTGGTCTGGCGCGCGTAACCGTTGAGGCCCCAGTTGACGGCACGCGCGGTCTCGCCCACCACCAGCACCAGCAGGCGTGGCCGCCGCATGGTGGCAGCGGGCGACTGCACGGCGTCCTCGCCGATGGGAAGTCGGGTATGGGTGCGGCCGGGCGGGTCTTCGCTGACCACCTTCGCCAGCGACACGAGTACGTTGGCGGGCGTGACGAGGTAGCGCACTTCGCGCTGGTTGCGCAGGAAGGCGGTAAGCGGTTGCAGGGAAGGCAGCACGCCGACCAGCCCGACCAGGACCATGCCGAGGAGGAAGACGCTGCGCGCCAGCACTGCGCGCGCAACGCTGCGCGGCCGCAGGCGCACGCGCCACACAACGAACAGCGGCGGCACCGCCGCCAGCAATGGCAGCAGCGCATCCGGGCCGGCGAGGTCGGCGGCTTCGCGCCAATCGGTGTGCAGGACGTTGCGGACCATGTCGGCGTCGACGTAGATGCCGTACGCGGCCATGTAGTGCCCGGCCAGCGCCGCGACCACCACCAGCAATGACAGCACTACGCGCGCGGTACGGCGCCAGACCAGCAGCGACAGCCAGATCCCGTGCACTGCGGTGACCAGCAGGAACAACGACAGCGTCCAGGTTCCCTGTGCCCATGGCTGCGGGGACGCCGCCCGCCAGAAGACCGCGTTCGCGAACAGGCTGAAGTAAAGGCAGGCCGCCAGGATCAGTGTTTCCGTGCCCACCAGCGGGCGGACCGCCAGCGCGGCACGCAACCGTTGCCAACGAGAGAGTGCGCCTGCGTGATCGAGCACCGAAACGCTCATGCGCATGCCTCCGTCGTCACCGGGCCGCGTCGCGCGCCGACTCCCTCGACGGCACAGGCGATGGTCCAGCACACCGCCAGGCTGGCGACGTCATGCGACAGGAAGTGCGCGCCGCGCAGCTGCTGAGCCAGGCCGAAGACGCCACCCGCCAGCAGCCCGATCGCGAGCCCTGCATGCCGCCATCGGGGCGCGACGTGCAGGAAGAAAAAGTACGACGCCACCCACGCATAGCCACTGGCGGCGTGCGCGGCGGGAAAACAGGCGGCGTGGCCCAGCGAAATAGGGCGCGGTGCCAGCAGCGGCACGTAGGCGCGTTGGCCGCCGAAGCCCGCCAGATCCCACGGGCAATCCACCTGCGTGACCGCCTTCAACAGGGCCACGCAAGCGGTGGACGCGAGCAGTGCCAGCAGCAGGCGGGCGGCAGGGCGCGTCCATGTGGCCGATGCAGGCTTCGCCCAGTGCACCAGGGTGGCGGCCAGCAGGCCAAGCCAGGCCAGCAGGCTCGCGGTGCGGCCGCCGCGATGCAGGACGGTTTCCAGCAACACGCTGTGCTTGAGCGACCACGCATCGCCTTCCCAGTGGAACAGCCAGCCCGCCCAGGGCAGGTCGATGCGGCACGCCAGCAGCCACGCGATCAGCAGCAGGGGTAAGGAAACCAGCGCGAGGCGCGGCCAGGAACGTGCCGTCGAAGGAGAGCGCGGTAGCGATGAAACGGGCATGCGGATGCGGGTGCAGGAAGGTGCACGCATGCTCGTGGCCGCGATGTCGTAGCGCAGTCGGACAGCCGTCGGAAACGCGTTAAGTCACGCGCGAATGATTCCCGCCTGCACGCGGCGTTGTTTCGGATTCAGTCTTCGCCGACATCCGCCGACCAGTCGGGTGGCACATCGCAGCCTTCGATCCAGGCATCCCCGGGTGCAAGAATCCATGCGCGCCGGTTGGATGCGCCGATGTCGATCACCTTCGCCGGATCCAGGCACGGGCCAATGGCTTCCCTGCGCAGGAAAAGCCAGCGCTTCGTCGGTGCTTGTAGCAGCCACGCGTGCGCATGCTGCCACTGCGCCGCCCAGGGCTGCTTGAAGCCGAAGTCGGTCACGGGCCGGTCCGCCTGCAGCAGATGCTGTTCGCGCCAGCCCAGCATGGCCAGTTCGGCATCCGGACCGATCCGCTCGCCGACGCGCTGCATCAGCGCCTTGGCCGAACTGTCCGGACTGAGCGCCGGCATGAAGCCCATGCCATACGCCGTCCACAGGGCGGCCGTCACGGTGACCAGTGCCACCGCCACATGCCGTCGCGCGGCGACTATCGCGGCGAGTGCCACGACAGCGAATCCCAGCAGCCATCGGCTCAGCTGCGCGACCGTCGCCATGTCCATGCCGCGGCCGTCGAGCAGTGCGTGCAGGCGCTCGGGCGGCGCCATCGACAGCCACGCGCCCAGCACGCCTGCGACCAATGCCAGCACGGCCATGTACGACCACAGCGTTGCGCGCACCGCGCGTCGTCGCAACAGGCCAGGGAGCAGCGGTGCCGCCGCCACCGCCAATGCCGGCAGCATCGGGAAGATGTAGACCTCGCGCTTGCCCGGGCTGGCGCTGAAGAACACCAGCACCAGCGCCGCCCAACCCAGCAGCAGGACGTGGCGCGCATCCGGCCGGCGCACGCGCCGCCACCACGCCGGCAGCAGCCACGGCGCCAGCAGCACGCCGGGCAGCCACAGCGTCAGCATCGCTTGCAGGTAGTACCACGCCGGCTTCACGTGATGCCATGCATTGGCATAGCGCGTGCCGGTCTGCTTGAACAGCATTTCGCGCGCATACCCCTGCAGCGCGGGGTCCGGGGAAGAGAGCGCTGTCGTCAGCATCGGCACGAGCCACGTGCCCGCACCCAGCAGGAAGCCAGCGACGCCTGCGAGAACATGGACGCCACGCTGCGCGGGCAGTGTCCCGGGCGACTTCCAGCGTACCCACAGCCACGGCAGGAACACCAGCAGCGGCAGGAAGCCGACTCCCTTGGTCACCGTGCCCAGGCCGGCGGCGAACGTGCCGAGCGCCAGCAGCCACGGACTCGGCTTCTCCAGCAGATAGCGCAGCAACGCCCACAGCGACAGCGTGGTCATGGCCACCAGCACCATGTCGATCTGCGCGCGCTTGGCCTGCAGGGCGAACTGCAGGCAGACGAACAGACCGAAGACGGCGTAGGGCATTGCGTGCCGGCCCCACAGGCGGCGCGCCAGGTCACCGGACAACCCGAGCGTCAGCAGCGCGGCCAGCAGCGACGGCAGCAGGAACGCCACCTGCCAGCTGCGCACCAGCAGGTAGCTGACGGCCTGCAACCACATGAATGTCGGAGGCTTCTCCGCATACAGCTCCACGCCACGGTGCGGGAACAGCCACTGGCCGGTCTCCACCATCGTCCGCGCGGCCAGCACGAAGCGCGGTTCGTCCGCCGGCATCGGCTC
>Ga0065704_10000471_pt1 | contig 19381 bp, 20 predicted proteins | sample SwiRhicommuniRL2_FD_59091 | JGI IMG/M metagenome (GOLD analysis project Ga0065704, IMG submission 59091) | Switchgrass rhizosphere bacterial communities from Rose Lake, Michigan, USA - RL2 v2 (version 2) | ecosystem: Host-associated > Plants > Roots > Rhizosphere > Soil | place: East Lansing, MI
GCTCCTGCGCCATGCGGGCAAGAATGCTTTCTGCATCCGGATCAGAAATGTCAAAGTGCGCGGCGGTACAGGCGGCGAGCATGTTTTGCGTGTTCACGGCGTTATTACCGGTTCCATCAAAAAAAACACCGAGCGTCAGGGTAATATTGCGTTTTTCAGGTTGTTTTATTTCATCGGGTGGAAACAGTTGGTTATAGGCGTCAGGCAGGAGCAGATTGCTGAACTCTGTATTCGCAATAAGATGTTTACTGCGAATATATTCATAACTCACAGTGATACTTTCCGTATCCAGACTGTCTTTCTTATGCGAGCTGGATATCCCCTGAATCGACGCCCCGCGCAGTTCGATATGATAATATTTTTCCTGACGGCCGAAGCGGTTAGTACGGTAATAATCAAAACTGAGCCGCAGTTTTTCATTCTCATTAATGGCGGTAGTCAGGAGTGGCGAGCTTTTGTCGGTGGGTTTGGTGAAGCGCAAGCCCTGATGATGCACGCCGCCAGCGGTGCTGACGTTGCTGGAGGATAGCTGATAAACCAGAATTTCGTTTTCATGGCGATACTGAAAGCGATTACCAATAGATTTTTCTGTTCCACAGCCTGCGGATATTTCCCCCTGGCGCTCACCCGTCAGCGTTAAATAGATAACGTTGCTCACTCAATGATGTCCTTATCATTTTCCAACAAAATATATTGCAATCATTAATTATGCTGGGCAGCAGTGTAGTCTTTTTTATTTTTACAATATCGCAGCTGAGATCATGAAAATGGAAAGTAAAACGAAAATGAAGGAATGCGATGTGGCAGGAATAAATAAAATACAGAGAGGGTATAAAACCTGAGTCGTGGGTCATCTCCTCCCCGCAAGGAGAGGAGATGACCGCGCAGGGCTAGCCTAACAAATTCTTCACCGTCACCTGATGAACGTTCCCTTGCGCCGCCAGCGCTTGCGTTAGCAGGCCAAACTGCTTACCGCTCCCCGCCAGGGCATCTCCCAGCGCGCGCGCCGTTTCGAGCGCCTCGCCTGGGGTGTAAACCGTCGACATATCCTGAATCCGCGTCGAAACGCGATCCTGGTGAAAATGCAATTTACTGCGCTCGCGGGTGATTTGGTCCAGCGTCTGCTGCAGCTTTTTGCTGTCGCCGCGCTCCCAGCGGAGGGCCAGCTGGCTGATTTCGTCTTCGCGGCTGGTTTCTGCCTGCGGAGCCAGCAGGGTAAAGGCATCCGCCGGGAAGTGTTGCCCTTCGCCGCGCACGCTAAGATGCTGGCTGACGCGCGACCAGCGCGCTTCGTCGACCTGGAAAGCGACTTTCCCTTCAGGGGCGAGCGTCGCGTTGATTCCCAGACGACCCAATCCCACATTGAGATGGGCCAGGATCTGACGCGGAGACGCCTGCTCGGGCAGCGCCACGGCGGTGAGTTCACGCTGGCCGCCGCCGAGCTGAAATACCAGCGTCTCGCCCTGCGGCTGCTCCAGCAGTTTTTCCACACCCGGCAGGGTGAACGTGACCTGGCTTTTTTGCTGGAGCGTGATGTTGAAGTTCCGATCGATCGTACCGCCCGACAGCTTTCCGCGCTGATTCAGCAGCGTGTTCAGCCCCGACGGCGCAGAACCGTTCTGATGGCGCAGCACCAGCAGCTGGGTTTCGGTTTCGGACAGATAATTATCCGCCTGCTGAACCGCCGTCAGCTGCTGATTAAGCTGCACGTTATAGCGCAGCGGACGGCGCGACAGCAGCGCCGCTTCAGGAAAGGGCGGCATCGCACGATTCGGGGTGGCGACGCGTTCTGTTCGGGCAATCTGGGCCGGTGCCCCCGGCAACGTCCGGACGGCGGACGCAGTGCTGGAGGCAGTGGTGGTTTTTAATCCTACCTGCATAACCATTACAACATGCTGAAGAGCGAAAGCTGACTGATCATGCTGTACGCTTTGTTAGTGACCTGCACGGAGTTGGTGTACAGCTGAAGGTTGATACTGGTGGTCGCCCAGTCGGTGTCCGACAGGTCGCGCACCACCTGATCGTTGGCGGTGCTGACGTCCGTGTGGGCATCGCCGAGCATCGTCAGGCGATTCTGACGCCCACCCAGATCGGTAAACATCGCCGCCACTTTGTCGCGCGTGTCGGAGGAGAGCGTCAGCATCTCCTGCATCTCATCCTGATAATCGCTGACCGGAATGTCGGGGTCCTGCATCTTCTCGCTCAGGGCTTTCAGCTTGTTCAGCATCTCCAGATCGCTGCCGTTACCAAACGCCTGCACGACGTTGGTGTTTTCCGTCACGCTCACCCCGTTTGCCACCGTGGTTTCTCGCGAGCCGTCGTTGCCCTGATAAACGTATTTCCCCTGCGCCTCGTCCCAGACCACCGGTTTGGCGTCGGTTTTGGTGCCGGAGAAGAGATAGCTGCCGCTCTCATTCTGGGCGTTAATCGACGCCACCAGCGAGTCCAGCATCGACGACAGTTCGGTGCCAAAACCGTTCATATCTTCGCTGCTGTGGGTGCCGTTGGCCGCCGCCAGCAGTTTATCGTTGAGGGACAACAGCTGATTGCTCATCGCGCTGACGTGCGCTTCCTGGCTCGCAAGCGATCCGCTGAGGCGCGAGATGTTGCTCTGATACTGCTTAATGGCCGACTGCTCACGGTTCAGCTGCACCAGACGCGTGGCGGCAACCGGATCGTCCGACGGGACGTTGATTCGTTTCTGGGTNGCCATCTGTTCCATCAGCTTGCTCATGCGCGTGCCGTTNACGCCAAGCTGNGCCAGCATGGCGTCGGAATTATAAAGACTACTGATTCGCATAAATTCGTTCCTTAACGCCGGTTAAAACATGCCTAACAGGTCAGTAAAAATCTGGTTGCCGGTGGCGATCACTTTGACGTTGGACTGATACGCCTGCATGTAAACCTGCAGGTTTATCGCCTCTTCGTCCTGGTTGACGGCACTCAGGTTGTTGCGCTGCAGCTGCGCCTGGTCAAACACCGCCTGCGCCGCTTCCAGCTCGCTTTGCGACTGTTTACTGGCAATACCGATGTTGGAGATGATCGCCGCCGCCCCTTCGTTCAGGCTCATGTTGCCCATCCCGCCGATATCGACCTTTTTATTTTTCAAATCGATCAGTGCCTCAAGGTTGTCGCCATTCCCCTGCTCGTCAGGCTTGCCGGAGAGCGCCAGTTCGTCGGGTTTCAAATCGTTGACCTGCAAAATGCCCGCCGGATTGGTGAGATCGAAACTGAACAGCGGTTTGCCCGGATTACCGTTTTTGTCAAAACCCTGCGCCAGCTGATCGTTAAACAGCGTGGCGACGGTTTCGGCCATCCCCTGGACCGAGGCCTGCATGTTCGCCAGTTCGCCGGTTTCGTAGTCGTACAGCGCGCCAAGCTGGCCGCCCGTCGACGGATTTAACGAGAAATCGCTGCCGGAAAACTTCAGCGTTAAGACAGAGTTACCGTTGGCATCGGTGCTGGCGCTGAGCTGTCCAGCCACTTTGCCGCTCACCAGCGGCTGGCCGTTTTTCATTGATACGGAGTAGCTGCCGTTGCTGTCTTCCACCACTTTCACGTCGCTGTAGGTGCTGAGCTGTTTCACCAGCTCGTCACGCTGATCGCGCAGCACGTTGCTGTTGCCGCCCGTCGAGTCCATCTCCATGATTTTTTTGTTGTAGTCAGCGATCCCGGTGGTCAGGGTGTTCATCTGCTCGACAATGGTGTTGCGCTGATTACCGACCGAGGTTTTCTGGCTGTTGATGAAGTCGTTCATGTTGTTGAAACGGGTCGCCAGGGATTGCGCCTGGTTCAGCAACTGCTGGCGGTTGGCTTCACTTTCTGGCCCGGCGGTTAAGGCGCCGAGGGCCGAGAAGAAATCGTCCAGCCCGGTGCCGAGACTGGTGGAATCCGTGCCAATCACCTTCTCCAGCGAGCTGAGATACTGGTTGTTAATGCCGTAGTAGTTAGCTTTGCTGTTGCTCTGCCACACCTGGCCCGTCAGGTATTGATCGGAAATCCGGCGGATGCTGTCCACCTGCACACCCGCCCCGGCGGACATACCGCCCGGCCCCATCGTCGTCACGGAGCTTTGGATAATGCCCTGACGGCTGTAGCCCGGCGTCAGCACGTTGGAGATGTTCATGGAGGTCACGCTCATCCCAAACTGCGCGGCCTGCAAGCCGCTAAAGGCAATGTTAATCATGTTCATGGATTACTCCTGCCCGCGACGTATTACCGGGACGACGGGGGGCGTTAATGTCTTTGGATGTTCCTGTAAAGCGACCATTCCCTGCGAATTCTTAAGCGGCGCGCTCTCCTGCGGGCCGAGCTGGGTGATGATCATCTGGGCGATGCCCGTGCTGCGCTGGGAAGCCAGCTGTGACGCCAGCTTGTCATCGTAAAAGTCGCGCATCATGCGCTGCTGCTTACTGTCGAACGGGTTGTTATCCACCAGCGCTTCGGAGGCTTTGCGCATTTGCTGGAGCATCGAACGCAGGAAAATACCTTCGAACTGCTCCGCTGCCTGTTCCAGATTTTGCGGTTTTACCTGGCCGGTAAAATCGCCGGGCAGCACGCTGGTCTGGGGTTTGATCGCCTGTAGCATTGTCTCTCCTTAAATCACAACCAGTTCGGCATCCAGCGCGCCTGCTTCATGCAGGGCCTGCAGGATCGCCATGGTGTCGTCCGGCGACGCGCCGAGGCTGTTAATGGTATTCACGATGCTGCGCAGGCTGGTGCCTGCTGCAATGGTCACCATCTGGCCGCTGCCGCGATTCACATCGACGTCGCTTTGCGGTGTGACCACCGTCTGACCCTGGCTGAATGCGCCCGGCTGGCTAACGTTCGACGATTCACGAATGGTGACGGTCAGGTTGCCGTGCGACACCGCCGCCGCGCGAACCACCACGCCATCGCCAATCACCACGGTGCCGGTGCGGGCGTTAAATACCACGCGCGGCGGCTGTTTACCGGCGTTGATCTGCACATCTTCCAGCATCGACATAAACGCCACGCGCTCGCCCGCCGGCAGCGGAGCGTTGACCACCACGTTAGTGGCGCTCTGCGCCGTTGCCGTGCCGGAGCCAAAGGCGCTGTTCAGCGCCACCGCCACGCTGTTGGCGGTTTTAAAACTCGGGCGCTTAAGGTTGAGAATCACCTGGTTGTTCTGCTGAAAATCGGACGGCACTTCGCGCTCGACGGACCCTCCGTTCGGCACGCGGCCCACGGTCGGGGTGTTGATGGTGACGCTCGACCCGCTGTTGCCTTCGGCTTTCACACCGCCGACCACCACGTTCCCCTGCGCCAGAGCATAGACTTCGCCGTCGGCTCCGCGCAGCTGCGTCAGCAGCAAGGTGCCGCCGCGCAGGCTTTTGGCGTCACCGATGGACGAGACGGTAATGTCGATACTCTGCCCGCGCGCGTAGCCCGGCGGCAGCGTGGCGCTGATCGCCACGGCAGCGACGTTTTTCACTTTTGGATCGATTTTGGTCGGCAACTGGACGCCAAACTGGCGCAGCATATTGGTCACCGACTGGCTGGTGAACTTCACCTGATTTTTATCGCCCGTGCCGTCGAGGCCGACCACCAGGCTGTATCCCACCAGCTGGTTACCGCGCACGCCCTGAATATCGACCACATTTCCCAGTCGTTCTGCGGTTGCCGCCGTCGTCCACAGCAGCATCAGAAATAGCATCGCTTTACGCATGGCAGACTCCATTAAATCGGGAACAGCGGATGGTTAAAGAAGCGCGTCAGCCAGCCTGCGGAGTTGGAGTCGCTGAGCGCTCCGCGTCCGGCGTAGGAGATTCGCGCGTTGGCGATCCGCTGGGAGGAGACTGAGTTGTCGCGTTCCACGTCTTCCGCGCGTACCAGCCCGGTCACACGCATGTATTCATCGCCCTGATTAAGGGTCAGCCATTTTTCACCGCGCACGGCGAGCACGCCGTTGGGCAGCACTTTGTAGACCGCCACGGTGATGGCTCCGCGCAGGCTGTTTTGCTGCTGGGAAGTGGCGTTGCCGTTGAAGTTGCGGCTGCCATCGATGGAGCCGGAAAGCTTATCGACGGAGTGACCAAAGGCTTCCGGCACGCCAATCGAGACGTCATTTTTCTTGCCGAAATTGGTCCGCGCCTGTTTGCTGGCCTGGGTGGATTCGTCCAGTTTGACGGTCAGGATGTCACCCACGCGGTAAGCGCGGCGATCCTGCGTCAGGGACCAGTTGTAATTGCCGTTATACAGCCCGCCGCCCTGCACTTTGGTGGTCGGCATGGAGAAATCTTCTGGCGGCGCGTAGGCCGCGTCATCTTTTTGCACTAACAGCGCCGGGCTTTCACACCCGGCCAGCAGCAGTGCAATACATCCAATAACTAACTGCTTTTTCATTTCTTTTTCACTTCACGCGTTACATCGACTGCGTGACAAATTTGAGCATGTCATCCGCCGCCGAGACCATTTTGGCGTTCATCTCATAGGCGCGCTGAACGGTGATCATATCGACCATCTCCTCCACGACCTGCACATTGGAGCCTTCCAGCGAGCCTTGTTCGAGCTGCCCGAAAGCCTCTTCGCCCGCCACGCCTTCTACCGCTTCGCCACTGGCCGCCGTTTCGCGATACAGGTTGCCGCCGAGGGCTTCCAGTCCGGCCGGATTGACGAAGTTCACCAGCGTGATCTGCCCAAGCTCGACCGGATCAGCTTCGCCCGCGACCGTGGCCGTGACGGTGCCGTCTTTGCCGATTTGCAGGTCTTTAACGTTGTCCGGCAGTTCAATCTGCGGCACCAGCGGCAGCCCCTGCGCGTTAGTCAGCAGGCCGTCCGGGTTTTTCTGGAAGTTACCGGAGCGGGTATAGGCGATATCGCCGTCGCTGGTTTCAACCTGGAAAAAGCCCTGTCCGGTGATGGCGACGTCCAGCGACTGTCCGGTGTTCTGGATATTGCCGGTGGTGAACTCTTTTTGGGTGCCGACAATTTTGACGCCGGTACCAAACTGAATGCCCGTCGGCGAGATGTTGTTCTGGTCTAGCTGACCGCCCGGCGTGCGCTGATTCTGATAGAACAGATCGGCGAACATCACGCGATCGCGCTTAAACCCGGTGGTGTTAACGTTCGCCAGGTTGTTGGAGATGGCGCTCATCTTCGCGTCTTGCGCGGCAAGACCGGTTTTACTGATCCATAAAGCGGGATTCATCGTTATTCCTTTTGGCTAAACGGGCAAAAATCAGGCGTTACGCAGCAGGCGATTGCCCGCCGTCGCCAGATCTTCTGCCGCCTTCATCATTTTGATTTGGGCTTCGAACTGACGGTTAAGCGCGATGCTGGAGACCATTTCGTTAATCGCCGAGACGTTAGAGGTTTCCAGATGACCGGCAACCACCTCGACCTCTTCGGTACGCGGATTGACGTTGGCGTTGGTCACCAGAAAACCGGCGCTGTTTTTGCTCAGCTCGCTGGCGGCGATATCCACCAGCTTGATACGGTCGACGTCCATCGGTGCGGCGATGTCGCCGTCATCCGCCACGATGGTGATGACCCCGTCGTCGGCGATGCTGACGGACGAAAACGGCGGCAGCACGATCGGGCCGTTGTCGCCGGAGACCGGCAGGCCGTCGATGGTCAGATCGCCCTCCGGGCCGACTTCAATCTGGCCGTTGCGGGTGTAGACCTCGCGGTTGCCGCTGACCAGCGCAATCAGGCCACTGCCTTTGACGGCGACATCGAGATCGCGCCCCGTCTCACGCGTTGCCCCTGGCGTCAGATCGACGCCGCCCTGCTGCTGTTGCACCAAGAAACGGGAGGCGTAACCCTCCCCCTGAATTTGCTGCGACATCGCGCTGTCCAGATCGTGACGAAACCCTTGGGTGTTGACGTTCGCCAGGTTGTTCGCGTGGATCTGCTGCTGCGCGAGGCTGCGGGACGCTCCGCTCACGGCGGTATAAATTAAGTGGTCCATTACAGTGCCTGGAACAGCGCCGACATCATGTTGTCGTTGGTGCTGATCACTTTGGTGTTGGCCTGGTAGTTACGCTGCGCCGTCATCAGCCCGACCAGTTCGGCGGTGAGATCGACGTTGGAGCCTTCCAGAGTATTGGAGCTGATCGACCCCAGCAGCCCGGTGCCCGGCGCGCCCGTCAGCGGCGTACCGGAGCTGGCGGTTTGCGACCAGGTGGTGCCATCCTGCGAAGAGAGACCGTTCGGATTGGAGAAGCTCGCCAGCACCAGCTGGCCCTGCAGCAGGCGCTCACCGTTGGAGAAGGTGGCGTAGACGCTGCCGTCTTTGTCGATCATTTGCCCGGTACGTTCCCCGGAGGCGTAGCCGTTACCGGAGTTTTTGCTGACCGAGAAATCGGAGCCAAACTGAGTGGTGCCGCTGTAGCTCAGGGTCAGTTCGATGCCGTCTGCGCCCGGAATACTGGCGTTGATGGTGACCGGGCCGGTCGGCGTCTGCAGCACGCCCTGCTCGGTGAAGGTCATTTTCTCGGTAGTGCCAAGATCCTGATCGTCCATGTAGTAGTGCACTTCCCATTCGTTGTCGGTGGTTTTAACGAAGTACTGCTTCATGGTGTGTTCGCGGCCCAGAGAGTCATACACCTGGGTGGCGTAGGTGTGGTTGTAGGATTTCTCGTCGGTCGGATCGAAATCGGGGTTTTCCGGCAGCTTTTCGTTGGCATTCAGGTTGGCGGTAAAGTCGAGAGTGCTGGTCGCTTTCGCCGGAATAGAGCCGCTGCTGATGGTCAGATTGCCGATGGTCCCGGTCTGTACCACGCCGTTGGCATCCACCGGATAGCCCTGCAGGTACATGCCGAGGTTGTTAACCAGATTACCGTTATTGTCGGTGGCCATATAGCCGGCGCGGGTGTAGGCGGTGGTGCCGGTGCTATCGCGCATCATAAAGAAGCCGTCGCCATTAATGGCCAAATCGAGGCTGTTGGCAGAGGCAAAAATGGCTCCGCTTTTGGAAATACTCTGCGCAACGGCGGTCATGCCCACGCCCAGCGGCTGACCTTCGGCATACAGGGACGCGAACTCCGCGCGCCCGGATTTAAAGCCCACGGTGCCGGAGTTAGCGATGTTGTTGGAGATCGCGCCGAGCTGTTGGTTGATGGCATTCAGGCCAGAAACTGCAATATCAAAACTCATAATAATTCCTGATTAACTCGTTAATCCCTTCGGGTTTTTGTCGTTCGACTGGCCGAACTGAGTGATGTTGTGGTACGCCACGTCACCGATGCCGCTGATGTTGAGCATGGTCGCAGTGCCATCGAGCGGGATCCGCACGTTGTTCACCACACCGCCGACTTCAATCGGCACTTTGGCTGGCTCGTTGTCCGTCATGACGGTCATGGTGTATTTGCCCTCTTTCAGCCCCAGCTCTTGCGGGTTGAGGGTGAAGTCCACGGAACCGGCTTCCTGTTTGCCCAGCTCGATTTTGGTCTCGTTGCCGCTTTCGTCTTTGACGATCACCGTGACGGTATTGGCGGCGTGATCCAGCGTCAGGCGGCCTTCGATGTTGGTGCTGCCATCACTCTGGAGGGTATCGGTCTGAACCATCACCTTCTGCCCGACCAGATTGCCCGTCGACAGGGTTTGCAGGTTGTCCATCAGCACCGCGTTGTTGGCCATTAATTGCGACATGGTCTCCATCGACTGCACCTGGGTCAGCTGCGCCAGCTGGCCGACGTATTCCGTGCCATCGGTCGGGTTCAGCGGGTCCTGATTCTGGATTTGTGCCACCAGCAGCTGCATAAACAGGTTGTTCATCCCTGCCGCGCTGTTGTCATTGGCGGATACACCACTGTCGTAAGGGGTTGTACCGGATTGAGTGGAAACGCCATTCACGCTCATCTATTACGCCTCGCCCAGACGCAGCAGGCTCTGCTGCATGCTTTTTACATTGTTAAGAACATCGACATTGGTTTCGAAGTTGCGCGACGCAGACATCATGTCGGCCATCTCCTCCACCACGTTGATGTCCGGATACCAGACGTAGCCGTCCGGGTTCGCCATCGGGTGATGCGGTTCGTACCGCTGCACCGCGTTGCCGGATTCCACGACGTCCATCACCTGCACGCGGGCACCGGACAAGCCGTTGTTGTTCATCAGCTCGTCGTTCTGATACACCGCCGCGAACACCGGGCGGCGCGCTTTGTACACGCCCGCTTCTGCCGTCGCTGCGGTGTCGGCGTTAGCGAGGTTACTGGCGACGGTATTCAGGCGGACGGTCTGTGCCGTCATGGCCGAGCCTGACACTCGGTAGATATCGGTAAAAGCCATTTATCGTTACCTGATTCAATTACTTACCTTCAATGGCCTTTTTGAGACCAGTGAATTTCATATTCAAAAACGCCAGGCTCATCTGGTAGTCCTGAACGTTTTTGGCAAACTCTGTTTGTTCCACATCCAGCGCAACGGTATTGCCGTCCGAGGAGGGCTGATAGGGCACGCGATACATCTGTTGCGCCGCCGAGCCGGGAAAGAAATCCCGCTGCGAACGTTGCATCTCCGCGGCAAAATCAATATCTTTAGCCTGGAAATTGGGTGTATCGACGTTAGCCAGGTTTGCTGAAAGCAGTTCCGCCCTGGAAAGTCGAAGTGCTACAGCTTGCGGATGAACGCCCAATGCCTTATCAAAACTAATACTCACAACTCACTCCTTCGTGATGGTGGACAGTGCCGATAGTCCGTGTTGCTGCAATCTTTAAAGCAACTATCGTGCCAGGTTCATAACATCATGATTAATAGCGTTTTATCACTGTTTTCACCGCGCAATGGGAAGGGCTTTTTCCGCTCCTCATTGACCACAGCCATACTCTGCTTTTCCGCGGCTTCCGCCGCCGCGCCGCCCCAGCCCACCAGCGCCCGTAAGCAGGTGCATTCCCGCGTGCAGCAGGCGGCCTCCGAGGCGATTCGTCAGGAAGCCCAGCGCAGCCGCTGGGAGGATTACCAGGCAAAGCTCAATCTGTTTATTCCCTCTGAAATCTCGCAGTACGCCCCTTGCGCCGCCCCCCTCACCGTCAGCACGCCGACGGGCGAACGCCTCGATCTGCGCCGGCTGCGTTTTGACGTGCGTTGCGAAAGCGCGGGCGGCTGGGAAGTGGCGGTGACGGTCAAACCGGACATCTATCTCGCCGTATTGATGGCCAAAAACACCCTGGAGCGCGGGCACGTGCTCGGGCCGTCCGATATCACCCTGAAGAAGTTCAATATCAGCAATCTGCGCAGCGGTTACGTCACCCATCCGGATGATGTGGTTGGCCTGACGCTCAAGCGCCGCGTGCGGGAACTCCAGCCTTTAAGCATGAGCCAACTCGATTCGCCGGTGATGGTTGAGCGCGGTCAGCGGGTGCTGATGATTGCCGATCAGGACGGCGTCGAGGCCCGCACCATGGGGATCGCCAGCAAAAAAGGGCGCAAAGGCGAGATGATCAAAGTGAAGAATGAGAGCAGCGAGCGGGAAGTGACCGCCATCGTCAGCGAGATGGGTGTGGTCAGAACCAGCCTAAGCGCGAAAAATTAAAAAACTTTACGCAGGGCTTAAGTTTCGCCCTGAGTGCGTCGCTTTACAGGAGTATGGAGATCGGAAACGTTTTTTCCGCCCGCTGAACAGCTGACGCAACCTGCACAAACAAGAAGATGGAGTAAGCGATGAAAGTGACATCCCCCCAGTACGCCATGACGAGCGCGATTAATCAGTCCAGTGCGACGGCACAGACTCGCACCGCAGGTGCTGAGGAGATGAAAGTCGCACGCACCACCGCGATTGATCCGGTTCTCGGTGATGCGCAGACGCAGCTGGCAAGCCTGCCAGAAGTGGATATGGCGCGCGTCGCCAGTATGAAAGAGGCTATCGCCAGCGGGAAAATCAGCGTCGATCTCGATGCCCTGACCAGCGCGATAGAGCAATACTATCAGAGGTAAAAATGAGTAACGCCGCACAGAGCGTCAGAACGCTGATTCAGGGCATGGTCGACGATCGCAACCATTACAACCAGCTAAAGACCCTGCTGACGGATCAGCGTCAGTTCCTGATCGCGCGTAACGCGCAGGCACTGGAGACGCTGAACGCCAGCATTTTCACGGTGTATGAACAGCTTCTGGAAAACAGCAAACAGCGCTATCAGCTCCTGACCCGGCTCGGTATCCCCGCCGGTGCGCACGGTCTGCGCACGCTCTTCACCCGCCTGCCCGCCGCCAATCAGTCGCAGCTCAACACGCTCTGGGATTCGCTGGAGCAGGCAGCCGCAGAATGTAAAACGCTGAACGACAGCAACGGCATGGTGCTGGCGATACAGCAGGAGGTTCTGCAAAACCTGTTTAACGTAGGCGAGCCGGAGAACTGGCTTTATCGGCAGGTGTGACCTCCCCCGCTGAATCTCTTTTTCCCCGAAGGACCGCAGCATGACAACTCAAAAAATCCTGGCGGCTGACCTGCCTCAGGAATATTTGCTGGCCGCTATTCAGGAAGCAGCAACAGCCCATTCACCCGTCTCGCTGGAAGGTGCAACCCCTGACAAATTCGCAGAAATCAGCGGGTATCTGCGTCGCTGCGGCTATCAGTGCATCGGGCAAACAGACCAACCGCTTGCGTATCAATTTGTTCCGCTCGAGGCTGGAAAACAGCGGATTGTGGTGACAGCGACCAACGATAATTTCCATTTTTTACTTCCCGTCATGGGGCTGATGCAAGAGCAAGGCCATCATGTACAGAAGCTTAGCGGCAAATCACTCACCCAGCAGTCCCTGCTCAATGCCCTTCGCCATTGCGATGTCGCCTGGTTTGAGTGGGGCGACGGCGCGATTATTGCGGCGAGTCAGTTGCCGAAGTTTTGCCGCATGGTCTGCCGTATCCATCGTTACGAACTCTATGGGGAGGCATTTTTACAGGCCAACTGGGACAATATTGACGAAGTTGTTCTTGTCAGTCAGGCGATGAAAAAACGCTTTATTTCCCTGATGGGCAAGAAATTACCCGTCCATTTGAAGGTCACTGTTCTCGCCAATTTGACCGAACATGTTCCTGTCACGCAGAGTGCCATTCGTCGAAATCCGTTTCATATTGCCTGCGTGGCCCGCTTTGCGCCGCAAAAAAATCTGATCATGCTTCTGCCCATCCTGCAGGCGTTAGTGAAACAGAATTCGCGCTATAAGCTGTTTATTGCCGGACGCGTAGAGGATCAATGTCTCTTCGACAGTTTTACTCAGCTTGTCGCCATCTATGGTTTATCCCGCAATGTGGTCATATGCGGAACAATTGCCGCCGAGGAAATGGCGAGCTGGTACGCGGATAAATCCTTTTTGCTCTCCACCAGCTATAACGAATCTCAGGGCATGGGCGTATTTGAGGCGATGCTTGCCGGATTAAAACCTGTTGCATTTCATGCTGCTGGAGGATTGAGTGAATATCTACCCAAGCGCTATTTATTCACTTCGCTTGAAGACGCCGTGGCCCGCGTGCTTGAAGGTAATCCCTCTCCTGAACACTATACACAGGAAGCACAAACCCTTTTGCGCCAGCAGGAATTGCCGGAGGGTTATCAGGCTCTCTGGCAACCGGTCGGCAGTACCACGCCGCTTTTTTCGATTCTCATCCCCTGCTATAACCGTGAGCGCTATTTACTTCCGGCAGTTTATTCTGCGCTGAATCAAAGGGATGCGCATTTTGAGGTGGTGGTGGTTGACGATGGCTCTACAGACGGGAGCCTTGCGACAATCGAAGACCTGAACGATCCGCGCTTGCGCATCGTTCGCAAAGCACACAGCAATGCCCCGGATACCCGAAATCGCTGTATTGAAGAGGCGAAGGGAGAATATCTGGTCTGGCTGGATAGTGATGACCACCTCCATGCCAATGCGTTAACCCATTACCGCACCCTGCTACAGCGCAACCCGCAGACCGACGTGATCTCCTGTGCAATGGAAACCTTAGCAGGTGAAAAGAAGTTTTTTTCTCTGTTCAACCATGCACCTGCCAACTGGTTACATCAGATAGTCCATGGAAGTTTCATTACTAATCCTGGTTGCTGCGTTCGTCGTTCGCTCTACACCCGAGTCGGGGACTATAACCCTGCATACCTACGTGCTCATGACTACGAATTCTGGTCCCGCGCTGTCGGCGTAGCCCGTATTGCTTTTACCGCTCAGTGCAATGTCGCTTATCGCCTGCATGACGACAATCTGACCGGAATGGGCAAACCAATTGATGCGACCTATGAGTATCGTATCTTTGAAGCCATTCTTAAACGTTACCGGTCGACAGAGTTGTTTCCTGGCAAAAGCCGCCAGGAGATCGACGCGTTTGTGCAGACACGGCGCGAGGCTTTAATCGCCGCCTGCGATCTTGAGTACATAATCATTGTGCTGGATGCCACGACGGTCTCCGTTGACACGTTAATTGAGCAAATCCAGCTCCTGGGCGCTCAACAGGATAAGCAATTCCATTTGTTAGTTGTTTCAGATAAAGCACTGCCATTTGCCAGCCTGCCCGTGCTGATTGCCGATTCGCCCGAGCCTACTATTCTGCGCCAGTACGTTAGTGAAACCTTCCCGCAGCGCTATTGCCGACTCTTTACGACCGACCCCGGCATGCAAATACATCCACTAACGATAGCCGATCTCAAGCACGCACTTTTGCACGACAGCCCTGTAGCAACAGGCCTGCATCGTTTACCTCTTTAAAGCATCAGGATTAGACATGTCACAGCCAAACAATACGTTAGCGTTTCAACACTCAGCACAATACTGGGACGACCGTTACCGCCTTGAAGGTAATTCAGGCGCAGGATCTTACGGTTGCCTGGCTGATTTTAAAGCCGAGGTACTGAATCGGTTTGTTGAAAAGGAAAACATATCGTCAGTCATGGAGTTCGGCTGTGGCGATGGAAATCAGCTTTCACTTGCGCGCTACCCGCGCTATACCGGTTTTGATGTTTCTGCGCATGCCCTTGAGCGCTGCCAGAGCCGATTCGCCAACGATCCAACAAAGCACTTTTATCCGGTCAACGCCTGGAACGGTCAGACAGCTGAACTCGCGCTCTCACTGGATGTGATTTATCACTTAATTGAAGATGAAGTTTTCACACACTATATGACCACGTTGTTCAGCGCAGCCGAGCGGTTTGTCATTATCTATGCATCGAATAACGAAGAGCTGAATGCGCTACTGGGCGGGCATGTTAAACACGTTCGCCATCGCAAATTCACTGACTGGATTGTTAAAAATATGACCTCGGAATGGGTGCTAGAGGATTGGGTTCCGAATAGATATCCGTTTGATGTTCGCAATCAAGACAATACGTCCTTTGCAGATTTCTATATTTTCCGTCGTATTGAAGAACAGTAAGTTCCGCAGACCCGGTGCCAGACAGGTTCCAATGCAGACTCACTGCGACGGTAACCCTCTGTAGAGAAATAGAAAAAATAGACATCAAAACGTTATCTTCATGGTTTTGATGTCTATTTAAATTAAAAGGCTGCATGGCAAACGTTAATAGTGACGGCCTGATACATCAAATCAACGACAGCCCACACAGCAACGTGTAATCCGCAGAATTCGCGCCCTTCCACACATTTCCGCTCTGCCAGTTAAACCACGCGCTAAACAGCGCCACCACATCGTTGTGGGTGAGCTGAGCGTTGTCCTCGAGCCACATGGCGCACAGCATTTTCAGCTGGAACATCATGCGGGTCAGGGACATCAGCACATCACCGTAGTTGTCGGCGTCGGGACCTGGCAGACATTCGCCATACAGTTTATAGATCAGGGCGTTGCGTAGGATATGCGGCTGTTCGTTCAGCAGGGCGTTGCGCGCGGCACCGGCTTCCAGCTCGCGTAAGCGATCCTGCAGACGGGCAGGCTGCATCACCGCCAGCTCGCTGAGCTTCAGCATCATGCTCATTTTCTGCATTGCTGGCAGATTGAGGGTCAGGCGCATCGCGCCCATCTGCTCCAGCGCTTCCACGCGATTCACCTCAATCGGCGGCAGAAGGCGCAGCTGTTCGTCGAGGATGCCGCGCTCCGCCAGCGCCGAAAGCTGCTCGCCCATCTCCAACAGCTGGTGCGGCTCGCACTGATCGCTATCGAGATAACGCTGCGCTTTACTGAGCAACACGCCGATGGCGTACAGGCTGCTCTCCAGCGTCAGCGCCGGATGGACCGCCAGGTTGATGCACTGCTGGTTCAGGGTTTCGTCCCAGGCGCTCAGTCCCTGCTCGCTCTGCGGCCGGGTCGTTGAAGTATGCAGAACAAAGGCCTGCGGGTTGAGCAGGATCTCGCGGGCCGCAGTCTCGCAGCCCGCGTCGAGGCTGTCGCGCTGCTGGTTTTTCAGCTTCACGTGAGTGACGGGCCAGTCGTCCGTACGCCCCTGACAGGCAGGGCATTCGCAGGGCCGTACCCGCTCGGCAAAGCGGACGACATATTCGGGTTGGTAGTGCTCAATCAGTTCCATAGGGTACTCCGGCCGCTGGATTGGCGGCCCTTCTTCATTGAAAGTTTTTGCGAAAAAACCAGTGGGTGCAATCGATACGCTTCCCGCTTTCGCGGTCGGATATCTCGGGTAAAAAAGCAAAGCTCGGCTGCAGACCAAGCCAGCAGCGGGCCTGCATGAGTGCAGGCCAGCATTCATCAAGAGTGAGCTGTTGCGCGATGGCCTGGCGGTAGCACGCCAGCAGCTCGGGGATGTATTCGCCATTGACGGCATACGCGCAGCCGCAGTCACCGCGCGCGATGCGGGCCACGCCCGGCAACGCCTTGAGAGGTGAAATACGCTGATAGCGCGCCCCCAGCACCACCACCTGCCAGTCGATATGAGCCAGGCGGGAAAGGAGCTGGTTTACCGTTTTTATCGACATCTCTTTGCGCACGTATTTCACCGACGCATCCACCAGCACCACGCTTTGCCACTGCTCGCGCATCGCCGTGTCCAGCACCTGGCAGTGGGACGTCAGCTCGTCCTGCCCGTCGCGGGCAAAAGGCACCAGCTGTTGCGCATCGAGTCCAAGAGCGACCAGCGCCTGACGCTGATGTTCAAGCTCATCGGGCTGGTCATACAGCACCGCCACCTTAGCGAAGGCCGACCACTGCACGGAGGTGCTGAGCGGCGCGTGGCTCAGGCGGCGATAGTGGTTCAGCAGATTGCGATCGGAGACGAAATCTTCCAGCGTCAGCGCCGTAGGCTGGCTGGAGCCGAGCACGAAATCTTTGTCGTAGGTGTTGGCACTGTGCGAAATGCACAAAATTGCCTCGCGGGGATCGATTTGCAGCACCGGCGCGGTGAAGTTGTTCAGNAACGCCTGCTCTTCCGCCAGCNTCGCGGAGTCTTCATAGCGATGGTTTTTCAGGAAGTGGCGNTGATAGGCAAAGGTGCCGTTCAGGGCGTGGTGGGCGCCAAACGAATGGGTGCGATAGATTTTATCGAGATGGCTGTACCAGATGTAAATNGTGTCGCTNCCGGAAAAGAGGGCATTGTTGCGCTGCATCTCNCCCACTTGCGCGCTGATTTTGTTCGGCGGGTAGTAGTCGTCATCGTCAAANCAGACGATGTACTCCCCTTTGGCCAGCTCGTTNAGTTTGTTGCGTTTTTCACCGAGATCCAGCCGCTCCGGGCTGTGGATATAGCGCACATTGTCCACGCGCGCATCGACCATCATGGCGATCAGATCTTCGTTGCTTTGCGCGGAATCGTCGAGGATCACCAGCTCGCGTTTATCGGCCGGATAGTCCTGATACTGAAAGAGATAGAGCAGATAGGGCAGGAACGCCCGGCGCTCCCACGTCGGACAGATCACGCTGACAAACGGGAATTCGGTGATTTTTTTCTGCTGCTGGCGTTTGAGCAGCGACTGCATCAAATTAGTAGCCATCTTATCGCTGCCGCTGGGCCTGCTGTTGTCTTAACCAACACTGCGCGGAGACGGCGTCAGTGACTTTTTGCTCGCGTCGCTCCTGCGCCTGGCGTAGGTCCTGTCGACGGCCATCGAGCACCAGTTCGAGGCTCTTTTCCCGGCGCGATTCCGCCAGCAAATTCCCCTGCAATTTTTGCGCTTCGACTGTCGCGAGCGCCTGCTCCTGCCGCTGCCAGTCGATCACTCGCTGGATATTGCGTTTGTAGAACGACTGATTGTGAAGCATGGTCGCGCTGCCCTGCATTTCCGGCGTGCTGTGGTTGACGAGGTTCGACAGGGCGTGAATGTTCTTCTCCAGGCGCTGGCACAGCTGCTGCTGAGTGGCGAGTTTACTGCTGAGATCTTTTACCGCGCGGTTGCGCAGCACATGGAGTTGTTCGAGGGTCTGAATCAGTTTACTCATCGTCGATTATCCTGCTTTCGCCAGTACGTTGAGATCGGAGATGGTTTTGTCGAGCAGCGCCGCATCCTGCACTTCCTGCTGCAGGAACCGGGTGATTGCCGGGGCGAGATTGACCGCTTTATCGGCCATCGGATCGGCGCCCGCCACGTATCCGCCCAGCGGGATGAGCGGCTTGATGCTTTGGTATTCGGCGTACAGCTGCTTGAGGGTGCGCGCCGAAAGCTGGTGTTCGCGCTCCGTCACCTGGCTCATACAGCGGCTGATGGATTGCCCGATGTCGATGGCCGGGTAGTGGCCCGCTTCCGCCAGATGGCGCGACAGGACGATGTGCCCGTCCAGCACCGCACGGGCGCAGTCGACAATCGGGTCCTGCTGGTCATCGCCTTCTGCCAGCACCGTGTAGATTGCAGTCATTGAGCCGTGGCTTTCGCTGTTGCCCGCGCTTTCAACCAGTCTCGGGATCATGCCGAATGCCGATGGCGGATAACCTTTCGTGGCGGGCGGTTCGCCCAACGAAAGGGCGATTTCACGCTGCGCCATGGCGTAGCGGGTTAAGGAGTCCACCAGCAACAGGACGTCTTTACCCTTGTCGCGGTAGTAGCTGGCGATGGTGTGGCACAGCTCCGTGGCTTTGATACGCATCAGCGGCGATTCGTCGGCTGGTGCGGCGACGATCACGGATTTGCGCCGCCCCTCTTCACCCAGCGAATGTTCGATAAACTCTTTCACTTCGCGCCCGCGCTCGCCGATCAGCCCCACGACTACCACGTCGGCCTGGGTATAACGGGTGATCATGCCGAGGAGCACGCTTTTGCCGACGCCGCTTCCCGCCATCAGCCCCACTCGCTGGCCTTTGCCGATGGTCAACAGGCCGTTAATCGCCCGCACGCCCACGTCGAGTGGCGCGGCCACCGGCTGACGTCGCAGAGGATGCACCTGCGGGAGTTGCTGCGGCAGTACCGTGTCGCCGGAGAGTTTGCCTTTGTCGTCAATCGGTTCGCCGAGGCCGTTCACCACCCGCCCGAGCCACTGATCGCCAATCAGCACCCCCTGCTGTTTATCGGCGGGGTAAACGCGCGCGCCCGCCATCAGGCCGGA